>Ga0209713_10001151_pt1 | contig 15596 bp, 8 predicted proteins | sample ArcOceMetagenome_3_FD_187444 | JGI IMG/M metagenome (GOLD analysis project Ga0209713, IMG submission 187444) | Marine eukaryotic phytoplankton communities from Arctic Ocean - Arctic Ocean- Svalbard ARC20M Metagenome (SPAdes) (version 2) | ecosystem: Environmental > Aquatic > Marine > Oceanic... | reverse complement strand
GCCGCCACTGGTTGTGCAGCACTCGGCTCCGCACAGCTGGTTTTTCTCCCCAGTTCCCCGGGCGACTCATCGCTCACGTTTTGGGGATGCACGCTGAAAAGTGGGGGGAGCTGGAACTTTAGGGTGCCACGTGCTCTGCCGGATTTGTTCGGGGGCCGCTCCCAGCGCATCCGTGAGTTCATAAACTTGTCGGGGAGGGCAATCTTATGCGCGCCGCGAACAAATCCGGCACAGCAAGCACGTGCATGCAAACGGAGAACCTAGAACCCGAGGTGCGTAGTTGAGGTAAGCTAACAGCGTTAAACCGTTAAACCGGCAAACGGGGAGCTGAAAGGGGAACCAGCTCCCCCGGGCTGAGCTGGAGCGTGCGGTGGTTGTACTTACTCACTCAGCGTGAAATTTCTAAGTACGGGGTAGGATTCCTATTGAGAACAAGACCAACGAGAACAGCGCCGCTGCGCTCGGCCGCGCCGAGATGCTCGGCGCTATCGCGAGTCTCGTGTCGCCGGCCCGCCTGGCCATCGAGCCGATCCGCCCGCGTGGCAAGCAGCTGCGCTTCGGCGCCGCCGTGCGCGGCCTCGACCTCTCTGCGCCTCTGGACGACGCCGAGGTGCGGCTGCTGTCCGAGGCGCTCGCCGAGCACGGGCTGCTGCTGCTCAAGGGCGCCGCGCCGGCGCACGTCGACCCGCACGCCTTCGTGTCGCTGATGCGCCGGCTCAACCCGGGCGAGGACCTCACGATCTGGCGCGACCAGGCGACCAACCCGTGGGAGCGGCACAAGGCCGAGCGCATGGGCCCGGCCGGCACCTTTCAGCTGCCCGACTGCAGGGAGGTGCTCGTCATCGGCAAGGGCGAGCTGCGCGACCACTGGGGCCTCTCGTGCGCGCTCGGCGGCGCGCGCGCCGCCTACGGCAACTCGAGCGGCTCGCAGGTCATCGGCGGCGGCGCGCTGCAGTGGCACATCGACGGCGCCATGTGGGCGAGCCCGGCGACACGCGCGAGCGGGCTGCCGTGCCGCACGGTCGGCATGCGCTGCGTCGAGGCGCCCGCCGCCGAGGACGGCGGGCTGCGCCTCTTCGACGTCGACTACGGCGACGGCTCGCGGGTCGGCTGCGCGGCGGGCTCGACCGCCTTCTGCTCCGGCGCGACGGCCTTCTCGCTGCTGACGCCGCCCGAGCGCCGCCGCGCGCTGCGCACGACGGTCATCTACGCGGCGCACCCGTTCAAGCGCTTCGCCAAGTGCTCGATGACCAAGGACGGGCTGCGCTGCGTCGGCGGTGCCGACGTCGAGACGCCGCTGGACGACGACGGCGGCGGCGGCGACGACGGCGACGGCGGCGGCGGCGGAGGCGAGACGCGCGGATCGCTGCGGCTGCCGCTCGTGTGGGCCAGCCGGGCGACGGGCCGGCTCGCGCTGATGCCGCACACGCGGTGCGTCGAGGCGCTCGAGATCGCGCCGGGCGACGCCGACGACGAGGGCGCCAGCCAGCAGACGGTGGTGCTGGGCACCGAGGAGGCGCGCCATTACCTGCACGGCCTGATGCGGCGCGCCTGGCTGGGAGGCGGGCGACTGCGGCGTGTGGAACAACCGCGAGGTGTGGCACTCGGCGACGGGCGGCCTGCGCGAGCACGAGCGGCGCGTCATGCACCTCGTCGCGTTCGACGGCGCCGAGCCGCCCAGCGGACCCGATGGCTACGACGACGACGACGCATCGGCCACGGCTGCCGCATCGGCCTCCTGCACCGCGAGCGCGCGCCCGCGCCCGTCGGTGCTGGCGCTGATCATCGGACAGACGCCGCGAGACGATCTGGTGGTGCCGCTGCGTGAAGCGCTGCCGCCGCGTGGCACGAGGCAGGATGGGGGGAGGAAGGAAGAGGAGGAGGAGGGGCTGAAGGTGCGTGGGGCCCTCGACGGCGTGATGGCCGACGACGGCGACGCGACCGGGCTCTTCCTGCGCCCCGACGCAGCCGAGGCGGCGGGCGATGGCGCGGCGGTCGAGGCGTCGGACTGCCCGCTGATCACGCGGCTGCGCGACGGGCGGCAGGTGACGGTGCGCGAGGCGTCGCTGACGCCGCTGCTGCAGCAGCAGCTCGACGAGCACGCCGCCGCCCTCGCCGCCACGGCGGGCGGGGCGGGGCGAGGCGGCGGCGGCGGCTGCGACTGCGACTGCGTGGCGGTGCTGCTGTGCGCGGGGCAGTTCGAGGGCCTGCGCCCTCCCGAGGGCGTCAGGCTGATCCGGCCGTTCGAGGTGGCGGCCGCCTCGGCTGCCGCGCTCGGCGTGCGCGATGCGCTGCTGTGCGTGCCGACCGCCGCACAGGCCGCCTACGCCATCGCGCGCTGGCGACCGCACCTGCCCGCCGGCGCGGTGCTGAGCACGCACGTGCTGGCCGAGGAGCCCGACGAGGAGGCGCTGCGCGACGCCGCGACCGCAGCCTCGGCGTCGGGGTCGGCGCTGATACTCGACTTTGTCGGCCACGACGCGGGCGTGGCGCGCCGGCTGCGCCAGCTGATGCCAGCGGGAGCGACCGTCATCGACGTCGGCGGCGCGGCGCTTGCGGCCGCGGTAGTTAAGCTGTGGTCCTGAGCTTCTACCGTCGAAGGACGGCGCGTATGTGTGTACTAAGTTTAGGCTGAAGTCAGGAACCTTCAATCAACCAACGACCCAAAAAGGCCACCCACTCAATCCGTCATCACGCCGGCCGCGACGAGATCGTGCGCTGCGCAAGGAGGCCCAAACGATGCTACCACGCTCCTCCGTCCCGCACCCAGCGATCGGTGCTCTAGCTACGGTCACCCTCTTCGCATGCGTCGCCGACAGCCCACTGCTGGTCGCGGTGCTGTTCGCTTGCTGGCTTGCGACGGCGTTCCACAGCAAGCACCTGCTCGGAACCACGTACCGACAAGGGCAGCTGCCTGGGCGATGGCTCAATCTGGGATCGCGTGTCGTCTTCCTCGTTTCCCTCGCGTGGCCGTGCAGCTGCATCGTGGGCGACGGCCTTTGGTTCTGCGTAGGCTTGGCGCTCTACTCCTACTCGTTCCTTGACGGCGGTGAGTGGACCGGTGGACGCAGCCTGCGCGGATCGGTCGGGTGGACTGCGGTCATGGACTGGAGCCGGCTGGCCGCCGGCTATGCGAGACTGCTCGGCGGTCCTTGTGCGACGATCGCAGACGGGCCGCCTCTGCAGAGCCCGTGCATTCTGTGCATGCACCCGCACGGCCTCTTTCCATTCGGGACCAACCACAACCTCGGCATGTCGCGCGGCGGGCTCACGTCGGCGAGCGTCTTCCCCGGCGCCCGGAGCCTCGTGGTCGCCGTCGCCTCCTTTTGCTTCTACATCCCCGGCCTACGCGAGTGCTTCCTCGCCTTTGGCGTCGTCGACGCGTCGAGACCGGTGCTGGCGGCGCAGCTGAAGGCGGGCGGCTCGGTGGCGCTGTGGCCAGGCGGCGCGAGCGAGGCGGCCTTCTCGGGCCCGGCGCGCGCCGCGCTGGTGCTGCGAAAACGGCGTGGCTTCCTGGAGCTCGCCCTCGAGCATGGTGCCGCTCTCGTGCCCTGCTACACCTTTGGGGACAACAGCTGGTTCCGATCGGTCGAGCCGAGCTGGTGCCCGCGGCTCGCGGCCGCCTTCCAGAGGACCACCGGCCTCCTCTTCCCGTCGGCCGTTCCGACCTGGCCACCAACCCACTGGCGAGGCGCCGTGACCGTCGTCGGCACGCCGCTGCACGTCGAGCGGCGAGGGCCGGGCGGGTACGGTGTTGTCGACGTCGACGCGCTGCAGCAGCGCTACATGGAGGCGCTCCAGTCGCTCTACGCCAAGCACCGGCCGCTGCACTCGGCCGCAGGCCGCGAGGCCCCCGCGCAGGTCGAGTTTGTGTCTTGAATCACACCTTAGGCTGTTGAGGCGATTTTTAGTTGTGTAACCGCCGGCGCAGCGCCTTTGCTGCCTTTGCTGGCGATTTTTGCACGGCCATGGTGTTGTCACCCCTGCTTCTTCAAACTTGAGTTCGCGCCAAGTCTTGGGTCTCGCGCGAAGGAATTGCACACGAACTGGTAAGCATGAGTGTCGACGCGACCTCGCACCGCATGGCCGCGATCAAGACGCAGACCACGCAGCTGGCAGCGACCCTCAACGCCGAGGCAGTGCGGCTGAGTGACGAGGCTCAGAAAATCGAGGAGGAGCGCAAGCGCATCGACGAGAAGCAGCGTGCGGGCGAGGAGGCGCTCGAGAAGCAGCGCGAGGAGCTGCTCGCCGAGCTGGCTGCAGAGCGGGCACTCCTCGATGCACAGCGCACGGCCGTGGAGCATGTGCGCGAGAGTCAGGAGACGCTCCTAACGCTCGACGTGGGCGGGCATCGCTTCACGACCTCCCGGGCATGCCTTGCGAGGTGGCCGGGCAGCTTCCTGGAGGTAATGTTCAGCGGACGCCACGCGCTGCATGCGAGCGACGATGGCTCCTACTTCATCGACCGCGATGGCACCTGTTTCGGGCACATCCTCGAGTACATACGCGACGACGAGCGGGCCTTCCCCAGGCTCTCTCGCCTCAGTGAGGAGTGCACCAAGAGCCTCGTGGTCGAGGCCGATTTCTTCGGCTTGCCCAGCCTCTGCCAAATGCTGCAGGGCCGCGGCTACATGCGCTCGCTGACCGAGGACGACCGCACGCTGCGCGAGACCGAGGAGGAGCTACGCAGCTCGTACCACTCTCTCCCCGCTGCGATCGTCTCGATGCGTACGCCTTGCCATCGCCGACCCTTACGTGCTGCGCTCCATCTGACGCCTGCGACTCGCCCTGCGCACAGGCAACGTTTTCATCGGCACCTACGACTGTGGCGCGTGCGCGGTGTCCTTCAGGGATGGCTCCATTTCCTTCGTCCCGTCCATCGCTATCCCAGGCGGGCCTTCAGACGTGGTGCTCCAGATGGAGAAGCTTGTCAAGACGGAATACGACCAGGGGCGCGGTGCGCTCTGCTTGCTCGGCTCGTGGGCCCTCTCCGAGGAGCATTTTGCGCCGTACCTGCCGTCGAGCAAGTACAGCAGCGCCAGGCACCGCGTCGTCTTCATCGCGCGGGACCACGACCCGTTCAGGTACATACAAAAAGTTGGCGGGCGCAGCTGGGATATGCTCGAGCTGATGGAGAGCTTCCCTGCTCTGAAGCGTGGCCCACAAAACTCGTGCCTGGTGGACAAGGACTTCACGCTGCAACGAGAGCGCGAGTCGAGAATGAACTCGAGTCCCGAGAGCGCTCTCGGGTCCGCTACGGGGACTGCGCAGATTCTGGACGCCGCGCAAACAGTGGCGATGCCGGTTCCAGACGTGCCTTTTGAGCCACCGGTGGTGAGCGAGATGAGCATCTTTTCGCATCGTTACTCCGACTACGCGTACCAGTCGATCTCAAGCATGCCAGACTATTCGCACCTCTCCTTCGAGGAGATCCGTCTTCACCAGCGTGGCTCCGCGTCCGCACCACCCCCTGCCGGCACCTCCGTGGCCACGAGCCGCATGGAAGCTGGCAGCAAGAAGCCGCTCACGCGGTACATGCGCTTCGCCTCGCAGCAGCGCGGCGAGATCCTCAGGCATAACCCCACCTTGACGTTTGGCGAGGTTGGCGAGGCGCTGCTGCTGGCGTGGGCTAGGCTGCCCGATGCCGAGAAGGCCGAGTTCAATGTGGACCCTCCAGGTGCAGCGCCGTCGGCCGGTAGCAGCTCGACTAGCAACGCGCTGACGAAGATGCCGGCGGCCTCAGCTCGTGCCGATGCGAGCGCGGACGCAGCAGGCTCAGCAAGCACAGCTCAGCAAGCACAACAGGCGGACAGCTGCACTCCCGATGCGTCGCGCGTCGCGCCACCCGGCCTGTTTGATGGGCTGGTCGAGGTCTTCCCGGCGGCGGAGGGGCTCGTGCGTGAGGAGCCGAGCGGCCGCTACACGACGCTCTTTGCCGAATACGCCAAGCTCGAGAACCACATCAGCGTGGGCCAGCGCCCGATCGTCGACCATCACGATGCGTTCGTCGCGCGCTTCTCGACCTTGTATCCCAACGTCCTCTCGCGCCTGCAACTTGTGGAGGAGACACGCGGCTGCGGATGGTTCCTCGCTGGCGGTGCCGTGCTGCGTGCACTGCTGCGCCGCAGCTGGCCGGGCCACGACGGCGACATCGACATTTTCGTTTACGCCACTACGGGGAGCACCGCAGAGCGGCAGAAGAAGGCGACGGCGCTCGCCAAGCGCTTGTACGTCGCGCTAGCGGTCTCTGGCGAGGAGTGGTCGGTCACGCGCGGCCGGCACGTCATCAACCTGCGGCGCGGCCCTGCCTTCGAGGACGACACCGAAGTGCTGCAGATCGTCCTGCGACTCTACCAGTCGCCAGCGGAGGTGCTGCTCGGCTTCGACATCGACGCCTGCTGCGTCGGCTTTGATGGGCACACGGTCCGCGCTCTGCCTCGCGCGATGCGCGCGCTGCGCTTTGGTTTCGTTCTGTGCAACCCGCTGCACTCGTGGCCGAACCAGCCGACTTACGAGCTGCGCCTCGCAAAGTACGCGTCGCGAGGCTTCGCCGTGGCTGTGCCCGGGCTGAACCTGGCCGAGGTCAACTTGCTGCAAGCGACCTCGCAAGGCCCACTTCCGCAGCTGCGTGGCGTGGCGCGGCTGCTGCTGCTGCACACGGACCTGCTGCACCGCCTCAAGAATGCGGAGGCGACGGGCCAGGCGATGCCGACGCTGCGCAAAATGTATGGCCAACTGCTTATCTACACCGGCTACGGGCCCGGCGCCCACGACGTCTGCCGCACGCTCCCCGACGAAGACGACGAGGATCGACTGGTGAACACCTGGCACTTCACTTCCAACGTCAGTCCCGACGAGGAATTGGCTCGAACCGACTCGACCAACGCGAGCGCGTCGCTCCTCGTCAACCCGCAGTTAGAGATTGAAACCGACCCGTCGCCGGTCATGGACATGTCGATTCGCAACGAATTGTGGAGGTACATTCTCGACTCGCGCCGCGACAACATGCAGGTGCCGCGCCGGCTTGAGTGGGCGACGACACCGCGCTCGAGAGAGTACCTCAACGCCAAGGAGGCAAACCTCGATCACACCTATTTCGCGCCGGCCTATCCTCCATACGGTGCCGAGGGCGAGCGGCTAGCGCGTGAGCGCAGCCCATTCTCCGCAGAGCGGCCGCTGCCTTTGGCTGCTGCTGGGCCCGAGACGCCGGTAGCTGATGTGCAGGCGCGCGACGAGCTCCCATCTGCGCCGATACCGACGCAGCCGCAGCTTACCCGAGGCATTCTTCGAGACGCCGACGGCAACCCATGCTCCGCACCAGACCCGCTGCCCTCGGCTGGTGCTGGGCCCTCGCAGGCGATCGCTGTCCTCGATGCAGCGATCGTTGCGGCGCGCGAAACGCTGAGAGGGCTTGGCACACCTGCAGCTGCACCCGCTCTCGGCACGACGCTGGCGACTGATGTGCAGTCCCCTGCGATGCAGACGACTGTTGTGCAGGCACGTGCCGAGCCCTCATCTGCGCCGACGCTGACTCAGGCGCCGCGCACCCGAGTGGAGCCCGACGACGACACCGCCGTGCGCTCGCTGCAACACGAGCTGGACGAGGCGCTGTCCGCGGCTGCGGTGGTCGCGGTCGCTGGTGCCGGCGCGCCCGATTCGGATGATGATGCTCTGTGAATAGGTCGTTAATGAAGTACCTGTTAGCAATGCTCGTTGCTATGTGCTTTGCATTCTGAGTACATTCTGAGCCTACCGTGCGGTGGTTCGCCGCTATTCCGTAAAGGCGTAAGTGTTGCATCTTCTCGGCACTTTCAGAGTTGCGAAAAGGATCGGCTTATCGATGCCAGTGGGCTACCAGGGCCATCCAGACTCTACAACGAGCAGCCTGACCGCCAGGCCGCCACCGCTGCCACCGCCGACGCTGTCATCGGGCGCCTTCATCATCAACGACTGGGACGAAGCTGTCACCGGCGACGGCTGGCAGCGTGGCTCTTACCGCGCGTGCGGAGACAGCCATGGGGAGGAGCTCGACTATCATCATGACAACGGCCTAAACAAGGGCCGTGTCTCGGCGACCTACTCGCTTGCCGGCCTGCCGGCGCCTGGCTGCTACGAGGTCTTCGAGTGGCACCCCGGCAGCGGGGAGGCCTGTCGCAAGTACATGCCTACCAGCATGCCAGTCACCATCCGGCACAGCCGCGGCGAGACGCGCCTCGTCGTCGACCAGTCTACAAACGGTCGGCAGTGGAATCCGCTCGGCCACTTCCTCTTTCAAGACTTGTCTGAGGCGACGATCATCGCGTCCAACGAGGGCACGACAACGTGCGAGGCGAGCATTTGCTATGCGATCTTCGACGCCTACAAGTTCGTGCCGGCGTCCGAGGAAGCCTGCCCGCACATGCCGCCGCCAATGCCACCGGCGCTTCCGTGGCCGCCCCAGATGCCCATCGGGAGTCCGCCGCCGCTGTCGCCGTTGTGCGCCCATGACATCCCCTGCACCACGAGCCTGGGCACGGTGACCGTGCTCCTCCTGGCGGCCATGCCGTGCGTGAGCATCCTGCTCCTGCTGGCGACCATCGCGAGGTGGCGACGCCACTCCGATCAGCTGGCGGCCGCATGGGCGGCGCCTCCGGTGACGTCGTCGCCGCTGCGCAGCAGCCGCGCCGAGGCGCTGCGCCGCGCGATCGAGGCGCTGCCGACGCGCGAGTGGCAGGGCGGCGAGGGCGAGGGCGAGTGCGCCGTCTGCCTGGGCGAGTTTGTCCAAGGGGAGTCGGTCAAGCTGCTGCCATGCGGCCATGGCTACCACGGCGCATGCATCGACAAGTGGCTGCTTGGGCAGACGGCCGAGCCCAGATGTCCGCTGTGCAAGGCGGTGGCGATCCGGCCAGAGCCGGCGGGGGCGTCTGCGGGGGCGTCTGCGGGGGCTTTTGCGGAGGCGTTGGCGGAAGAGGCCGGCACAGAGCTGCAGCCTACGCCGCTGCCGCGTGCCCAAGCGTCGGCCAGCGTGGAGGTTGTGACGGTCAGCGATGTCTAATATTGCCGTGTGCACAGTAAAGTACATAAAAGCTGTACCGACTCAAATTTCATGCGACACACACCCCACGCACACAATGAGTTCTGTCTGGGTCGGCGCCTGCGAGCCGATTCGACTTCACAATGCACATACATGCTGGCTTTGGAGCATGGACCCTGCCCTCTATCTACTTCGTACGGGTCAGTCAGTCAATGTCTGCGCTCTTATAAAAAGAACCACGTACTCGGCTATTGGGGAACCGGAGGGGAGTGCCTGACTGACTGACTTACGGGGACGCGCATTATTGTCTTGGAATTTTCCTTTATTTTCTAGCGTTGTTGCTCCTGGCGCGCGCACGAACTCGCTGGCTTCAATCTCGCCGTCGTATCGCAAACGCTGCGCAGCGCAAGCTAGATGACTCTCATCGTGCCCTACCTCGGCTCTGCTCGGCCAGCCGTCCAGCCTCGCGCGTCGCTGATCAGGCTGTCTGTCACTCCTGGCTGGTCTCCAGCTGGTGGGTGGACTGGTCAGACCTCGGCGACGGTGGAGGTGAAGGAAGTCGACATTGCGGCGCTCTATCGTACCTACAGCGACGTCAGCCGGATGCCAGAGTGGTCATCGCTGCTCGACAGCGTGACGATCGAGCCTGACGCTCCATCAAACTCTTTGTGGGTCATGCGGATACCTCGCCCGCTCATCCCTATCGCTCGAGGTCTCGGATACAGCCTACCCGGTGGCTCGGACCGCGTCATGTGGGAGGCGGTGCTGGATGCTCCAGGGCCACCAATCATGCGCTGGACCTCGCTCATGCGCGAGGTCGGAGGAGTGCAGAATGCAGGATTTCTGCCCGAGGGCGAGGTGTCGTTCGTGGCCGACGGGCCGTCGCTGTGCAGGATGACTGTGTCGCTCACTTACACGCTTCCCGAGCCGGCGGCCAAGTGGAAGGTCGCACTGGTGGACAATCCCGTCGTGCAGACGGTCATTCGCAACCGGCTGGCCAGCGGCATGAACAAGTTTGTGAGCAAGGTGAGAGCCGATGAGGAGGAGAAGGCCGTGCAGCTCGAGGCCGAGCAGAAGAAGGCGCAGATCGAGATGCTGCCGAGCGAGGCGAGTTGACGTCGCGTCGCCTCGTCGGATGGTCATCGGACGGTAGTTACTTTTTTTGTATTTCTTTAAGTGCCCTTGTTATATTCACGTAATTGATCCTGTAAATTGGATGCAGCGAGCTATACCGGCACACGCTCGAATAGATATAATCATGCGGACGCTGCGGCAGTACAGTGACCACGGCGCTGCGCAGATCTGCCCTTCACGCGACGATGTCTAGTTGGCTCATCTACGTTGGGACGGTTTGATGGGCGCCATCTCGGTGACCGAGCCCTTGGCTCCACCCGCGCGGAGCGTCTTTGATTTGGACCCCTTCGGCCGCGCCAGCGGCGCGTCCTCCTCTTCCTCGTCGCATTCGGCTCGTCGACGTGACTTTCCGCCGCTTCCTCCACTCTTCGACTTGCCTCGCTGCTTGCCTTCCCGCTCTTTAGTGCCGCCGCCAGTCTTCGGCGCACCCTTGCCCTTGGCGCGCGGCTTCGGTAGACTGCCGCCCAGATCGACCGCGTGCGCCTTGCCGGCTGTCCTGCCACGCGAGACCTGGATCGACCGCATCCAGTCGGCACCTCCTGGGTTGGCGGCCGTCAGCATGGCATTGTCGCCACCGATGCCACCCTCACCCTCGCGAATCTTCTTCACGTTGATGTAAAGTGTGTACGCAAAGTACGCACCTCCGCCGACCATCAGCACGAGTAGCGCCTTGAACGCCGGTGAGAAGACTGGCCCTGGGACGGGCGGCGCCATGCCGGGCGACCATGGTGGCAAGCCGTACGGTGGTGGTGCCGACGCGGCGAGGGCGCTCCCGCACAAGAGTGACATAAAATATATAATATATATTATATATCTTATACGTGCTTCTCGTAACTCGAAGAGTATGCAGGCGAGTTTGCATTCACAATTACTCCAATAGCCTCAATGGCGGACTCCGAAGTGTGTGGTTGAGGGAAGCTAACAGCGTAAACAGCTTAAACAGCTTAAACAGGGTCGTGCAGTGCGGGAGTAGAAGAACACGTGCGGGCCCACGTGTTCCGAGCCACCGGTCAGGGTGGACCACCCTGGCGCTAAGGCGCCGGCCAGGTATTAAGAATACGTGTAAGAATACAACCCCGCAATCCCTGTATCTCTATCTCTCGTCGCCGAATCGTTCTTACTTTTTCGCGCGTCATGCTCTGGTTACGAGAGTGCCCACAATTGCCCTTCCCATCCACCCACAGCCAAAAGCCGAGCTCGAGCCGGCCACCCATGCTAGCTATCGATTCGTGCACGTCACTCACTCACGCACGCCGCCAAACGCCTTAGCGGCGAGCGAGAGGCTGACGCGTCGGTAGGGGTCGCGGTGGAGCGCGATGGCGAGCGACTTGAAGAGGCCGTTCTCGATCAGCTCCCTCGGAGCCTGCTGGAAGAAGGTGCCGAATTCTGGCACGCCGCCGCGCGCCAGGTCGTTCTCGTGGACGAGCACCATCGTAATGTTGCGCTCGAGGGCCTCTTCGAGATCCTCCATGATGCCGTCGTGCAAGAAGGTGGATGCGTTGAGGTAGAGCATGCAGTGAGTCGCGTCGTCGAGGCTGTCGCAGCGCATGAAGCCAAAGCCACCCTGCTTGTTCCCCTTGCTGCTGTTGCTGATGCTGCTCGACCTCTTCTGTGCAAACTGCGAGGTCAAAATCGAGCCGCGCCGATGCTGTGGCGACTGGTTCTTCAGCGTGGAGGCGGCCCGCGCCAACGTGAGCGCCGTGTCCACGCCACTGGTCGTGGACAATCGACCCGATGGAGGAACCGACGCCGCGCCCGAAGTCGAGTCGTCGCTGCCCTCCGGGGCGGCGATGGAGCCCGCCACAGGCACAGTGACGGTCACGTGGTCGTGATCCCGTTGAGATGGGCCGGGGTCCGCTGCTGCCGCTGGCGCGCCGAGCGGTCCACTTGCCAGGCTGATAACCGAGGAGAACTTTCTCATGGGAATGCGGAACGTGGACATCTTCCTTGCGCTCATGCGACTGCCCTTGCCCTCCTCGAGGTGTCCACCCTCGGCGTCTTCTGCCCCGGTCGATCTTGTCTGCGATCCGCGGCGTAGCGATGCCGTGCTGGTCTTTCCCTTGGACGCGACGCTGGGTAAGTCGAGCTCCTTCAGGCCGCAGCGCGCGATGACCTCGTTGAGGACGCCGGTCGACTGCTCGGTGCGAGGCAGGCAGTACACCCACGGGACGCCCGCGAATCGGAACTCGGCTTTCGAAATCTCGCCTGGGATCGAGATGTCGTCGATCGTGAGCGGCTCCTTGCTGCTGCTCGAGCGGGCCTCTTTCGGATCGGAGTCCATCGTAGAGTTCCTGTCAAGGGCTAGGTGATCCCTCGTCGCATCGGGCATCGCGTGCAGCATCGAGGCGGCGATCAGCTTTAGCGTGACGAGCTGGAAGTCCTTGATGCGGTGCCACGGCACGATGCGCCGCCTGTGCTCCTCGAAGAGCCAGTCTCGGTACTGCTCGGGGCATTGCTCGGCGAGGCGCTCAAGAGGCTCGCCACCATGCGAAGCGGTCACCTCGTGGACGGGGCATAGCTCCTTCTTCCTTCGCCAGCTCTGCTTGAGCTCGCGGATGCAATTCGCCGAGAAGAAGTAGCCCTTGGAGAGGAAGATAAGAATACATTGCGAGTCGTCGACGTACTTTTCGAGGGCTTCGATCGACTGCAGATCGTCGACGTCGAGGAAGATGTTTGCGCCGGGCAGCAGCAGGCAGAGCTGCCGCTTGAGCGTCGCCGCCTGGTCCTGGCCCGACGCCCACACGTGCGAGAGGAAGAGGTGGTAGCTCTTCCCCGGCCGCAAGACGACCCTGGGCGTACGTCCCATCACCTTGAGGATAGGCATGTCGGTCGCCTGCCACACCCGGTACGTGACGAGCACCGCGAAGAGCGCCGTGGCGAGGGCGAGGAGCACCGCCATCAGCACGACGATGGTCTCCTCGTCGCGCACGCCGAGCGTCTCGTATGCGACGTCGACGCTGGAGGCGACGACCGTGTCGTTGAAGAGCTTGACGACCATCCCGCCAAAGAAGCTGATGATGAGGACGAACTGCAGGAAGACGGCGAGGTAGGTGAGGTCGTCGCGGCGGAACGGCTGAAGCACGAGCAGCGCGACGATGTAGCTGATCATGAGGATCAGCGCGATGACGATGCGCAAGAAGGTCGAGTCGTCGTTGGTGAGCACCACGACGAAGCCGGTGATGATGAGGCGACGCAGCAGCGTGACCGGCTCGAACCAGAAGGCGTGCACTTGGTACTCGGAGTGGAGGAAATTGGTGGCGAGCGAGAGGGGCGACATCGTGTGCGCGGCGATGACCTTGCGTACCGCGCGCAGCAGCGCCAGGAAGAGCAGCGGGATGCCGACCGGCCAGAGCACCAGCAGCACCGCCGCAAGCGCCTTGATGTCCTCATGCTCGTCGCTCGTGTAGCCGTCGCCCGTGCAGCGCACGCGCACGTCGGTGCGCAGGTACGAGACGCGCGTGCCGGCGGCCGAGTCCTCCTCGTACTCGACACACGACCAGGAGGCGAAGATGGCGGCCGAGACGCCCGGCGTCATGCAGAAGAGGATGAAAAGCTGCGCTGGGATCGACATCAGCAGGCCACGCAACCACACGGGCTTCTGGTGGAAGGCGACGAGGGCAGAGCCGGTGCTCGACAGCATGTCCGCATTGGACGACTGCTTGATCTGTTGCAGAGTCGGCGGCTTCCGCTTGGCTGGAGACTTTGGCCGGTCGGCATCGCCCGAGGCTGATCGAGACAACTCGTCGATGATGATCTTGGCGTGCTTGAGCTTCTTCTTCACGGCACCCTGCACCGCTTGGTAGGTGCACGCGAGCACGAAGACGATGAAGCAGCCGATGAGCGGAAGCATGCCGCGGAAGATCAACCGACGGAAGTAGCCGCCGAGCATGCACGACGAGGGGATGATTTGGTCGATGTCAAAGACGAAGACCTCCGTCCACTCAATGTACTTCTCGGCAGAGCGAGGGAAGGTCACCGCGTAGATCGGCGTCAGCGCGGAGAAGCACTGGTAGAAGTCGACGAGCAGCTTGAGGCGCGGCATCGTGCCAGCGCGCTTCATCGCCACGATCGCGCGCCACACGAGGCGGCGCAGCTGTTCAATCTCGGGCCGATCGAGTCGCACAAACCAGTTGGCAAAGGCGACCAGCATGGCGGCGCCGAGGACTGCCCCGATCGTGGCGCCCACAAAGGTGCCCGTCGAGGGGCAATCAATGCAGCGGCCGTCTTTCTTCGAGTAGTACCCCTCGCCCTGTTTGGCGGTGCACACCTCGCAGAGTGCACCCTGATGGCCCGGCGCGCAGTAGCCCTCGCCCCTCTCGCCCGCGGACTTGCCACCGACGCACGACGAGGGCTGCGCGCACGTGTAGACGGTGTCCGAGGCAGCCGAGAGGCGCCAGTACGACGAGCGCACATCGACGGTGGCGAGAGTCGTGTTGAGCTCGGAGCAGTAGGCGCCGTCGGGGCAGATGACGCACGTGACCGGGGCCGAGGCGGAGGCATTGGCGTCCGACGCGACCACCGCGTAGTACTCTCCCGCGCAGAGGTCGCAGCTGAGGCCAGTGCCGGTCGAGGTGGTGGGTGCCTCGCACGCCGTGCAAAACTCGGCGGCAGAAAGGCGCTCTTGCGTCCCAAACGTGCCGTCGGGGCACGGCTGAGGAGAGTCGGAGCCGCGGCCGCACCACGACCCGAGGGGGCAGTCCATGCACTCGTCGCTCGAGACCAGCCCGAGCTCGCCGCTCCACGTGCCCGCGAAGCACAGAGCGGGCGTGAAGGCGCCCTCGATGCAGAAGCTCGCCTCCGGGCACTCCTTGCACGCGGAGGCGCCCTCTTCGTCTTGGTACGAGCCAGCCTCGCAAGCGTTGCAGGCGGCCATGCTCATGTCGGGAGCCACCGAGCCCGGTGAGCACGGCTCTGGCGCGGCACTGCCCTTGGGGCATGCGTGGCCGACGGTGCATGGGGTGCAGTCCGACTCGGCCACGAGCCCCGGCTGCGCGCCGTACGTGCCGGCGGGGCACGCCGTCTCAGAAGGGCTGCCCGTTGGGCAGAAGGTGCCAGCAGCGCATTCGATTGACTCTACCGAGGCAGAGCCACAGAATGACCCCGCTGGACAAACCTCATGGCACGCGGGTCCGCTCTGGCTGGCCAGGGCGTACGACGATCCGAGCACGCCGGGACTGCAGGCGAATGGGAAGTCCTGATCCACTGCAGAGCCGGGCACTTGCGAGTAGGTATCGCCCGACGCGATGAAGAGCCATCGGCCTAGCGGCGACGGCAGCGTGTAGCTCAGCGTGGCGCCATCCGCCAGCGAGATGGACGCACCGACTGGCGCGACGTTGTCGCGCATGAGCGTGCGGTTGGACAGCACGGCGACACCGCCGATGGTGATTGCGAGCGCACCGCCCGACTTCGTCGCGGTGTTCTCGAACATCTCGGTGTCGATGGCCTGCAG
>Ga0209713_10001148_pt1 | contig 15617 bp, 7 predicted proteins | sample ArcOceMetagenome_3_FD_187444 | JGI IMG/M metagenome (GOLD analysis project Ga0209713, IMG submission 187444) | Marine eukaryotic phytoplankton communities from Arctic Ocean - Arctic Ocean- Svalbard ARC20M Metagenome (SPAdes) (version 2) | ecosystem: Environmental > Aquatic > Marine > Oceanic... | reverse complement strand
TCCGCCGTCGCCTCCCCCACCCTTGCCGTCGCCACCACCGCCCGCGCCACCTCCGCGTCCGCCCACGATCCCTCAGCCACCTGAGCCGCCTCCGTCGCCGCCCACGCCTCCGTCGCCTCCGCGCGAACCTCCTTCAGTGCCGCCGGGGCCACCGCCGCCGTCACCGCCGCCACCCATCCCACCCTTTCAGCCGCTCCCGTCGCCGCCGCCCCCGTCACGGCCCCCCGTACCGCCACCGTCATTTCCGCCACCGGCGCCCGCCGCGTGCGCACGGCTGCGCCTGGCGTCTGGTCGGCTGCAGTCTGGCTTCCGCACGGCGCTTCGGTCGCTGCTGGCCAGCCTCCTCGCCGTGCCCGAGTGGCGCATCGAGCCCACCGCCGGCGCAGAGTGGGATGCGGCCGTCGCCCGGCACGAGGTTCGCGTGTGGCTGCTCAGCCCCGACACGCACGGAGACGCCACCGCCGCCGAGCTGCACGCGGCGCTTCAGGCCCGCCTCGCCAACCACACCGGCGGCACCGGCGGCGGCTCTCCCGTGCTCGTCCTCTCGCAGGCGGAGATCGCCGCCCATCCGCGCCACGCACGCACGGCCGCCTTCGTCGTCGCCACCGCCGGCGCACCGGCGTGCGTGTTGCTCGGCCCGTCGGTGCCACCGTTGCCTCCGTCGTCGCCGCCGCACGGCCCGTCACCGCAATCGCCGCCGCCGCCTCCTCCGCTCGCCGCACCGCCGAGGCCATCCCCAGCTGCTCCGGGCAGCTGTCTCGCACTGTCCATGTTTGACAGCTTCTCAGACGGGTGGAACGGCGTGTCACTGCGGCTGCGACCGCTCACTGAGACGTTCACGCTCGCCTCGGGCGCCCGGGGCGTCGCCATGCTGTGCGCGCTCGAGGCGGGCGAATACGAGCCGGTCATCGAGAGTGGGACGGCCACCGAACGCCAAGAGGCGTCTTGGCAGCTCGAGGGGTGCGTGGGTGGCCGCCGAGTGCAGGCCCACGAGACGCCGCGCCTGGAAATCGATGCCGGCGGCGGTGGCTGCCGAATCATCCACCCGTCCCCTCCCGCCACCCCGCCACACCCACCGCCCGCCACCCCGCCGCAGCGACCGGCGTTTCTTCGGCCACTCATGCCGCCTGCTGACACGCCGTCGCCGCCACCGGCGGTGCCACCGCCGCCACAGCCTTCGTTGCCTCCTCCTCCTGTGGCACCGCCGACGCTGCCACCGCCGGCACTGCCACCACCGATGCTCCCACCGTCTCCTCGGGCGCCGCCGCCCTCGCTTCCTCCGTCGCCGTCGCCCGCACCACCGTCGCCGGCTCGGCCGCCGCCCGCCTTCCCTCCTCCGACGTCGTCGCCACCGCCGCCGATGCTGCCTCCGCGCCTGCCGCCGCACGTGCCACCGCCGCACCCACCGCCGCTGCCGTTGCCGCCGCATCCACCGCCCCCATTGACGCCGCCACCTCTGCCTCCCTCGGTCCCCGGGCTGATCGGGTCACGAGGGCTGCAGCACGGGACGTGCGCGGTCGACCTCGAGCAGCTCACGCAGCTCGGCTTCCTCGTGCTCTTCACGTTGGCAATGCTGCTCGTCGTGCTGTCGTTTCTTCGTCGGTTCGTGCTCGAGATCTCGAAACGCCCGAGGACGCGGCGGCCTGAAAGGTCTCGAAACGGCCCGTCGGCCGACCTCGCTTCCGCGCTGCTCACGTCCTTGACGGGAGGCGGTCGCCACAGCACCGGCCACGCCACACAGCTCATGAGCCGGGCCGGTGCCGGTGACCGCAGCTTGAGAAGCACTCAGGACGAGGCCGATGTCGAGGCCTCCGTCGCCGAGTTCAAGGAGCAGCTCGAAAAGAAGGACGAGGAGATGTCTGTGCATCTACATACGATCGAGCAGCTGAAGACCGTCGTCAAAGACCTCGAGAATCGCCAAGCGCTCAAGATTGCAGACTTTGGCCTGGCGACGCTCCGTGGTCGCTCGCACTCGGGAGCGTCGAGTATCGCCAGCGCACGGTCGAACACGCCCAGCGCGCGATCGAATGCCGACGGCAAACGGCCCGCGGCCACCAACACACGATCGAATGCCGACGGCAAACGGCCGATGGCCCCCGACACACGACTGAATGTGCCGAGGCGCGGCAGCACCGAGGCGCAGGCTCACGGGGCGGCATCCAGATCGGGCATGATGAGTTCGCGACCGCTTCCTCGGCCAGAGCAGCGACCTTCGATGGCCTCGCCGCAGCAGAAGACGCCGAAAGGGATCGCACCTCTGGACGTCTCCCGGAAATCGAGTGCGTCTCGGAGCTCGACAGACAGTATGGGGAGTCTGGCGTCCCCGCGCTCCGAGACTGCAAGGAGGAGGGCGGGCAGCAAGACCTCGAGGGACGGACCCGAGACTTCGAGAAGGTTGGCAGCAGATCCCGAGCGGGCGGCGGCGGCGGCGGCTGAGCGACAAGAGATGCTCGAGGCGGACCTGGCGCTCGCAGAGCACTCGACGGGCCGCTGCACGGCGCGATCACGGCCCGACGGCAGCAGGCGTGGCTCTTTTAAGATACAGAGACGCGGCAGCGCCGCAAATCGAGCCTTTGCCAATCTGAGGGCGAAGAAGAGCGAGATATTGGGCACCGCACCCACCGGGGACTCTGCCTCCCGGTCGTCAGTCGGCGGAGCGCTCAGCAGCTTCCTGAGCGCCGTCGGTGGCACTTGCACTCGGCGCGGTGTGCCTGAGGGTGTGCCTGAGGTCGAGGAGAGCGCTCTCGTCGAGGAGAGCGACGTCGGCACGACCGCCCGCCACAGCTCCGGCAGCATCGAGGATACGGACGTCGGCACCAGCGATCGCCACAGCAGCGGCGTGGCGCGCGCGAGCAGCGCGGGCTCGACGTCGAGCGACGGAGGGGAGAGCGACGAGCCCAGCGAGCGGCCCCAGCACACGTGGAGCGCCTCGCAGTGGATCAAGGCGCACAAGATCGACGAGATACTCGCCGAGGCGGTGCTGGCGCCGATCCTGGGGCACGACCCGAGCGGGGTCGCGCAGTTCACGTACTGCAAGGGGCTCACGCGGGACGACCTGCACGAGCTGCTGCAGGGTGAGGATGTGCTCGACCTGATCGAGGAGCGGCTGTGGGGCGGCGTCGTCGAGCTCGGCGAGACACCGGCGGCGGGCGGCCAGGACCTCAGCGCCAAGTTCGCGAGCGAGGCGTCGTACATGCTCGAGTTCGGATCGGTCGACACGTACTACAGCGGGCTGGAGGCGCTGCTCGGCCCGCCGGCGATGGACCCGGCGGACGCGATGCGGCGCGAGTTCTGCGAGGGGCCCGACGCCGACAACATCTTCACGACGTCCAACGGGATCACCACCACCTCGCGGGCCGAGTACGAGTTTGTGGCGCAGCCCGTCGAGGGCAAGGCGTACCCCGAGCGCAAGGAGCTGATCGGCAAGCCCGAGCTGCGCCGAAAGCCGCTTCACCCCGACCACTTCAAGGAGCAGCTCGCGCGCAAGAACGCCGAGCTGATCGCCGCCTTCCACTCGCCGCTCATCGAGGAGGAGCAGATCGCGGGGCGGCTGTACACGGGCCCCGCCTACGAGAAGCTCAACCTGGTGCTGCGCGCGCAGAGCGGCAACACCTTCCTCAAGATGCGCTGCAAGGAGCTGTGCCAGAGCAACACGTACGCGACGACCATCCACGCCGTCGCCTCGTGCGTGCTCAAGCTCTCGAAGCTGACGACGGCCACGAAGGTGTACCGCGGCCTGAGCGGCGCGGCGCTGCCGGCGTCGTTCTTCGAGCCAAACGCCGAGGGCGTCTGCGGCGGCGTCGAGTTCGGCTTCATGTCGACGTCGAAGGCCAAGGGCGAGGCGCTCGCGTACGCCACGTCGGAGGCGCACCGCGGCCAGGGCGGCATGTTCTGCCCGACGCTGCTCGAGATGGAGCAGGGCATGGTGAGCCGCGGCGCCGAGATGGCATGGATATCGCAGTATCCGCACGAGGAGGAGGTGCTCTTCTCGCCGCTGCTCGGCGTCGAGGCGCAGAGCTCGCGCATCGAGAAGGGCGTGCTGGTGGTGCAGCTGCGGTGCACCGTCAACGTGACGGCGCGCACGCTCGAGCAGCAGATGTCGAAGCGGCGCCGGCTCGTGCAGGAGATGTGCGACAACATCCAGCACGAGCTGACGCGGCAGCTGGCGACGACGGCGTGGGACGGGATGGCGATGGTCACCGAGGGGCACGTCGACGACGACCACGAGGACGAGGACGACCGCAAGACCGTCGCCGTCCAGGAGAAGGAGAGGGGCGGCCGGCGGCGCAAGCAACGGCCGGCCCAACGGCCGAAGCCGCGGCAGAGCCTCCTGCACGGCGGCGACGGCGTGGACGAGCTCGACGGGCACGCCCACGCGCGGAACACGCTCCAGGCGGTCATGGCCGAGGTGTCGTCCAAGGAGCCGAGCTACTACAACGACGACCAGCTGTGGGGCGACGCGATCGCGCGCGCCGTCGCGGCGTCGCAGCAGGTGGCGGCGTGGCCCGAGGCGCTGCGGCGGCTGTGCGCGGCGGTCAACCTCGACGGGCCTCCGCAGCTGATGATGGCGAAGAACCTCATCGTCGGCTTCCGCAACTTTGGGCTCGCCGAGGCCGAGGTGCTCGAGCTGCTGTTGCGCGTCTCGTCGGCGCTGCACGGCCTGACGGTCCACGACGGCGGCGACCGCTCGCGCTGGCCCGACGAGGCGGCGTGGGCGCGCTGCGTGGGCGCGCTGGCGCGCGGCGTCGCCAACAGCCACTCGCTGCACCAGCTCAACCTGCGGCACGTCAACCTGCACGCCGAGGCGGGGCGGCTGATGGCGGAGGCGCTGCGCAGCAACTCGACGCTCACCTCGCTGCGCTTCGCCAACAACGGCCTCGAGCCCGCCAACCTCGCCACGGCCGTCGGCGGCAAGCGGCAGCTCAAGACGCTCGCCGTCGACTACATGAAGCTCGAGGGCGAGACGCTGCCCGAGGTGTCGGCGCTGGTGGCGTCGAGCCAGTCGCTCACGCAGCTCAGCCTGCTCAACTGCAACCTGGGCGTCGAGGCGGGGACGCTGCTGGCGGAGGCGCTCAAGATGTCGACGGCGCACAACCTGCCGCTCGGCACGCTCGACGCGCGCGGCAACCAGTTCGACGCGTCGGTCGGCTTCGCCATCGCCGACGCGCTGCACGGCAACTTCCGCCTCACGCAGCTGCAGGTGGCGTCCAACCCGATGGGCCAGGAGGCGTTCGCCGCCGTCAAGCAGGCGCTCGAGCGGGTGCTCAAGGCGTGGAAGGCGTCGGCAGAGGGCCGCGCCGCGCAGGAGGGGCGCGACAAGCAGAACGGCCGCAGCGACAAGGCGAAGGGCATCATCGGCGAGCTGTTCCACGGCTGGTGATGACGCCGCTCATGCCGGTTGGGCCGCCAGAGCAGATTATGTGCAACCGTACGTCCTACGTGACGGATCTATCGTCCTAACGTCCCTAGCACTTACAGAGTCAGTCAGTGACGCTTCTATCTCTGAGTAAAGAACTACAGCTTGCCACTAACGGATGTGCCGAGAGCCACCGACCGAGCAAGCACGCGACGCTCACGGCCGCAGCAACTGCCGGATTGCGCAATTGGCGGCTGGGGCGATCCCCGTGACGGGCCTTGTCATACTGTAGACGCAACGACGCGGGGTGGTGAGCGCGCCGCGCCTCGCACTGGCCTACAGCTTGGAGAGCTGGTCGCGCATCACCAGTCGCGCTTGCACCACCTCCTCCTTCGCCGGGTCGCAGCGGCGCAGCACGCGCACTCTCACCGTCTCGCCCGGCTGCCGCTCCTCGACGGCCGAGAGCAGGTCCTCGACCTGCCGGATCGGCTGGCCATCGACGCCGACGATGAGGTCGCCCGGCAGCGTCTGCCCGTTGACGCCCTGCGTCGCCGGGTTGAGCCCCGCCTGCGCGCCCGGCCCGCGCGGAAGCACCTCGTAGATGATGACGCCCTCGACGTTGCGGCCCGTCTGCTGCAGGTAGCTCTTGCTCACGGCGTCGTCGAAGACGTTGACGCCGAGCGTCGGCCGCACCGTCTTGCCGTACCGGATCAGCTGGTTGACGACGCGCCGCACCGTGTCCACCGGGATCGCGAAGCCGATGCCGATGTTGCCTGCGACGCCTCGACCGCCCGCCGCGCCCGGCGAGAAGATGGCCGTGTTCACGCCGATCAGACGGCCGCGCGAGTCGAGGAGCGGCCCGCCGGAGTTGCCCGGGTTGATCGCGGCGTCGGTCTGCACGCACCCCTTGATCGGCCGCCCGCCCACGCCGTCGACCTCGCGCCCCAGCGCCGAGACGACGCCCGTCGTCAGCGTGTAGTCGAGGCCGAACGGGTTGCCGATGGCCAGCACGCTCTGCCCCACCTGCAGCTCGGACGACGAGCCGAGCTCGATGGGCGACGGCAGCTCAGCGGCGTTGATCCTCAGCACCGCAAGGTCCTTCTCCGCCTCCGAGCCCACCACCTCCGCGTCGAAGGCCTGCGAGCCGCCGCGCAGCGTCACCTTGACCTTGGTGGGCATCTGGCCACGACCGGCGACCACGTGGAAGTTGGTGACCACGTGCCCCTTGTCGTCCCACAGGAAGCCGGAGCCCGTGCCCGCTGGCACCTCCGTCGCGCGCAGCGAGAGCTGCGACTCTCGTTGGAGTATCGACGTCGTGATGAAGGCGACCGACGGGCTGACGCGCTGGAACGTGTCGACCGTGCGCAGCTCGCCTGCCGTGAGGTCGGCCGACGAGCTCGGCCGGCGGCTCACGGCCTTGCCCTGCTTCATCGCGTTCTCCTGAAGCCGCCGCGTCAGGTCGCTCTTCTCCAGGCAGTCACGATAGTCGACGCCGCGCTCGGACAGCAGCTGCTTCAGCTCTCCGATGCTGAGCGAACCCAAACCGCCGACGTCCGGGACGGAGGAGTAGGGTCGACCGCTGAAGCGGACGGCGAGCGCAGCGCGGTTGAGCATGAGCAGCGGTGCGAGAACCGGGCGGCGGCCTGCCGAAAGCGCGCGGAGCATACAACCAGAGCGCGGGAGAGTGGGGTGCAGCACGAAGAGCAAGCGCGTCTCGCCATGGCCGGTGTACAACCAGCGCAATTCGCTAGCTAGGGTAGTGTCTGATTTGTCTCAGTCAGTCAGTCAGTTGATTTGTGATGGGTTGGTTGGGTGGTTCTCTCTCGTTGGGCGAGAGTGTGGCACATGGGGATCGCGGGCCGATACTAACGAAATCGCCGGAAATCGCGGCCAGCGTCAGGGCCAAATGATAACCAACGCAACTTGCGATTTTCGCGTGCGTCAGAATCCAACCATGTTGGCGGAGAACGTTGTTGCGTTTCCGACGGCGCCTGGCGCGGCCGTGCCGGCGCCGTACGACTATCCCGCTCTGGAGTTCCCGCGGCCGGCGCCGAACGACTATCCCGCGCTGGAGTTCCCGTCGGAGCTCCCTCCGCCTCGCTCGCGCACCCCGCAGCGCCAGCGCTCCGCTTCGGAGCCGGCAGATGAGCCACCGCTGCCAAAGTTAGGCATGCGCAAGATGCGGCGCTACGTGAACGACGCCCTCCTCCTCGGTTCGGGCGGCTCGGGCGATCCCGACGACGAGACGGAGGAGTTCCCCTACGGCCTGGGCACGGGCATGCGCTTCTCCGACCCGGCCGTCCTGATGGAGCTCGACGGCGCCGACTATGCCGACGTCGCCGGCCGTCGCCGTCAGCCCGCTCCCTGCCGGGTGCGCCCGGCGCCTGCACCGTCGCCCGAGGGCGCGACGCGCGTCGCCGGGCGTGCTGCGGCTATGTTCCAGCGCGTCGGCGCCGAGGAGCGTGCCGCGCTCGAGGCCTATGCGGGCAACGCGCTGCTCAAGAAGGCGCAGGAGCAGATTCGCGAGTACATCAAGGCGTGCGTCGTGGAGCACGGCCAGTACTCGGTGGGCACCGCCGAGGCGCCGCGCCGGCGGGCCGCGCGCCGTCGCGGCCGCGTGCCGGCCAAGGCCGCCGCCGCACGCCCCTCTGCGTGCCCTCGCACTGCGCCCGCACCCTCGCCGCTGATGCTGCCCGCGGTCGAGAGCGTGGGGCTGCGGCGCGCGTTCCGCGGCGCGTGCCAGTTCTACTGCCTGCGCTCGCAGTCGGTCGTCGGCCGGAGCAAGACGGCGCCGCGCGCGACGCAGGCGCAGCTGCTCCCTCCCGGCACCGAGGAGCGCTGGCGGGGCCTCATGGCCGCGTCCGAGGTGTCGCTCGTCGAGCTGCTGGCGGGCGGCGCAATCCTCGTGGAGCGCCCGTCGACGTCGTCATCGGTGCCGGCGCCGGCGGAGGCACCGGCGGAGGAGGCCGTCGGCGTTCGGGCAGAGCTGGCGGCACCAATGGCGCCCCCCGCAATTGGTGCCGTGGAGCCGCCTGTCACCCCGCCGCGCACTGCGCCGCGGGCCGAGGCGGGGGAGGCCAATCCGACGACGCCGCCGATGGAGCAGGCGCCCTCCCCTGGGAGCCCAGGTTCGCTGGATGAGTGGGTGCTCGTCACGCCGGAGGCCTCGCGCTGAGGCCAGTCGCCACGGCCTGAGCCCTGACTGGGGCGCAAGCCGCGGTCCAATCGGCTTTCCCTAGGCCAGCCTCCTTGAGCGCCAGGGTCTGCCGGTGGTGTAAATTTGCTATGCATGCTGTATCTCTGAAATTGGAACCCTACCACCGACACCCGGTGCGTGCACGGACCAGGGCTGCACCATACGCGCGATATATACCTCTATGTGACGACACTGTCAGGCGTTGAGCCAGCCAACGCAACCCTCGCCTGCGCAGCGGAAGGGGCGCCCCCCGCCGCGCGCCCAACGAGGCGCTGCCTGCCACAGCTCGAATCCTGATTGAGCACTCACTTCGCTTGCGCCTTGAGGTCGGCTACCACCTCCGACACCTTGAGGCAAACCGCCGTGATGTCGTCGCGGTAGTCGCCCTCCTCCTGCCGCCACTTGGCCGCCGCCGTCTCGATGAGCTTGGTGCACGCGTCGGTCGCGCCCTTCTCCATGAGCTTCTCGACGATGTTGATGGCGATCTGCGACTCGATGAACTCCCACACGCCGTCCGACGCCATCACCACGTACAGGTCGTTGGGGCCGATGACGTGCTGCTTCACCTCCGGGGTGGCGATGACCCCCACTGACTTGACAAGGTGGTCGCCGATCGAGCGGCCCATGGCGAGGCCCGGCAGCTGCATCCTGTCGTCCATCCAGACGCGCGCGGGGCCGCCCCACTCCTCCTCGGGCGGCGAGACGTAGCCGCCCGCCTTCCTGATCCGCGCCATCTCGGCGGGCGTGTCCGGCTTCTGGTCCTCGGACAGGTCGACGGCCTTGACGCCCTTTGGCGTCTGCTGCGCGAGCACCGAGCGCGAGTCGCCCGCGTTCGCGGTGAAGATGGTCGTCTTGTCGGTGGCGGCGTCGTAGACGAAGAGCGAGACCACGGCGGTCGTGCCGCTCAGCTGCGCATCGATGCTCTGGTCCTTCAGCAGGTCGGAGTCGACGGAGTCGAAGGCGTCGATCAGCGCCTTCGCCGGGTCGCTGCACAGCGCCGGGTGCGCCTCGACCTTTGTGACGACGAGCTGCGCCACAAACTCGGAGACCTTGTCGCCGAACTGGCCGTGCCCGTCGTACACGCAGAAGAGCGCCATCACCAGCGTCTCCGACGGCTGGTCCGGCTGGAGCGGAGAGATGATGCAGCCGCGGTCCTGGTTGATCTTTGCGTTCGTCTCGCCCACGTTGTGGCCGGGCTCGACGCCGTGGCACGAGTAGGTGCCGACGTTGACCGGCTCGAACGGGAGACTCGCCCGCGGCTTGACGACGCCCATCTCCGGGCTCATCGACATGCGCCTCCCCCGCCGGCCCGGCAGCGGCGACGACTCGGAGCCGGGAAGGGCGTCCTTCATGCCCGACATGTCAGTGGCATCTGGCTTCTTGGGGTCTTTCGTCGTGGTCGAGAGGCGACGTGCGCGGAAGCCGCTCTCGGCGGGCTTGGCGGGAGCCTTGCCACTGCCACGATGGTGGAACGGGCGGTCGCCACGTGAGGACATGGGGGATACAAGAGGAGGACGCGTGGCGGTGGGGTGTGCAGCAAGGAGTCGAGAGCTGGGCAGATGCAGCGCCGGCGTGGCGATGGAGGGCGCGGCACGCGAGGCTGTGTAATCAGGGACGATCTCAGACCGTGCCAGGGGCTGGTAGGGTGCCAGGGGCTGGTACGGTGCGGGGAGGGCCCGTGGGGTGCAGGGATGGCCGAGGGGCCCAAGCTCCCCCGCGAGCCGGCATGGCAGCATTAGGGTCGTCGCGCATCTCGCAGGTGATCTCTGGGAGGTCGAGGTGGGTGCTGAGCAGGCCAGGAGCGCGTACCCGGGCTTGGACATCGTTGTTTGCCCGGGACGACGCGGTCTTCGTTTTTCGCGGACCAATCACACTCACGCCCAACTCTCGCTCGCGCGTGTTGCGTGGTGCTCCCCGTCCCCTATAGTGTATCCCCGCGTGGGCCCTCCTGACCGGCGGCTTAGGCAAAGCTAAGATCTAAAGTAATCTAATCTAAAGTAAAAGGAGGCCCGTTTAGATGCAGCCTCTCATGAACACGCCAAGTTGTGAGCTTTTAGATCAGTAAATAACTCACACCTAAGGCAAAACCAACACGGCCGTGACCCACGTTGTTTCCGTGGGATCACATCCTCGGGCGTACCAGCCGCCCCCCACACGCCGTGAGCCACCTCATCAAGGCTGCCGGCGCCGGCGCTCGGCCTCGTCGTCGTCGTCGCCCTCGCCCTCCATGCCCGCGCCGCGCTTGTCCTCGATGAAGAAGAAGGTCAGCACGAGGCCGGCGACGCTCACGCCGGCGCACGCGAGCATCGTCGCCTCGAGCGAGGTGGCCACGACGAGCGACTTGAAGGCCGACGAGCCGATGGTCGCGCCCAGCTTGCCGCACGCCGCCGAGAAGCCGTTGAGCGTCGAGCGGATGTGGACGGGGAAGGTCTCGGCCGGCAGGATGAAGGTGGTCGAGTTGGGCCCAAAGTTGGAGAAGAAGAAGGTGAGGCCGTAGAGGATGAGCATGGCGACGGGCGCGCTCTCGAGCGGCTTCTCGAAGATGCCGAGCGCGGCGAAGACGACCGCCATGAAGAAGAAGCCCTGCAGCTGGATGTTGCGCCGGCCGAGCTTGTCCATAAAGTAGACGGATATGTAGTAGCCGGGCAGCCCGATCGCGGCGATGATGGCCATCTGCGGGCAGAGGTTGGTCGAGAGGCCGCCCATCAGCACGGGCGCCGGCGCGCCGACCGTCGGCGCGCCCTTGCTCGCGTGGAAGACCTGCTTGAGCACCGTCGACTGGAAGAGCGAGTTGCCGTAAAAGGTAATGTCGAAGAGGAACCAGCCGCCCGCCGTGCCGAGCAGCTTCCCCCAGTACTTGCGCGTCTTGAGCGCCTGCAGCAGCGTCGTCGGCGTCGCCTCGACGTCCGCCACCACGTTGTCGAGCATCCGCACCTCCAGGTCGAGCGGCGGCTCCGACGACTCGGTCGTCGACGTGTTGAGCTGCAGCTTGTCCTCGTTGCCAACGCGGGCGTTGGAGCCCGTCTTGAACGGGATGAGCAGAATGCCCGGCACCGCGCCGATGCCGAGGAGCAGGCGCCACGCGAGGCCGTTGTTGGCCGACTTCTCGCTCCCCGTGTCCGGCACGCCGCACGCCAGCAGCAGCAGCCACGCCAGCAGCGGCACGACCAGGTTGGCGACACCCTGCATCGAGAAGACAATCGACGCGTTTCGGCCGCGGTCGCTCGCCTTGGACGACTCGGAGGCGATGGTCGCGCTCAGCGGGTAGACGCCGCCGACGCCGACGCCGAGGAAGAAGCGCGTGATCGTGAGGAACACGAAGATGGACGCGGGGTTCGACGGGTCGATGGGCACCGCAAAGGCCGAGGAGAGGGCGCCGAGGATGGACATGGCCATCGTGAGCTGGAGCGCGCGCGGTCGGCCGAGGCAGTCGCCGACGTAGCCAAAGGTCAGCTGGCCGACGATGGCGCCGACGAGGCAGGAGGTCGAGGCCTGCGTGACCTCGCTCGCGCAGTTGTCGCCGCCGCAGTACGGGTACTCGATCATCACGTGGGCAATGTTGATCACGACGAGGTTGTAGGCCGTCGAGAGGTTGGAGACCGCCGAAATGACGAGGTTGCGCGTGGCGCCCATCTTGTTAGCCGTGCTGCTCGGGGTTGCCGGCGCGTCTGGCCAGGTGAGAGCTGCGCACACATGGACGAGACGCTCCACGTTTGCGGTGATGAGCACCCACGACATCAAACATGAGTAATCTAAAGAATGTGAGGGCCACGTGCTGCATGCTAGGAGTGTGGTAAAGCAACCAACTAACGGTTTAACGAAGCCCACCCCGGAAGTGTGCGCTGGTGTAGACGGGCATCGAGCCCCAAAGTAGGAAGCTAGAGCTTGCCATATGCTCGCGCTCCTCGCGTCGTCGCTCTCGAATGCGGAGCACACGCTGCTCCCGCCCACCGCCGAGGAGGAGCGCTGCCCACCAGGCTGCAAGCTGGAGTCGATGGTGCAGGAGCCGGTGATGCAGGACGGGCCATTCTTCAGGATGTTCGGCCATGGCCTGAACCATCGCACGCACTTCTGGCTCAAAGAGGGCATGCGGTCGCCCCTGCTGCGCTGGGGCAAGAATAGCACGCTCGAGGGCAGGACCTTCGCCAGCGCTCCTGCCGCGGGGCTCGCCGCCCAGTGGCTCGACGAGCTGGTGCTTTGGCAGGGCAACAAGGCCGTGCTGGAGGTGTCGATGGTCGACGGCGGGATGCACTTCCAGTTTGACGGGCAGGATCTCACGAATGCGCACCCCACCGACGAACTCACGAGCAAGCATGCGCCGAATGGAAAGGGCCTCAAGCTGAAGGTGATCGAGGGAAAGCAGAAGGTCAAGTCCCTCGACGTCGAGGCGCACGGCCTCAAGTTCAGCCTGTCGGCCGCGGAGGCCGTCCGCTTTGCTACTGCTGATCAGCGTGCCAAGTACGCGCATCTCAGCATCGACTTCAAGTCGTCATTCCCTGCCATGTCCTATGGCCTCTTTGCTGAGCTCGCGGGCACGCAGCACAAGAGCCCTGCCACGAAGGCGATGGAGCGGGCCCACACCCCGGAGCTGATGAGCACCGCGCCGAAGAAGCACCAGCAGCAGTGCGTGTGCGAAGCACACACTGGCGCAAAAATGGATGCACTTGTCGCCGGTCGCCATGCTGACAACAAGAAGCCGGCCCACAAAGTCGCCCTTGTCGCCGAACGCCATGCTGACAACAAGAAGCCGGCCCACAAATCCCCTGCTGACAACAAGAAGCCGGCCCTCGAATCCCCTGCTGACAACAAGAAGCCGGACCACAAATCCCCTGCTGACAACAAGAAGCCGGCCCTCGAATCCCCTGCTGACAACAAGAAGCCGGCCCACAAATCCCCTGCTGACAACAAGAAGCCGGCCCTCGAATCCCCTGCTGACAACAAAAAGCCGGCCCACAAATCCCCTGCTGACAACAAGAAGCCGGTCCACAAATCCCCTGCTGACAACAAGAAGCCGGCCCACAAATCTGAGAAGTGACGGTTGACCTCAATAAGTAAGTAAGTAAGTTGACCTCAGTCCATCCGTGAGGTGTCTTTGTGATCTTGTCCATTGCGTTTTGTGGCGTCCGTGTTCAGCCTCGTAGGTAAGTAAAACATGTGACCGTGCAGCTACGAGCCGCAATGCGGGCTCATTCCGGCCCGGCAGGCGACGTACAACATGCAACGGGGAGGCGACACCTTGTCACATATCAGGCTGCACCTGTGATCCGGATGCTCCAGAACCTGTTTTCGGTACGTACGCGAGTACTCATCGTGCGCTCAGGGCGCCCAGCTCTTGCCAGTCATGCATGATCAGAAGACGGCGACCACGCTGCGTGAGGCGCCGTCGACCGTGTAAGTGCCGACGAGTCGCGCCGCCGCGTCGATGAGCTGCGGCCGGTGGCTGACGAAGACGCTCTGGCCGTTCTTGCGCGAGCCGACGAGCCGCGCGAGGGCGGCGGTGCGCGCCGTGTCGAGCGCCGCGTCGATCTCGTCAAAGACGCAGAAGGGTGTCGATGCGAGCGCCGCCTGGCACGCGAGCTGCAGCGCGACGGCGACGAGCGCCTGCTGGCCGCCCGAGAGCTGGTCGAAGCGCGCCCAGCTGGAGGCGGGCGGCTTGGCGTGCAGCTGCACGCCCACCTCGAAAAGCGCCTGGGGCGAGCCGCCGAACTCGAGCGCGCAGTCGCCGCCGTCCTCGCTGAGCGCGCGGAAGCACCGGCGCAGCTCGTCGCCGATGCCGCTCAGCGCCGCGGTGGCGCGCCGGTACCGCTCCGCCTGCAGCCTCTCGGCGCGGCTCAGCGCGGCGGCCGCCGTCTCGCGCAACGCCTCCGCCTCGCGCCGCAGCGCCGCCGCCGCCGTGCGCGCGCGCAGGTACGCCTGCAGACCGCCCGTGTCGAGCGCCTGCTGCCGCTGCTGCAGCAGCTTCTCCTCGGCGGCCAGCGCGCGCCGCTGCGCCGCCACCAGACGACCGACGCCGCCAGCGTCGCGCCGCCCCAGCAGCGCCGCCACCTGAGCGCGCCACTCGCCCAGCGCCGCCGCGCCCGCGCCGCCCACGCCGCCGTCGACCGCATCGTCGTCGCCTCCAGCATCGCCGCTGCCGTCGTCCTCCGCATCGCCACCCTCGTCGCCACCCTCCTCGTCGCCCATCTGCCGAGCGAGCGTGGCGATCGCCTGCTCCGACGCCGCGGCCGCCTCGCGCTGCTCCGCCGCGAGCCGCGTCAGCCGCGCCGCGTTGGCCTTGGACGTCGCCGCCTTCGCCGCCGCGTCGCCGCGCGCCTCCTCCGCCCTCTGCGCCTCGGCCTCCGCCTCGGCCGACGCCGCCTCGGCCGCGGCCGCCGCCTCGGCGCTCGCCTTGGCGCGAGCCTTCAGCGCCGCCTGCACGTCGGCCGTGCGGCGAGCGTCGGAGGCTGCGCCGTCCGCCTGGATCCGCAGCCGCGCCGACTCTCTCGCCAGCGCCGCGCGCGACGCGGCGGCACCGCGCGCGCGCGCCTCCGCCGCGCTGAGGGCTGCCGCCGCCTCCGCCTCCGCCGCCGCGTGCGCCGCCGCCTGCTCGGCCGCCTCGTGCCACAACAGCAGCACGCCGCCGCCGCCGCCGCCGCCAGCACCGCCTCCTCCGCGACCGCCTCGTGGCTTCTGCGGGCGAAGCCGCTGCAGCTCCGCGAGCAGCCGACGCCGCCGCGCCTCGGTCGCCCCGTCGGTCGTGCTGCCTCCACCGGCTGGGTTGCCCGCCTCGCCTCCCTTGTCGTCTGCGAGTTCCGCCCCGAGCGCCGCCAGCGCCGAAGCGCGCGCCTCGAGCGCCGCGCGCGCCGACGACACTCGCGTCTCCGCGCGGCCTCGCCGCTCGGTCGCCTCGGCCGCCGTCGCCTGCCGCCGCGCGCTCTCGGCCTCGCGCCGCGCGCACTCCTGCCGCGCCGCCGCCAGCTCGGCCGCGCGTGTCTCCGCCTCCTCGCTGAGCTGCCTCGCCGATGACGCTACCGACGACGAAGACGCGGGGGCAGCGGAGGCCAAGGTGCGAGGGACCGCGACGGC
>Ga0209713_10001147_pt1 | contig 15620 bp, 9 predicted proteins | sample ArcOceMetagenome_3_FD_187444 | JGI IMG/M metagenome (GOLD analysis project Ga0209713, IMG submission 187444) | Marine eukaryotic phytoplankton communities from Arctic Ocean - Arctic Ocean- Svalbard ARC20M Metagenome (SPAdes) (version 2) | ecosystem: Environmental > Aquatic > Marine > Oceanic... | reverse complement strand
ACCGACGCTTCCTAATATTTTAGATTACTTTCGATTACTTTTTAAATCCTATTTTGACGCTATTGAGGCGACGCGTTTGCCATCTTCTACCCTAGACCCTAACAAGTCTGCACCCGCGGGAAGGCTAAAAAAGAATCGCTAGAGGACCGTGCGTGGCCAACCGGCCTGCAATGAAGTCAATCATCGCTCGTGTACCGAGGCGAAGGCTGGCTTGATCTGCGATGTTCGGCCTGGGAAGACGACCCGTTTTACCACCACCGCCTCCCCCGAGCTCCATGCTGCCCAACCAGCTGGCGTTCTGCCTCCTGATCGTCGGTCTCGGCCTCTACTTCATCAGACTCGTGCGACCGCTCCTCGTTCCGTCTGGAGACCATCGCGTGGCGCTGACGAAGAGGACCTCGTACTACTGTTTCCCGGCCTTCACGGTGCTGATCATTCTCTTCGAGGCCTCGCTCGGTCTGGTTGCTCCGCCAGAATCGCCGATACCCGCAGGCCTCCCTCAGGAGTCGCCGGCGCTGGCGGCCTTTCTGATCTCACCGCTCATCGGGTTCTCGCTGCTGACGGTCTCCGAGTTCCTGTCGTGGTTCTTCGTGAGCGTGCTTGGGCCCGCTTCGAAGTTCGCGCACCTGCGCCAGCCGGTCCTGGCGGTGCATGCCACCACGGCGCTCTACTACATCATCTGCTACACGCGCGGCACGGCGGTCATGGAGGACCGCTTCGGCCGGCCGTTCTACCCGGTGCGCTCGGTGATGTGGACCGTGAGCGTGAGCTCGCTCGGCCTGGCGGTGAACATGCTGCTCGAGGAGATGCCCGGCTCGCCCAAGGCCAAGCTGCACGACGCGCTCGTCCACTACCTGATAGCTGTGCCCGCGTGCTTCGTGACGGGCTTCCTCGCCAGCTGGCAGCGCTCCTTCTGGCCCGCGATGATGTGGCTGGCGCTCAGCTTCGTCGCCTTCTGGTACATGCTCGGCCTGATGGTGTGGATGCTCCGCGTGGGCGAGACGCACCCGATGATCAGGCGCGGCGGCAACGCGCCGCAGTTCAGGGTGCTGCAGGTCGTCATCCTCGTCGTGTGGCACATCTTCCCCGCCATCTGGGTCTTCGCCGCCGCCGGCTGGATCACGCCGCTGGTGGAGCACGCCTGCTACGTGGGAAACGACCTCATCGCAAAGTACCTCATCCTGTTCGTGACCATCGCGAGCATGGGATAGCGTATGCCCGCGCCCGTCTGGCATGCTGTGTGCGCCAGACCCGCGTCGAATTTGCTGTATTCTTAGTAGAGGATGCCGGTCCGCGGTGGGTAAACCGGGCCAGGAGCGAGAGTTCCAGATTTTATTTTTGTAATAGTCAGCACATGGTAAAACATAATGGACCAGATAGCCATGCACATGCATGCATGCGCGTTCACCGGCCGCGTCAGGCCACCTTCAGGATGAAGAACTGGTCCATGCACCACTCGGCCAGCTTGGGCAGCTTCGAGACTAGGATGAAGTGGAAGAACTCGAGGTTGCGCGGCTTCCACGCGTCGAGCGCGTAGTCGGGGTCGTCGCCGTCCTTGATGAGCTTGCTGTAGTTCTCCTCCTTGAGGATCTGCTTGTTGAGCAGCATCTTGAAGAGCCCCGGCAGCACCGCGTCGAAGGTCGCGACGATCGCGTCGCGGTCGAGCTCGATCGAGAGGAAGTCGACCACGAGCGGCTTGCCGTACCGCAGCGCGCCCATCACCTTCTTGCGCAGCTTCTCGGGCTCGACGTCGTCGGGCCGGTACGCGTACGCCAGGTTGACGTCGCGGTACTGGAAGAAGGTCATCGCGTGGCCGCCCAGGTCGAGCACGAGCGTGAACCGGTCGCTGTCGCGCACGATCGAGTCGAGGGCGTCGCTCAGCCGCTTGATCGGGATCTGCAGCGAGTAGCCCGGCTCGCCCACCGGCTGGTCGGCCGGGTCGGGCGGCGGCGGCACCCACTGCCCCGCCAGCAGCTTCTCGCGCTCGGCAAGGAGGCGGTCCGTCTCCTCGCGCGGCCACGACGCGATGAGCTCCTTGAGCTCGGCCGACGCCGCGACGGCCTCGGGCAGCTCGGTGCCGCCCGCGCCGATGCGCGGGTCGCCGCCCGCCTCGAGCAGCAGCTTGACGCAGTCGCCCTTGTTCATGAACGCCGCGCGCCACAGCGGCGTGCGCCCCTGGTGGTTCGGCGCGTTGATGTTGGCGCCGTGCTTGAGCAGCAGGGCACACACCTCCGGCTGGCCGCCGCACGCGGCCTCGGACAGCGGCGTGTGCTCGTTGGCGTCCATGCAGTCGACCTTTGCGCCAATCAGCTCGGCGCCGAAGCAATCCTCCACCCAGCCGTCGATGATCTTCTTGACGTCGTCCATCTCGCCGTCGAAGGCCGCCTCGAGCAGCTGCTGCTGCTTCTTCTTCTCGGCGGCGAACCGCTTGCGCTTCTCCTCCTCCCGCTTGCGCACGCGCCGCTCCTCCTCGATGATTGCGTTCTGGATCTCGACCCGCTGCGCCTCGCTCTCCGCCCACCGCTTCTCGCGCTCCGCCTCGGCCGCCGCCTCCTCCTCCTCGCGCTTCCGCTTCTCCTCCTCCTCGGCCGCCTTCTTCGCCGCCTCCCTCGTCTCGTCCAGCTTTGCCTGGTCCTCCGGCGAGAGCTGCTTCTCCTTCTCCTTGCCGGCAGCCTTGCCGCCCTTGCCGCCGGCCTTCTCCTTGCCGCCACCTGCAGCCTTCTCCTTGCCGCCGGCCGCCTTGCCGCCGCCGCCCTTCTTGTCGGGCGAGAGTGCCTTCGCCGCCTTGACGCCGCTGCCCGCGGGTGGCGCCTTGTCGCCGCTGGCAGCAGCGGCCGCAGGCTTCTTTCCTGCCGCCGCCGCGCCGCTGCCAGCCGCTGGCTTTGAGCCCGACGCTGCACCAGCCTTCTTGATGCCCAGCTCCTCCGACACCTTGGCCGCCTTGGCCTTGTCCGCCTTGGCCTTGTCGGCGGCCTTACTCTCCTTCACGTCCTGCAGGATCTCGCCCTTCTCCGCATCGGTGAGCGAGGTGCCCGGCTCGTACACCTTCTTGGGCGCCATCGAGTCGACTCGACCCCGCCAAGCCTCGCTTTTGTTTTATGCACGTTTGGCATATTTGGCATAGCGCGCGCGCCCGCCCGTCTGGCCTCAAAAAAAAGGTCTAAACCAACCGTCATGCCGAGAGGGAAAGACCTCCCCGGGGACGATCTGCATCCGGATCGCCCACTGAGAGCACCAACGCGACGAAAGTCTGCGGGCAGAGACGCGCCACAAAGCCGCACAGCACGGGAGGCCTCGCAGCACACGAGCAAATTTGCACTGCTGGCCGTCGCCATGGTCACAGCTCTGGTCACGGCCGTCAGCACGGCTGGAGCAACCATCCGCAGCAGCGGCGTTCCCGACGGCAACGTCGCCAAAGATGACGCCGGCGCCACGTCGAGGCAATCACCAGCCCGCCAGGTGCAGCCGCGACGAAGCCTACGGGACGCTGCACAAAGTAAGCCCGCGCGCATGGAGCGAGGCCCTGCGTTGGCGTCGAGATCGTGCATCTCCGGCGGCCATTGGACCCGAGGCGCCGCCAACGGTCTGCCGTACACGATCAACACCACGGCAATTGGCGGACTAGGTGACTACCATCACTGCGAAGCCAGCTACGTGAACTGGACGTGGGTCGCTGATGACGAGCGCTGTCGCATGCCTTCGGGACCAGCTGATTGGTGTCAGGCACTTGCAGGGCGTGCGATCTTGTTCGTTGGCGACAGTTTAAGCGCCCAGCAGGTGGCGTCTCTCCTGCATCTTGTCGGCTCCTCGGATCTAAAGTGGCGCAATTCGGCGCGTAAGCCGATGGTCGACGTCAGTAACGACTGGCGCGCGACCGGAGCGGTCAAGGCATGCGGTGGCAAGGTGCTGATAAACTACATTCGCAACGACGAGCTCTCCGATCGCTCGTTTGAAGGAGGCTGCACCTCGGTGCTGAGGGGCGTGCTGAGCCAAACAAAGCTCTGCCGTACATTCACGTCTAGCAAGCTGCTCGCTGACTACGACACACTCGTGCTCAACACAGGCGCGCACATGCATGGCATTACCCGGATGACCGAGACCGTCGTCAACCGAACACGCCAGCTCGCCAGCTGGCTGGGCACCAAAAGTCACAAGCTGATCTGGAGAACGGGAGTGCCCGGGCACGTCGACTGCGGCAAGTACTCTGCGCCGCTCGAGCCCGGAAGCCTCGCCGCATATCCGCAACGAGATCACCGCTACCATTGGGACCGCATAGAGCCAAACGACAGGATCCGTGCTCGAATCTTCGAAGAGACGCTGCCCGGTCGCGTGCGCTTCCTCGACGCGGCAGCGCTTACACGCGAGCGGCCGGACCAGCACCTGCTCAAGGGGCGCTTCGGCGGCGGCTCGGAGGACTGCCTGCACTACTGCCTCCCGGGCCCGATCGACACGTGGAACATGGTGCTGGCGCGGATGCTGTTAGAGTAGCGCGGTATCCTGCGCTGGTCTAGCTCATCTCTTCAAAAGTTTGCATTGCAAGGTGGGGGGAGCGTAGGTGAATCACGTGGCGACCCTGGCCACCACAGCGGGTGAAAGATGGGTCGCCTGAGGCGGTCCTCTGCTTCGCCTTCGGGCACGGCACCCGAGGGGGAATGCTGATGTTACCTACGGTATGTATATAAAGCCACCAAAAGGCACCAAAGACCATTCGAAGAAGCACTGAGAAACCAGACATTTATAAATACAGTCACAGACATCACTCTATCACAGACCAAGCCCCCCGGCCTGAGTTGATCACAAATCAACGTGCGTGAACGCCTTCATCGCGAACTGTGGCACCAGCGGGTTGAAGTGGCGGCCGTCGGCCGTCGCCCAGCACTGCCCATCCGTGATCTTGAAGGCGTCGATGATGCCGAAGCGGTGCGCGTCAGCGATGTGGCCGGTGGGCGAGAAGCCACGCAGCGCATTAATCTCTCGCCTGTACCAGTTGAGCGCACCCTTGCGGTTGAACGACGCCTCACCGCAGCGCTCGCCCTCGCATGAAAAGTTGCCGCGGTTGTAATTCGCGGCCTCCTCGGGCCAGCCCGCCTCCAGAAGCAGCTCGTCGCACATTGAGTGGATGGTAAAGTACACCAGCTTTGCGTTCGGGAACGAGGTGAGCAGACCGCCAAAGCCCTGCTGGACCCGGCTCTCAAGCGTGAGCCAGCTCTCGCGCTCATCATCCTCCCACTCCTTGGTGGGGTGCAGATGGAGGTGATGCAGCCCCGACGATCCGACCACGATCATCCTCGCGCGCCTCGTCACGTCCAGGTTGTACGGCGCTTTGTCGAGCTGGCTGAGAATGATCGGTGCAGACTGAACCGGCACCAGGATGCCACTGCCAACGTAGATTGCGCTGACCTTCTGGTCACCGATGGTGCCATTCGCGTGCCACACGAAGCACTGCGTTGGGTTGGGCGGTGCGGGGCGGTCGCCGCCCGTCATGTTGGGCGCCATCGCGGTCAGCGAGAAGTCGGTCAGCTCGGTGACCTCGGACGACAACAGCTCGGCAAAGAACTTGAACTGGAAGCGGACCGTGCTATCGCCGAAGAACATAACCACCGGGTCGTCCGTCGTAACGGTCGTCGTGTTGCCGTCAGCCATGGACGCAATCGCGTCGAGCACGACAGCGGCAGCGTGCTCGACGGTCTGGTTCGCCGGGCCGGGCAGGTGCACCTCCATCTGCCTCTTGGCCGCCGAGCGCCAGCCGTCGAGGGCGGCATTGCCAGCTGCCGGGCACGCCTCGGCAAAGTTCTGGTAGGGCGTCCACGACGCCGGCAGCGTCACCAGTCCGCAGGTGCCATCGATGACCGACTGGTCCCAGTCGGGCGGGGGCTCCCAGGGCACGCCGGCGTTCTTGTTGCTTTCGGCCCCTGCCTTGACCAGAGGCTGCAGCAAGGCGCCCGCCGTCAGCTGCGTCGGCACGAGCAGCCCGGCGATGAGCAGCGGCATCATGGATGCCGCCTTGGGGGACGGACGCTCCTTCTTGGGCACCTTGAGACTGAAGAGGATGCCAATGAGTGGCGCGAAGCCCATCAGCAGGAGGCCAGCAGGCCACATTGCCCACATCGGCAGCTCGCCAGTCGCGGCGACGCCCGCGATCGCAGCGCCAAAGCACAGCATGACCATGATGGTGACGCGGTACACATTCTTAAGCGCAAAGAAGAGGTCCTTGATCACATTGGTGAGGTAGAAGAGGCGGTAGGCGCACAGCGCGTAGATCGGAATGCAGAGCGCAATGTTGAGCCGCTTGTTGGGCACGATCATCAGGATGGCCTGCGCCTCCTGCGAGAGGAACAGATGGAACTGCAGCAGGTAGAACTCGAGCGAGTGGATGCCAATGAAGACGAGCGGCACCGAGACCGTCTCGCGCATCTTCTTGGTGAGGCCGCGCACGAGAACGTACCCCCAGAGCATCTGGCACGAGATGTACGGGTGCACGTTGTCGTAGGCGATGTCATCGTCGCGCCTCTCGGCATACACGTAAAACCAGAGGCCCGCGAGCACTGCGGCGATGGAGCCGAGCGTCGCGTAGCAGACCATGGGCGACTTGTTGGCCCACTTCTCGAGGTACGGCACCATGATGGCGGCGAAGAGGCCGAGGCACGACGAGTAGTGGTCGAGGAAGGTGCGGAAGTGCAGCTCACGGTCAAAGTCGGAGCCGAGCGTCCACGAGAAGATGGGGCCGACTGTGTACTCCCAGACATTGGGGATGTCCCACATGATCGCCGAGAAGACAGTGAGGCCGACGAGCGCGGCGATCGGCCACCACTCGATGCCCTTGCGGCGGTAGAGAAGGATGCACGCGAGCGCCATCGAACCGAAGATCAGCAGGAAGTGCACGGTGTGCAGGGCGCACACGTAGTAGGCGATCCACGGCGTCCTGGTGGAGAGCACCAGCAGGAAGACAATGAAGTTGAGGCGCCACAGCATCTGGAAGCAGCGCTCGCCGGTGAACTCCTTCTTGAGCGAGAAGTAAATGCCGTTACCGTAGCCGGTTTGCCAGACGTACGCAGTCACGAGCAGGCGGATGAATGGGTAGACCTCCTGCATGTGGCAGTAGTGATACATCAGGAAGGCGACCTGCATCCAGCCGCGCCACTCGTTGGAGATGTCGCGTGACAGCACCGACGCCGCGCCCTTGGCGGGCTTGACGGGCCTCTGCCAGAGGATCGAGACAAAGGCCAGCAGCACCATCAGCTCCCAGAAGTCGCCCGGCGAGTGGGTGCGCGCACGGCTCGGGAAGACCCACTCCGCCATCGTCACGTAGATGAGCCAGAACGAGAGCTCTGCGCATGGCAGGCAGATCTTGAGCATCGAGCTGAACGCGAGCTGCTTCGCCTCCTCCGTCGTGGTGACGAAGGTCGAGCCGGCGACCGCCACGTCGGTCTTCTTCGCCTCATCCTCCTCCTTCTTCGCGCCCATCCAGCCCGCCGCCTTGGCGATGGCGGCGATGGCCAGCAGGAACAGGTTGACTATCGTCGCGGCGAGGATGGCGCACTGCCCGGAGTCAGGCGTGAGAATCTGGCGGGCGCGATCCTCGTCCCACTCCCACGCATCGGACGTGAAGAGCTCGCTGTCTCCACTGGCACCCTCTGCCGCCTCCGCCGCGGCCGCCGCCTCCTCCTCCAGCTTCTTGTACGCCTCCATGGCGTCCTGCGTCGCGTCGGCCGCAATCATCTTGATTGTGCCGTGCCCGAAGCCCTTGTGCTCAAAACCATTGTGCGGCACGCGATTCAGGTTCTCGAACGGCGGCAGCGCCCCCATTCCCGGAAGCCAGTCGTGAGCAAGCAGGAAGTCTGCCTTCTCCGTCTTCTTCGTGTGGCGCAGCCCCTGGTAGTGCGCGCCCTTGGTGCGCCAGTGTACGGCGAGGGCGTGGTAGTCCGGCTGCAGCGAAGGGTACAGCGTGACCAGCCCCTGCGAGCGGCAGTACGCGGCAAAGGCGGGCGACCATAGATCCTTGGCCAGCTCGGGGTCCTTCCGATCCCACCCCGCCTGCAGCGAGTATCCGCTGTTCATCGACGAGAAGAGCGAGACCGTGCCTGCCTGTGCGGAGCGCTCCCGCATGTACTTTTGGAACCTCTGCCAGTGCGACGCGTCCGGCGCGAAGGCCCACGTGCTCACCGTCTGTGAGAGGATCGGCGCGTGGCCAGGAAGCCGGTCGAGCGGCTTGCCCGACGGTGCCCAGGCGAGACGCTGCAGCGACACGCCCGCGAGGTTGCTCGTCTGACCCTGGTACGTCTTGAGCGCCGGCTTGAGCCAATGGTACCATTGCCGCGAGAGCTCGAGGTCGTCCTCGAGGATAATCGCGTGCTCGTCGGTGCTCGTGGGGCTCCACGCGTTGAGCCACATGTCGCGCAGCCCCAGGTGGTCCGGCGCCGCCGAGACGGTCGACGCACCGTGCTTCCAGCTGACGCGTGCGCGCTCAGCGATCTGGTGAACTTCCTTCGCCTGCTCCTTGTTGGTGCGCTCATTGGGGCCATCAATGTGGATGTGAAGGTCCACGTTGTCTCCCAGGTACTCAGACGACTTGAGCGAGTCGAGCAGCCGCGCGAGGCTCTCAGGACGCTGGTAGGCGAGCACGTGCACCTGGAGCGGCTTCTTCTGAGCAGCCACGCTCACGCCCGTTGCATCGGAGACGGTGTCGATGGCACTCAGCGTCGTGGATACGAGCGAGTGCGCGTCCTCGGACGGCACATGCGCCCCCGGAACCGCCCAAAGGGCCACGAGGCCGAGCATCGCTTCTCTCACCCGGAGGTCCTTGCCTTCTTTGGCAATGCAAGGATCTACCTGCTCAACACCCAAAGCCCGAGCCAGAGCCGAAAAGGTGCTTTCTCAACTTGGAAGGAATGTAAACACAAAACGTAAGAGCTAAGGAACTCACGCTCCGAGCGCCCCCAGAGGCAGAGCGCTAGGCGTCTGCCTCCCATTACCCAGCGGAGGCGACTAGGCTAGCGCTAGGCGTCTGATTCCCGGCGTGGTGTAGTCATGTGACCTGAGATATTTGGGCTACAGCTCCTGGCTTTGTCGATTTCGCTGCTTTGCCCTCCCCATTTTCCTGACGAAATGGGACCGTGCGCGAGGTTGACACATGCGCGAGGCGCTGCTCCTGTCGTTTTGTGGGCTTTCGCACGCCTACCTGGTCGGTCGACCACTGGACTGGGTTCCGCCCGCGCGCTCGCCGGCGCGCTCGCCGCAAACGACGCTGGTGCTCAGCGACATCAAGGGTGCAGCGATCGAGGCCACCGTGAGCCACAAGGTGCAGCGGAAGCTGGCGGATGCGCAGGCGAAGTACGACATCCCCCAGAAGTACATCGACGTGATCCATGGCTTCTTCACTAACTACATGGTCGAGATCTACAAGTCGGGCGGCGACGTCGACTTCTACGAGGAGATGCTCTCCGGGCTGCTGGCGCAGGTGCTGCTGCTGACCAAGGAGCCTCCGACGTTTGAGCCGTTCCACCGCTCGGTCCGCGAGCCCTTCGACTACTACGCCATGGGTGTCGACTTCGCGCGCGGCATCGTCGAGAAGGACAAGTCGCTCACGTGTGGCGCCTCAAACATTGAGAAAATCCAGCTCCAGCTGGCGGCGGGCGACAACGTGGTGCTGCTCGCCAACCACCAGAGCGAGGCCGACCCGCAGATCTTCTCGATCCTGCTCGACGACGAGTACCCGGGCCTCGCCGAGAGCACCATCTTCGTGGCGGGCGACCGCGTGACGACCGACATGCTCGCGAAGCCGTTCTCGATGGGGCGCAACCTGCTGTGCATCTTCTCGAAGAAGCACGTCGACAACCCGCCCGAGCAAAGAGCGGACAAGATGCGGCACAACCGGATGGTGATGAAGCGGATGGGGCAGCTGCTGAAGGAGGGTGGCCAGTGCATATGGGTGGCGCCGTCGGGCGGGCGCGACCGGCCCGACGGCAACGGCGACTACCAGGTCGCCGACTTCGACGCCAAGTCGGTCGAGATGTTCCGGCTGATGGCGGACAAGGCGCAGAGGCCGACGCACTTCTACCCGCTGTCGATGTTCACCTTCCCCAACCTGCCGCCGCCCGTCGCGGTGGGCGGCGCCGTCGGCGAGGTGCGCATCGTCAAGCGCTTCCCGGCGGGCCTCCACTTTGCAGACGAGGTCAACCTCGAAAACTTCTCCGAGGGCTGTCTGGCGGAGAACTTCCCCGAGGGCTGCACCGTCGACTCGACGCGGGAAGAGCTGCGCGACGCGTTCGCTCGCCACTGCCAGCAGGTCGTCAGCGAAAACTACAAGAAAATGGAGCAAGAACTTCTGGTGTGAGGCGCATATCCTCGGCGGCGCAGCATGGCTGACTGGACAGATAGATTCAAGTTTGCTCTCGGGTGTATTGAGTAGCCTTTTGTCTCCAAATGTAGAATTGCATGCGAGCATAACGTAAGTTACCGGTCTGTTCACGGTTCGATCAGGCAAGCTTTGGCACCTCAACCACCGCCGCTGCTGCCGCCACGGTCGCCGGCGAGATCCCATGCCGTACTCGCTCTACGCCGGCGAGATCCTCCCACGCGAGCCGCAGGTGCCTCGGTGCAGTGCATTCAAGCACTACTCTGCCGCAGCCTCGCCGCGGGTGCAGTCTGCCGGAGGTCCCGTGGAGCTGGCGCCGCCGCGCAGCGCCAGGACCAGCGTCAGCCGCGGCGGCGCAACGCTCGCTCCGCAGGAGGCTGCGTCGCCACGAGCCAGGCCATCGAACCGTCTCGAGGCGTCGGCTCTGCTCGACGAGCTTCGCGACAGGCTGTCGACGGAAAAAAGGCCGAGCTACGCGGACCAGATCCGCCTCATCGACTTTGCGATGGCGGAGTGCGCGCGCCAGGTGGGCTCGGCGTGCGCCGAGCGCGGCGAGGTGATGGAGATGCTACGGGCCGAGTACAGCCGTCTGATCCTTGTGGTGCAGGGTCCGCGCGGCAACGGCGACTCTCTGCACGAGCGGCTGAGGCGCGAGCAGCAGCGGTGCGTCGACCTGCAGCGGCAGCTCGCCGAGGCGCAGGCGCGCGAGGCGTCGTACAAGAGCCAGTGGGACAAGCGCAAGGCGACGATGCAGCTGGCGACGGCGGGCGTGCGCCTCTCGGCCATCTCGCAGCCCACCGGCCCCGACCCGACCGGCCTCGAGGCGTCGGCCGAGCAGATGGCGGCGGCCGACGCGCTCGACCGGCTGCAGCCGCAGCAGAAGCTGGCGGCGATCGTCTCGTCGACGGGCAAGATGGCGGCGGGCGCCAAGGCGCAGACGGTGGGCGCGCTGCTGCAGACGCTGCGCCACCACGACGAGCAGCTGATCTCGGTCGTCGCGGGCGCCCTCGGCGGGATGGAGCGCGACTCGCGCGCGCTGGTGTGGCGGAGCGTGCGGCGCGCCGAGGTGGAGCGCGGCGAGGACGCGTCGGCGTTGCTCGCGGTGGTGGCGGAGGAGCCGGCGAAGAGCCAGCAGGACCTCGTCCGCTCCGTGGTGCGCGCGCTCGAGGAGAAGGACGAGGGGGCGGCCGCGCAGCTGGTGGCCTCGTTCCTGCTCAAGATGTCGCCGGTCATGCGCGCGCTCACGCTCAAGACGCTGCGCCCCGCGCTCACCGAGGCCGACCGCGACGCGCTGCGCGGCGGCACGCGCGGCGCGCGCGACGTGGGCGTGCAGGTCGCCATGGACAAGGGCGCGTCGCGGCTGCTCAACGCGGCGCAGACCAAGGCGGAGAAGCACTGGCAGCTCGCGGTGGGCGCGAGGTGGGGCGCGCCGCGGCTGTGGAGGCACGCGTGCGGCGCGCACGGCCAGCCGCAGCTGCTGCCGCTCGAGCTGCTGATTGACGAGGTGCTCCGCCTCTACGGCACGCGGCTGCGCTACCTCGCCTCCGTTGCCGCCTCGTCGCCCTCCTCACCACTCAAAAGAGGCGCGAGCTTCGCCGCCGCCAAGTCGGCCGGCGGCAGCAGTGGCGACGGCGGCAGCGGCGGCGGCGGCGGCGGCGGTGGCAGTGGCAGCGGCGGTGGCGCGGCCGTGCAGGGGTTTGTGGGGCGCGGCGGCGCGGCGCGCGGCGTGCAGACCGACGCCATCGACCAGCTGCTGCTGCAGCACGGCTCGCGCCCAAAGGCGCGGCAGGCGCTGGCGGAGGTGCTCCACTCGGCGCGCGAGCACGCGAGCAGCTCACCGCGCGCGCTGCTGTTTGCCGAGCTGATGGGCGTCCACGCGGTCGCGCCGCCCGCGCCGCCCGACGCGGCGGCGCTCGCGCGGATGGCGCCGGGCGACGCGGCGGCAGCGCGCGCGCAGGCGGCGGCGGCAGCGGAGGCGGCCAAGGCGGCCAAGGAGGACGAGGTCTACCTCAACCACCACGTCAACTGCCTCCTGCCGGTGGTGGCGGCCATCTTTGGCGCCGAGCTGCGCGACTTTTACAAGTCGGGGATGCCGCTGCACCTGCCCGTCCTCGAGACGGACGCCGCGGCGCTCGCCGCGGCGCCCGCGGCGCCCGCGATGCCCGGCTGCGGGACGGCCGCGTTCATGGGCGCAGGGGGCGGCTTGCCAGGCGGCGGCCGCCACACGTCGGTCGAGGAGCTCCTCGCGCCGGGCAGCCGGCTGGTGCCGTCGTCGGTGCGCGCGTACGTGACGATGCGGCTGGCGGAGGTCGAGGTGCAGGGCGGCGCGCACGGCGAGCGGCGCGTCGACGCCGACCGGCTGCTGCTGCTCGTGCTGCACGGCTTCCTCAACCACACGGCCGACGCGGCGCGCGCGCTGATCGAGTCCTACGAGGACGGCCCCTACGGCGAGAGCCGCGGCGGCGTGATGCGGCAGGAGGACTTTGAGACGCAGCTCAAGTCGATGCGTGCGGCCGCCGATCCGGCGACGATGGCGACGATGCTGCTCGACGCGCAGGAGCTCTCGGAAATGCTCGGCGAGGCCGAGGGCGTCCTGCCGCAGGCCTTCGCCGCCGTCTGCCTCTTCCACGGCATCGACGGCACCTCCATGTTCATCGGGCAGGGCGGCGCGGGGCGGCGGCGCGCATCGGCGCAGACGCGCAAGGGCTCCAACTCGCAGGTTCTGCCCGCCCAGGCGATGGCCCAGCTGTCTGGAGCGACGCTACATTGACCCGCCCACGTCAACGCATCTAGCCTGTACGAGCGGTAATTAAACGCTATTCACCTACACAATCGAATCAAACACGGCAAATGCGTCAGCAGTTTGGGGCTCCTCTGGCACGCCGGGTGCCTGCGCAGGCGCTGCCTCTCCGTCTCCGGTCGTATTGCCAGACACGGCGCTGGCCCACTCGCGCGCGGCCGCAAACTCGGCGGCCTGCATGCCGGCGCGCTTATCCACGAGGATGATGGTGGACCCTGGTATCGCCGCTGCGACGTTTCGGCAGTTGCCCGGGTCGTCGTCGACAAAGAGCACGGTGCCTCGCTCGACGGCGCCGCCTGCACCGCTAGGGTCGAGCGTGTGGCCCGAGACGAGCGGCATCATGAGCTCACGGATGCTGAAGCCCTTGTTCCACGCCAATGAGCGAGGCCGGTTGCCCGAGCGCGCACGTACCGCCTCCCACAGCAGGCCCTCCTCGTCGTAGATCTCCTCGCCGATCATGAACGGGCCACGCTTCTCAAAGTACTGCAGCAGGTTGGCCTTGCGCAGGAGCAGCGTCACGCAATCGGCTCTGTTGAACGTACACACCGCCAGGGTGACGTTGGCCGCGATGAGCGTCTCCAGCAGCGCTGCCAGCTCCGCCAGCCGCTCCTTGCCGCCAAAGAGCTTGACGGGGTCGGCACCGGGCCAGCCGGTCGAGACGGCGAGAGTCTCGTCGAAGTCGAAGACTGCGAGTCGCGTCGGTGGGCTGGTGCCAGCACCGCCGTTAGGGCGTAGCGCGTTAAGCTTTCGCGCGTTCATTCGGGAGGGAGAGACAGCTTACCGAAATGCGTGCATACAGTAGCGGATTTATCCTGAAGATGGCGGCTGTTCACGGTCTTCGCGTGGAACTTCGCAATGCGCAGCGTGCGTCGCGCCCTGCTTCTCTTGGCATTCATCCTGCCACCTGCTCCCTCCTGTGGCCCCGGAGGAAGCGAGGGTGCGTGGTTCTTCGTTTACTCTGGTGGCAATGGTCTTGCACCGACGGACCCATGCCCGTCGATTCAGAAAGGCTGTCCGGCTCCAGGGGACGCGGTGCACGGCGAGGCGAAGGCCGGGTCCGATGAAGCTCCGGTGGCGCAATTCCGCTGCTCTGCTCATGATGTGACGAGATATGGGCCAAACAAGGCTGACCTGCCTGCTCTCACGGAGCTCTTCAACAACCTCTCGAGTCTGGTGTGCAGCCAGTGCTTGACGGTGGTCACCGGTGGAGTCAACCAGGGTGCCGCGCTCAGCCCCATGCTGAAGGCGTGTCCATCTATCACCATTCACGGCTTCGACGTTCAGAGAAGCGTCTTCAGCAGAAAGGGAATGCTCAGAAGGATGGTTCAGCCTTACCCGAACGCCCACCTGCACCGGATTGGCATGGGCGCGAAGAGCGGCACGCATTACAATGTCAGCAGACCCGGGAATGCGCACGAGGGCACCGGCCTGTTCGAGCCTCCCGAGGACAAGAACCGCATCCTGGGCGGCAGAGCCTTGGTGAGACATGTTGGCAGTGTGTCAACCGTCCGCCTCGACGACTTCGCGCGCGGGGTGGTCCGGCCCGGGCGTGTCTTTTACACTCTGCTCGACGCCGAAGGGTTTGAGCCGCTCGTGCTGCAGGGCATGGGTCTTGACACCGTCAGCGGGCAGCGCATGTTTGGCGCCATCCAGTGGGAGGCCGGGATAGCCTGGACCGACGCGCGCCGACCTACCGGCACCTTTGACCGCTTTGAGCAGCTGCAGGCCCTCGAAAGGTCCGGCTACGAGAGCTACTTGATCGGGAGCACCTCGGAGGGAGAAGCCGAGTACCTGCCGATCAAGCCGGGCTGCTTTGATGCCCAACATTCGGCGGATTGGAACAGGGGCGCGAACCCCAATGTGCTGAGCCTGCACACCCGCTTCGCAAACGCACACCTGAAGCGGTTCATCCACGAACGGAGCGTGACGAAGAAATCCCGGACTCGCGCGCCCCATGGCTGTGTTTAGTCGTTTGAAAGGGATTCGCTAAGTAGAGCTAGAGCGAACACAGCAACGAGAAACCCCTGTTTCTTCTTTGAGCCCATTGAGGCGATTGAGCATGAGGCGCTGTTCTGTTTACGCTGTTTACGCTGTGTGAGCTTACCATACCTCAACTGGATGGAGGCCCTATTTCCCCCATTTTTGGGGTCCGTATTCCCCCATTTCTGATACGAATTACGATACAGGTCAGATTTGATGATATCTTTGTGATATTGTGTGATACTGACTTGATACGAAACGGGGCTGGTATCGACCTGATAGGAATTGGCGTCCATGATATTGATGTGATATTGATGTGATATTGCTTGATACATCTGTGATACGCTGGAGTCAACATGATCCATGTGGCATCGTCCATGTGGCTGCGTATTGCGCTGCGTATCAGATGACATATCATCGTTTTATCACCGTGATGCTCGAGGGCCGCTCGGGCGTGATACGAAGAGATATCACCGGCCCATATCA
>Ga0209713_10001145_pt1 | contig 15630 bp, 7 predicted proteins | sample ArcOceMetagenome_3_FD_187444 | JGI IMG/M metagenome (GOLD analysis project Ga0209713, IMG submission 187444) | Marine eukaryotic phytoplankton communities from Arctic Ocean - Arctic Ocean- Svalbard ARC20M Metagenome (SPAdes) (version 2) | ecosystem: Environmental > Aquatic > Marine > Oceanic... | reverse complement strand
GAAGTACCGGAACTCATTTGACCCCATCGTCTTCAAAGTCACGGACGTTTCTTTGAGCGCGAGATTAATGTCAAGGTCAGTGGTCTTGATGCCTGCATTTGCTAGCTGGCGTCTCATTTTCTCGATTCCATTCAAATATGAGCCATGGCGTCGCCAAAGACGTGCAATCTTTCGGTCAATCTCATCTTGTTCCAGGGTTGCCCACTTTCCCAGCATACTTGAGCAAAGCGCAGCACGATTTTGTCGCCAATCGTCGTACAAATTCCGAACACGCTGCTCTTGGCTCACGCCCCCGTACAGGTTTGAGCAGGCAGCAGCCAGCAGCGCCCTGGTTAAAGGGCTGTCGGCGCCCCTTGCCTCGTTGTCGCCATAAGGAACAGAGATAGGAGAAAAATGTTTCAGCACTGAGAAAGGTGCCACCATATGAATTCCGTCCGAACGCTTGTATTTTGCATCTGCCGGATACCAATTTCCGCCAGTAGATACATAGCCAGGGAGAATCATAGGGATTATGCGCCGCGAAGCACTGACGGCTGCTGCAAATTCGGACATGCAAGCATGCGATTTGGCGTAGTCATTATCGATGAAGGCAATAAAAATTTTGGCGGACCTCGCAGCCTTGAGCGCCATCGGTCCACCGGCGTGAATCATTTCATTCAAGCTGTACATGATCGATGGCTTCACAACTACGATATTCAACTGTTCCTCAAGAACACCCACTGCATTGCGTACGCGTTGAACCATCCCATCTAAATTCTCTTCACCGAATTTCAGGTTGCAGTCCTGGCAGCAAAAAATCTCTTTAGCGCCACTGGCGGGCGATGCGTTCGCACTAAATGTTCTGTTCAAGCGATCTGCAGGGTCAGGGGAAATCCTTGGACTTTTGGAGTGAGACACAGCCTTGCTGCTCTCTTTTTGACCATCGGCTGGAATGGTCTGCGGGGACAACGCACGCTGACGCTGCTTTCTTGGCTGCGAGACCGTCGGCGCATGTGAGTAGGTGACGTTGCCCTTTCCGCATGATGTGCACCTGATCTTCTTTTTGCCATATGACACAAAGGCATCTGCCTGCACAACGTCGACAAGGTCGAGCTGATCACTGCTGCACTGTGGGCATGCGAAATACAGTCCGTTCTGCTTGCCTCCTGTGGGTTCTCCCCTGCCATGTCCGTCCGGGCTCGGAAAAGTCTTTTTTCCATGCATCAAATCGAGGCAGCTGTGCCGGCTGAAGCAGTGCGGCAGAGATTTGCCCTGCTCCATACATGTGAGGCAAGCTGTGGCAGTAACTTCAGTGGGCGCGCATAAAATATCTTCCATATGTACCAAATGATGATTATGACAGTAGACAGGGGGCTCGTCGGGCAGAGTTTGGCCAGTCTTCAGATGACGCATAATAAAATCATAATGAGTACATAAATGCTCGTCAAAATCGAAACGTTCACGCTCAAGTTCACCATCAATCAAACATTCGCGGCAAGACACTGGAGGAGCAGCGAAATCCTTGACCGACGGCGGCAGACCCCGCCAATTGGACAAAAGCTTGTGGACAAGCGGTTCAAACTTGCTCTTCAACCGCATTCTAGCTTCATACGAAAAAAGAAGCTCACGACCTTGTTGATTCCAGTCCGCAGATCGGAGGTCGATGATTGAAATGGGCTTGACTGGCATATTTGCATGTACTTGACAACCTGGTAATAGGACGAGAATTACTTGGCTGCCATTCTGTGCGTGCTTCTGCACAGAGTGCCAATCGCTTTCACTGCTATCACTGTACAATGCATCAAGGCACATCACCACAATTTGACCATCGAATGAAGACGTGGCCAAAGAATTGTAAATCCTGGCCGCGTCAGAGTCTGAAAAGCCTAGCTTGCCTAGCTTGTCCTGTGAAAGTATCCCATTTTCGCTCGCAATGGCACGAAGTTTTCCTATTGTCTGGACGTGTCGCCTTCTAATTGTGTCCCGACCAGAGACAGAAATTGTTTCAAGGATCTTGGAAAACTGTGCGACCTGTTCCGACTTGATCCGAGGGCGGCTAGAGTATTTTTGTACCTCCTGGGACAGGATTTCGACGTGTGGGACTGAGTGTAATGAATATGAAAAAAAAATGTTAGGGACCTCTTTATATTCAGAAAACGGATCGATTTCCTCCCTGTCCAGCCGGACAATTCCAGGGTACAAGCTCTCCATTTCGTCAAGTTTGGAAAAGATTGCTTTCGCAAGCTCCAGAGAGGTGGAGTTAAAACGTATGCTACAATATGGTGATCGCGCCGCTTGCTGAACCCACAGTTGCACTTTGTCCCCCATCAAGTATAAAGCTGCAGCCTGGGAGCAGTAATCGATTTTATCGACTTTTCGATTCCTCCAACGGTCCTTAATTTTCGAGCACAAGGTCACCATAACAGAAAAGAAATCAGGCGGCAAAAAATTGAATCGGACCTGATGACCAAGTCCTGTTCTGATTGGTTTGAATACTCTAGCGTCTGCAATCAGGCCAGTCGGCAAGATCCCCATTTGCATGCAAGGGACCCAGTACGTTGTATCCGTCAACTTTGAAAGAATGTGGAAATGTTCTAGCACGTCGAGAAGATAATCATAGTCACAGTCTTCGCGCACGAGCTGACCTTCATGTGCATTCAAAGGCCCGATACCATGGTCTGCGTATGCGCTCCAGAATCGTTTGTATTTGGGTACATCTAAGGAGGGCCACAAATAGTAGACCAACTTTCGTTCAAGAATGCCTCGTGTCAGAAAATTGAAGGTAGAGTGTAGCAAAGCCAGATTAGCATGCTGTGCGTCTATCTCCCCACTGAACATGTCGATAAGAAGCTCGATGTCCGGATTGAAAAGTCCTCGTAGCACTCGAATCAGCCACTGAGTACTAATACAGATCAATGCGTCCTCGTTTTCACCGTCACCAATTTCCGGCGCGATGCCGGATTCATGCTGACTCTTTTGGACCTCTTTCAGACTCGTGCCCATTCTCTGATGCATTTCTACGATCGTTTTCAAGCGCACCCTGTGCTGAGTCCTGTACACGCTTGGGTCGGAGCCGGCAAATATCAAGTATCCACGATCATGCAGCATGCGACTAGCCACAGGCAACGCTTCACCTGCAACGCCACAAAGACTTGCCAGCCGTTTGTAATCTCTCCAACTCAGCAAAGTGGAGCGATTTCGGACCAATCGCAATCCGTTTCGAAGCCGCAAGAAACCCCTTGGACATAGTGCTCCGAACGCCTCGTTGCTAAGGGTAAACGATATCAACTCTTTGCGCAGCATTTGGATTCCATCGCCCTTCTTGCATGATATAAGACTGCTGTTGCCATCATGAAGAATCCGGAGGCACACGCCGTTGCTGCTTTGCGCTCGCATGCTCTCCAGCTTTTCCTTTATTGCCTTGAAGACCCTCTTTGCCTGTTCGGCGACCATGGCCGAATCTGCGACATCTGTGTGCGTAGCCACTGTCACACAATGAGCTCCAGGATGCAGGGATTGTATAAAATCCATTGACGAAGTTAACTCTCTGCATACTGACACCATTCCCCTTGCCATTGCCTCGTCAGAAGGATATTGTCGTACGCACCAGACTAGCAAATACACAGCACGTCGTTTCATAAATATCCTGTTGGTCGCCGAATAGAAGCTGTGGCCAGGGAGGTCGTGGATGACGAACTGTAGGGTATCGGCAGCGCGCCAATACATCGTATTTGCAACAGCCGTCCCGCCCTGGCCCGTCAAGTAAGAATGATCCCTATCACTAATGTGAAGGCGACGCAAATCATCGCAAAATTCCCCTTCGTTGAGCAACGCATGGTCAAAGAGAGGTTCCCCGAAGAATAGAGGAGTCCCATCCTCGAACTCGCTTTCATTGGAGACTATTTTCGTCTTTGCAAGATGACGATCGCCTCCAGTCACTAGACAAGAAAGGCACGATGACTTCCCCACAGATGCTGCTCCAATGGCAATCAAAGCAACTTCATCATCCTTGACCCCAGAATTTATCAATTCCTTCAGATAAAGCATTACAGCTCTGCCCCCTTGATCAGCGATTTCGGTTGGAGGATTGATCAAGGCATTGTTGCCATGACAACTCAATTCGGTCAGGGACGTGTGATCGCAAATTTTTGAAACTGGGATCTTCGTCAACATATTGCTCGAAAGATTTAGAGCCTTCATAGATGTCAGGCTGAAGACGGCTTCAGGAAATTCTGTCAATCGACAGTCAGCAAGGTTGAGATCCTGCAGAAACGGAGAGAGAGCAGAATGCATTCTCCAGAATTTGATCGATGCGAACTCTTCAACAACCTGAGTAAACCCGTGGGCAAGGTAAAGCATTTCATAATTTTCGAATCCTGTCTGAAGGTGTTCTTCGTTTTGTTCGATTAGATCGCTCATAGAAATCCCATTTAACTCGCTCAGCTTGTTTGCGCAATGCATGATATACTCTGCCAAAACACAGTTGCCTCTTACACCTCCTTCATTTTCCTGAAGATGGACACGCGTAAGTTGTGAGGCATGAGCAAGTGCCGGCGCCAGGATTTTTAGCCCGGAATGACCAAATGCGTTGCCAGCAACATCGAGTGATGCGAGGTGAGACATATGATGCAGAACTTCTGCCAGGTTTTCGGCACCATCGGGCCCTATTCGGTTATATCTCAAACCAAGCTCCCTGAGATAAGGCATATGTTGTAAGCATTGAGCAAGAATCTTCATGCCGTCCTCTTGGAGATCGTTCTTATACAAATCCAAGTTGAGGAGGGCATGATTCGCCTGTAACACTGTCCGCAGGAAAGGCATGACATTGCTGCCCAACCGATTCCATGCCAAGTTCAAGGATAAGATTCCCTTATTCCTGCGCAACACAGCGCAAAGAGCTTTGAACCCGCTTTGGTCAACTTCTCCTCTAGCGTCCTCATCGAGACCCGTCAGGTTGCACAACGACAGATCAATAGAGGCCAGCCGAGCAGGGACAGTGCTGAGCTCATCTGCTAGTTTTTTTGTGCCGGACGGACCCATGCGACTCCCGGCACAGCAGCATGTTCTGTTGTGTGCCAATACGTTGGCAGACGCCGCAAGACTGACGGGATCTTGAACTGGCCCTTGTGCACCAAGCAACCCAAAAATGCGAACCTTCGCTAATCTCTTTCTGAATGATCTATTCTTTGTTGGTAGTCGTATGTGATGCGCATCATTTTGCTCATGTACGCTGGGCAATCCTTCCTCCAACGTCGCCTAATGACGAAGCAAACCACAAGTCAGGTGATCTGATGGTCTGCAAAGTCCGATTGTGGTCATCTTCAAGAAAAAGAATACTTAGGCAAGAACAAAATCACGCACACAGTGGACAATGATGATAACCTGCGAGGGCAACGTTGAACTTTCGCCTTCTAGTGCAGGACTTGGGTCTGGTTTAGGAGCTTCTGACGATACATCAATGCTCAACGCAGCCAACTTTGAGCGGGTACGTGGTCTTTTGCCGTTTGCTTTTGTCTCGGCTGCCGCATATGAGTGTTCGCCGTCTGGGCTGTTGGAGCATGTTACTTCATTCGGAAGATTTGCATTTATCCCCCTGAGCCTGGCGCCAAATGGTCTCGTACTTGGAGTCCTCGCACTCAGACGCGAAGGAACGATGTGAGCTTGTGTGCTTCCTGCGCGCACGCGCGCCTTCTGGCGGAGATGCGGGTTGCGACCCACTTTATAAAATCCGACACCCGGGAATCGTTCTGGAAATTTGGGTTCGATGTCTTCTTGGTCATCGCTGTCTGTCATCACAGCAGCTGTCTCTGGCCGCAATCCTTGCTGCTTCCAATCCCGGAAGATGTTGTGGTAATTGTCCTTGTCCTCTTTTTGTCTCACCTCAGCAGCAGCAATTTCCTTCAGTCTATCGACATCCGTCGATTTGAAGCTGCTAAGAAATGTAAAGCGTTTGCCCTTTGTTGCTGCTGGTGTTGTTGAGCGGTTGACGCGCATGCTATCACCCAAAATCTTTTTAATGGCATCCGGTTTTGTGTCGGATTCGAGGGCTATGTTGTTGAGCTCATTGAGCCGAGCCAGCTGTACCAAAACCGTGCTCAGATCTCGAATTGCACTTGTGCCCAACTCATTGCCGCGCAGGTCAAGTTTTCGGAGATTCACGTTCTCTTTCAATAGCTCTGCAATTATAACCCCCTCTACATCTCCGAACCCCATGCCAGAAACCATTAGCTCTGGTTTGCTGCGAACATCTGCGACAGGAATTTCGGAATGAAGTTTCAAGGATGTTAGGTCCCGCATCTGGAGTAGAGCAGTCTTCAACGCACCGACAACAGTCAGATTAATCCCATTGAAGGACAGTTTCAGGTGTCTCATCATTTCAGTCCGATTTCCATTCAAAGTGAGGCATCTTAAGAAATTTTCACATCCCTGGGCCCCGATCTGATTGTTGCTGATGTCCAAGTCTGTGAGGTGATCGTGAACAGCTTTTCCCAACACAATTGCACCGGATTGGCCGAGGAGATTGTTCTGAACGTCTAACACGCGAAGAAAACGAAGTCTGTGGCTCATCAGTTTTTCAAGAGCATGCATGGCTTGGACTTCGAGAAAGTTGGTGCCTAAATGCAGCTCTGAAAGATGCGTGCATTGGTGCAGACCCGGAGCGATGTCATCAAAGTTTTCGGATCGCATGCCAGTGCGTGATAGGTTCAGATGCGTCAAGCATGTGTGAGTGCGGATGCCATATCCGAGCGTAAAGAACCCCTCTGGACCAATATCTATGCCCTTAAGATCGAGCTTGGCGATGCAGCATCCGTCGATCATGAAGCTCCCAAGTACAACCATCTCTGCCGGGCCGAATGGTGCATTCGTGTTCTTATTTGGCTTCAAGATGATCCCTCCAATCCGATTGCTTTGAATCTCACGTACAGGCAGGCCACAAATAGTCTGAATTTGACTGTGACTGACTAGAGCGGCTGCCAGGATGCTGCCGCAGGCGCCGTCTAACCCGTTGCCGCGCACGTCGAGATCCTGCCACCAAGTGTCACAGATCTCTCACAGAAGACCGTCGTGGCAAAGTGCGCAATGCTATGTGCGGGCGCCAGTACCATGTGCGGGCAGGGACAAAAGACAGGGCTGTACCTGCAGATTTTGATTCGCCATGACCCCAGCAGCAACTTGCGCCGTCTGGAGGGTCCTGTCCTCAGAATGGAGGAGGCCTCGGAGATCCCACTTGATGCCGAGCGGTTTGATTCCCAGCTTTCTATGCTGGAGACCCATGAGCTCTTTGTCAGTTGCCGCAAGAGAAAGCCGGCGTCCATGTGTTGACGTGATCAGGCCCCCCAGGTTTGCTTCCTCTTCCGGCAGGTCGTGCTCCGGTAAGTCCAGCGGGCCGCGAGTCGCAGCAAGTATGAGTCTGTGGGCTCGAGGCGAACGCTGCCCTGCGCGCTGCAGGTTTTGTTGCTCCCGCGGCGTGCCCCGTCTCGCTTTCCTCAACACGGGCATATTCCTCGTCACGGGCATATGCCCGTGTTGTCCTTCTCCGCCCTCGTCCCCTCCTGGCCGACCCACCCCGCGCGGGGCGGCATTTGGCAAAAAGGAAAGATTGAGCTTTGGCACAATGTGAGGAAGGGAGGCCGGCGCAACCGGGGAGTCCGCCGGCCCGTGCCCATACGGCTGGCGGAACTCCTCCAAGATGTTCCAGAACCGCTGTGGCGTAAAGTCCGGGTTGAACGGGTGCCGCCACTTGGGCTGGCTCGCCAACTCGCGCCCTGAATTCCCGCGCGACTGCGCGTCCAGCGGCGTAAACTGGGACCAGCCACGCCCACTCCGCTTGACCGGCGACCAGCGCCGCGAGCCGTCGGGCTTTTTCGGCGGGAGGGGCGAAAAGTGGTAGCGGTAGCCCTCCCGGCTGCTGGTGTCGCCGCGCGCGGCGGGCGAGCCCAGCCGGCTGGCGGGCTCCGCGGTCGGCGAAAACGAGGCCCGCTGAAAGATGCCTGCGTCTTCCTCGCGCATTTCGCCGCCGCCGCGGGCGCTCGCGGGTGCTCCGCCCCCGTGCCTCAGCCCGGGTGCTGCACCCGCATTTTCATGCGACTTCAACTGTCCGCTGGACCAGAAGTTCGTGGATCCCAATCTTCACGGAGGCCGGAGGACATACCCGGCGGGATGGGCGCCATCCGCGCCCCGGCAATCCTGTGGGGCGCGGCGAGCGTTCTGCTTGTCGTCTCCGTCGCCGGCGATGTCTGCGGTGAGCCCCCTCCGCGCTTGCTGCGAGCGCGCCGAGCCTGCAGCCGCCAGGGAGCACGCTTACGCGCAGGCACAGCGGGCCGCCCGCGGCGGGCGCCGGCGCGATGATGCACGGTCCACTGCCGCTGCGGACGCCGCGCGCCGAGCGCTGCCCGCCGCGGGGGCTGAGCTCAGGCCTGAGCTTGCCCCGCCAGCATCGTTGCCCCCGGCCGGTAGCTGCATGCTGTGCCTCCTCGCCGGGGGCACGGCACAACACCAGGGCCTCAGCACCTGAGACCCCCCGACGACGCGCGCTGCTGCTGCCTGCTGGGGCTGCCTGCTGGGGCCTACAGCAGGCAGCAGTGAGCTGTCCGCGCAATGGCGGGCGCGAGAGGGGTGCACATGTGCATGTGTGCGCGCCTGAGCAGGCGTGGTCGTTTTTTTGTGACAAGGGCGTGCTGCGCACCGGAACGAATGGCAGGGGAGAAGTCCGACGACAAGTGGGAGGGCCCGTGCAAGAACAAGAAACCAGACGGCAAGGGGGTCTTCACTGCAGCGTCTGGCGACGTGTACAAGGGTGAGATGAAGGACGGGCAGCGATCGGGGGCTGGTACATACACGTGGAGCAACGGGGAGCAGTATGTCGGAGATTGGAAAGCAGACCAGCGAGTGGGAGAGGGAGTGCACACGTGGCCTTCGGGTGCCACGTACACGGGCTCGTTCGCGGCGAACAAGCGCCATGGACGGGGCAAAATCGTGTGGGGCGACGACCACTTCTATGAGGGGGACTGGGCGAACGGCGAGCGGTCGGGGACAGGAACTTTCCAGTGGCCCGACGGTGAGAAGTATGTCGGCGGTTTCAAGAGCGGCGGTCGCAGTGGACCGGGTGTGAATGAACGCCCTGATGGCCAGCGCTACGTGGTGAGCAGCCTGTCAGTGTGTCCAGTGTGTCCGTTGGGGTGCCGAGGTTCAGGGTTTAGGGTGTAGGGTTTAGGCAGTGTGTCCAGTGTGTCCGTTGGGGTGCCGAGGTGCCTTGCGTCTGCGCAGGCGTGTGGGTGATTGCCTGCGTGTGGGTGAGCTTGTGAGGCCTGATCCTATCGTGATCGCAGGGAGAATACAAAAACGACATGCGCAGCGGCAAGGGCGTCAACACCTGGGCTGACGGTGCCAAGTATGAGGTGTGTTGCCGCACCAGTCAATGTGCTGGGGCGATGTTTGATTCCTGCTCTCTTGCCGTTGCTCCCACAGCTGCACATCCTTGCTGTAAATCTCATTTTGCAGGATTCTGCAGGATGTGGTCTAGCCACCAGGGCGCGTGGGGGGCCTTTGCAGCGTAGGAGTGTGTGCTGACGCGGTCCTCTCGGCAGGGTGAATACATGCACGACCGGCGGCACGGCGAGGGCAACCTGACGCGGGCCGACGGCAGCCGCTACTCAGGAAGCTGGAAGCACGACAAGGCGCACGGCTACGGCGTCAAAGTATTTGGCGACGGGGACGTGTACGCGGGTGAATTTGTGCTGGGTCTTTTCCACGGTGCCGGGCGCTACGAGCACAGCAATGGTGAGGTCTATGAGGGCCAGTACGTGCAGGGACGTGCGCAGGGCAAGGGGTCATACGCGTGGCCGTCGGGGGACAGGTATGAAGGCGAATTCTTCAACAGCCGACGTCACGGCTTCGGACGGCAGGTGTATGCCAATGGCGAACATTATCAGGGTCTCTGGCGCCACGGGCAGCGCTCGGGCAAGGGCCGTCTGGAATACCCCAACGGTGACAAGTACGTGGGCGAATTCCGCCACAACTTGCGCCATGGCGTCGGTGCCTTGACCATCAGCGGCCAACGCACACACGGAATTTTCAAGCACGACCGTCGTGTGAACCCGCCTCCCTATGCTGAGGACATTGAGGAGGATGAAGCCCCGCCGCGGGAGCTTCCTTTCGGCTGGCGCCTCTCAGAGGAGGACCCTGAGATTGAAGAGGAGCGTGACATGATGGCGGGCAAGCTGGACTATGAGGGGCGCTTTCTTCGTAAGGATGGCCCGTTCCCCATGGTTTGTAGCCCTTGCTCCGCTTGCTCTCAGCCCTGTCTGCTCACGTTTCCGTTTCCTCACCGACCATGCGCTATCATGTGAACAGGGTGTTGGGGATACCTACCCCGGCGGGCCCACCAGCAATCTGATGGGCGTCACCGAGTCAGACTTGATTTTGTCATTGTGCGCCAGGTAGCAACTGTTGTCAACTTGGAGTGTTTTGCCGGAGTGTTTTGCCAATGGTGTGCATCATGCTGTGCGGCATTTGGCGGATTGTCTGTTGAAGACATATGCTTGCTGCAACGCACTTGTGCGCCTCGCATGTACATGGTCGTCCTCTCTCACACATACAACTGATTTGTTCTCTCAGGCGTCAGCCGCGTTTCCTGGACACAGTCTACGATCTCTTCTCGTCTGGCGATTTTTTCTCTCACTAAATCTTCTGGAGAGAAGAGGCTCCTCGTGCAAGTGCGAGGAAAGCAGAAAGCACACAACACATTGTTCTTTGCTTTCACATCAACCAATAAAATCGAATGTAGCGGTACTTCCCTTAAAACTGGATGAGTTGCCCTCCTACCAAGACCCTCTGGTTGTGGTCAATGTCTGAACCTGTGCTAAAGGATCGGGCGTCAAGATCGTCGCTCTGCTCGTCCTCCCACTCTTTTTCGACAGCGGCGGCGAAGTATCCGTCGTCAATTCGAATCCCCTTCGCAGGAGGTCTACTAGAAGCAAATGCAGCAGACTGGTGCGTGTTGAAAAGGCCGCGAGATTCATCCAGGGGTATGTAAGCCGAATGTGTTGGAGGTGTCAGCGTGGGAAGCTGCATAGAGCACACATGTCAGTGAGCATTTTTGAGCGTCTTCGAGCGGGCATGCAAATGCCTGTATCAATAGGAAAGGCAAGGCATGCATGATGGTAGCTGAATTCTCTGCCCTACTTGTTTGAAAGATGCTATGCTATAATTACCGCTTTTCCTGTACTTGTTGAGCCCATGAGCCAGTCCCCCATGCTTTGAGAGCGAGATTCTGCACGCTTGCGGACCGCATTCCGGGGAAAGTATCCGTCTTTTCTGATGCTTTGCAATGAAATTCTCATGTCTTGAAGCCACCTACAGCAATTTTCCCTCAGATTCATCACGTTGCCTAGAACCTGCGCAGGGAGCCGAATCCCAACGATGTCAGACAGAGCAAAAGGGTTACCGATTCCTCACACAGATTAAAGGCAAGAAACAATCGCCGCAATCGGGGGCAGACGTCAGTGGATAGAGAAGGGGAGCACGAGAGACGTTGCGATTGTAATCTGCCCCCGACAGAAGCGTGCGACTCCACAACGCGATAGAATCGTCGACAAGCGAGGCGGTGAAGTCGTTCTTCTCCTTGAAAGCCTGGTCCTGCACACCGCACACAGACAACCACGAAAAGTGAACATACATCTATGTATGCACGCATGTATGGATGAGAGCAATAAATCATCGATCGATGAATATCTGGATGACTGTGCTCATCCATGCATGTATTCAAGAATGAATTTCTGGTGCATTTATGCATGTCTACTCCTGTAGATGGTGTTTGGGGGCACACGCACAAATCATTCGATCTGCAGACCTTGAGAGACGTAAAAAGCTCGAACATGCGAACATTATCGGCAATCATTGTTGTTGCCATGCGCGTCAGCACCACCTCCTTTTCCTTATTCTGCGTGGGCGAGCGAACCGTAATTTTCACCAATGATCCTGGAATGTCGCTTCCAATCAACTTGTCATGCAAGGTGTGTACATCCACAGGTTCATCGTCGACCTTGCACAGAATATCGCCCTTGTTCAGGCGCTGGCAGTTGTACGCTGGTCCGCCTATCACCATATTGTCTATTGTAGATCCAACGAACATGATTCCGACTGTCGTTTTAGTGTTGAAACCGGAGGAAATGGTATCGGACGGCACAGACATCACATCCGTTCCTACGGCTTCTTCCAGGAGGGAGCAAAGGAACTCACAATACCCTGAGGGTAATGTGCATGAAGCATGGATAGATAGTTAGTCAGTAACGCAGAGCAAGCAATCTAATACTTGCGGGAGCAATGCAGCTTTCTGACAATGTGGCACACACCGACGTAATCTTGCTTCTGCGAATTTCCGCAAGGCTCATTCTGTTCGGGGGAAAAAATATGCATGTCAAAGATCTCAAAACAGAAATGCTCATAAAGGAGTCAGTAGCAAAATTTACCGGTGAGAGTGACGCAGGTGCACGGCCGCCATTTTCCTTTTCCTCTGCAGCCAGTGCTGCAGCACTTCCCTGGCGCTCACAAAATACCTCCAGAAGACTGCAAATCTTGCCAGCTCGCAAAGCCGACATTGGATCTTTGGCCTGCTGGACCAAATTTCCAAGAATTTCCGAGGCATCTGGACCCATGCCAGAGGGGTCTTGCAGAATCTCAAGTTCAACATTGCCGCCCTGCTGCATCTCATGAACGACAAATATGCCTACTGGGTGGCCTAGAGCTTCAGCGAGCTCTTTCCTTAGGTCATCTTTGAAGCTACCAAAGCCATCGCCTTTCCCTAGCATATTTTGCAAACGCAAATTTGCGCGTACTGCCACCCTAGGGGTCGGCATGGGCGAAAACGAATACATCTTGATTGGGTCTTCAGCTGCATGTTTGCTTGGCGGCTCCCAATTCTGCAGTCCCCAGATTTCCTGCAACAAGGCGGAAATTTCGTCCGAACAGGATGTGCAATCGGTCTGCATGGATTTTACATTGTCAACAATCTGGTCATCATGGATCTGGTCAGCGTTCAACATTTTTTCCCATAACAGAAGAGCCTCTTCAACATACGTCACTGCATCCTTGTCTTGATCCTTCTTTGCTCTGTCTTTCAGCAGGGTGAAGAAATCAAACATGCGCCTCTTGTCCGCAACATCAGCTGTCGGGATGCGTTTCAGGGTGACATTCGCCACTTGCCCGCTTCTTTTCAGCGTCAATGTCAAAGTGCTGCCAGGAACATCATCACCAATGATAGCAGAGAGCAACGTGGAGGCAGAAACAGGCTTTCCGTCCACCTCGACAATGAAATCGCCTTTTTGCACTTTGCCACTGAGGTAGGCTGGACCACCGATCATTACATTTTCAACTTGTCCTGTTCCACTGAACATGATCCCAACCTGCACAGGGATGTGAAGCTCAGTGATATATGCACAAAGAAACTCAGGCATAATGTGATACAAGACACTTACCGTGGTTTTTCGTGTGAATTCTGTAGAAGTAACCACTGCAGTCTCCACTGCGAGCACGTTCTCACGCACACGCTTACGAAGTCGTTCGCTCAACTCCAGGCTCCTCCTCAGTTTGTCCTTCCACGGCGGTGCAGGTGATTTGCCAATAGGAGCTGCTGCACGCTGGGAGGCCTTTTTCTCCATCTTTACAATCACCTGCGTGGATTCTTCTTGCGCTTGCTTCATTCTTTCGACTTCACTTTGTAAAGCTTCCTTCTCTGCACTCGTAGTGCCATGCAAACACTTCAACTGCTCAATCTCAGCTTCTTTTGCCGCCAAAGCTTCAGCACTTTCTTGTCTGGCCGTCAAAACTGCTGCAGTTTGAGCATCGCACGCTGATTCGATTTCCAGATTGCGTCTCCGGAGCTTCGCGACATCGTCTTCTGCCCTCATGCGTGTGTCCTGTTCTCTTGCCAACATTTGCTTTTGTTGTTCAACTTGCTTCTTTGCTGACTCCAGAACACACTGCATATCTGATGCCTGTTTCATGATGGATTGCGTGGACTGTACGACCAAAGCAGAATGATTGATGAATATTTTTTTCTCAGAATCGTGAGACGACTGAAGATATTCGATTTGCGCTCTCAAGTCCTTTTCAGTATCCAGCAACAGATTCCGCGAAACATGCAGCTCTTTTAGATCATTTTCACTCTTCAGTGCATGATCAAGACTAAGCGCATCCATCCACCTGAACAGTGCTTTCACCAGACTTCTCTGCCAGAACTTGTGACTTGCTCTTTCTATGAGCTGTCGCATAGCTTTATCTTCAACTGTTTGCACTTTCCACAGTCTGAAACGAACCGTCAGGCTTTTTCGCGTCCATCTGAAAATCAATTTACGCGCCAAGGACATCATGCTGACTTTGTGTCGTGCCTGAGCACTCCATGCGCTCAAAACAGTGAAAGCTGCATGATGCATGACACGAGGTACGACTTTCGAGGCTGATATTTTGAGCGACTTGTTGACTTCATACCGGTACATCCAAGAGCGCCATGCTCTCATGAGTCTACGTCCTTTGTTCCAAAGAATGGCCCTTTCTAATTTGTCGCGGAGGTCTCTCTCTCCTATAGTCGAGTCCAACCATGTTCGGAACCAGCATGACAAACCAAGACGTGTCCACTGGATGGAGACTTTGCATCCCACCCTCCTCAGACGCTTTGACACTGCACAAATCAACGTCCAGGCATTGAATGACATCATCAACGATTTACTTATCCCCCACAGGATCAATTTGGTGCCTACCCTCCTGAGGCTCTTTTCCTTTGTCACCAACTGAGACCAACGTCCCCAAGCCATAGATTTTGCAGACGCAACCCACATTGAAATTGCCTTCTGCAACGCCAATCGATGACATTTCTCGTGGTACACTCTTGAGGACCACGTCATCAGTGCTTTTGACGATACTGTCTTCCTGCATTTTCCTACAAATCTTTTAGCGACTTTGCAGAGCATTGCTTTCTGCTGGCAGAAAATCTTCCAGCGCCTGTATGCTGCGACCAGCAACGTTCGGTGCCACTTTCGCATAATCCTTTCTGACGACTGCCTCATGCGATGCGAGACAATCATGCAAGAGAACCAAGCGCGAAATGTTTTAGCCGTTGACCGATTCATCACTTTGTAGACCATTTGTTTCAGGCGTTGCATTGTTTCGATGTGCTGTCGCCATGTGTCCAGGCAATAGGTAACGGACTTGTACTTCCACTGATTGAGAATGTGATAAAACTTGGTGTCAACTAGTCTGCTCCGAAGTGCCTCTTGTTGCTCAACATATTTGCGTGCAGAGCGCTGAAGTTTTTGATTGGTTTGCTTGAATACCTCCATGTTTGCTGCACTGTCAGCCTGCTGAAGTTCAAACTGCCTGCGCTCATCCACACTGCTGTCACGAAAGGTCTGGAACTCTTCTGTTAAGCGAGCACACGAACCTTTCAGGTCCAACAATTCCTCCTCCTTTGCTTCAAGAGCCTTATGCAGCTCTTGCACAACTGTTTCGTTCTGGTAAGCAAAGCGCTTACGCGCCTCCTCCACGCTGTATTCGTGCCATGCCTCTATTGCTTGCCCAACACTCCGATTCACCCAGCGCCCTACCACCTTCATCACCTTAGCCGCCATGACCCTCTTCTCTGCCACGTTACCATGC
>Ga0209713_10001142_pt1 | contig 15654 bp, 3 predicted proteins | sample ArcOceMetagenome_3_FD_187444 | JGI IMG/M metagenome (GOLD analysis project Ga0209713, IMG submission 187444) | Marine eukaryotic phytoplankton communities from Arctic Ocean - Arctic Ocean- Svalbard ARC20M Metagenome (SPAdes) (version 2) | ecosystem: Environmental > Aquatic > Marine > Oceanic... | reverse complement strand
CTTCTACTTGCCCTTACTCAGAGTTTAGCTCATCAATGCTCGTGACGTGGGCCTTCGCCTCGCGGCCGGCGCTGCGCGCTCCGGTCGTCTCGATGCTCACGACGGAGTGGCGGCTCTTCGGCGTCGAGGTCGGCGTCGAGGAGCTGATCGACTCGCCCAAGTCGTACAATGGCGCCGCGCCCGCCGTCTCGGAGTCGCTGCGGCAGGCGGTGGCCGCGAGGCTGGCGCTCGCGCCCGAGCAGCTCCCGCCCGAGCAGATCCGGCTCGTCCGTAAGAGTCTCGACGCGCGCACCAAACGCTCCAACCGCCATGCACCGTCCGCGCACAGCGTAGTGTGGTCGCATGTCGTCGATGTGCAGCTCAGCCCGCCAGACGCGCGGCGGCTCAAGCTGCGGTCGCAGCCCGGCCGGCTCGTGCCCGCGGCCAAGGAGCGTGTCTCCGTCGGCAACGCCTCGCCAAGCGGCCGCGCGCCGCGACGTCACGTGGCCGTGGTGGGCGCCGGGCCGTGCGGCCTATTCGCGGCGCTCGAGCTGGCCAGCGCAGGGCACCGCGTCACGCTGTGCGAGCGTGGCAAGACGGTCGAGCAGCGCGGCAAGAGCGTGGGCGCGCTGATCCAGCGCCGCGTGCTCGACGCCGAGTCCAACTTCTGCTACGGCGAGGGCGGCGCCGGCACGTGGTCGGACGGCAAGCTGACGACGCGGATCGGCCGCAACTCGGCCGACGTGCGTCAGGTCCTCGAGACGCTGGTGCGCTTCGGAGCGCCCGAGCGCATCTTGCTCGACGGCTCGCCGCACCTGGGCACCGACAACCTCGTGCGGCTGCTCAAGACCTTCCGCGCCCAACTGCACGAGCTCGGCGTCGTCACGCGCTGGGACTGCAAGGTGGCGGCGCTTCGCACGACGCCGGCTGCCACGGCTGGCGACGGCGACGGCGACGCGGTGACGGGCGTGGTGCTGTCCGATGGCGAGGTGTTGGAGGCCGACGCGGTCGTGCTCGCGGCGGGCCACTCGGCGCGCGAGCTGTACGTCGAGCTGCTGGGGAAGGGCGCGAAGATCGTCCCGAAGGACTTTGCGGTGGGCTTCCGCGTCGAGCACCCGCAGCAGCTGATCAACGAGGCGAGGTACGGGGAGCTCGCGGTGCACTGCAAGGGCCGCGGCGCCGGCGCGCTGCCGCCCGCGTCGTACCGCCTCGCCGCGACCGTCAAGCCAGCCACCGCCGCTCAGGCCGATGGGGCCGATGGAACCAAAGCCTCCGACGCCGGGGCAGACGCCGGGGCCAACGCTGGCGCGACGGCGGCGGAGCACGAGCGCGGCGTCTACTCGTTCTGCATGTGCCCCGGCGGCCAGATCGTGCCGACGTCGCTCGTGCCGGGCCAGCTGTGCATCAACGGCATGTCGTACAGCAACCGCGGCTCCAAGTGGGCCAACTCGGCCGTCGTCACATCGGTCGGCGCAGACTTTGGCGACTTTGACGGCTTCACGTTTGGCGATGAAGGTGGCGGCGCCGACGACACGGGCGCCGCGGCTGCGACGGGCGTGACGACCGATGCCGACGCCGACGCCGACGCCGACGCCGACGCCGACGCCGACGCCGACGCCGACGCCGCGTCACTCGCGCGCGTCGCGCCGCTCGCTGGCCTGGCGTTCCAAGAGGCGATGGAGGCGCGTGCGGCGGAGATGGGCGGCGGCGACGGCCTCGTCTGCCCGGTGCAGCGCGTCAGCGACTTCCTCGCCGGCGTGGAATCGGACCCTGAGCGCCTGCCGCCGTCGAGCTACCGGCTCGGCGTGCGCGCGGCGCCGCTGCACGAGCTCTACCCGCCGCAGGTCACCTCCGCGCTGCGCAAAGGGCTGCGCCGCTTCGCCTCGACGCTGCCCGGCTTTGACTCGGACGAGGCGCTGCTCCACGGCGTCGAGACGCGCACGTCGGCGCCGGTGCAGGTCGCGCGCCACGCCGACAGCTGCGAGGCCGACGGGCTGCGCGGCCTGTACCCCGCGGGCGAGGGCGCAGGCTACGCCGGTGGCATCGTGTCCGCCGCCGTCGACGGGCTGCGCGTCGCGCGGGCGCTGCGCGCGCGACTCGAGGAGGTGGAAGGGGGCGAGGTTCGGGACGCACAGTCGGAGGCCCAGGACGTGGATCGATGACTGCGTGACAGTAGTTTGGTTTTTTGACATATTTGCGTGAGTTGCGCTTGTTTGGTGCCACTAACTACCGTAACATGTGAGACTACTTATACGAACTGACAAAAAAACGCAAAAAGTAGCAACACTACTTTTAGAGAGTGGGGGCTCCACCCCCGCCATAAGATACCCCCTCGCAGGGGCAGGGGGGGGGCGGCACCTTCCAAGATTGGCAAGTGTCTCTTTGCCACAGCAATGCTTCGTGTCGTCGCCCTCTCGCTCGTCGCGCTCCAGGTCCGCGCGGCCCCGCGCGGCCCCGCGCACATCTCTCTCGAGTCGGATAGCGCCCCTTGGGAGCACGTGATGGAACGACTGGCGGGAATGGAACAGACGATCCAGTCGCAGGCCGCCACGATCGACAAGCTGAAGCGGCAGATGCGTGCGCATAAGGGTGGCGTTGTGGGCGCCAACTTCGAGCTGCTCGAAGGCCAGAGGGAGTATGTACTCTCGCAGTGAGGCCCGGAAGATTATCGCCGAGAAGAGGGCGGCCGAGCGGAAGGCGGCCCGGGAGGCGGCGGCCGAGGAGCCTCCATACTACATTGACGTGCCTGACGCAGACGACCCAGGCACGTGCTACCCAGGCACGTGCCACCTAGGCACGTGCACCGGCGAAGGGGAGTTCGTGCCCAACACGCCGAAGTGCCTCCCAAAGAGGTGCGAGGATTACTCAGCGAGCCGCCCATTTAAAGCCGAAGGTCTCGGGGGATATGGTGGTCAGATCTGCCCAGCAACTGCGAGCGACGGGCCCTGCAAGTTGGGAGACAAGTCGTTCGGTTCGTACGGGCCCCTGCATGCTGCAAAGTGGTGTGTCTTGTGAAACAAATTCCGTGCCCCTGGCGACGGAGGTTGGTCTTCTGATTCTGATTGAGCTACCGTATTAACCTGGGTTTAAGAGCAAAAGACTCCTCCATAAGAAAACTAACCCCTGACTCTCTCTCACTCTCACCGGGCTCCGGGCACGGGCACGGAGCGCACGCGGCGCGCTGCTCTCTCTCTCTCCGTCTCTCTCAACACTGACACTAGTCCGCTAAGGCGCACAGCATGGCCGCGCCCATGGACACCCAGTAGTCTGGATTGCGGTCGGTCGGCATGTCGACGGCGACGACGAAATTGGACGAGGCGCCGGTCGTCGAGAGGACGCCCTTGCGGACGGCCGTCTTGTACAGCGGGCACTCGTAGTCCGTTTTGGAGCGGACAAAGTTGGCGGCGGGCATGAAGTGGATGACGGGCAGCGTGTCGAACATCACCTTGTGGTGCGAGTCGGCGATCTGCTGCGCGTCGCGGTCCCACCGCGCGCCGTCGAGGAAGAAGCCGTCGATGAGCACGCCGTCGACGGGCGCCTCGACCACGTCGGCGCCGGTCTCCTCGCGCCGGAACTCGTACCGGAAGTTGAGCGTGTCGATGGGGATGGCGTAGCGGCGCGCGTGCATCTGCAGCACGCCGGTCATGAAGCCCTGCGGGAAGAAGAAGGCGGGCAGCGCGAACGTGGCCGGCTGGCCGCTCACGAGCCAGCTGCGCATGAAGGCGACGCGCTCGAGCAGGTCCTTGAAGTACGACGAGAGCGGCTTGAGCGACGGGTAGCTCACCTTCTCCCACAGCCCGGGCACCTGGTTGACGAGCATCGCGCTGAACATCGCGTCGAGGTCGGCGCTCATCACGACGAGGCCCTTGATGGCCTTGCCGAGGTCGACGAGCGACGTCGCGACGCGCGTGATCAGCTTGTTGAAGCGCGTCATCTCCTGCTGCAGCACGATCTGGATCGCGTTGAGGTCGCCCTTGTCGTTGCGCTGGAAGGTCATCTCGCCCGCCTCGGCCACCTTCATCACGGCGGGCACCTCCTCCGAGAGCTTCGCCGAGAGCTCCTGCACGATCTGCTCGGGCCCCGCGCCGTCGCCGCCGCCGCCGCCGAGCCGCGGCTGGATCGACATGACGGTCGTGACGACCAGGTCCGACTCCTGCTTCTCGTACGAGATCTTGGCGTTGGCGTGCAGGCCGAAGAGGCCGACAGTCTCCGTTGTCGGCAGCCCGTTGACAAACTTGGTGTACACGTCGAGGTCGCCGTCGGCGGGGCAGAAGTAGACGTCGGTGTCGGCGGCGTACATGTAGCCGTCGTCGAGCTGCGCGGGCAGGTAGAAGCGGCGCAGCATGCAGATCAGGTTGCGCCGGTCCCAGTCGTCGGTGACGCGCCCGCCGTAGTTGATGTGCCCCGTCACGTACTCGAGCGCCTCCCACGGGATGACCTCCTGCTCGTCGAGGAACATGCGCAGCGTCTCGATGGACACCTCGAGGTCGGTGTTGTTGAAGTCGTATCGGATGTTCCAGCCGAGCGGCCCAAACTTGCGCCGCTCCTGCACCGACGCGTGGAAGAAGGTGAGGCCGAAGAGCAGCCGCCGCCACTCGTGCGGCTTGGCGCACTTGTCGAGCGTCTCCTGCGAGATGGACGCCCACGTGCCCTTCAGGTTGGCGCGCAGCCCCTTTGGTGGCTCGAAAGTCATCTTGACCGACGACTGCAGCACCGGCACCGGGAAGTACGACGCGGGGCCCGACGAGAGCCACAGCCGGAAGTCGGGGTGCATGTCGGGCGCGGTGGGGAAGCCCTCGACAATCTTCTCGAGCTTGGGCATCCAGCTCTTGGCGAGGTGGCAGTTCTGCAGCACCACCCAGTCGCCGCGCCCGCTCGCCTCGGTGATCAGCTGCGTCGCGATCGGGCCCTGCCCCTGGCCGAGCGAGATCGCGTGGAAGCGCTTCGACATGCCCTTGTCGGCGGCGAAGCGGACGATGTTGGACATCGGGTCGGCGCCGGGCGCCATGATGAAGACGAGCGGCACGGACGACTTGGCGTCGGCGAAGGCCTCGTTGAGGTCGAGCGGCGGCATCTCGATGTACTGCTTGCCCATCTCCTCGGCGATGAACTCGGTGATGCACTCGACGAGCTTCTCGGGGCGGAAGACCTTGATCAGCAGCAGCCGCGAGAAGCCGTCGATCGACTTGAGCTCGCCCGGCAGCGCCACGCCCCACGGCGTGTCGGCCTCGAGCAGCGGCTCCCACGCCTCGACGTCCTGCGCCACCTGCTTGTGCACCTCCCTCAGCTTGTTGGTCTTCGTGCCGATCATGCACAGCAGGATCCACTGCGCCCTCTCGACGCCCTCGGGGCACGCCGGCAGCGCCGACTCGTCGACGATGCCCGCGCCGATGAGGAAGAGCACCCAGTCGGCGTCGTCGATGGCGCCGGCGTTGCGCAGGATCGACGACGTCATCATGAACGAGTAGGTGATCTTGTGCTCGCCGAAGACGCCGCGCGACACGTTGTTGTAGATTGTGATCGACGCGAACTCCATGATGTTGGTGAGGCGCGTCCCGAGATCGGACGACTTCTCCGAGCGGCGGATGCAGTCGAGGAAGAGCGCCGAGAAGTACTCGAGCGAGAACTGGTACATCTCGTTGATGTTGCCCAGGTCGGCGATCACAAAGTAGAGGATCGAGCCGCGCGTCGCGGCGGGCGTGTACGTGAGGCGCGTCGCGTTGATCTGCTTCTCGGTCTCCTCGGCCTCCTTGACGCGGCCCTGGATGACGCCCGAGGTGACCTTCGAGTCGGAGAGCGTGTTGATGAGCACCTCGTCGTCGAGGATGTTGCCCTCCGACGCCGAGAGCAGCCGCAGGATCTTGTCCTCGAGCTCCTTGAGCTGCTTCTTGTCGGCGGCGAGCGAGACGACCAGGTTGTTCTTGGCCTTCTCGAGGTCGGGCCGCTCCTCGCGCACGACGAGGCCGAGCAGCTGGTCCTCGAGCCCCTCGAGCGTCACGGTGAAGTTGATGATGGTCACCTTGATGCACACCTCGGGCAGGTAGTGCGGGTTGGGCAGCTTGGTCGTCATGTAGAAGCGGAAGGCCTCGTTGTAGTCGATGTCCGAGTCGCCGATCCGGATGAGCGAGCGGCCGCCCTGCTTGTAGATCTGCTTCTGCAGCACCGGCTCGAGCGCCGGGTCGAGCTCCTCGCGCACGTCCTCGAGGATGACGGGCGTGCCGAGGCGGATCGCGTTCTCGAGCGTCCGCAGGACGGTCGTGTCGCTCGACTTTGCCGTCTTGCACGAGTTCTTCTGCTCCATGTTGCGCATCCACTTGTTGGCCTGCCCCTGCGGGTCGATGGCGAGCGGCCACCGCTTGCCGCGCGTCGCGAGGATGCCGTTCTCGGTCGAGTAGTCGTCGACGGGCAGCCCCCAGATGTTCCAGTCGCGGATGGACAGCGGGTCGCCCATGACCTTGACGAGCGAGAAGGCCTCCGAGCCCGGGATGTTCTTGATGTTGCACTCCTCCACCCACAGGTCGACGACGCGCTTGCGGTAGCCGGCGGTGAACGGGCCGCAGTAGGCGATGAAGGCCGCCGACAGGAAGACGTCGCCGATGAGCGAGACGCGCTCCACCAGCAGCGTCGCGACCGTCTCGTTCCAGCGGACGCCCTCGTCGGCGAGGCCGCCCGTCAGCTTGCCCGCGCGCACGAGCCGCTTCGCCGTCGTGTCGGCGGCGTCCTGCAGCCGCGTCTTCTCGGCGACGGTGGCGTCGCAGGTCGCCTGCAGCTCGGCGACCTTGTCGATGACCGCCTGCAGCTCGTCCTGCACCTTCTTGAGCTTGGACTGCTCCGCCTCGAGCTTGGCGGTGCTCTCGGCGAGGATCAGCTTCTTCGGCTCGACGACCTTGGCGACGCCGTCGTAGATCTTCATCGCGCGGCACCACATGCACAGCGACTTGGCGGCCGACGACACCTTCTCGACCACCTCCGGCGTGAACTCGGGGTCGTCGTAGTACTTGGTTATCTGCTTGATGATCTTGGGCGGGATGTTGTCCTTGTCGTACGTGATCAGCTTGTTCATGAACTGCGTGTCGCCCAGCACCTTCTTGGCCGAGTCCCACGTGATGGCGGCGCCGAGCAGGATGCAGACGCACTCCATCACCTTCTGCACGAGCGGCGGCGGCTTGGCAAACGACTTGATCTCGTTGATGTCGTTCTTCGAGAGCGAGTCGAGCGCCTTGAGCGCCGAGTTGAGCGCGGGCATCGCCGCGTCGAGGTCGGCCTTGGCGTCTTCGGCGATCTTCGACACATCCTCGGCCGTCTTCTTCACCTTGGCCTCCTCGACGGCGACGGTCGCCTTCGTCTTGTTGGCCTCGGTCTGGTCCTTGTTGACCTGGATGAGCATCGCCTCCGCCTCCGCGCTCTTAGTCTTGAGCTCGGGCTGCAGCGCGTTGAGCTCCTCCTGCATGCCCTGCACCAGCGCGTTGGTCTCCGACAGCTTCTTGCAGCCGACCGACAGCCGCGAGATCGACGTGTCCATCTCGTCGCGCTTCTCCTCGAGCATCGCGAGGTACAGCGAGATCAGCTCGAGGAACGACTTTGGCGTCACGTAGAAGCGCCGCTTGAGCTCGTCGAAGAACTTGTCGGAAAAGTCGATGACCGACGAGTGGATGGTCGACGACATGTCGCAGAGCGCCTTGAGGATGACCTCCTTCTCGCCCGCCGTCTCGATCTCCTTCTCCGAGAACTCGAGGATCTCGAAGAACTGGTGCGACACCGAGAGCAACGCCTCCTCGGGCCACCGGTCGAACCAGTCGATCGTGCAGCAGTTGATCAGCGACGGGAACATGCGGCAGCGCACGCGGAAGGCCGAGCCGACGGGCGACATGGCGAGGACGATGTGCAGGTTCTCGCGGACGCGGTTGACGAAGAAGGCCTTGATGTTGTCCTTGGAGGTGGGGATGCCGGCCTCCTCGCACGCCTTGCGGCAGCCGCCGATGATCTTCTCCCACTCGTCGTTGGCGAAGAGGTTGGGCACCTCGCCCGAGTTGAGGATGTTGTTGATGTCCTCGATGAAGTTCTCGGAGACGATCTGCGTGTCGGCGAAGAGGAAGACCACCGGCGTGCCGTCGACGCCCGCCCAGAAGTAGAGCTTCTTGAGGTCCTCGCGGAACTCGTTGTACCCGTAGCCCTTGGTGAGCTCGATCTGGAAGCACTTCATCTCGGCGACGTACGCGGCGAAGCGCGTCAGGCTCTGCTTGCCCGAGCCGCCGACGCCGACGAGCATCGAGTTGCCGCGCGGCTGGCGCAGCACGCGCGCGAGGCGCGAGACGTGGTCGCACGCGTCCCAGAAGAAGACGAGGCGCATCTCCTTGTTCTCCGAGTTGTACTCGTCGAGGTAGTCGGTGAAGAGCTTCGGGATCTTGCGCGTGTCCTCGACGAACTCGTAGCGGCGGTCCTCGCGCGGCACGCCCATCCGCATGAAGTCGCCGAAGACGAGCTTGGACTCGCCCTCGAAGATCTCCGCCTGCGTCCACGGCATCTTGAACGACGACTTGGTGCAGCCGGCGATCATCTCCTTGAAGTAGGCGCGGTCGTCGTTGTCGATGAGGCGGTCGCAGAAGACGCGCATCGACTCGTGCGCCCACAGCCGCACGAGCACGTCCTTGGACGGGAGCGCGCCGGCGCGCACCATCAGCACGCCCTGGATGACCTTCGAGACGTCGCGCAGGTTGAAGGTGTAGTGCGACTTGGCGGGGATCGGCTTGAGGTCGCGCAGCACCGCCAGGTAGAGGTCGACCGTCGAGTCGACGATCGGCTTCGTGCAGTCGGTGATCTCCTTGTTGCCGTTCTCCTTCAGGTGGCCCGCCATGATCGACGAGAAGATCCGCTTCATCGCGTCCGACGACGGCTGCGTCAGCGCGAGCACGGTGTGGTGGCGCACGTAGCGCGGCGTGAGGTTGTTGCGCCCGCCGCCCGGCGGGCCGCAGCCCGAGACGAGCACGACGCCCTCGATGTTCTTCCAGAAGAGCTTCTGGCGGTCGTAGAAGCCGCCGAAGTCGAGGAACTGGCGGAGCAGCTCGACGGGCGGCGAGGCGCCGTAGGTCTCGAGCGCGGGCATGTTGACGTCGTCGACGAACATGAACATCCGCTTCTGGGGCGGCGGGCCGAGCAGCGTCTTCTTCTTCTTGTCGAGCTTCGACTCGATGCCCTCCTGCGTGCGCAGCGCGCTCGTCTGCGCCGAGAAGGAAATCGGCAGCGCCGCCCACGCGCCGGCGTCGACGAGCTGGCGCATCTTGTCGGCGACGATGACCGACTTGCCGACGCCCGAGTGGCCGGTGAAGAGGGCCGGCTTGTTGACGTCGACCGAGCGCTCGAGGATGAAGGCGAAGCGCATCGTGTCGACCGTCGGCACGAGCATGTTGAAGTACGGGATCTTCGGGTCGTAGACAAAGTCAGGCAGCAGGTCCTTCCACGTCTTCCACTCGTTCTCGGGCAGCAGCAGCTGGAAGTCGTGCACGTCGCCGTTTGGCGGGAACTTGGTGATCTCGCCAAAGTTCTCGCGCACCATCTCGTCGAAGCCGGGCCACGCCTCCTCGGCGAGGCTGCCGCCGACGCTCCACACGAAGCAGAACGTGAAGAGGTTGGCGATGACCGGCTGCAGCGTCGACGCCTCCGCCTCGAGGTTGAGCTTGGCGCGCGGCAGCAGGCTCACAAAGTTGGCGCAGAGCGAGTCGATCAGCTGCGAGTCGACGGTCGGCACCATCTCGTTCTTGCCCGAGCGCACGTACTTGAGGCCGAGCTCGGCCGTCTTGACGAAGAGCGACATGAGGAACTCGCCGAGCTCGTTGGTGAGCATCGGCTTCTCCCGGTCCTTGGCAGGGAACAGCTCGCGCTGGATCCACGACGTCACGTACGGCGACCAGCCGATGTTCTCGGGCGGCAGGTACACCATGCCGCAGCGCGAGACCGTCGCGGGCGAGGCGACGGAGAGGTCCTCGACCTCGAAGAGCATGTGCATCTTCTTGTTGAGCTTGATCCGCTCGCCGTTGGCGAGGCAGAGCGTCATGTTGTCGTCGAGCACCGTGTTCATGTTCTCGATCCACAGCGCGTCGACGGGGCCGTCGAAGACGACCCACTGGTAGTCGTCGGACTGCGTCGTGAGCGTGACGGCGGTGCGGATCATCGTCGAGGCGATGCCGTCGGTCCACTCCTGCGTGAGCGCGTTGAACTCGCCGTAGAGCTCGCCCATCGTGATGCACTTCGGGTTGAAGACGTACGTGTGCACGGTCTGCGCCATGTCGGGGTCGGGGCAGTTGCCCGCGTCCTTCAGGTCGGTCTGCGCCTGCTGCAGCATCTTCTGGCACGCCGTCTTGCCGCCGCCCGTCGGGCCGACGGTCATCACGCCGAAGCGCACGTTGAAGGTCTGGTAGAGCTCGATCGCCTTGAGCACAAACTTGGGCACCACCTGCAGCCCGGCGTCGACGACGGCGCCCTCGATGGCCGTCTGCAGCATGCCGTAGTCGACGGCGGGGATCTCGAGGTTGGGGTAGAGGTCGCCGATGATGCCCTCGAAGAGCGGCAGGTCGTCGGCGAGGAAGCGCGGCACGTTGGCCTCCTGCATCGCGCGGATGAGCGAGATGGACTCGTGCAGCTCGGGGTTGGCGCGCTTCTGGCCGCCCGCCATCACGAGCACCGACTTGACCTGCCGCATGCCGTAGTCGTAGTGGTCCTGCTGCGAGAGCTGCTCCGAGCAGAGCTTGTACATCTTCACCATCTTCTGCGCGAGCGGCCGCGCCTCGAGGAAGCCCTCGGCGTACAGCATGATCTCGGCGATCAGCGCGTAGTCGGGGACCATCATCGAGACGCCGCGGAAGAGCGCCTTCAGGTTGTCGGGCAGCTCGGTGCGCCCGGCGTAGCCGGGGTTCATCGTGATGAAGACGCCGCACGTGCCCTTGAGGCGGATCTCGCGCCCCTCGAAGACGAAGTGCTCGACCGACCCCAGCAGCGCCTGCCGGATCGTGAGCAGCTGCTGCGCGACCACGGAGAGCACCTCGATGTCGATCCGGTTGAACTCGTCGAGGCACGTCCAGCAGCCCGTCTGCACGACGCCCGAGAAGAGCTTGCCCATCATCTTGTAGTCGAGCTGGTCGGAGCAGTTGAAGACGACGCACTGGCGGCCGATGCCCTTGGCCAGGTCCTTGACCGACTCGGTCTTGCCGGTGCCGGCGGGGCCGGCGGGCGCGCCGCCGAGGCCGACGTGCAGCGCGCCGGTGATGGTCATCCAGCAGCGGTCGGTGAGCGGCGTGACGACGAGGCGCGAGAGGGCGCCCTGGTACTCGTAGCCGTAGAAGAGCGCCGAGTTGACCTGCCGCACGACGGTGTCGTCGGCGTCGGCGTCCCAGTAGAAGCGCAGCTGCATCTGCCACGTGAACGAGCCGATCGAGTCGACCTTCTCGCGCACCATCTGCGCGACAATGTCGCGGTTGTGCACGTCGCCCGTGATGAGCGCGACGAAGGTCGCGCGCTCGAGCTTCGTCAGCTTGCCGCCCACCTGCCGCGCGCTCTCGTTGAGCTCCTCGATCTGCGTCTTGTTGTAGTCGTCGAGCGCTGCGACGCGGTCGACGCCCTCCGTCTCGTCGACGAGGCGCCCCTCGACCTCCTTGGCCCAGTAGATGCACGCCACCGTCAGCACGACCTGCGCGATGTGCGTCTTGACCCACGGCACGCGCTCCTGCTCCTCGAACTCGCCGCAGCCGATCTTGGTGAACTCGCGCAGCGACTTGACCATGTACTCCTCGACCGACGTCAGCCAGCTCTCGACGTTGCCGCGCGCCTTCAGGTTCTTGCCGAGCGGCACGCGCTCGCCCTCGTTGGAGAACATCGCCGAGATGTCGATCGACGACGCCGAGTCGCCAAAGTCGAGCTTCTTGATGTTGTCGAAGCACTTGATCAGGTGCGGCTGCACCGCCTGCGGGTTGCGCGCCTCCGCCAGGATCTCGAGCAGCTCGTCGTTGGAGAGGAAGAAGAAGCGCGGGAAGGCGGCGCGCTTCGTCTCGAGGTAGTCCTCGAGGTTCTTCTGGATCTTCTCGAGCGTCGCGTTCGACTTCTCGAGCTGCTCCTTGAGCTTGGGCGCCGTCGCCGCCTTGAGCGCCGACGGGTCGACCGACGTCTTGCGCATCAGCTCGAGCCACAGCTTGTTGACCTGGTCGAACTGCTTGTACTCGTTGGGCAGCTGCCGCTGGATGTCGGCCGCCTTGAAGATCGACTCGAGGTACATCCACGCGCGCTGGATGTTGAGCCACTCGTCGAGCGTGTCCGAGAAGAGGCGGAGCTTCTTGTCCCAGTCGTCGACGCGCTTCTGCATCGGCCCGACGAAGCGCGAGCCGAGGATGGTCTGCACGAGCACCTGCGTCTCCTCGAGCGTCGCCATGACGTCGTCCATCCCGCCGAGGATGAAGACGTCCTTCTGCTCCTTGTACATGTTGACGGTGAACTCGAGCGACTTCCACATCCCCTCGACCTTGGCGAGCATCTCCTCGAGCACGTTCTCCTGCGTCGCCGCCGTCGAGATCGTCTCGATCTGCTCGCGGTACTCGTCGACGTGCAGCTCGAGCAGGTAGCCGAGCGTGAAGTTCTCGCCGCGGTCCATCTCGGTGTGGATGGCCTCCTCGATCTGCGCCCAGTGGTGCTCCTTGAGCGCGTCGTTGCGCAGCGCGACCACCACCGGCACCAGCGACTTGAAGGTGTCGACCTTGTCCTTGAGCAGCGGCAGCACCGTGTTGGCGGGTAGCCCCTTCTCGACCTGCGAGCAGATCTTGGCATACTTGTTGACCTGCTGCTGCATCACCTCCGTGTTGAGCGACTCGAACGGCGCCGTCGACCAGCCGTCGACCTGCTCGCCCCAGTCGTGCAGCCCCTGCCACATGTTCTTCTTGAGGCGCAGGTTGCCCTCGAGGTTCTCGACCTCCTCGTACCGCGTCACCGGCACCTTGAGTACCTCCTGGTACTCGGCGAAGCGCGTCGAGTCGGCCTTGAGCGCCTGGAAGGACGTGTCGAGCTTCTCGAGCAGCGCGAGCGCGTCGATCATCTCCGTGTCGGCCGTGAAGAGGCTCTTGTCCTCCGACTCGGCGTAGAGCTCGTCGGCCTTGGTGCGCAGCTGCGCGATGCCCGTCTCGATGTCCTCGGTGAAGCCGGTCGTCTTCTCCTCCTGGCCGCTCTCGACCTGCGCCACCAGGTGCGAGAGCGCGCCGAGCATCGACTCCATCATCTTGACCGACGCCGCGTCGGCGTCGGGCACCTTCACCGAGAACTTGCCCATCATGCCGTACATGGCGTGCACCGCCTGGCCGCGCTCGGCAAACTCGGGCTGCCGCTCGTTGGTCGTGTTGAGGAACTCCGAGTACTGCACGAAGTCGGCGACGTTGTCGGGCGCGTTCTGCAGCCGCTCCTGCGCGTGCGTCGTCTCGTTGAGGAGCGTCGACGCCATCGCCGCCGCCCGCTCGGGCAGCGTGCGGTGGATCTCCGTCAGGATGCGCCGCGGCGACGGCAGGAAGAGGTCCTTGATGCGCGCGTTGTTGGCGGCGAAGATGCCGACCGACGCGGCGAGCGGGATGGCCTTGAACATGACGTCCTGCGCGATGAACCTTTGCAGCAGCTCCTCCCACTCCTCGAGCGAGCTCTCGGCGTACATGGACATGTCGATGGCGGCGTTCTCGAGGTAGATGGCCTTGTGCGGCTCGAGGATCTGCACGTACGCGATGATCTCCATGAAGTGCGCGTCGAAGCTCGACTTGATGCCCTCGACCATCTGGTTGTACTCGTCGTTCTCCTCGATGAGGCCGACGATGTCGAAGCCCTCGTTGATCTCGACCTGGTCCTGCCGGCCGTTGATGACGGGCTGCGTGTACCGCTTGAAGGCGTCGTGCGCGATCAGCGTCCCGACCATCGTCTTGAGCATGTTGACAAACTCGGAGATCGTGCCGTCGAGCCGCAGCGAGAACTCGTTGCCCGACGGCGAGAACTCGATGGCGTCGGGCGCCTGGAAGTAGACCTCGACCTGGAAGAGCGGCGCGCTCTCCTTCTTCTTCTCCGCCGCCTTCTTGTCGAGCACGAGCGAGTCCTCCTCCTCCGCGTCGGCCGCCGCCGGCTCGACGTAGCCGAGCGGCACGTCCTTGAACATGCGCAGCAGGTCGTCGAGCGACGACATCAGCAGCTGGTGCAGCGTCGAGAGCACAATGTAGTCGACGACGCGGATGTAGCTCGTCACCTTCTTGCAGACCGAGCGCAGCTGCGCCTGCTGCAGGAACGAGCGCTTCACCTCGACCTCGCCGCCGCCGCCGCGCGGCGTCAGCTGCGCGCCGCCCGCGCCGCTGCCGTCCTGCCCCGAGACCTCCTGCTCGAACTTTTGCAGCGCGGTGTCGCACGCGACCTGCACGGCCACGCGCACCTCCTCGTAAAAGGTGGCGAGCTTCTTGCACGTCTCGACCTTGTGCGCCTCCTGCACCTCGGTGAACTGCTCGAGCGTGTACGTCGCGCCCCGCTTGATCTGGTGCAGCTTGAGCTGCGACGCGGCGACGCACAGCTCGCGCACGCGCAGCAGGCTCGGCTGGAAGGTGTCGTTGAGGACAAAGAGGTTCTGCGCGAGCACCGCCTTGCAGTTGGCGATCTTGTCCGCCTGGATCACGCGCTTCCAGCTGTAGTAGGCCTTCCAGCTCTGGTAGCGGCTGAAGAAGGGGATCTTCATCACCTGCTGGAAGAGGCCGCACTCCTTCTCCCACTGGTCGAGCTGCGTGAACTCGGTCATCTCCTCCTTGCCCTTGCGCAGGCAGTGCGTGACGCCCGCCGCCGAGATCGTGTAGTGGTCGTTGGGGTTGACGTCGGAGAAGGCGACGATCTGCAGGTTGTACGGGTCCCACGTCGTCCCGTCCGTGTCGGCCACGTTCATGTACGCGAACTCGTGGTCCGACAGCTCCGTCCGCAGCATCTGGATAAACCAGAACGGGTCGCGCCGCCGGTCGGCGGCGTCGTCGGCGGCGGGGGGTCCGGCGGCGTCGTAGAAGCCGTCGGCCGCGGGGGCGGGCGGCTCCGGCTTCGCGTGCTTCAGCCGCTCGCGCCCCAGCTTGTTGAACGGCAGCGGCCCCGAGCTGAGGGCCGGGTCCGGCTGCGACGCCGAGACCTTGCCGCCCGTCGCAAACGAGGCGAGCGTGTCGCCAAAGACGCTGGTCGAGCTGGCGTTGGTGACCAGCGCGTTGCTCGGCGAGAGCGCCGCGTCGGCGGGCAGGCGCGTGCGCAGCGCCGGGCCAGGCTCGGCGGCGCCGGGGAGCGGGTCGAGCATCGCGCCGCCCGAGTTGGGGCGCTTGGCGACCAGGCTCTTGGGCGGCTGCTTGCCGTAGCTGTACAGCCGCGCGCTCAGCGCGTTGGCGGCCGCCGGGCGCGGCTGGTCCGACATAGTCTGCCCCGGCCCAGCCACGAGAACCTCGAGCGAGGAAGGAGCGCCCTGGCTCAGGGAACGGCGATGTTCTTAGGTGCGCTTATGTGACACCGAGGACCCATGGTCTGCCTGCTCTTGGGGTGGGTGGTGTGGGTGGTGGGGGTGTTGTGAAATTTTATATGATTGGTTGGTTGATAGGTTGATTGGTTGGTTGGTTGGTTGATTGGTTGGTTGGTTGGTTGGTTGGTTGGTTGGTTGGT
>Ga0209713_10001140_pt1 | contig 15659 bp, 9 predicted proteins | sample ArcOceMetagenome_3_FD_187444 | JGI IMG/M metagenome (GOLD analysis project Ga0209713, IMG submission 187444) | Marine eukaryotic phytoplankton communities from Arctic Ocean - Arctic Ocean- Svalbard ARC20M Metagenome (SPAdes) (version 2) | ecosystem: Environmental > Aquatic > Marine > Oceanic... | reverse complement strand
ACCGCCTCCACCTTACCTCTACCTCTATGACGCGGCGACCGGCCATGTGGCCGTCCACGTGGCCCGTCCATCCGCGGAGCGTGGCCCCGGCGTGGGCGCAGCAGTGACCGAGCGGTGATGTGACACGGGGCTTCGACATATTCGCACCCCATTCCTCTTATAGTGACGACAGCGTGGGAGTGAGTGAGCCTTGGTTACTTCTTTGTCACGCGATTTACGTGCGGTGGTTCGCTCCACAGGCGCTCCCCGGGTTTCTTACACTTAGTTCGGCCGACGCGTACGCGTGGCATCAGCGGCTTCGCAGGCAGCGCCAGCGACCGCACCGAAAGCGACTCTCGGGCCTCGCTGCCGTACATGCAGCCGAACAAATCGACCATGCCGCAGCACCCCCAAAACGTCCAGATCGAGGTCGTCACGAAGGGCGTGGCCGCCATCCAGCTCCCCTTGCTCCGTGAGCTGACGCAGCGCCTTTTCAACGAAATGCTGGAGGGCAAGGGGCCCAGCTTCGAGCTGCTGCGGGGGACGCGCTTCGCGCCCCTCGCGTCGCTGCGGATCGACCAGAAGGGCATCGAGCTGCCCGAGAAGGCGTGGGAGCAGGAGGACGTTCTCGGATGCCTCGTGGACGCCGCAAAGTTCGTGCAGACTGAGGATGTGCCGCCGCCCGTGTCCGAGGGCGACGCGCTCCTGCAGGAGATGGACACGGTGATGGACCCCGCGCAGATCCGCATGGCGCTCGAGCAGCTCTCGGTCGACCTTGGCCCCACCGCGAAGCCGCTCGCCAACGTGGTGCGGATGTTTGTGCAGCTGGCGAACCTCGACGGGCCGCTCCGCATGATCGGCGGCGCTCCGAGCACGTGCGACATCGCGACGTTCCACCAGCACCTGAGCGCGCTGGCCAGCGCGCTCAACTCGCTCCACGACCCGAAGCTGCTCGGCGAGTTCCTACAGAGCCCCAAGTTTACGCGCGAGAAGTACGAGCTCTTCGCGCTGCACCACATGCAGCTGCTGGTGTGGCTGCAGCGCGTGCAGCAGGGGCTCACGCAGGGCATGCAGAAGACGGGGATCGAGCTGCAGACGTTCATCCAGCAGATCGGCCACGCCTGCCGCGTGCTGCTCTTCCAGCCGATGCTCCTGCACGTCGTGCAGCTCGCGCGCTACATGCAGACGCTCCCCATTGCGGGCGACGCGACGGGTGAGCCCCTCCCCCCCGCCGCGCGTGCCCCTGCCGAGCGGCGCGCGATGGGCGGCCCGCCCCCGTCGGTGCGAGCGGCCGCGGCCGCCCCCCTCGCCCCACGACGCCCACGGTCGCGCTCCCCGTCCCTCTCCTCCCCCGCCCACCCGTCCTTACCCGCGGCCTCCTCCCCCCGCGCGGCAGTGCCCGGCAACATGCGCCAGGCGATGCAGTACCCGTCGGACGCCGCGACGGACGCCGACCGCGTGGAGTGGCTGCAGCTCAACCTGCTGCTGCAGTTCCAGACCGTGTATCGCGACGCGCTTTGCAACACCGCCATCTACGGCGCGGCGTACTCTCCCGGCGAGGCCAACCTGTTCAAGGGCTTCCTGCGGCTCGAGGAGATCTACACGCACCTGATCGGCCGCTTCCCCGCGTGCTGCCCGCTGACGGAGCACGAGCAGGCGCTGCTCTCGCAGCTGTGCGAGAAGCTCAACAAGTTTTTCGCCGACGGCAAGGCGATCAAGCAGGCGCTGGAGCAGCAGCCGCAGGACGGCAAGCAGCTGCTCGTGAACAACGGCCTCGCGACCAACCCGCAGTTTGCGGTGCGCGACTGGATCCTGCCGTTCATGGTGCTCTTCACCGACCTGCTCAAGGTGCTGTGGACGCTGTGGACGCTCTTCAAGCGCAAGCAGACCGAGGGCACCCGCCAGAAGCGCGCGGTGGAGCAGCTCGCGCAGCTCGCGAGCCAGTACATCCTGCAGCGGATGTCGGAGCAGCAGCAGCAGCAGGAGACGCCGCCCGCGCAGGTGCTGCAGCAGCAGCAGCAGCAGCAGCAGGTGCAGCAGCAGCAGCAGCTGCCAGCGGGCCTGTGGGACCAGCGAGCGCCGGGCGCGGGCGCCGCCGCCGCCGCCGCCGCCGCCGCCGGTGCGGGCGCGAACGCGGGCGCGGGCGCCGGGTCTGGCGGGCGTGAGGCTCAGGAGGGCGGCGGCGGCACCGGCTGGGCGTCGATCGTGCGGCGGCCGCCGTCGGAGCAGGCGCTGATGCCGCAGCCGACGAGCGTGGCGCCGCGCTCGGCGCCGGTGGCGGCGCCGGCGTCCAAGCCGCGCGGCATGGCCACCGACGAGCAGGTGCGCGCGCTGGTGGCGAAGCGCGAGCAGGCGCGCTTCGCGCGCGACTTTGAGAGCGCCGACAAGCTGCGCGAGCAGCTGGCGCGGCTCAACGTCACCCTCGACGACCAGAGCAAGGTGTGGCGCAGCAGCGACGGCCGCAGCGGGCCGATCACCGCGGTCAACGTGTCGGAGCTCTACGCGCAGCGCGCGGCGAAGGCGGGCGCCAACTCGCTCGCCGACGAGGAGATCCAGCTGCGCGTGCAGGAGCGCGAGCAGGCGCGCTTCACGTCCGACTACAAGACGGCCGACCGCATCCGCGACGAGCTCGAGAGCCACGGCGTCCACCTCGACACCAAGGAGAACCTGTGGCAGGCGGCCGACGGCCGCACCGGCCCCATCGGCCCCGTCAACATCTCGGCGGCGCACGCGCAGAAGGCCGCGCGCCAGGGCGCGCCGTGCCTCGCCGTCGACGAGGTCGAGAAGATCCTCGTGCAGCGCGAGCAGGCGCGCGCGCGGCGCGACTACAAGGCGGCCGACGTGCTGCGCGACCAGCTCGAGAAGCACGGCGTCTACCTCGACCCGAAGGAGAACAAGTGGCACTCGGCCGACGGCCGCACCGGCGCGATCCTGGTCTCGACGCTCTCCGACGACGAGATCGGCAAGATCCTCTCCAACCGCCAGGCTGCGCGCTTGCGCCACGACTACAAGGCGGCCGACCGGCTGCGCGACCAGCTCAACGAGCAGTGCGTCTCGGTCGACGACAAGAAGAACCGCTGGGACGCCGCCGACGGCCGCGCCGGCCAGATCGAGCCCTTCACGTGCGTGCACCCCGACCCCGCCGCCATCGCCGCGGCGGCCGCCGCGGCCGCCGCGGCCGCCGAGAAGGACGCTGCGCCCGCGCCGGCGCCGGCGCCCGCCCCTGCCCCGGCGCCCTCCGGGCCGGTGGGCTCCGCGCCGGCCGCCCCCAAGGCCTCCCGCGCCGCAAGCGGTGGCGGCGGCGGCGGCGGCGGCGGCGGCGGCGGCGGCGGCGGCGGCGGCGGCGGCGGCGGTGACGGCGGGCTGCCGTCGCCCGCTGCCAAGGCCGACAGCAAGCGCGTGCTGCCCGAGAAGGCGCGGCGCGAGCTCGCCAAGCAGCTGCGCGAGGTGACCGGCCAGTCGGCGCGCCTGTGCGAGAAGGCCCTCCACTCGCACTCGGACGACATGCAGCGCGCCGCCGACTGGCTCCTCTCGCAGGGCGACCCCAAGGAGTGAAGCGGGCCGCCATTGCGGTCCACTTCAGGCGCGCGTCGCTTCATGCGACGCGCCCACCCCACCCCCCTCCCGACGCCGCCGGATCCGGCGGCGTCGTCCCACGAGCTGCGGCGCACGTGCTCCGCGCCGCAGCTCGCAGCAGAAGCAGAAGCAGAACCCCCCTTGCCCCCACGTCCCATTTGGCCCTGTCAGTGGCCCTGTCCCTAACGAGACAACCCGCGCTCGCCTGTTAGTTCGCGGGTGCTACTCTCTGTCACGTCCCGTTGTTCGTTTGTATGCTGCGCTGGTGCCAGCGCGTCTGAAAAGAAATTTGCCGTACCCTCCGATTTTACAGCGATATGGTGAGAACTTCTCAACCTTCGGGCGACGGCGATCGGAAAGTCGCGAAAGTTTATCCACTTCCGTGCCACGCTTCACGGAACATTGCACCACGCTACCGAACCGACGCACGATGGCTCGCTCTCTCATGACGCTCTGTATGGTGCTCGCGCCGCACCTAGCGACCCTCACGTACGCGTCGCCGCACCTCATCATCACCCAGTCCGTGCCGGGCGCCATCATCGGCGAGGGCATCCGCTTCCGCCAGCCCGTGGCGACGCCCAAGCCGGTAACCGTGGTCACCAAGCCACTGCCTGGCAAGCAGCTTATCAAGACCGACGACGACGACGCATGGCGCGTCGCGCGCGGCCAGGCCGACCTGCGCAACGCCGCGGAGGTCTCCGACGCCACACTGTGCGCGCCCCACCTGCCCCGCGTGCGCACGCGCGGTGGCTGAGGCCGACTCGCGGCTGACTCGCGCCTCCGCCACGCCGTGCTCGCAGGTCTCAGCAGTACTCGGCGTCGGGTGACATGCAGTGGACGGTCGAGGCGCCGATCACCTTCGCGTACAAGGTGCGCGAGACGCCCGACGTCCTCGACCCGGCCTCGGACGCGCTCCTGTTCGGCTTCATCGACGACCCGGAGACGCTGCGCCGCGCCAAGGCGCGGCCGCTGAAGCGCGTCGTGGTGGTGGACGAGACGGTGCACGGGCTGTACGGCGACCGGATCGAGGCCTACTTCGAGCACCACGGCGTCGAGACGCGGCTGCTCGTGCTGCCGACGACCGAGGAGAACAAGAACATGGACCTCGTGCTGCAGATCGCCGAGGCCATCCACGACCTCGGCATCGACCGCCGGATGGACCCGGTCATCGCGATCGGCGGCGGCGTGTGCATGGACATCGTCGGCTTCGCCGCCTCCATCTACCGCCGGCGAACGCCGTACATCCGCGTGCCGACGACGCTGATGGGCTACGTGGACGCGTCGGTCGGCGCCAAGTCGGGCGTCAACTTCGAGGCCGAGCCCGGCGTGTGGAAGAAGAACAAGCTGGGCGCCTACCTCCCCCCCGCGCTCACGCTGCTCGACCGCTCGTTCCTCTCGACGCTCGACGCGCGGCAGCTCGCCAACGGCGCCGCCGAGATCGTCAAGATGGCCATCGTCAAGGACCCCGAGCTGCTCGACCTGCTCGCGCACTACGGCGCCGACCTGATCGAGCACAAGTTCCAGGACCTGCCCGCCGCGTCGGGGCACGCGGCGGCCGACCTCAAGGCGCCGTCGCGCGTGCTGTACCTCTCGATCCAGACGATGCTCGAGGAGCTCGCGCCAAACCTGTGGGAGGACTCGCTGGTGCGCCTCGTCGACTTTGGGCACGTCTTCAGCATGGAGCTCGAGATGGCGTGCCTCACGGGGCCCGACGGCGTGCCGACGGGCGGCGACGAGAAGCTCTTCCACGGCGAGGCCGTCGCCGTCGACATGGCCTTCTCGTGCACGCTGGCGCACGTGCGCGGCCACCTCGACGAGCGGACGCTCACGCTCATCCTCGACGCCATGCGCGCGCTCCAGCTGCCCGTCTACCACGCCCGCTTCGACTCGGCCCTGACCGCCGAGGCGCTGTACGAGCGCGTCAAGTTCTCGTCGGGCCAGAAGATCCCGCTGCCGTCGGGCCACGGCGTCGGCAACATCTACGACGACATCACGCAGGCGCAGATGGACGAGGCCCTCTACCTCTGGAAGCACCTCTGCGCGTGAAAAAAGGAGCATCACCAGCTGCTGCTCTTTGCCAAGGACAAGCACGGAGGATGGACTTGACGCCCACCATCCGGGTCAACACCTTGGGACCGGAATGTAATATGTTCAGTAGGGGACCGGCCTAGGGGAGTCAGTAGAAATGTCTGAGTCTGTAGAGCAAGCAACAAAAGGAATATAGAGCTCACAAACGTCGCAACGGCACAACGTTTGCGGGCCCCGATGGCAGTACAGTAAAGACGTTGCAGAGGCGGTGCGTGACTGCGTAACAATCTTAGATGGATAGATTTTGATATCATGACTGGGGCTACACTAGTACGCTACACATTCTCGGAGAGGACCACAGGACCGCCGCACACGGTCGACGTCTAAAGAAAGTCTGAGTCGTGGCTTCCCCTCGCCCCGTCGCGTCGCTTGCAGCTTCGCTCGCGCCGGGGCTCGTCGCGCACGTCCCACGACGCGTGCCCGGGGCACGCGAGGCGAATGGTCGGCCAGCCGGAGGTCAGGTTGCACGTGCGCGCGACTGCATGGCGCGCCGGCGCGAGTGGGTCTCGCAAGCTCAGGTGTCTGCCCGCCCTGCGCACGGACGCCGCAACGCGGTCCTCTCGTCGCGTCCCCGCTGTGGCAGCGTCTGCGATGCGAAGGTCGACGAGCTCGCCGTACGGCACCGCCTGCTTGAGACCCCACGTGCTCGCGGTGAAGAAGAGCGTGTCGCACCCCAAGGCACGGCCGAGCTCCGCAAGGAGACGGTCCCACCGGTCCATCAGGAACCAATTGGACACGCAGTCCGGGATTCCCGACGCTGTGCACGTCTGCTCTCCGTGCCGTGTCCGATTGAACCGACGAAGCAGCTCGCCAGGGGTCTGCGCTTTCATGCGTGCCATCAGCCGCGTGAGATATGACTCCACGCTGCCGCCGCTGCCGCCGCTGCCGCCACCATTGCTGCTGCTTGCGGCGCGGTCGTGTGGGAGTCGCGAGAACCAGCGCTGCAGCAGCTCGACGACCATCGATATCTTGTTTGGTGCAGCGCACACGGCTCCAGCACTATAAAAGATGCCGCTGCCCGGCGCGTGCCAAAACCACCAAGGTGATCGGCTGTCGCCATCGAGCACATCGTCCCACGTGACGGCCTTCGGGTCGCGCGGCTCGCGTTTGCTCTTGAAGGCAAAGTGCCAGACCTCGAGCCAGCGCTGAGCTCGCCACGGTGACTCGAAGCGAGCCTGGCGCGCAAAGCAGTCCGCGCCAGGCACGCACGGCAGAAATGGATAGTCGGAGGCGGCAGGCCATCTGTGAGCGAGCTTGTCATGTAGCGACGGCCTGCAGGCAAACGCAGGCGCACGGACGAGATCTGCCACAGGTGCGACTGCCCGCTCGACCAGCCGTTCCGCCTGCTCGACAGTCGCGTACCACCAATGCAGAGAGCGAAAGTGGTCGACGACTGTCGCATCGTCAGTGAGCTGTGGGTCACGAAAGCGGCGGGCAGCAGCCGGGTAGACACGCACCAGATAGCTGCGGATCCCGGCAATGTCGTCGGCTGACAGCGGCGGCCGCGGAGTGCTCCGGGCGGCCGTGCTGATGTGGCCGTGCTGCATTGGCGCCGCAGCCGAGACAACGGCTTGTTACTCGACGAGTAGAACACGCACACCGTCGCATACAAACTCACAAGTGCGCGACGCGTAACTCGCTGGTTTTGTTGGGTACGGCCCGTGACCTGGTGCATGCGGCCCCAATGTCCCGGGCGACCACGTGCAGGAGTCGCGGCGCGGCACGCGGTCGCCGGCGCGCTCTTGGCGGGCGCCGTCGCACGAGCCCGAGAGGCGGCCCCCACGAGCATGAATCAACGCGGCGGCGTCTCGTTGGCAAATCACCGCACTCTGAGAACTTTAGTAAGCAGAAAAACGATTTCCTCATCTCGCTCGCAGCATGGGAGCCGCGGAGTCGGCGCCGGTGGAGGTCGACGACGCCACCGCGGCGCAGCCAGACGCCGTGGAACAGAAAGCGAGTTATTTCTTTGCATTCAACAGCAAGACCACAGTCACGACGGTGGAGCCAGGTCCGGCGGTTGCTCCGGCACCTCCTCCGCGGTCGATACGGTCCCAGTCGACGGTCGATCCGAGGGATGATACTGCGTGGGTACCATGTGCTGACGGCGGCTTCGTCCGACAGCGCATCGATGATCTGAACCAGGCGGAGGTCAGGCGCGTGTCAGTCGAGACCGAAGACGCCAAGCTTGCATCTGGCGCACGTTAGCACCCCGCGCAGAGAGGGCCCGGCTGTTGCCTGCGCTGCGCATGCGAGAGAAGCCGCGACCGACCCTGGTGCCCTCTCCCTTTTTACCACGCAGGCCCCAAAGCAGTGGCAACTGACCTTGACCCGCGCCATGGCATCTGCGAGCGCCTCTGCGACCGTCGACGCCTTGATTGATGCAGCTGTGACAAGCTCGGTCGTCAGGGCGCTGCAGGCCAAAATGGAAGAGTTGCAGTCCAAGGAGGCCGCCATGGTGGAGCAGATGGGCTCGCTCATCCAGAAGAACGCTCAGCTTCGCATGGAGTGCAAGATCAGCGAGCAGGGGCGAAAGTCGGCAGAGCAGGAGCATGAGCGGGTCAGCGGGCGGCTGGAGGAGCTCCAGGAGGACATGCTCTGGAGCGGAGGCGACGACGAGACGGCTGCCATACAGCCACCGGTGCAGCGCCTAGAGCCGTCCGGCGCGGCGTCCCGCATCATCACGGCTCGCCGGAGCAGCTCTGGTAGGGCGTCTCCCATTGCGCCGCCACAGGCCGATGCGCGTCCGCGCTCGCCGCCACCACAGCTGTCGTCACAGCCGCCGCAAGCCACCAAGCCCCCGACACCCGATGCCGGCGCGGCAGAAACGGCGTCACCTCGTCGGACGAGCAGCATGCGCGCAATGTTCTCGCGTCGTTCGCGATCTTCCCGAAGGCAGGAAGGGTGAGCGCTCGGTCATGTTCTCAGTTCCAGTTGAGTGTGGCATTGTTTACGTAATCATGTTCTCAGTGTGTGTTGAAATTGTTACATAATCAAACAACATGAATCATGTTTTTACACCTCACGCAGTCACGGGCAAAGTGCTGTCACCCTGTGAAGAGGGGAGCCCAACATCATGTCGTCCGCGTCGGCACACCTCATGGATATGATGCGCCTTACGGGAATGGCATGCTGCGCCGAGAGACTTCGGCGCCGAGGATCGCCTGCTGCGGCTCGACGGCGCGCCTCGCCTTTCGGGGCAGGTCGCCGCCGCCCCACGCGTAGTTGTTGTTGTTGGCGAGCGCCTCCTTGAAGGGGCGGTCGGCCTCGATGATCAGCGGCACGGAGAGGTCGATCTCCTCCCGCAGCCACGGCGCCGCCGCCGAGTAGCCGTGGCGGCGCATCACGCGGTACCGCAGCGACGAGCTCGGGTAGTCGGCCGCCGTCGCGACGCCCGCGCGGCTCGTCGTCTCGACGCCGCGCCACATGGCGGTGCGCTCCTCGTCGGCCTCGCCGTCGAGCCTCCGCCGCTTGCCGCCGGGCGATCCCGCGCGGTACACGCACGTGCGCGCCTCGTACACGTGCGCCGCGAAAGGCGGCAGCGGCAGCGGCATCGGCGTCGCCGCGAGCGGCGGCGTCTCCATGACGGGGTAGGCCTCGACGGGGTACGCCTCGACGCGGCGGGGGCTCAGCCACGCGAGCTGCAGCGCCGCCTTGGGCGACGGGCGGCGCGCGGGATCCACGGCGAGCATCGCGTCGACAAGGGCGACCACCTCGGCGGCCCACGGGCACTCCTGCTCGCGCCACGAGAACATCGTGTGGCACGTCGACTGCCCCTCGGCCTGCGCGGCGCTCACCTTGGCGAAGCGCCAGTCGGCGATCTCGTCCGCGATCACAAACGGCATCCGACCGGAGAGCAGCGCAAAGAGGCAGACGCCGGCGCTCCACGCGTCGACGGGCTCACCCAGGTAGCCGTCCGGCCCACAGGTGTGGATCTCGGGTGCGCAGTAGGGCTTCGTCCCGTTGCGATCCGTGAGCAGAGGCGTGGTCCCGGGAGCCACGATTGCCGCATGGCCAAAGTCGGAGAGAAGCAGGGTGCCGTCGCTTCGCAGCAACAGGTTCGCCAGCTTCACGTCTCGGTGGATGACGCCCATGGCATGGCAGTACGTGAGCGCCGCGAGGAGCCCCCGGGCGTGGCCGGCCACCGTGCACGCGGGCAGGCCATCGGGGCTGCTCTCCACCACGTTCTGCAGGTCGCCGCCGGTCGCGAGCTCAAGGAAGACCAGCGCCCGCTCGTCCTCCTGCTCGAGGCCGCTGAAGCCGACCACGTGTGCGTGCTCACCCACCGCGCGGAGCGCCGCCACCTCGTTGAGCACGGTCATGTAGGCGACTGCCGACTCAACCGACTTGCCACCGATCCACACGAACTGGGTCTTGCGGCTGACCACCTTGGCTGCAACTCGTCGGTGGTCCTCACCGACGGTGCAGCTGTACACGGTCGCGAACGCACCCTTGCCGAGCGCCTCGCCGAGCGTGTACGGCACTGATGAGCGTGTGCTGGTGCGGGAGCTGAGGCGAGTGCCCCGCCTCACCATAGTGGCCGGGTTGCCGTGCTCGGCTTCGGCCTGACGCGACTCCCATGATGACGGATGATTCGAGGGGCTACACCACATAAATGACGCTGCTGAAGTTATAAGTAAGTAAGTAAGTGATACATGTACCCTAATTTTACTTACTTACTGATATGAAGTTATGAAGGGCTGCGCCGTCGCCGTCTGCATTGATCAGCACAGATCAACACAAGAGGAGGAGAGCCACTCGGGCAATCTCGGGCAGCAGCGCCTTTAGCCGATCGCGCCGCCGCTCGATTGGCTTCCAGGAGCGCTCGAGGGCACGGGCAAGGCGCGTCAGCACGGGCGACGATGCCACGTGCGCGCGCGACGGCCTGCAGCGGCACGCACGGCCTTCAGCCACGGCAGCAGCCGCTGCTGCAGCGGCGATGTGCCGTTTCTTGAATTCCTTCCTTCAAACGAAGAGCCTCAGTGCCACGGCCGATCGTCCTGGCCGCTGTCGTACGACTTGAACGACTTGTAGTCGTCGTCGTCCTCGTCTTCCTGGCCTCTCTCCGCCGCCGCCGCCGCCAGCGCTGCAGCCAGCGACTCGTTGAACTTCTGCGTGAATCCCGGGCTGGTGTTGAGCAGCAGGCTGTTCACCGAGTCGAAGGACGCCGCGGCGGTGCTCGCGCCGTCGTCCTCCACCGAGAGCACGTGCACGCCGTCGTTGTCCATCCGAACCGCCACCACCGCGTCCTCGAGCGTGACGAGCTTCGCCACGGCATCGGCCGCTCCCTGCCGCGCCGCGGGGTCGGCCGACCGGATGCCGAAGGCCACCTCGCGCAGCTGGGCGTCCAGCTCCGTCACGAGGTTGAAGGCCATCGCCGCCGCTAGCAGTCGCGGCTTGGTGGCGACGTGATCTCGAGCTCGTCGCGGCCGTCATCGCGACTGCGCAGCTCGCAATGCGCCACCGGCTGCTCCTCGTGCTGGCCTCCGCCGCGTCGGTACGAGCGCTCGACTTGCCGACCGCCTCGTCCACGCCGAGCGGCGCGCGCATCGAGCCGGAGCCGCCGCTCGTGAGGCGACCCAACCCGCTAATAAGCGGCCTCCAGCGCGTGACGGCCGGTCCGGTCAAGCTCTTCCGCGAGGCGCCGCCGATCACGCGCTCGTGGGTCACGGCCAGCATCGTGATGGCGTGGCTCTCGTCGCAGCGCCTCATCGACATGCGCAACATCTGCGTCGACGAGCGCGCCGTCTGGTACCGCGGCGAGTGGTGGAGGCTGCTGACCAACTTCTTCTTCATGGGCGACAGCATCATCTCGGTCTTCTTCTGGATGCAGATGTACCACTTCTGGGAGTGCCTCAAGGTGCTCGAGATCGTCAAGTACCGGTACGAGCCCGAGGACTTTGTCAAGATGATCCTGGTCAACGCCGTCATGCTGCTCGGGCTCAAGCAGTACTTCAAGTCGATGATCTTCCTCGGCTCGCCGATGGTGATGGTCTTCGTCTACATCTACTCGCGCACGTACGAGGACCAGATGATGAACCTGCTCGGCTTCTTCCAGATCCGGTGCGGCTGGCTGCCGTTTACGCAGATGATCCAGGACGGGCTGCAGACGGGCGACATCGTCCCCAACCTGCTCGGGCTCGTGTGCGGCCACCTGTACTACTACTGCACGGAGGTCGCGCCGAACATGATCCTGCCCGCGTCACCGATCGAGGCGGTGCGGCGCCTCTCGCAGGGCCTGCCGATGGAGGAGCCGCCGCCAAAGGAGGAGGGTGACGGCGACGGCGACGGCGACGGCGATGCGGCAGCGGCAGCCGATGCTGGCGGAGAGCCCGACGACGCCGACGACGCCGACGAGCCTGTAGAGGAGGAGGATGCGGCGGAGGAGGACTCGCTAGACGACATGGATTAAATTAAAACAAAGTAGAATCTCACAGTACCTTGCGCACGTCCAGCGGCATCCCGTCCGACTCGCTGTCGCTGTTGGCGGCAAAGGCCTCCTCCGAGCCGACGACGCAGACGCCTCCATCAGCGCGCACAGCGTCGAGGCGGTCGGCAAACTCGCGAAAGTCGGCGTGCGAGGTGGCGAGCACCCGGTCGCGCCAAGTCTGCCGCTCGGCCTCGGTGACTCCGAGCAGGTGGCGCGCCATCGACGTGAAGCCCTTCTGGTCGGCCGTCTGCGGCGTGTCGAGCTCGCCGACGGCGCCGACGACCGCCTTGGTCATCTCGGCGGGCGGCAGCGGCGCGCGCAGCGCCGCGGGCGCCGCGTCGTACGCCTTGAGCGTCGCGGCGAGGTGTGGGTCTCTGTACGACGAGTAGAGCGCCATTCCGCTCAGACGGTCCAGAGAGAGGCTGCAGCCATACGCGCCGCCGACGACGCGCACGGTGTCCCACAGGTGGCCGCTCGAGAGGTGGCGCGCCGCGACCGACGCGGCGCCGGGCACCGCCTCGCCCGCACCGTAGACGGGGCGGCCCTGCGCAACGTAGTTGACCTGCGTCGGCACCTGCAGCCCCTCCCGCAGAGGCAAAGGCGGCGGCGCGTGGGAACGCGGCGCCCACCCGAAGCCGCCGCCGTGCGCAGCAGCCGCCGCGTCATCGTGCGGCCAGCGTCCCCCTTCCGCCACGCTGCCCGGCAGCGACGACGGCGACGACGAGAGCTGCTGGAGGAAGGCGGCGGCGTGCGGCTCGGCGGCGGTGAGCGACGCGGCGTCGGCCGTCAGATTGAGCACGAGGCCATCGGTGCGCAGCAGCGCGTCGCGCGCCTCGCGCAGCGTGCCCAGCAGCGCGGGCCAGCCGCCTCCGCTGCCGCCGCCGCCGCCGCCGCCGCTGCCGCCCGTGGGGTCCTCGGCCTGCGCGAGCATGGCGCGCGCCGCGTGCAGCTGCTCGAGGCCGCTCAGCTGCTCGTGCGCGGCGCCCGCGGCGCCGTACTGCGCGCGGACGCGCGACGCCGCAAACGCCGATCCGTCGGAGACGAGCGACGCCTCGAGCGACGCGACGTGATCTCGCAGCATCTCGACGACGCGATCTCGCTCGTCGAGCTGCACCTCGCGCAGCATCTGCCCGGCGAGGTCGAAGAGCTCGGCCGCCTTGGCCGCCGTCGCCTTGCCGCGCAGCATCACGTACGACGCGCACGCGGCGGGGTCGCCCCCCGGCATCGCCGACGCCCACGGCGAGGCCTCGAGGCCGCCGGTGTGCGTGCCGAGCAGCCGCGAGAAGGCCACGTCCGAGTGGCGCGCCGTGCCCAGCTCCGAGAGCATTTGGCAGAGCAGCGGCAGCGCCGGCAGCGCCGCCGCCGGCAGCCCGCCGCCGCCACCGTGCGCGGCGGCGCCGCTGCCGTGCGCGGCAGAAGGCGCGTTGAACAGCGGCAGCCCGACGTCGATATAGACGATGCCGGCGGTGGGCAGCTCGTGGCGGAGGATCGTCGCGGCGGTGCCGCACGCGCGCTGCTCGACCTCGATCGGGAGGGGGGAGGCGCGCGCCTCGAGGTCGCTGAGCCGCAGCGTCGGGATGGCGGCGAGCGCCTCGGGCGGGTCGTGCGCCGCCTGCGCCGCCTTGAGCTCGGCCGTCTCCCTCACGAGCTCCGCGAGGCCGTCGGTGTCCAGCGCCGCGCGCACCGCGTCGAGGCTCGCTTGCTCCGCGCGCCGCTGCGCCTCGCCGAGGGCGCGGTCGGGCGTGAGCACGACCGTCGCGCGGTGCGGGTTGTCGAGCAGCCCGGCGCGCAGCAGGTCTGAGAAGACGGGCTCGCCGCTCGCGAGCCGCGCCTTGAGGCGGCGCAGCGGCGCCTCGAACTTGAGGCCGTGCGTCGGGTCGCGCCCGTACGACCACGCGTTGAGCGCGCCCAGCATGAACGAGAGGCCGCGCGGGTACGAGCCCGTGTTGAACTCGCGCAGGTGGAACTCGAGCGTGTTCATCGACGCCTCGACCGCCGCCGGCTCGAAGCCCTCGACGGCGATGCGGCGCAGCGCGCCGAGCACGAGGTCCTCGACGGCGGCCACGTTGTGGCTCGTCCCCCCGACACCACCCTCGCCGCCGCCGCCCTCGCCGCCGCCACCGCCGCCAGCCTCGTTGTCGAGCGCGACGCCCTTGAGTCCGACGCCAAACGTCGCCTGCTGCAGGTGCGACGCGAAGCCGCCGCCGACGACCGACGCGCCGAGCTGCGACTCGAGCAGCGCCCGCTCGAGGTCGCTGCTTGCTGTGCCGAGCAGCAGGTGGTTGAGCACCTGCCACGTCAGCTCGTCGTCGGGCGTCAGCGCCTCCTCCTCGTTGAGCAGCCAGTTGAGCGAGACGAACTGGCGCATGTCCGCCTCCTCGGCGTCGTCGGCCACCGCGTAGCTCTCCTGGACGGCGTACGGCGCGCCGACACGGCGCGCAATCGGGATGGCGCGCGCGGCCGCCGCCACCGACGGCGCGCCGGGCGGCGCCGCGCCAAAGTCGCGTAGGAACTCGTCGACCTTGGCGAGGCGCGGCTCGAGCGCGTCGTCGCCGTAGAAGAAGATCCGCGAGTTGGCCGGGTGGTAGTACGTGCGGTGGAAGCGCTCGAAGGCCTCGTACGTGAGCGTCGGGATCGCGGGCGGGTCGCCGCCCGAGTCGACGCCGTAGATCGGGTGGCCGCGGAAGAGCGCGCGCTGGCAGGCGCGCGCGTGCAGCGCGTCGGGCGACGAGTAGACGCCCTTCATCTCGTTGTACACGACGCCGTTGTAGCTGAGCGGCCCGTCGGTCGCCTCGAGCTCGACGTGCCAGCCCTCCTGCTTGAGCACGCTCGGCCCGAGCTTCGGGAAGAGCACGGCGTCGAGGTAGACGTCGACGAGGTTGTAGAAGTCCTGCGTGTTCTGCGACGCGACCGGGTAGCACGTCTTGTCCGCCATCGTGAAGGCGTTGAGGAAGGTCTGCAGCGAGCCCTTGAGCAGCTCGACGAACGGCTCCTTGAGCGGGTACTTGCGCGAGCCGCAGAGGACGCTGTGCTCGAGGATGTGCGGCACGCCAGTGTCGTCGGTCGGCAGCGTGGCGAACGTGATGCCGAAGACCTTGTTGTCGTCGTGCGGCGCCGCCATCGACAGGATCTCCGCTCCGGTCTGGCGGTGGCGGTAGAGCGTGGCGCCGACGCCGTACTCGGGCAGCTCGTCGGTCTTGAGCACCTCGAACCGGTCGAGCAGCGCGGCGCCGCTCGCCGGCATGGTCGAGCGGCCGCGCCGCGCCGCGCGGAGCGCTAGCGAGCGCATGATGAGTCGCGTTGCGCCACGTCGACAAGTTTCAAACTATGTGCATTTCAAACTATGTGCATGCGGCGAACGTGGCTTCAAGTAGCCTCAATAGTATGGCTGCGCATTGCCGGCTGTAGACAGGATGTATGTGCTGTATAGCCCACGGGAGTGCTGTATAGACTCCTCCACGGGAGTCCAAGCGGGCGACCGATCCGACTGACGTGGCATCGCCATTGTACTTCGCGCCCGAGGTCGCCAAGGCGGATGGCCAGGAGATCAAGCCATACAAGGCCGACATCTGGAGCATGGGCATGGTGG
>Ga0209713_10001138_pt1 | contig 15668 bp, 13 predicted proteins | sample ArcOceMetagenome_3_FD_187444 | JGI IMG/M metagenome (GOLD analysis project Ga0209713, IMG submission 187444) | Marine eukaryotic phytoplankton communities from Arctic Ocean - Arctic Ocean- Svalbard ARC20M Metagenome (SPAdes) (version 2) | ecosystem: Environmental > Aquatic > Marine > Oceanic... | reverse complement strand
GAACCGCGGCCGGGGGCAGTGGTTGCGGGCAAGGGTTCGTCGCCGGGGGCACGGAGGGCATGAGGGCGGCGGCTGTGCTGGCGGTGTCACTGCTCCTGGCGGCGAGTCTGGGCGTGGTGGCTGGTGACGAGGGCGACGCCGCCGACGCCGACCACGGGGACACGACGAAACACTACGAGTCTGCGCTACCTGGGACGGTGATTGAGCTCTCGGACGCCACCCTGAAGCAGGCGGTGCAGGTGAGTCGGGGACGCTGCCGCGGGCTGAGCGCCAGGGTTGGCGCGGCGCAGCCGACCGCCGACTGAGCATCCCCGTGGCAGGCGCACAAATTTGTGCTCGCTGAGTTTTACGCGCCGTGGTGCGGCCACTGCAAGACCCTCGAACCCGAGTACACCCAAGCGGCCAAGGACCTCCAGGACGTCGATGCCGACGTCCGGTGCGCACCTTCGTGGAGCTGGCAGCGCGCCCGGGCATCAGCCCTGAGCCGGCAGCCTCTGTGTGTGTGTGCGCGCGCGTGCCTTTTCGGGCTGCCTGTGCGCGCGCGGCGACAGGCGCATGGCCGGTAGAAACACGTGTGCCGTGCAGCTGGGCGTGCGCTCGCAGGGCACCAACCAGCCTCACCCTGCCCGCGTGCCATGTTCGCGCGCTTTTCTCCTTTCCGCCCACAACTGCCTCCCCTTGCACCCCCTCGCAGGCTGGTGAAGGTGGACGTGACTAGAAATCCGTCAGTGCAGCAAGAGTATGGAGTGGCTGGGTTCCCGACGCTCAAGTGGTTTGTGAATGGCAAGCTATCGCGGCTGAGCGTGGATGCACGCACCGCGGACGGGTTGGTGTCCTTCTGCAAGAAGAACACGGACGGAGGGCCCGTGACGTCGACGGAGCGGCTCAAGGGACACATCAACCAGTTCCCCTTCGTTGCCGTCGCCTATGTGCAAGATGAAGAGGGCGAGACGTTCGACGCGCTCTCCGAGGTGGAGGGTGAGTTCATGCATCTCGAATTTGTCTACATCACGAGCGCGTCCATAGCAGCCGACATGAAGGCCAAGGTGCCGTCCATCGTCTTTTACGTCGGCGACCAAGCCGCCACTGTCGAGCATGTCTACGATGGGCCCCTGGAGTCGCAGGAGGTGGAGTGGGCGGTGAGGCGCCTGTCAACTGAGACGGTCTTGACTCTGAACGACGACAACGCCGACGACATCTTGCTCGAAAACTACACTCCAAAGGTGGTGCTCTTCCGGTCTCAGGGCGAGATCTCGGCGGAGCACATCGTCCTCAAGGACACGGCGGACAAGATGAAGCACATGTACAACTTCATGGTGGTGCAGGACGGGACGAATGAGAGGCTGTCGCGGTTCGTGGGGCTGGAGACGCACTCAGACCCGCCCAAACCCTGGATCTACGTGTTCCAGGTCGCGAAGAACAAACGGTACAGGTTTGAGGGTGAAATGAGCGTCGAGGGGCTGACCCAATTCCTCAACGCGTTCGAGGCCGATGAGCTCTCACCTTATCAGATGAGCGAGCCCATCCCTGAGGAGGAGGAGGAGGGGGTGCTTGTGAAGAGCGTGGTGGGCAAGACCTTTCACGAGTTCGTCAACCAGGACAAGCACGCGATCATCGAGTTCTTCGCGCCTTGGGCGTCCCAGTCCCGCGCCCTCGAGCCACGTCTCAAGCTCACGGCGCAGTACTTTGAGGCGAGGTACCCAGGGGAGTTTGTCTTCGGCAGGATCGACGGCACCAAGAATGAGGTGGGCGACGACAGTCAGATCCAGGGCTTCCCAACCGTGTGGCTCTATCCCAAGGGCAAGAAGGGCCCGCCCTTTCCCATCGACCTGTCCAAGGAATCAGGGGACGTGCACCTGTTGGTGAAATCTTTGCGCCTCGCATGCGAGAAGCCGCGCGAACAGCGATCAGAAGAGGCCGAGTACGTGCAGGCGGCAAAGCGATTCAAGGCTGCCGTGAGGGGTCTCAAGGGCTCGATGGCGGCAGCAGTCAAACAATTGAACGCCGCCTCCGCTGAGCTCGAGAAGCTTGCCAGGAAGAAATCTGAACTGTGAGTAAGATAAGGCGCGTGTCATCTTGGTGCTGACCGATTGGGGGCCCGAGGTGGCGTCTGCAGTGGTGCGACCACCGAGGTGGCGTCTGGAGTGGTGCGTCTATGTGACAGTCTAAATGGTCCTGCACCATGCTTCTGCACAATGGTGCTCCACTTGCCCGTTGCTCTAGGGTCAGGTTCCGTGAAACGTGCGTAGCAAGGTGCCAGAAGGTGAGGAGGACGAGTGGATTCTCCAGAAGTGCTGTCGGATGGGCAAGTTGGGCAGCACTAGCCCGACTTCTTTGCTGTTGCTTCTCACGCTCGCAATCTCTGTCAGCGTTCGGGTCGCTCTGTAGTGACCTGATCTGCGCCCCGACTATGCTGCATAACACTCCCACCTTGTTGCCACAAATCTTAATTAATTATTTCAATGAATCCTTCGAGCTGACTGAGACTCGCATGCAATGGGAGATTGGATTTGGAGTCTTCCGGATCAAGAGCGAGCCACGAACCCCAACGTCGGCAGAAATTCGGGATTCGCTTGCAAAATGGGTTGGAATGACCACAGTGCTATTTTGAGGACCTTGCCCCGCTTCGTGCACCTGTTTGGGAAGTGAGGGGGAGGAGGAGGGTCGTGAAGAAAGGAGGAGGCAGACCAATCCACATGTAACTTACAAATGAGCGTTGCCTGAAGACGTTGACGCCTAAAATAGCATAGATCGCGGCTGCCGGTTTGGTGTTTAGTGTTTGTGCGAGCACGATAATGGTATGCGAGCACCATGCTGACAGGGCCTTTGGACAAAGTGTGCATGCAGAAATGGTGAGCAGTGCGCTAAAAACGGACAATTGACCTGCAGGTAGAAGCAGAGAGAGTGGCTTGCATAAAAAACTCTTCGCCGACCACGTCGCCAGCTTCAAGATCAAAAGATTGCGTCCTCATCACCTTCTCGGGTGCATGGTGGATCGGCTCTTGCGCTGGCATCAAATCAGCTCCAGACTCGGATTCCACTGACGCATTTGCTGTGCTCAGCCTCGAAGGCGCGTTTCCTGCTGTCTGACTGTGTGCAAGGTCGGGAGCCGGTTCTCCTTCTTCACTTGAGCGCAGCAGCTGAAAACGGCCCGAGATCACCAAAAAAATGTGGTCTGCCTTGTCGCCCTGCAGAATGTAGTTGAAGATTCAGCGTCCAGGATGCACAGTCATTCACATCTCAAGCATCCAGTAAGCACATGAAAAAACGTGGTAGAGGGAGAGAGAGGAATGGATGCATGATAAGAAGATTGCACCTGCTCCATCAAGACTTGGTTTTCGTGGTATTGCAACGTCGAAGAGCCTTCCAGTAAGGCTTGCAGAAGTGACGAGCCCAGGGAGGTCAAGATTTTTGAATAACCTACCGAAGAGACGGTCTTGTACAGAGCCAGGTCCACTGCTCTTTGTATTGATTCCTCATCATCGCGCACTTCAAGAAAGGCGTTTTCGAGACTGTATGTTGACACAGTCCATTGTCAGCCAGAAAATCAAAGATTAACCATGCAATTTTGCGTTGGTGTGCGTCCCTGCGTACATGTGACGCGAAATGTTTGCTGCCAACAAGTTTACATGTAAAATCACCTTTTATGCGCAGCTTGCACCCGTTCATCCGCGCTTGTGAGACGCCATATTGGATTTGATGAAGCCTCTTCCCCGTCTGGTCTTGAAATTGAAGCGATTTCTTCCTGAACAACTGTAGATTCCAGCAGGACATTCACGCCCCGCCTTGAATCGTTAGAGCATTTGTGGGACTTTAGAATGGTCAGTGTGTCGGGAGGCACATGGAATTCGAGCACTTCTGTTTCGTCCTGCATTGCGATTATGTGTGCATAGAAGGGCTTCTGGAGCACAACGTGCGATTCCCCAAGAATACGTCTTGCACCGAAGTGGGCGATTTCACTGCCTTGGTTTGCTCGTGCACCTTTGCTGTGCACCTCTGCATTTATCGACTTGACTGACTTCTTCCTCTCAGCCAATACCGCACTTTGCCCACCTTCGCCGACGCGTTGCTCTTTGAGATCAGGCAGGGGCAGGACAAGCTTCAGGCTGCCCCTCAAGATGAACATGAAATACGGCAGCCTGTCACCTTGCTTGGCAACACCCTCACCAGCAGAGAGGAGGCGCGATTTGCAATAGTCAAGCATTTCCAGTCGGTGCTGTTGGAAGTCGACAGCACCCAAGACTTTAGACTGTGTGAGGGATGTTGCTTTGCGAAGCTTCTCGACCATTTCACCGTATTCGACGTGCACATACTCAGGCGTCTTGTTGATTTCATCCTTTTCAGACATATTCGCTTCGGAATCGGAGTCGGAATGCGAATTTTCCAGTGCTTTTTTATCAAGCGTCACATTCTTGATGAGTTGGGACAAATTCACAAAGTCAACGCAGCCGTTCACCACCTGCAATTTGGTGGATACTTTGATCCAGCGGGTCTTTGCACGCGCAAATCCGTCAACGCCCAGCGCTTCCAGCTTCGCTTGCATAGCGTGCCACTCTGCTGGAAGTTGCACGTGTATTTCTCCGAGTTGTGTTTGTGATGAGCGAGCCGTCTTGAGGTTGCGGGAAGCCTGGTCCAGGCTCACGTCCTGAGCGCTTGGAATATTGTCAACTTCTTGATTAACTTCACGTTGCATTCGCGCAAGATTCTGCCGTCTTGTGCCCTCAACATACATCTTGCGCGCACGATCAAGCAACAATCGTGTAGCCTTGAGGTCGCGCTCCCTCATGCTCTCTTCGGCTGATTTCATCTGAGTTGACCATGCAGGCGTCAACAAAACAACAGACAAATTCATGGGTGAAAGTACAAGCATTTAAACAAGCACAATTTTCATTGTGATGTGCATGCTTTGCTGATTTAAGACTCAAGGGCTTGTCAAGGGTCCCATTTTAAGAAGCAGGTACCTTATCCTCGTATAACATAAGCCATCGTCCTTCCAGTTCAGCACTGAGAGCATGCTCCAAGGGTCTTAGGAGTGCCTTCAAATCAGATTTTCCCGCCTCCGGGCCCTCAAATCGCTCAAGCAACGTAGCACATAGTTGCTGTGCAACATCTAGCAATTTTTGCGCACGTTCGATACGCAGCTGTACGTCGTCGACAAGTTCAGCAGGTGTTGCATTGGTGTTGTCTGACGCTTTGCTTGCCTTCACATCCTGTTTGCCTGCTTTCGCAACAAGGCTTTCGATCCCAAGACAAACAACCTGGCTCAGTGTGTCTTTGCCCGTTTCTTGCCACTTGTTATGCCAGAACCTGACTTTGCGAGAAGTATTAGGATAATTGTTTAATCCAACCTTGCCGTCTTCGGAATCGGACAAATGCTCTTGCTTGGTGGGAGAGACGGGCGGAGAACCTTGCTGTTCTCCATGCTCAAGATAATCATCTGCATACGAACATTTGTCGAGTGCGTCGTTGAGAAGTTCCTCAAGCTGTGCTGCGTAGTGATGAGTGCGCTGAGCTGTGCTGACAACCAATTTGAGCGCATTTAGAGCCTCCTCATTGCGCCTCTCCGTCTCAACTGCCCTCATCAACGACTCGCCTGGATTGTGCAGACCCAGCGCTCCAGTGAACTTTGTCAGAGTTTGCAGACAAGACACAGCCTTGGTCGACACGCCTTGGGCCAGGTACATTTGCAGCGAGCTGTACATCTGATCGATTGCATTATTTGCAGTCTCGTGCCATTCATCACTTCTCTTATGCTCCACCCAGGTCCAGTTCCATGACGCTGGTTTAAACCTTTGCGGCATTAATACACAGACTTCACTCTTATTTTTCAGACTGACGCCTCGCACCAACAGAGCATCCTTTTCGAGGGCCTCACACACAAGCAACGAGGTCAGAACTGCATCGTAGTCTTCGAGTAGTAGTCGTTGTCCCGCGTGTTCTAAGCTCTTGACACTATCATATTTCAACTCCTCTGAGTAGCTGCAGAGTTGCTCAGCAAAGTTCAGCACATCCTGGACTTCAGGCCATACACCTGTCTCTGCATCCTGCTCCTCTGATGTCGCTGTCTCTTGTTCCTGGTGGATTGGAGGCGTAGTAGCGACCTCATATTTGCTGCAGAGAAGGAGCGTCTGACGAATCATTACATTCGCGAATCGGAAGTTTGAACGATTTGCCTGCACACGTCCCAATCTGGCATTGAGACCTATGATTTTCTGTACAACAGGCTTGATTTGTTCTTGGACCATTGCAGCCGTGTATTCACCAACTGCGTCATACATGAGTGTCTGGGCATTTTGCAGGAGCTTTATCTCCTCCTCTACTTTCAGGTTCTCAAAATTGATCGATTGCGCCTGTTTCATCTTGGCATCACCTGCGGTACAGTTCAGTTTGCGCTTCGCCATCTGCATGCGCAAGACCCCCACTGGGTCTCCAATTCTTGTGCGTGTCATCTGGGCCTTCTCCATGTGTTCCTTTGCATCGTCCACCACGGTATTGAGGTTGTCAAACTCCTGGATATCTACTCCAAATTTGGACCTAAGATCTTGAATGCTCTCCAGAAATCCATCCTTGTCCCTGCAACCACATCGTGCTCGATGCCGTCAGCACGCCATATTTGGCAAGGCTGTGCAACGCATCCGTTGGTGAGGACAGTGCAAGGAAGACAGCGTGAAAAGGCGTGCGCATGCACAGGCTACACACGCAATTCGTGGGCAAGGGGCGGACACACATGAGGTGATCAGTGGGCCTTTTGGCACGATCAAACGCCGCGTGCACATCTTGAAGATTGATCGCACCGCCAATCATCTGTTGCTCAGAGAGGAATCTGGCATAATCCTCCTTGTTAATGCCCCCACCCTTGAATCTCTTCTTGACATCCTCGGTAAAGACCTGATCAATGTCTTTCTGAGCGGCCTTCTGCTGTGTCTTGAACCTCGAGCTTTCACTTTCAGATGTGGTCTTCTTCTTGCTGGCCGTGTCTGGCGAACGCGGCGCACTTGGCGAGGGCATTGACCCGTCTTGGCCCCCGTGTTCTTCGCCCACCGTGTCTTTTTCCGCGTCCTCGGTCTTGTCTCCATCTTCATCGCTGCTGTCAGACTCGTCTGAAATCGCTCTCTGCAGTATACATTCGAGCATTGCCAATTTGCGTGTGGTCTCAACTCTCTCAGCAGTCATGGCTTCTACTTGCTTTTGGGCCTGCTCAAACTTTTCTCTCGCCAGCCGCTCTTCTTCTTCGGCCAAGCGCTCCATTTCCAATGCTTCAAAGTCGGGTTCTTCCCGTTCAGAGTCCTGGCCATCATCATCAGCCTCTTGCTCACTGTCATCGAACTGGTTGAAGTTGACCTCCTCAACCTCTTCAACCTCTTCCTCGCTCTCTGCTGCCACAGACGGCTCTTCGATTGTCTCTCTTTTGGGCTTTTTAAGCAGTGCCCAAGCGGCTGCTGACAACCCCTCGACGAAAATCCCGCCAGACTTGTCAAAACGTGGCCGCTGAGGTTGGGCCGGTCCAAGAATTTCTGCTGGTGCCCACCGACTGTGTATAACTTTCTTGGTGCGATTCTGTTGCGTGCCTTTCGGCTGGGGAAGGCGTTGGTGCCCAGACACTGTGATTTTCGGAGGGGTCAGGGCATCTGGGCTTGAAAACCTTGCGCCTGTGCTCGGTTTTGCGCTTGCAACGCCCTGCCACGTTTCGGTCCGTCAGCGTGTGCCCACTCTGCTTGCACTAGGAAACACATTATTCCATGCGCAAGAGTACCTGGCGGGCGACTGGCGCAGGAGCGTTGTCCAGCGCCCAAGGGGGCTTCATGATTGGTCCACCGCCTGGCTGCGCTCCGCTCCGCGCTCTGGCAGACTTGAGCCGACGAGCTGGCAACGACGGGGCAGAACCTGTGGCGATCGCACGCGCACTGCTGGGCCGACGTGCTGCTGGCACCTGCGGTGCTTGGTGGTGAGGAAGGCGCGACAGGTTGAACATGCGCGCCAGACAGCCCGGATGCGCGTCTGGAGTGGCGGAATATCTTGCCAGCGCCTCGCTTCGCGTGAGCCTGGCGCTGGTACATGGCAGGTGCCGTCAGTCGTCCGCTCCACCCCGCACCATTGTGGGCTCCGGACGAGCCCAAACCCGGCACGCGTCAGACAAGTGCGATTCGTCTGTTCGTTACTATCAATGGGAACAACAGGCAAGCGAAGGAAGCACGACCTGTTGGGCCGCAAGCACGGCCTGTCAGAAGCGCCGAGTTCGCGTGAAGTCGCCTGAAAGCATGCTAGTAGGGTAAGCCCCAGGCCGCCAGCACAAGCAACCCCCATGACGCTGACATGCAGTACGCAACCGTGCGTGCGGACTGCGGACGGCGGTAAATTCTCCTGGCCGTCGTTTCCTCGTCCTGCATCTTTTTGGTGACGTACTCCAGCAGCGGTTGCGCAGCGACCGGCTGATCTTGTGAGGGGTCCCATGCCCTGCGCAACGACGTGTGGATTGTTTCGGCGCGTGCAAGCAGACCAGAAATGGGCAGATTTTGCCCCTGCCCGAGACGGCCTCCCACCTTGCAGCGTGTGCACATCTGCGCCGCAGCCCCCCAGCCCGTGGCGGCGCAGGCAGGGTGGCAAAGCAGCATCAAAACGAGAATACCTTGGAATCCAGGGCCGGGGCGACACGCGCTCGTCTGCGCCCGCCGATCTGACGTGGGAGCGGCGTCCCGTTGAGCGCGGAGAGGACATGCGCGCTTGTGTCGCAGGGCGCGACTGCCGGCGCTACCCCTGGCGCGCGGTGGAGCACGCAGGGCCGCACGCAGAGCGCCGCGCGCACCCAGTGTTCCTGCTAGCAAGGCGACCAGCGCAGCCGCGCCGCCGTCGTTGGTGTGGGGGTTTGTAAAAACAGTCAGCGATTTTTCCAACGCCGGGACTAACGCCTCAGGTACCGGTAGGGAAATTACAGTAAATATAAAATACGACTCTCGTAATTTGCGCTCGCCTCTCTCCTCCCCCCCCGGCGTGCTATGCGGGGCGAAAACGGCCGCGCCCGCGCGGTGGGGCGCAGAGCGGTGGACTCGGACTCGGACTCGGACGATGTGGGCTACAGGCCGCGCCGCGCCGAGCGGAGGAGGGCGGTTTCACCGGCAGGTGAGTGGCGGCGCAGCGAGCGTGCGCCGGTCTGTGGTGTGTGACGCTCAGCGCCGGTGCGCCGCGACGTGCAGCGCTGATGCTGGGCGCCATGTGCTCCGCGTGGCGGCAGGGCCGACGCCGGGCACGCCGCATCGGCGCGAGATTCTGCGCGCCGCCGCGCGCATTGGGGTAAACCGGTCGCTGAAGAGGACTCCCTCCGCGGAAAGAGCGCAGGGAAAGGGCGCGCCGTGGCCGCCGCAGGAGCCCCACTGGGCCCCGGCTAGTCTCTCGCTCCCCGATCGTGGGGATGCCCATATGAAAGAACGCGATGATGATTGCCCAGAGCGAGCTGCCCCCCGCGACCGTCAGCACGCACGCGAAGCCGCGCGCGCGCACTCACAGCAGCGGCTTCTCAGCACGTTCGTATCCTCGCCCCGGATGCGGCCAGAGGCCGGGGGGGCACAAGTGTCGGAGAGGCACAGCAGGGAAAATGGAGTCAACGAGGCCCGGACAGGTCGATCGTGTGCGCAAACCGCGGTCGGAAGCCCTGGGCCTGGTGGCGCGTCAGAGCTGCCTGCGGCAGCCGCTCAGCGGCAGCAGAATGGCGGGGCATTGCCGCGGAGGGCCGCTGAGATACAGAGCGAGCTAGCAAACGACGAGACGGAAACTGCAAGCACGACGCAGAAGACGGCGGGGGGGGAGCTGCAAAGCGCACCATCATCAAGCGGGCAGGATCGAGCAGGCCTGCTCGATCAGCAACGCCACGCGAGCCCGGGCAGCCATCACTGCGATCGTCCGTCGTCACCGGCGACTGCTAGTGCATCCGCAATGCGCACGGCAGCTTTGCCCTGGTCCGAAGACGGTGACAGATCGCAGCACCGGTCTGAAAACGCTAACGAATCGCAGCAGGACAAGAGAGTCGGCGTGCGAGGCGGAGAGTTCAGCACGGAGAGACGCAGTGCAGATGGTGAAACGCGCGCTCCGCAGCGCAATCTTGTCAGCTTCAGCGTCCAACTCGCCGGGCACAAGCTTGTGGCCACGGGTCTGCCAGAAAAGGGCGGCAGCAATTCCGTCTTGGTGATTGTGCAAGATGGACAGCAAGTCGCCAAGTCGAATGCGAGCATTCAAGCTTGCAACGCCAGCTGGAGCTCGATGCGGATAGTCCTGAGAACTGACCAACCAGTGACGTTGGAGTGCTGGACTACAAGCGGCCTTGACAGCGAGGAGCTCATTGGTACATGCCAAACACAGGTTGAACAGCTGATGACAGCGAGGGAGAGGTTTACGCTCAAGAATGGGGGCAAGAAAAGTGGCACGATCTCCGTGCAGAGTGTGAAGAGCACCACACGGGCTACAAGTGGCTCTATCGTCAACATGTTGCAGCGAGAAATCTTTATCAGCGAGGGTAGGCAGCTGAATGACGAGCAGACAGTCGGTCAGGACAAAGGGTTTGCTGCCAGATTCAAGTTGTTTCGCGTCTACGACCTGGACTCCCCTTTGAGCGTAAAGTACAAGACATGCGAAGGACTCGGGACTGCTAAACCGCACAGGCATTTCATCCCTGGCGCAGGCATCGCGCACTTTGAAGCGGGCTCAGCTTTGACGCACTTTCAAGTTGAAATCCCGGATGATGATTCATGGGAACCTATTCGTGACTTTGTCGTGCAGATATACGAGGTGGAGGGCAATGGTAGCATAGGAGTGCTATCGCGTACCACTTGCCACATCGTTGATGATGACCTGTGCGATGCTCGAAAGTCGGCTCTTGATGATTTTTTTGATGATTTTTTTCCAGTCCAGCCGTGACACTGACGCTTGCGGTTTTGTGGCACAGTTATCCTGCCAAGAAATCTCGCACCGCAGGGTTTCCTTTGAAACCTTCCGAACATGTTTTGCCCAGCTGTGTTGGCAGCGACCGATTTCTGACGGCTGACGAAATCGAGGATCATGATTTGCTCCTTGCCTTTCTGATGGAGCGCTGGACAAACACCTGGCCAAATTCATTTTGGGCCGCTTTTTGGTCTGTGTATCGCGCTACATACCAAATCGGCATGCAGCTAGTTGTCATTGTCTACATTGACTCCGTATGGATGCAGAACGATCCAGAAGGTCTTGTTGCCGAGAGGCGCTCACAGGCCCTTGATGAAAGTGTGAATGGAACCTGGGCTGGGGAAGAAGGTGCTGCTCGACAGGGACTGGGCAGTGAATCACGAATCATCGTTGCCGGCTCGTTGGCATTGTTTGTGGCATTTGGAAACCTTTTGGTCTCTGCCACAGACTCTTGGATTCTTGCGCATGCGAAACCCGGTGCAACTGCCAAGGAACTCAGGGACTGGCTCGTCACGCAACTAATGTGGGCCGACAAGGGCCGTCTAGGAATGATGCGTATGGCCGACTATTTGAATGCTGCTACTAGCGAGGTTCAACCCTTTTCCTCTCTTTGAGCATACGTGCACGTTTGCACTCGTCTTCTTGTGTGTGGGTGGGTGTGATACAAGCAGTGGGCATTTTAGAAGAATCCTGACTGTGATTGGCAGGTGGAGGTGACAGCAGAATGCTGGAGTCAGCTTTTCCCCATCATCGAACGCGTCTCGCATTTTATTTTAAACCTGGTCCTGGTGTTGGTGCTTATGCCGCGAGCCGTCTTTCTGATCCTGGTGAGTAAAATTTGTATCGAAGCATGAAACCTGCCTGTCCGTTGAAGATTACCGATTCAACACAATGTGTTCAAATAGAATATGACCCTGAAGGGTGGTGATGAGAATGGTGATAATTCTACAGATGCTAGTGCCAATTGCATTCGTCGTGCAAAGGAGCCGGAGTGCCAAGACTCGCGAGCTGCTGCACATACGACACGAGAAAGAGCGACAGTACGTATCAACACTGGCGGACATGATCGAAAATACACATTCTTTCCGGGGTCCACCAATGTCGTGGATTCGAAGCGTTTTTTGCGAACAAACCCAGGCATATGCAAGATCACATTTTGATGTGAAGAATTACGCCTTGGACACTGCTGGCTATGTCGAAATCTTCCAGGGATTTGTTTTGGGCAGCATTTTCTTCGTCGGAACAATCCTAGTGAACAATGGTGTCCTGACGCCTGGCGTGTGTCTGGGAATCATCAATGCGTTCCGCACTGGTTCCAGCGATATCCTGACCCTTTCCAGCATATTCCTCAAGCTGAAATTTTGCTCTGAAGGCCTTCGCACCGTTTCACGCATTGTATGTGCACCATCGTATGAACACATGCAAGTGTTGTTGCTGGCATACATGACGGCAAATATCTATGCCTCAAATGTACCAAAATGCATAGGTGTCTGTATCCGAACACGAACATGTATGGTAATTCAAGCGTAATGTTCTCATTCCTGTTGCCTTGAGCGACTCTCTATTTTCGTTGAACCCGTGCTGAGACATGTATCCAAAGACATTGATCTTTACATTCTTTTCACGAACGAGACACGCAACTGCTGTCACAACTCCTCACGTTGACATGCTTGCTGTTGCAGGTAAATTTTCCCACTGATGCACATACATTGGCGGACGAATCTGTTCAGAAAGGTAAAATCTGCATGCTCTGTCCGAAAACGCCCCACGGTTTGACGTTGTGTCCCTTGATTTTGTGCTTGCTGGGCCCAACGGTGAACAGGTCGCCTCACGGAAAAATTCATCCTCTCATCCCTCGATGGATCGATCCAGCATCAGAAAGTCGAGCAAGGACATTTCAAACCTGAAGAGGAGAATGCCGGGGAGATAAAAAAACTTTCGCATATCATCCTGGCTCAGGGTAGCTCAAAGTGGAACGCGTTACGCCAGCACGCCCGGAATATCTCCGTGTCCCAAAAGGTCCTTGAGAAACTTGAGGACCGAGTAATGTGTGGCCTCGCATGGGTCAACACGGTGGTTCTCCAGGGCACTCCGCACAAGTGCAGCGCACGCAGGGCGCTTCGAGGCGCGGTAGGTCTGTCTGTGAGTGCGCCTGCATCGTGTGTGGGTTTTAGCTGCTCCTGCCCATGTACATCTGGCCGTCCTTGTCATCCCCCACACATGCGCAAGCGCCGAAAGCACATGGTGTTTCAGGCGCGTGGCAAGGTTGGTCGCCTACTGAATGATTTGCATGGTTGCGTGGCTGCAGAAACGATCTCATCACACAGATCCTGAGAGCACACCGTTGGTGAGGATCTCAGCTCGGTTCAAATTGGGAGGATTTTTCCAGCTTAAAGGCCCGACTGAAGAGGACGCCGACATTTTGCTGAGACTGGTGGCAGGAGTGGACATCACACAAACAAAGGATTCGGGATCGATCTACGTGCCACCATTCCTCATGTACACTTACGTCTCGGACTCACCTGTCTTGCTCGAGGGATCCATCCTCAAAAATCTTTTGCTTTCCGTGAGCTCCGAAGATCGGGAGTCAGGCGATGAACCCTCGGCAGAACAAGCATGGCAAATAGCACAGAGGTGCGGACTGGACAAGGAGTATCTGCATGCGCCCGAATCCTTCAACATTGGAAAGGCTGGCCGTAATATTCCGGTGACTGCTCGACAAGTGATATGCATAGCAAGAGCAATCTTGTCAGATGCTTGCGTGCTCATGCTGCACAAACCGACCGCCTTGTTGACGCCTTCGCACAGCGAGCAGATCTTCACTGTGTTGAAGGAATACTGTGATCATGGAGGGCTGCATGGCGTTCTCGATCCCGATAGTAAACACAGAGAATTGCTGGGATCCAAGCCTCGAGACTTCTTGACGGGTCATGCTGTTCGCACCGTCATCATCACCAGACCACACGACGCCCCTGCACCGCGACAGGTGCAGCGCATTGTCCGGTTTGCTGCAAAATGGGAGGAGACGTCGGGCCATGAGCTCCGGCATTTAGCTACCTCGACCATGGGTAACAAGATATGGGAAGGAGAGTCCAAAAACACGGCCACAAATATTCTCATCCGGACGAGATCCATTCAAGGTTGCACAAGTCCCACCAAAGAAGGAATGGTTCGCAAGAGGGGGCAGTACAACACGGCGTACAAGGACCGCTTTCTGGCCTGTGTCAACGGTTCTTTGTTCTACTACGATAGTGAGCAAGCCTACTTCAAGGGTGCTAAGGTGGGTTGTGTGTGGTGGCGTATTTATGTGTGTCACAGTGATATGTTGTGGCGTGTATTGTACTAAACCTGGTCGGCGCCAAAGTCATGTACGCTCTCATGGTTGGTGGCAAGGATGGCAAGCTGATGCTCGACATTACCGCTTGTTGCAGGCAAACGGTTGTTTGGCCCTCAGCGGGTCGCTTATAGTGCGCAAGGGCTTCGAGGTGGAGAAGGGCTTTGAATGGGCCGTGATCGAAGAAGACTCCGGAAGGGAGCTTGTGTGCGCAAGTCGTACTGAGGTGACGAAAGTGACCACCTTGTTCAGTGTTTTACTTGACTTCCTCGAGTTCCGGTGGAATCCGGCCATGTGCTGCACAAAAAAACAAATGTCAACTAAAAAAGTAGCCACTGACGGCATTTGTCGTGCGGGCAGGGCGATCGTGAAGCGTGGATCAGCGCGATCGAACTCGAGGGCGGGCTTTTTCCAGGTGACGACGACGAGTCTGAGAATAGCGAGGAGTAACGAGTCTGAATCCTCGCGTCCGTGCGGGCACAGCCCTCGCACATCTGATAGAAGGGGCAATGGTCAGCGGCAATGACAGCAGAGAGGAGAAACGTTGGGCTCATTCACGAGACGCACCACAGTGCCGGAGAAGGAAGGAAATTCTACTCTACGCCTCAGGACTGAGGGTCGAGCAAGTTGTCTCGTGGTTTGTGAATGCGCGCAAATGCGTGTGGAGGCCTGCGATGCGCGGGAAAGAGACGAGATCTGCAAAACCACAACGAGCCAGGGCGACAGCTCGGCAGCTGCACGGACAAGCTGGAATTGCGCTGCCGAAGCTGTTTGCGAGGGTCCTGCGGAGCTTGGGGACTAGCGTGGCCCGTCCCTCGCACAGCCTGCGGCTGCGCGAGAGACGGGCCACGCTACTCTCGGAGCCGTGCGGGCTGTTCCAGTGCTTTCGCCGAGGTACCCGCTCTATTCGAACGCAGTGCTGCATCCCCCTGTGCGGGCGCTCGAGGTGTCACTCTGCCATGAGGTAGAAATAGCGAACAAACATTCAAATGCGTGATAGACCTGGGCAGAGAGGAGATGCTTGACTCCCCATTATCAGCTGTATCGTCTGGCTCCATAAAAGGTCGAACATGGGGCATGTTGTCCAGCTTTCGTGTCTCGAAGAAGAGAAATGTTTGAAGAGAAATGTTTGAATACAATAGGAAAGGACCTTACGCCTCACCGCCCCCTCTGCCTTCTGCGTGTAGCATGATCGCGCTCAGGAGGATTCTACGCATAAGCACGCACACACAACGTGCCCTCTGGCTGTAAAAGCCAGGGCACTTTCTGGTTCATCTCTACGCGCCTCAGTGCGAGTGGCCAAGTACCAATCACTTGTAATTTCGTCCAAGTACAACCCCAAATTGTTTCCTAGTACGGCTCTCTCATTCTCTCTCTCGCCCCCCCGCCTTTCCCCCCCACACAC
>Ga0209713_10001135_pt1 | contig 15691 bp, 9 predicted proteins | sample ArcOceMetagenome_3_FD_187444 | JGI IMG/M metagenome (GOLD analysis project Ga0209713, IMG submission 187444) | Marine eukaryotic phytoplankton communities from Arctic Ocean - Arctic Ocean- Svalbard ARC20M Metagenome (SPAdes) (version 2) | ecosystem: Environmental > Aquatic > Marine > Oceanic... | reverse complement strand
CGCAGCAGCCGCAGCAGCCGCAGCAGCCGCAGCAGCCGCTGTGCGGCGGCCCCTTCGCGCCGCCCGAGCCGTGCCTGTACGGCGGTGGCTGCCGCTTCCGCGCGACGTGCTCGCGGCACCACTGCGCGCGCGCCCTCATCGGGTTCAACCCGGGCAACTGCTTCTGCGAGCAGCTCGACTGCGCCGCCGGCCACCCGCTGCGCGCCGCCGCCTTCGCCGCGCTCTCGGCGGAGCAAAGGCGCGCGCTCGTGCAGCGGTACACGCACGAGCGGCAGAGCTACCGCGCGCAGCACCAGCGCTCCCTGGAGGAGGCGGTGCTCGCCGCGCTGCGCGGCAAGCCGGGCGGCGCCAGCGGCCGCCTCGCCAAGAATCTGCTCAAGGAGATCGGCGCGCAGGGCTTCCGCTGCGGCTCGACGATTGCGGTGGGCGAAGCGCTCGAGCGGCTGCGCGCGCGCGGCGAGGCGCAGCTGCTGCCCTACCTCGACGCGCACGGGCGGCAGCGGTGGCTGCCGACCGGCCTGAGCGACGCGCAGCTCCGGGAGCCGCCGCTGTCGAAGAGGGACGCCAAGAAGCAGGCCAAGGGGCAGGCCAGGCCCGCCACGCTCGGCGGCGGCAGCGACCATCAGCAGTGGATCGAGCAGGCGGCGCGGCAGGGCCTCCTCAACCAGGCGGCGGGAATCAAGTGCACCAAGCGGCAGAAGAAGGCGGTCAAGTGGCTGCCCAAGCTCGGCGCGCCGCGCGTGGCCGCACTCAAGTCGGCCATCGGCAAGGAGGCGGCGGAGCGCCGTGCCAACGCGCAGGCGACCAGGCAGCTGGCGGGCGCCAAGGAGCTGCTCAAGGCGCACAACCGTGGCGAGGCCGCCCCTGTGTCGGGCAAGAAGCTCAAGAAAGCGAAGGCGCTCGTGGCGTCTCAGCACACGTGCCCCAGTTGCGGTCTCGGCTTCAAGAAGCTCAAGCAGCTGCAAAAGCACGCCGCCAACAGCCGCGCGGGGCACAACCAGTGCGGCCAACAAGCCAGGTTTCCCCCAAGTTTCGTATTTCAATGATTTCCGAACCTATAAATTACTTTACCGCCTTTTCAACTACAACACACAACAGCCGCCACTCTACACACAATTTTATGAGCCGTCTCAGTGCGCATTCTGCAGGAGCGGCGGCGCGACGGGGGTCTGCGCGGCCCGTGCCCGCGCCCCGCGGCCGCAGAGGGTCTCCCTGCGGTACGGCTCGACGAAGCAGTGCGTGGTGAGCAGGCCGAGCAGCGCGACCGCCGCGCAGACGAGGAAGACGTAGGTGTAGCCGTGCGCGGCGGACGAGTCGGCAATCGGCGTGAAGGCGGCGCCGCCGAGCAGCGCGCCCACCTTGCCCATGCCGGCGGAGAGGCCGAAGAAGGAGGAGCGCAGCTGGCTCGGGAAGACCTCGGTGGGCAGCACGTACGTCGAGACGTTGCAGCCCCACGCGAGCACAAACGAGAGGACGGTGAAGAGCGCGAACGAGGCGGCCGCGCTGTCGTGCGCAAAGAAGAGCGTCAGCGCGAAGGCGACGGAGACGGCGCTGATCGCGATGAAGCCCCACGCCTGCAGCCGCTTCGAGCCGAGGCCGCGCAGCATCGCGATCGCGCAGACGACGCCGGGCAGCCCCATGGCCGTCACGGCGATGTTCTGGAGGCAGTTTGCGTAGATGCCGTCGGCGGGGAGGACGGCGCCGAGGATCTGCGGCTGGTTGAGCGCGGTGCCGTAGTACACGAAGTCGTACAGCAGCCACGAGAGCCCCGTGCCGACGAGGCGGCGCCAGTGCTCCGGGTGGCGCGACGCGACGGCGATCGGGTTGGTCGAGAGGCCGTCGGCGCCGCCGGCGTTGGCGCGCGCCTCGACGTACGCCTCCGACTCGGGCTGGACGCAGCAGAGCGCCATCACGCAGAGAGGCGGCAGCGCGCCGAGCCCAAGCACGATGCGGAACTGCAGCGAGACCGTCGCGCGCGCCATCTCGTCGTCGTCCGAGTGGCCGAGGCCGCTCAGCACGCACAGCGCCACCACGTACGGCAGCAGCGCGCCGGGCGTCTGCCAGAAGAAGCCCTTCGCCACCTCGGTCGCCGCGTGCGCCGCGCCCGCGCCCGCGTCGCCGTCACCGCCGCCCCCGGCGCCGCCGCCCGACTGGCCGTCCTCGCACGCCTCGCTCCGCATCGTCGCGGCCAGCGGGTACTTGCCGCCGACGCCGACGCCGATGACGAAGCGGCAGACCATCAGCACGGTGTAGAGCTCCGCCGGCTCGCCCCACGTCAGGAGCGCGCTGCCGGCCGCGCCGACGAACGTCAGCAGGTTGGTCAGCAGCATCGCGTTGCGGCGGCCCCACACGTCGCCCGCGTAGCCCATGCACAGCTGGCCGACGATGGCGCCCGCGAAGACGAGGCTCTTGAGGGCGCTCTCCTGGTCGGCGGTGCGCGGGTAGGGCGCGACGTACGGCGGCGGCGACGGCGGCGGCAGCTCGGAGCCGGGCGGCGCGGGCGGCGCGCCGCTCGACACCGCGGCGGCGGGCTCCTGGTCCATCATCAGCAGCGCGATCGCGATCGACTGGAAGTTGTACTGGATGCCGAGGTTGCTCAGCGCCGAGATGAGGGCGCTCCGGTCGCGCCGCTTGCCCGCGCACGCCGCGGGCGCCTGGATGTGGCCGCCCTCGGGCATTAGCTGCGTGGAGGTTGCCATCGGTGTCGCCGTGAGCACGCTTTCCGTGAGCGCTCGGTTGGCGATGTTTGGTGGGTGGTACAGTAGAGCACGCCTGACGCCACGAAAAAATTGGAGGGATACTTTTTAAGAGTTTTTGGGGTTGAAAGTTGTTGTAGGTGTTTTGAATAGAAGGCTTCATACACGCACCAAGTTCAAACTAACCAGACAGCACCTCAAAAACCCTGCCCGTGGCGTCGCGCTCCGGGTGGTAGGCGAGCAGCGGCACGCCGGCCTCCGGGTACTCGCGCTGCCACGCGTGGTAAACCTCGCGCACGGCGTCCATGTCGTCGCCGGGGCTGGCCACGAAGGCCTCGACGCTGCCCGGCAGCTGGGCGTTCATGTGGAAGCCGTCGACGATCACCTCGTTGTACGTCATGCCGTGCGTCCGGTCCTCGCCCTGCTGCGTCGCGAGCCGGTCGCGCTCGAGCATCTCGCCGATTCGCTCCGGCCTCCACGGTCGGCCCGAGCACCAGTGGTCGGCCGCGCTGGTGCTGTCGCACCAGCGATCGTACGAGTTGCGCGAGTTCTCTCCGCTGTACTGCGGGATGCAGGCGGGGATGCAGCGGTCGCTCGAGCCGGGCGGCCGGCACGTCTTGCCACGAGTGGCCCCGTCGCCCCCATAGACACAAAGCAGTCGCGTCGCCTCCGGGTCGATGATGTAGCTGCCACGTTTGCCGTACGTGGCACCCTCGCTCTCCACAAACGACACCGTCTTGCCCTTGAAGATGACCGACGCCGAGATGCGGTCGCTCAGAAAGTCGCACCCGGACGTGGGGTCCATTGAGCACGCCCGCCACGGCTTCGATGGGTCCTCGAAGCCGTCGATGCTGTGCAGGATCACGCCGATCTCGCCCAATGCACTGCTGCCGGGCACAAAGTCGCGGTACCGACGGTTGACGCGATCCACCACTGGCAGAGGCGGTGGGGCGGGCGGCGGCGAGTGCGGCGGCGGTGGCGGCGGCGGCGGAGGTGGAGGACAGGGCGGCGGAGGCAGCATCGGCACTGGCGGTGGCGACAGCGGCACAGGCGGTGGCACTGGCGGCGGCGTGGGTGGCGGTCGGGGCGGTGGCTGTCGTCCGGAGCAAGCCGGCAAAACGGAGGCGCGGCTCTGCTCAGAGGGCTGTGGTGGATGTGGAGGCGGATGCTGATCCAGCCACATCGGCTCGGACAAGGGCAGAGGTGCTGTTCGTTCAGAACGATCGATCGCGTGCGCTGCCCCAGCAAATCGAGCAGGCGCGGCCGGCGAAGGTCTTTGTAGGCTTGGAGCGACGACCTCCTCTCCCGGCAGCCCTGAGGTCCAATGCCCACGACGAAGAGCCAACACCGCCAGCAGCTGCATGACGCCCAGAGCAAATGCGCAGCGCAAGCAGGAGCAGGAACGCCCATGTCCTGGAAGTCCGTGTTCGTCGCTGGCGTCGCTGCGAACGTCGTCGTCACTGCTATCGGAATGCTGCGCAGACCGCTTGTTCCGTGCCGGTCGAGCAGCTGAATGAGTCGTGCGTTCCACGTTGCTGGACGGCAGCGACCCAAAAGCCCGTCGGGCGTTGCCTGGGCGCGGCGTTGGCATCGGCATCGCGACGGGCGCGCGTGCCAGGACAGCGCGGCAAAAGCATGCGAGACTTTGACGCATGCGATGCCCAACCCATCTCGCGGCAGCGAGGCACGGGCTGCCGGTGCCCGTCCCGGGCGGCTCAAACGTGAACGGCGCCACCGGCTGCCTCCAGAGGAGGATTCGGAGCTGCAGCCAGCGGCGCGGCCTCCTTGCAGGCGATCAAAGCAAGCTCGGTCTGGCGGCGGCCGTCGCGGGCACCGCTACGATGAGATAGAGCCTGCGCGGTCTCCACCGTCGCAGTCTGGCGAGGCACAATGCCGGAGGGACTGCCTGTGCGCCTACAAAGTGGGAATGCTAGGTCTCACCGCGCTTGTGGTGGGTGCATACCTGAGCACCGTGTCGCATCCGCGTGTGTCATTGGCCTTGAGCTCGACGCCGGCGCCTCGGAATGCCAGTCCGCCAGCGCCGCCCAATCGACAGACCCCGACTGCTCAGGTCTCCCGATTGCAGCCTCGCCGGTGGCGACCGCCCGTACAGCCACCATCGACGCCATGGTGGCAAACGCCACCTCCACCTGTCCCATGCCCGCCACCGCCACCGCCACCGCATCATCCCGGTCAGCCTCCGATGTCGCCATCGCCGCCTCCACGGCCCATGCCGCCCCCACCGCCTTTACCACCTTCACGACCGCCGCCACGCCCTCCATCACCGCCTCGTCCTCCGCCCCCACCCCCGCCCTATGAGACATGGCCCGGGCCACTCAATCGAGATACATGTGCCGCGATGCTTCAGGATCCTGCGCACCTCTTCAGGCGCATGTGGGCATCTCGAGGGTGGGCATCCATGGTGGGTCGCCTTTCGAGCCCCGCCTGCTGGAGCTTGAGGCGCGACGCGCAGCAGGAGCAGCGACCCGAGCAGTATTTCGACGACGTGCTGAGTGGCCGGTGGTGCGCCTCGAATTGGTACGAGGGCACGCCTGGGGACATTGGAACGACGGGTCCCGGTTTCGCTGACTTTGAGTCGTACCCGGCCCTACTTGGCTTCGACGAGGCAATCGACGGTATGTGCCAGGGCGGTCATGGAAACCACGCAGAGGCATGCGTGAGTAGCGGGATGAACATCCTGAGCCTGTTCAGCGACGACGTTCCGTACAACACGTGCAGAAACTTTGAGTGGCAGGTGCTGCTCCGTCCACCTTGACAGCCCATGCCTCCGCGACTCCACGGAACTGCGCCCGGCTGCATTTGCACAGGTGTGCGCGGCACGAGGCCAGCTGCCAGGGCAGCGCACAACTGCGCTCGTCTTTGGGACGGCGCCGGGCACGCTCGATCCACATGGCGGTCGACTGGGCACGTGCAAGGGCTGGGTGCCAGGCAACTTGCCCTTTTTTGCCTATGCGAACGACGACATCTTCTTCCTCGAAGCGTGCCTGTTCAGTCAGGTGTGCACGAATGGCGACGAGCTGTTCGCTCTCAACGTGGGCGAGCGCTGGACGTGCGAGTTCTCAGAATTGGCGTTTCGTGAGCTGCAGCAGGTCTTGCTCGCGCCGCCAATCGAGTCCGCAGACACCACCGTCTGCATGCCCTCGGGCCGCGTCGGGCATCCTCCGTGCGAGCAGTGGTGCAATAGCTACACGTGCGACCAGCTCTCCTGCGTCTCGTGCGGGACGGAGAAGGGGTGTGCGAGTGAGTGAGTAGAGTAGGTAGAGGCCGCCTTGGTGCAGTTGTGAGTGCCGCCTTGGTGTAGTTGTGTGTGGGTGTTTTGGTGTAGGTGTTTGTGGGGGAGAAAAAAAATTGTGTAGCAGGCTGCGCAAGACTTGAGGCGCTCTTGTGGCGCTCGCTTGGTGTCGCGCTCGCTTCGTCACGCTCACCGCGCTCGGCCGAGCCGCCGACCACCCACGACCTCGACGCGGTGCGTCCGCCCGCCCCTCCGCATGTGCTCGACGTGCGTGCACCGCGCGGGCACTTGCCGGCTCCACGCGCGCTCCGAGCAGCCACACACACGGCGGCCACGCAAGCTTCGTCTGAGATGTGCGGCGACCCACCAGCAGAGACAAGCACCGTTGACCGAGCTCGAGGATCGCCGATCGCGACGTGCCAGCATCGCTCCGTGCAATGACACGTTCGCCGTCCTGTGCATCACCGCTGAAGAACGGGCTGTCCGAGTCTGGCGTTGGTGGCCGGGCGTGGGCCTTGGGCGATTGTGCGCGCGCGGAGGCGGCGGAACGGCGAGCAGCGGCGCACGCGTCGAGCAGTGGATCGTCACTCCAGAGCGCCGCCACACCTGCCGAGATCCCGCCGAGAACCGCGGCACGGAGCGCTCGAAGATCGGTATCGGCAGAGGGTCACCCACACCGTCACCGTGCGCCCACAAATCCACGAGCTGTCCGCTCGCACGTCGTGGTCGCGGACCACACACATTCGATCGTCACCAGGAAGATCGCCACGAAGCAACGCACCACAAACCCGCACCAAGCCTCACTACAAATACTTTGCCTCCAAACATCGCCCTAGAGTGTTTACGTTTTACGTATTACTTACTTCGAGACGCCGCTCCCGCCGCTCCCTCCCCTCGCGGCTGCTCTTGACGACGTGGCACGCGACGCACAGCACCTGCATGTTGGCGACGGTGCATTCGCCGCCGCCGTCGGCGACGGCGACGACGTGGTCGGCGTGCCAGCAGCGCCCGCTGAGGTGCGGCGCCTCGAGCAGCGGCGCGGCGAGCTTGTCGTGGGCCGCGATCGCCGGGGCGAGGCTGCGGAGCAGAGCGGCGCGCGCCTCGCCCGGCGGCGCCTCGCACAGCGCCTGACAAAGCTCGAGCACGTCGAGCCCGCACGCGGCGCATCGCACTTCGCCGCCGCCGCCGCCGCCGCCGCCGCCGCCGCCGCCCGTCTGCCGGCGGAGCGCGCCCGTGTCGCGTCGCGCAAAGTGGTCGGCGCGGCAGCCGCCGCCGCAGAAGAGCTCGGCGTCGCCGAGAGGCCACGCCTGCGGCCCCGCGTCGGGCCGCGCCAGCGCCTGCGCCGGCGACGGGCGCGCGCGCGTGCGTGTCGGCACCGCCAGGCCGGTGGGCGGCCGCCGCAGCGGCACGAAGCAGCCGAGGCACAAAGCGGCGCCGTCGGCGCCCACCGCCAGCGGCATCGGAGCGCTGCCGCCGTAGCGGCGCGGCACGTGCGCCACGCCCCACCGCACGCCCTCCGGCGCACCCTCGTTGGCCTCCAGACGCGGCCGCACCCGCCGCGTCGACGGCGCCGCCACGAGCGGGCCACAGCCGCTGCCGCCGCTGCCGCTCGCAAAGTGCGGAGAGGGCCGCAGCTGTGGCGGCCGAGCATCCGTCCCAGCGTCCACCACCGCATCGTGCTGTTGCGGCTCCACCGGAACCGCGATCGTTGCCGACGTTGCCTCCGCCTCCGCCTCGTCCACTGACCCGCCACCGTCGCCGCCGCCGCCGCCGCTGCCGCGGGCGCGGGGCCCGTCGGTGACGCGCCGCACGGCCCTTTCGCTCTGCCTCAGCGCCGCCGCGTGGCGAGAGTCGAAGCGACACGCCGCCAGCTGAGCCGCCGCCACCGCCCCACCACCGCCCTCACCGCCGCCGCCACCGCCACGCACCGCGTGCGCCAAGAGGATCGTCACGTTGACGGCATTTCTCTGCCCCTTGCGGTGGCAGCGGTCCTCTGCCTGGGCGAGCCACGCTGCATCGGGCGGCAGCTCCGCAAAGATGACCGTCGCCGCCGCCGACAGATCGATGCCGAGCGATGCGGCCGTCACCGACACGAGCGCGAGCCGCAGCGAAGGCTCCGTCTTGAAGCGACGCAGTGCGAGGTGCCGTTGCGGCAAGGGCGTGCTGCCGTCGATGCGCACCAGCGGGCCGCGCGCGTGCAGCGCCGCCTGCAGCCCGTCGAGCACGCGGCGATGGTGCGCGAAGACGACCAGCTTCTCGCCCTCGCCGCCCTTGTCGCCCTCGCCGCCCTCGCCGCCCTCGCCGCCCTCGTCGGCCGCCTCGAGCGCACGGAGCGTCTCGCCAATCAGGAGGAGCGCCGCATCGAGCTTGGCGACTCCCGCCGCCTCGTACTCCGTCTGATGATGCACGCCACCATGCTCCGCCTCCTCCCCCACCGCCACCGCCAGCGCCAGCGCCGTTCCTTCCTCCTCCTCAGCGTCACCGCCGCCTCCTCCACCACCACCGTCGCCGTCGCCACCGCCACCCCCGCCGCCGCCTCCACCGCCGTCGCCTTTGGCCGTCGTGATCGGCAACTTGAGCCATCGTCGCCGCTTCGGCGGCAGCTCGATCAGGACCTCCGCCTTGCGCCGCCGCACCATCACCGCGCGCCGCAGCAGCAGGTGCAGCTCCCAGTCGCGCATCCCTCCGCCCAGCGGCACCGCGCGCCCGATGGCCGTGTGGACCGTCGCGCAGTATTCGCGACCATACGCCCACTTTCCCGCGCCGAGCAGCCCTGGCCAGAGCATCTCCACCTGGCGGTAGATGCAGAAGGGGCGCGACAACGACGGCGTGCCCGACAGCAGCAGCAGATGGGCGGCGCGGCTCGCGAGCGCCGCCACCGCCTCGGTCTGCTGCGCGTCCGTCGCGCCCTCGGCACGCGAGCTCAGCGCGTGAGATTCGTCCACGACGACAGCCCGCCACGGCCGCTCCGCCAGCCCGGTGCGTAAGACCGTCGCCATCCGGAACGACGTGATCACGAGCTTTGGCGTTGGCGCGTCCTGGTGCAGCGCGTCACCCGAGCCGGCGATCAGCCACACATCGGCGCGGGAGAGCGGCGACGGCGCCAGCCAGCGCTCCAGCTCCTCCGCCCACATCAGACGCAGAGAGGCAGGCACCACCAGCAGCGCCGGCCACGGCCGCAGCGCCGCCAGACAGGCGATCGCCTGGACCGTCTTGCCAAGGCCCATCTCGTCGGCAAGCAGCCCGCGCCCGCCCCAGCGCAGCAACCGCTCGACGCCTCGCCGCTGGAAGCCAAGCAGCGCACCGCCCAGACGCGCCGGCACTCGGCCCATCTGCTCCGCCACCCGCGCCGTCGCCTCCGCCTCCGCCGTCGCCGCCGCCTCCGCCTCCGCCGCCGCCGCCGCCTCCGCCAGGAAGAAGGCGCGCGTCGGGGGCGGCACTTCGAGGATGCGGAGTGCCCCGCTGCCGCCGCCGTCGACGAGCTCGTTATGCGCGTGGCGCAGTCGGCTCACCACCTCGTCGTGGTCGCCAAGATTGAAGAGCGCGCTCCGCCGCGCAACGGCCGCGGCGGCACTCGCACTCGCGCGCTTGGCTGCGACGCGCTCGCGCCGCGCCGCCGCCTGCGCCGCCTGCGCCGCCGCGCGCGCCGCCTGCTTGCGCGCCTCGGTGGCTTGCCGCCACTCGGCAAGCGCCGCGTCGTGCGCCGCCTTGCGTTGCTCCCACGCCGAGCGCAGCGCGGCATGCTTCTCACGCGTGGCGACCGAGGCCCTCTCCAATGCGCGCCCGCTGAGCGCTCGCGGCGCCACGCCCACCGACGAACGGTCCGGCTTTGGCACCTCCGGCGGCACTTCGGGCGACACGGCGACGTCGGCCAAAGCGGCGGTCGTCGCAGCAACGGCCGGCTCCAGGGCGCGAGGCGCGTCGAGTCTCCAGTCGGCGCGTGGCCCGGCCGTCAGCTCGACAGGCTCGACGTGTGCCGCCAGCGCGCTGAGGAGCGTGCCGAGCAGCTCCTGCTGCGGCTCACCCTGCCCGCACCAGACGCGCAGCGTGCGATCCGTCTCCATCTCGACGCGCACGACCAGGCTGGCCCGCTTGGACGGCGCAGAGCCGCCTTCCCGTGGCGCGTCCAGCGACAGCGGCGGCGCGTCGCTGATCTGCTGCGTGTGGCGGCAGCGAGGGAAGCCGGTGCAGCCGACAAACGGGCCAAACCTGCCGCTGACCCGCCGCGTGGGTAGCCCGCAGCGCGGGCACACCGAGGACGAGGCGTCGGTGGGTGGTGGCTCGTTGTTGGGTGGTGGCTCGTTGAAGTAGGGACTGTGGAGCAGCGAAAAACCGCTAGTCATAACCCTGGCGCGCTCGCTTGGCGATGTTTGGTCTGGGCGCTTGGCGCGCCGCGCAAGCCGTGGTGCGTGCTTCAGTTCCTTTGGTGCCTTTGGTGTTCGTGGTGCCCCACCAAACATCGCCTAGCCAGCGCTTCGCTGATGGCGACACCATCTGAGCCTGGCGACGAGCAGCTGGACGCTCTCGTCCGGCAGATCGAAGACATCGCCGCGGACTCGGACGACGCGGCTTCCGTGACGAGCTCGGCGTTTGCGCAGCAGCTGGCGAGCGTCGAGCTGGGCTCCGACGCGGGTGCTAGCGAGACCTTCACCGTAGCCTCCGGGCGATCGCGTCATCTGGCGCCCGAGAGCATCGCCGAGAGCGTCGCCGAGAGCGTCGCCGAGAGCGTTCCCGAGAGCGTTGAGAGCTCGTCCGAGAGCCTGGTCGAGGGCGTCGCCGAGGGCGTCGCCGAGGGCGTCGCCGAGGGCGTAGCGGAGGCCGTGGCCGAGGAGCCACCGCCGCAGCCGCAGCGGGCCGACCCACCGCCGCGGCAGGCCGACCCACCGCCGCGGCAGGCCGACCCACCGCCGCAGCGGGCCGACGAACCGTCGCAGCGGGCCGACCCACCACCGCAGCAGGCGCAGACCGAGGAGGCGCGGCTGCGGCTCGAGCTGCAGGCGGCGTGGGAGGAGCGGCAGCAGCTGCGCGGCGCGGCGTTTGCGCTCGCGCAGCAGCTCTCGGCCGTGCTGCAGCGCACGCACGAGGCGTCCTCCGTCGCGCCGCCGCTCGCCCGCCGGCTGTCCTCCGCCGCGTCGGCCTCGTCGGACGCTGCCGCGGCCGACCCGACGCATCTGATGCAGCGAAACCTTGAGGCGGTGACGGCGGCGTACTCGGAGGCCGTCGACGACATGCACGGCCTGGTGGGCGACGTCAAGAAGCTCGTCTCGCCGGTGCGCGCCCTGCTGGCGCTCCTCGTCGAGCAGGGGCCGACGGCCGACGTCGGCGTCACCCGCGGCTGCTGCTCGTCGGCAGCGGCAGCGGCAGCGGCAGCGGCAGCGGCAGCGGCAGCGCCGCCGCCATGGCGCAGCGCGCGGCACGACGCGAGCTGGTCGACGGCGTGCGGCGAGGTGACGCGGCTGGCGGCGTCGCTGCACGCCCAGCGCGTCCTCCACGAGGGGGAGGCCTTCCTGTGCGAGTGCGTGGCACGCGCGGCGCGCGACGCCGGCGACGCGCGCGCGGCGCCGGCCGAGGAGGCGATGGTGAGCCTCGCCACGATGCTGCAGGCACTGGCGGCGCTGCAGGAGCTCGAACGCGGCGACGGCGGCGGTGGGAAACTGAGGGCGGGAGCGCAGGAGAGTCTGGACGGCCTTGCGACGGCCGAGCGGGCCCTCGAGGAGGCGGCCGCCCGCTGCCGCGCCGCCCTCGGCCAGGAGCACCGGGCCACGTGCGGCCTGCTCAACGCGCTTGCCGCGCTGCGGCTGCTGGGAGCCGGGTCCACGGAGGCAGCTCAGGCAGAGGACGGCGCCGCGTCGTCGCGGCCGCAGCTCGTGCACGACGCGGAGGAGGGCTGCGCGGCCGCACTCGCCGACCTGGCGAGTCACTGGTACGGAGTGCTCTGTAGGGAGCGACACAGACCGCCGTTGTGAGTGAGGACGGTCATCTACGTTAGGCGAGACCCAGCTGTTGGATTCCTGCACTCCTCGCTACAAAGTACAATTTGCCGCACGTATACCGTATGTATACGCACACTTGTCTACCCCCTCACACTCTCACACCGCCTTCCGGCTCGGGCCGGTGGTCCCGCACGCAATCGCCCAGCCGCAGAGGAGCATCAGCACGAACCCTACGCCCACCGGCGTGTATAGCGGCTTGACGTGCGCTTTGGCGCATGCGTGCTTGCAGCCGACAACGCAGCATTTCTCGTCGCCGGAGCAGTCGGCGTCGATTGTGCATTCGGACTCGCAGTCGCGCTCGGGCTCGTGCATGTACACGTCAGTCGCCACCGGGCACGTGCCTGTTCGTTGAAGCATCGTCAGCGGAGGCGGATCCTCGCCCTCCTCCAGCTCGAGCGGCCCGGGCGCGAAGCCGACGCCATTTGAGCTTTGCTGGTGAGGCTTCGCCGCGACGAGTGCGAGCATGAGGAGGAGATGTGGTAGTGTTCTGTGGAGCGTCATGGCCTCTATCGCCTCCTCCCACGGCTGGATGTGCAATGGGTGGCCCGGCGAGGCGGAGGCGTGCAATGGCAAGGAGAGGGACGCACGCGCTCTCCCGCAAGAGACGAAGAGAGAAGTTCGCGCAGGGGGGGTGTTTAGTATGATCTCTCTTCTACAGCTCGACAGACTTTCTCATCAAGGCTGAAATTGTGACATATTGATGGGTTGATTGCTTACTGGACAACGACGACGACGTCTACGTCTACGCACCAGGCTTCTTGGTGGGGTTGCGCACGCGCTGCTCCCGCCAGCCGTCGCCGCCGACGAGGTAGCTGGTCGCGTCGCGCCTCTCCTGCTGCGTCACATCCAGGTCGGGCCGGTGCGGGCGAGTGCGCGGCTGCGGCCCCCACGCCGGCCAGAGCGTCGCGCTGTGGGCGGCGGCCGCCTTGCTCGACATGCGGGCGCCGCGCGGCAACGCATTGGGCATCAGCAGGTGGCCATTCCACGAGATGCCGCGCGTCTCGTAGAGGCTCGGCAGCGGCGGCGGGATCGGCGGCGGTGGCGGCGCGGGCGGCAGCAGGTCGGCGCAGCGCCCCTTGCGCTTGGCGGGCAGGATGGCCTGCTGCGACGACTGGACGCCGACCATCGCGGGCAGGTGCTGCTTCAGCCCGAGGGCGGTGCTGCCGGTCATGAAGCTCATGCACACGTCGGTCGTCGCGAAGCCGAAGGTGCACAGCAGGTACGTGGGCAGCATCTGCTGCACGAACGCGTAGGTGGCCGCCTCGCGGTTCGCGTCCTCGCTGGTGCCAGGAGCCTTGGCCGGCGACGGGCTCACGGCCGCGAGCGTCGCCATGATCGGCCGCATGTCGGCGACCATCGGCCGGCCGCCGTGCGGGTGCACCCCGAAACTATCGCGGTAGCGGTCGGGGTCCGGCCAGTCCTGAGGCCACGCCGTGCCGTGCTCGGCGAGCCGCACCTTCATCGTCGACAGCATCGCGACCATGTTGCTCTCAAAGTTTGGGCCGAGCGTCATGAAGGGCGCGGAGGCCGTAGAGGAGGAGGAGGGCGAGGAGGGCAGGCCGGGCAGCGGCGAGGAGGAGGACGACGGGAGGTTGAAGGAGGGAGGCGCCGGGGCTCTCATGGTCGGGGCTTGTTGGGTTTGCCCAAGCTGCCAAAGCGGGCATGTTTGGGCGCAGCGCTCGCATGGCGGTTGGCACGTAAACGGCTATGAGCAGTTGGGGTCCGTGCGGGTAACGGGGTCCGAGGTGTGTAGTTGAGGGAAGCTACAGCTTGAAACGCTTGAAACGCAGCAGTGCGGTTGGGCTGTCGAACGGCATGTTGTGGTCTGCGTTGCAAGGTCTGCGTGCGGCCAAACAAACACCACGGGGCGGGGTGATTGATAGGGGTTAGAGAGCTTGCTTACCATGTTTGGGCTTAACTGAAGGGGGCGAAGCACCCACCAAAGAAATGCCTGCGAGCCCTCGACTCCGCGCTGGGCGGCTGGGGCGGCACTTACGTCCTTACTTGTGGGTAAAGCCCCCGCCTCGTGTTGTGACCCCTCAGCAAATCAACTTTAAGATCAGTTGTTTTGACCTCCCCAGCAAAAGTCGACGGTCCCCTCGGCTGGGACGCTAGTCTCGGCCACGTAAGCTCTTTGCGTGCATGCGGGCAGTTCTTCCAGGGGTCAGGACAGCGCGGGCTTGGGTTATGGGGAGGATGTTTTGTTGTTCTGGGTGTCGCTGGATCGAGGGGAGACGATGCGGTGCGGCTGGCGGGGTGTGAGGGGAGCGTGAGTCTGGCGTGGAGGACCGGCGAGGGCTAGTGGTTGCGTCTCTATCTCCGAGACGCCCTCTGGGCGTCCGGACTCTAGCTAGCTAGGGTCCGCGTTTCTCTGTCTGTCTGTCTCTGTCTGTCTCGTCGAACCTCCTCGATACCTCGTATATTCTGATCACGTATGCACGCTTGCAGCCGGGGATGCGTCTCGTGCGGTCAGACCACGTCCGCCGACGACGATCCAGACGACACGATGATCCAATGGGCTGTCGTTGTGGCCGCGCAGGTCCGTGTCGGCATTCCACACTCTCACCCTCACTCAATGCCTCCGTCGCCCAATGCTGATGATGCTCGCTCTTCTCGCTCTTCAAATGCAGGTGCATTACCCTCTCGATCTGCCGAATCTTCGCCGTGGTCGCAAGCGCAAGAGCGCCGACCCAGATGATGAAGAGAGCACGGCGCCTCGATTCAATGACTGGACGCACGAAGAGGACGTGAAGCTCTGGTCGCTCGTACGACGTGTGCAGGAAGAGATTGTAGCGCATCAAGAAGCAGCTCTCAACGAAAGTCGTCGAGCTGCACGACCACGCTTCACCGGACGCTGTCCATATCATCAACAATAACACAGAGCGCACGCAAAGCTAAGAGAGCGCGGCTCAGATACCACAGAGCTGCCCAACACACACCCGCCAGCCGAGGAGATTTGCGGTGGTTTACCCCCTATCGCAGCAGGCTGAAGAGTAGCGTCAGTAGCCAGCTTTGTGTGGGCTTCACATCTTCCTGCCGTCACGATGTCAACCTCCAAGGACTCGCAGAACGCGTACGTGCTGTACGTCAAGCTCAAGTGCGACTGGAAGGGCAACCCGGACGTGCCCGACCTGGCCGCGCTCCGCAACATGCTGGACGGCGGCGGCGTCACCGGCATGTGGGCGGCGGTTCCCGGCCTGCGCACCAAGTATTTCACGTACTGCAAGGAGACCGACACCGTGACGGGCGTATACCTCTTCCTCACGAAGGCGGCGCTCGAGGACTACAAGAGCGGTGACCTCTTCAAGGCGCACCTGACCTTCAAGCACTTCTCGTCCGTCGAGGCCGAGGTCCATGACGTCATGGACGGCACCCAGTGCTCGATGGACCTGGGCGAGTGGAGCACGGGCGCGGGCGCCAAGCCGGCCCGCGCCGACTTTGACAACAAGGCGTACATGCTACACGTGCGGCTCACGTGCGACTACAAGGGCAACCCGGACATCCCCGACGAGGCGGCGATGCGCTACGGCATCATCGACGGCCCGGGCGCCATGCAGGGCTTCCCCAAGATGTGGGCGGCCGTGCCGGGGATCCGCTCGAAGATCTTCACGCTGACGGAGGACGCGTCGCTCTGCTCGGGTTACTACACCTTCTTCGACAAGGCGTCGCTCGACAAGTACGTCGAGTCGGACCTCTTCAAGATGCACGCGACCTTCAAGCACTTCTCGAAGATCGAGTACACGGTCCAC
>Ga0209713_10001134_pt1 | contig 15691 bp, 8 predicted proteins | sample ArcOceMetagenome_3_FD_187444 | JGI IMG/M metagenome (GOLD analysis project Ga0209713, IMG submission 187444) | Marine eukaryotic phytoplankton communities from Arctic Ocean - Arctic Ocean- Svalbard ARC20M Metagenome (SPAdes) (version 2) | ecosystem: Environmental > Aquatic > Marine > Oceanic... | reverse complement strand
CTCTACCCGGTCGGCATCTCGCTTCTGTATGTTGGGCTGCTACTGCGTGCGTCTCGCGCCATCCTCGACGACCAGCCGACGGCGCTCTCGCGGTCGCTCGGCTTCCTCGTGCGCGACCTCGAGCCCGCCTACCTGTGGTGGGAGCTGCTCGAGGCGTGGAAGAAGCTCTTCCTCGTCGGCTTCGCAGTGCTCATCGACCCGGGCACCATCGTGCAGCTGATCATCGCCTTCCTCTTCTCGCTCGTCTTTCTGCTGCTCGTCTCGGTCGCGATGCCCTTCAAGGACGACGGCGACGACTACTTCGCCAAGGCGTGCAGCTTTGCGCTCACGTCGGTCTTCTTCTTCTGCGTCATCCTCAAGGTGGACGTGCTCACCGAGGCCGTCGACGACGTGCTCTCGGCGCAGCTGCGCCACGCCTTCGGCTACGACGCCGCCGTCGTCACCGTCGGGATGGTCGTGTCGATCGTCGGCTCGCTGCTCCTCGCGCTGATGATGGCGGCGCACCAGCTCATGGCGGCGGCGCGTGAGCCCATCGTCAAGCTCGTGGCGACCAAGGCGGCACCCGAGATCTCTCTGGCCAAGGGCGGCATCTGGCACATGTTCCTCTCGCACATCTGGGGCACCGGCCAAGACCAGTGCGCGACCATCAAGCGGCAGCTCTGCCTGCTGCTGCCCGGCATCTCGATCTTCCTCGACGTCGACGACTTGAAGAGTATCGACGCGCTCGAGGAGTACGTCGACGCGTCGGCCGTCATCATGATCTTCGTGTCCAAGGGCTACTTCAAGAGCGGCAACTGCCTGCGCGAGGCGCGCTGCACGGTGGCCAAGCAGAAGCCGATCACGCTCGTGCACGACCCGGTGCGCGGCGGCGCCAAGCTCGACTTCATCCGCGACGAGGAGTGCCCCGGCGAGCTGCGCGGGCCCATCTTCCATGAGCGATCGGTCATCGAGTGGCACCGCATCAAGGACTTCCAGCTGGTCAGCCTCAAGCTGCTGGCGGAGCAGATGCTGCTCGGCTGCCCCACGTACAGCGCGCACAACAAGCTGCCGCTGTTCGTCCCCGGCGAGGTGGCGCGCGCGCCTCTCGCCTTCCGACAACCTGTCATGCTGTACGCGTCGCGACACAACCCCGGCGCCGAGGCCGCCGCCCACAAGCTGCGCAGCGGCACCGGCGAGCGGCTCGAGGTGACGCAGGCGACTCCCGCCGAGGTGATGGCGCTGCTCAGCGGCGCCAACGGCAGCGAGGGCGCCGCCCAGGTGAAGCAGCCGAGCCGCGGCCCAGCCTCGTCGTCGTCGGGGGCGGGGTCGTCGGCGTCGGTCTCGCGGCGGCGGCGCCACCGCGGCGATGCGACGCATTTCCTGCTCTACCTTGCTCACCAGACCTATGTCGGCGAGGAGGGGGAGGCGCTGGCGGCGGAGCTGCGCGCGGCGCGCGCCGCCGGCCTCGCGATTGTGATGCTGCACGAGAACGACATGGGCAACGGCGGCTGCGAGTTTGGCCGCTTCTTCGAGACGACGCCGGGTGACCTCATCGCCGACGGCCTGTACAAGGCGCTCGCGTTTGCCGCCTACCCGGGCGCCTTCTGGCCGGTGAGCGTCGCGCTGGTGGCAAAGGCGCTCGGCGCTTCCGGCGCGCGCAAGGGCGCTCGGGGCGCATTCATCACGGCCAAGGCCGTGGCCGACGCCACGATGACCATGTCGACCGAGTCGTCCACGCACGTCTCCATCGGTGAGACGGCGGGGCTCCCACACCGCAAGACGCTGCCTGTTCCCGAGATGCGAACCGCGGTCGACAGGGTCGTGGATGCACCTTCCGCCGACATCGACAGCGAGGTCGCTGCGCTCGAGGCCACGGCGGCACGTCTTCGCGCCGAGATTATTCAGAGACCTCTAGATGCACTCGAGGCGTGAGCAAGGACATTTCGAGCAGCCTCAAGAGCATCAAGGGCCTGGGTCGCAGCATTGTCACCGCCAGACGCCGAAGCTCATCCTCCGAGCCGGTCCAGGAGGTGAAATCTCGCTTTCTCACGCATGATACCTTTTGCGGCCACATGCTTGCATGTTGATTGATTTTCTCATAATATCCTTTTTTTGAATGTATTCTTGTTTCAGTCGCATATAAGAATGATCCGTTTCTCACAAAACGCCTCACGCTTGAACGCCTGTACTGAACAAACGCTGTTCCGCAGCATAGAGCGCCTCAAGGAGGCGGTCTCCTCGCAGCCTTCGGCCCGAGGCGAGCGAGGCGCTCAGGTTTTGCGTCACAAGCCCGCAAAAGGTGTCGCAGCGCTCACCACAATTGCTATGGTGCGCCTCGCAGCTTTGAGCGAGCGTCCTGTGAGCGTGGCACGCAATCACTGCCATGCCCCACGGCGAAAGGTGAACCGGGTCGTAAAAGAAGCCCCACGTGGCCACCATTGGCGCGGGACCAGCGGCAACGGCGACACGGCTGCCGCACTGGCTTTCAAGGTGCGTCGCCCTGCTTCCTCCGTGCTTTGCGGCTGTTGGAGCGTTCAGAGTCTCAGCTGCGTCGCGCACGCCGGCGCGCACATGCTGCAGCACGTCGACGCGAAAGCAGTTTTGATTGGCACGCAAGCCCAGCTTGTCGTCACTCGTATTGATCTGTGGCGGGGCGCTACAGTCGACGCAATATTTCAACCGCCAGCAGTACGGCGCCGTATACGTGCCAATTGGGTGGTAGCGACATTCATGGACTCCTGGGCACGTCGAGCCGCAAGCCGGATCGGGCGGATGCACATAAGGCCCACCGCCCGACATGAACGCAGGCTGATAAAGGTGACACCTGCCGAACGGCGCCTCGACAACGACAGGCGGAGGCTCGAGCAACACTGTCAATGGCGCTCTGACGACCCTTACGAGCCCCACAAGCGCCTGTTGGGTGCGCAGACGCGCGGCTAGCAGGCCAAAACTCTCGCTCTCCGCGTCAAGCATGTACTGGTGTTTCGCGTCGTTGGTGCCAAGCTGGATGAATGCGATGTGCGGCGCGAATGCAATGACCTGATGAATCAGCGTAAACGGGAAGCGGGTGTTGTTGCGCAGCGCGTCCTGGCAAATGGCGGTGGTCTCTTTGTTCTCGGTGAGACCGAGAGTATCGCATGCACGTGGAATGTAGTTGATGTGCAGCACCCCACCATCGAGTCCGAATGCTTTCAACTCGTATCTGTCGCCAAGCATCTGGCGCAAGACAGCTGGGTAGTTGCCACGGCACGCCTTGTTCGAGATGCTGCATGCACGATCCGGGTACCCTGGACTGCCCAGTGTGAGCGAGTCGCCAATGCATGCCACCCTGAGGCGGGGCGCCGACCCAACGGTCGCGTCAGCCAACGTCGCCATACTATCGAACAATGCAAAGGTATGCAGCGCGCCCGGTGCGTGTGGTGGAACGGTGCATGTCAGTGTGCTTGGCGCGTTGTTAATGACGGACAATCAAACGCTGGCCTTCCGTCGTGCTCACACCGTGTGGGCCTCCGAGCTGGCGGCGCTGTCAAGGTGGTCTCCGGTTGTGAACGGCAAGACGATGAATGTGTCATGCGACCTGCCACTCGCTCCGCAGCCACAGTTTCGTCGCCATTTCGGCGAGGACAGCACTGACATGTGGTACATTTGCGCGGACGCGTGGGGCGTGTCTGAGCCGTCCAGGCCAAGACTTCCACCATTGGGACCGAGCCTGCACGGGTTGTCTCATGAACGCGATGTCATCGAGTGCGAGCTTCTGCAGCAGCCCAGCGACTCCAATTGCGCGCTGGGAGAGTCGTTTCGGTGCGAGCTCGACAGTAGCGTCACGACGGGGGCGCGCCTTGCCAATATTGTGGTACAGCCTGGCTGCAAGGGACGCTTCCGGTGCGGAGGCGCCAAGGTCAGCTGCGGACACATGGAGGCGAGGGCGGGAAGAAAAGCCGGGCTGTGGCAGCGCATGTGCCGCTGCGTCGAAACACGTCCTCTCCCGTTCAGAACAGGGAAAGCCGGTTGGCCAACCAGTAGGCAGTCCGAGGGCTGCCTCGCGGTGTCCATTGGCATTGGCAACGAGTGGGGCTTTGAGGACGGACTGGCCGACATGGGATGCACCGTTCACGCCTTCGACCCAACGCCACAGCTGCTCTTGAAGCACCAGCGGCATACAGCTGACCCGAACAATCGTGGGCGAATCCACTTCCAGCCGATTGGCCTCGGCGCGGAAGGATACGCACCTGCCAAGTGCGGCGATGACTGCCGACGCACATACGGCCAAGTGGACCGGAGCGCCACCTTGCCGCTCGACGCGATCTTGCGCAATGCAACCGCGATGCACCACACCAACATCGTCGACGTCCTCAAGATTGACTGCGAGTGCGATCACCAACCCCACGCTCGACCATCCATGCTTGCCTGCGTCACAAACTAAGCCCAGGACTCGTCCATGCGCGTGTGTGCAGGGGCTGCGAATGGCAGGCGCTGCTGGACGTTGCGACGCGTGTGCCGCGGCTCTTGTCCCAGGTGCGCATACTTTTGCTCGAGGTGCACGCCACCTTTCACTATGGCCTCAAGCATCACTTATGGGTCGACAGCCTGCTCAATCACCTCGTTGGCACGCACGGATTTCGAGTCTACCGCGCGCAGTACAACCAAGGCTTCCAGAAGTCCCGTTTCCGGGTCCCGACGGTGCTTGGCAAGGCTGGCTTCCGTCGCAGGCCATGCTGCTGGCTCCTCTCTTTGATGAGACCCGACGCTTTGGTACCGGAGAAGTGGGGCGCGCGCGATCTGTGGAGGAGATGATTGCGGTTCGGTAGGCTGCGCGTTTTTAGTAGGAGTTATATTGATGGGATCTCAGAATCGAATACGCACTTCGAGGGAAGCATGCCCTGCCAGCCCCCCCTGCGATCCGGGCATCCTCGATCTGAGCCCGACAAGAACGCCACTCCTTCAGCATAGACCTACGTTTCGTGTGCCGCGCGCCCTCGTCGGCTCCACGTCTCACTTGGCAGCGTTGGCCGCCTCCTCGGCCTCGGCGCTCGTGAGCCACCGCGCCTCGCGGCCGTTGAGGCCGTTCCAGAAGGCCTTGGCGTCGACCGGCTTCTTGCCCGGCAGCGTGAGCTGCAGCACCTCGAGCACGCTGCCGTCGGCGAGGCCGAGCTGCACCGCCTTGCCGCCCGGCGCGAGCGCGAGCGCGCGTCCGGAGGAGGAGGCCGCCGCCGCGTCGTCGGCGGACTCGTCCGCGACGCGCGTGCGCGTCAGCTTCGCCTTGACGGGCGGCGCGTCGCCTAGCTGCAACCAGCACCAGCAGCCCGGCCAGCCGGCGAAGGCGCGCACGCGGTTGTGCGCCGTCGTCGCCGAGCCGCCGCCCAGGTCGAGCTCCGCCTCCTCGCGCTGCACCTTGGCCGCCTTGGTCGCCGCGTCGTCGTCCTGCGCCGACAGCGTCGCCTGGCAGCTGCCGTCCCACACCGACGGCAGCGCGTCGATGAGCAGCTCCGTGCCCGTCTCGAACATCTCCATCAGCAGCTCCGGGAACTGCTCGTCGCCGTTGAGCTCGCGCGTCTGCTGGCGCAGGACGGGACCGGCGTCCATCTTGAGCACCGTGAACGCGACCGTCACGCCGCCCACCGCGTCGCCCGCCTCGAGGCAGCGCTGCAGCGGCGCGGCGCCTCGGTACAGCGGCAGCAGCGACGGGTGCACGTTGAGCGTGCCGAACGCCGAGATGTCGAGGAAGCGCTGCGGCAGGAAGCAGCCGTACGCCGCTGTGATCATCAGATCCGGCTGCAGCTCCTCCAGCGCGCACAGGAACTCCTCGTCCTTGGCATTGGGCGGCGTGAAGAGCGGCAGGCTGCGCTCCGCGGCGAGCGCGTGCACCGGCGATGGCGTCAGCTTCATCTTGCGACCGGTCTTCGCTGGCGGCTGGCTCACCACCGCAGCCACCTCGAAACTGCTCTGCGGCTCCGCCGACGCCGCCAGCAGCAGCTCGAGCGAGCGTGCCGCCACGTCCGGCGTGCCCAGGAAGACCACGCGCTTGCGCTCGGCGGCCGCGCTCGTAGCCGTCATGAGCAGGCGCACCGCACGTGGTCGGCGGAGGAGGAGGGTGTGCGGACGGTGGGTGGCACGGATGCCGAGCGAGGCGAGGACGAGAGGGCAGAACATATCTTGGCTTATGCGCAAGCGAGATGTCGTCGGGCAATCGAATCGAGACTAACGAGAGACTTCGTGGGCGAGGGGAAGAACCGCGTAATCAAACTTTCAAAACGTATCTAAAGCGCGCTTCAAAGGTCAGATGGCATCACTAGCCTACTACGCACCGCCTCAAATCCTCAAAGTGCTCCGCGCATGCGGCTCTTACGGCCACCGTCTCATCGGCCGACGACAGCGCCAGCTGCCCGTCGATCGTGCGCTTTGCCTTGCCGCGCCGCCTCTTGAAGTCAACGCGCGTCTCGTTTTCAACCGCTGGTGGGTACGCGCGTGCGACGGTGAGATTGTGCTGCAACCTCAGGAATGCCGAGATCCAAAAGTCGTCGTGCATCGAGATCAGCCGATCATAACGCACTGCGCACGAAAAGAAGTGGGGCGCAAAGCCCAACGACGAAAGCGGAATGGCGAAGCTATCTGCGCCGTAGCCCAATGTGAGTGCAGGCGGCGTGTCGCTTGGCAACCGCACGGAGCGCCAGGCAAGCATCGCCCTCGCCCCAAGGTACTGACGTCCAGTGCATCGTCCCGGTCCATCTGGGCATTTACATGGCGCAAAGCATCGCCCCTGACGAGGTCGTACAAACCAGACGTCCTGCGTCTTGAACGAGTAGGCAGCCCTGTTGCTCCCGCTCCCATCGAGGATGGCGAGCTCGAGCTGCTCCAAGAGCCAAGGCCTGTAGATGCGGTCGTCGTCCGCGAGCACCAGCCACGGCACGCCTGAGTTCGCAGCACCAGGGCCATTTCGCTCCAGCTCGAGCACTCGTGGCAACGCACACAGAAGCTTGGTGCCAGGCCCATCGTCTCGCTCGCAGCTCACCGCTTCCACTCGCGGGTGCTTCGGCAACCGGGTCAGATCTACTGTCCCGCGCAGAGCATTCGAGCTGGTGCTCTCTCGCATGGTGAACGCCCGCGGCACAAGCACCAGGACCCTGTCGGGCACACGGCGCTGCTTGAGGAAGCTGTGCACCACAAGGGGAAGTAAGGCCTCTCTGCCAGGCACCGTGGCAATGGACACGTAGAAGCGATTGCTCGGTGAGGCCACCGCTTCAGACGCAGAAGGCCGCATTGGAGCTGCGGCCGGGGTTGGTTGTCTCACAAAATCGCGAACTCACGCCGACACGGCGCGATGCACTCATAACCACTCAAATGGAGAAGCATACTCCACAACTTCCTCAGATATTGTGCTCGGGCATGAACCAGTCGAAGCTCGCGAGCATCGGCGCCGGGGGCGTCGGCAGGCCCGGTCCCGGCGTGGAGCCGTTGAGCGGCGCGAGCTCCCAGACAGCCCAGGTGTGGTGCAGCTTGTGCGCGGCCAGCTTCCCGCGGCTGTTGCGCTCCGCCGAAGAATAGGCGATGTACGTCGCGCCCGTCACCGGCCCGGTCGGCATCAGCGGCCGCACGCTGGCGGGGCGGGTCTGCACGGACGGAGACGAGGAGGAAGGCGGCGACGAGGGCGGCAGGCCCTTCATCGCACGGCAGCCGGACCGGCCGGTGGCGCAGCGCACGGGATAGGGGTCGCAGTAGCGCGCCGTCGGCACGAGGAGGTCGCAGATGAGAGCCTGCTGCGGGATTGACCGCTGCAGCGAGACGATGTAGTCCTTGACCTTCTGCAGGTCGGCCTCACGGTCCTCCTCGCCTCCCGATTGGGCGCGGCAGGCGGCCGCCGGGCCAAGGCAGCCGCTTATGGCTTCGTCGAACTCGGACGCGTTGTACACCCACCGGACGTAGGCCAGCGTCGGTGTCGAATCGGCGGTCGTCGTCGCCAGCTCCCACGACACGTGCTGGTCGGCCGTGTAGAGGCAGCTCTCGGCGGCCCCGGGCCAACTGAACGAGAAGGTGGCCATCATCCCGCCGACAGGGCCGACGGTCACCATCGGCTCCGCAAGGATGATGGTATCGGTACCCGGGGGCATGCTGCTGAGGAATTTGCCGATGGCCGACTTGCCGTGCACACATGCGGGGTAGGGGTCGCACCAGTCGGCGTCGTCGTCGAGGAGGGCCAGCATTGTCGAGGGGACCGAGCTAAAGTTGTTGAACGCCGCGATGATGGTTTCGCGCACGGCCGCGTGGTCGGCGGGCATGGAAGCGGACACGAGCTGGCACATGAGCGGGAGCATCTCGGCGGCTTGGCTGCGTTAGCGAAACGCGTCGGCCACTCCGACCAGCCGCACACATCTGTGTATCGCATGCGGCATGCGCGAAGTTGCCCCGGTACACACGCCCGTGTGTGCCCAATGAGCGCGACCTCGCACCAACCACCGAGTCCACAGCCGCCGCCGGATGCCGCTCCACCCTTTCTGGTCGCTGGCGTGCTTTCACGTGCCCACAATGAGCGACAAAGATGCCTCCAGCGCGCCACGCTGCTGAGCCTGGTGCAGCGGGTGCCTGAGCGCACATCCAGTGATGCCCCACGCGGCTGGATGCCACTCACAGGCGGCGGTGCGCTGCTGCTGCGCTACATTGTTTCAGTGCCGCGGAATAGCACAACCACCACCACGGTGGAGGCTGCAGCGGCTTCAGATAATGCGCAGCCTCAGCGCGGAGTCGCCTCAAACGACTGGTTGCGGCGCGCACTCGAGCGCGATCCTTCGAGCCAGACGCTCAGCTTGCTCATCGACGAGTGGCGGACGCACGGCGACCTTCTCGCCACACACACGCCCGATGGCTCGGCCGGCTGCGGTGAGAAGGTGCTCTGGGCGCTGCGGCACCTGGCGCTTGTGCTTGCACCGCGCTCCCAATTTGTGCTGATTGCCGACGACGATGCCTTTCTCCACCCCGTAAGGCTGGCGCAAGACCTGATCCCATTCGTCGGCTGGCCTCAGGAGGTGATCTACGGGCAGGTCAGCCTGGCCGCGGGATGGGATGACACGCAGATGAAACACTACGGTTACGGCAACGGTGTCCGGCATTTCGAGCGGCTCGTCGACGAGTGGACGCAGCACAACGAGCAGCTCAACACGACTGGCCTTGGCCCGTTCTTCTTCCCCATTGGGTTCATGGCGGCCTTCTCATCGAGCCTCGCGCGTGACATGGCATTGGTACCCACCGTGCGGCAGACGCTCCGTCGGCTGCGCGAGCGATGGGCAGGCGCGACCTCGCCGACGACAAATCGGAGGAGGAGGAGGCTTCGGAGCCGGCCGACCAAGTGCAACCCCGCGACCGACGCGACGATGGGGTGGGCGGCCGCGCAGGTCGGCCGTCGCTTGACGATTGTCGACATCACGTCGGCGGGTCGCATGGATCTGTGGCGCAGCAAGAATTCAGCGGGACTCGCGCACGCACGGCTCTCGGTGATGCACGGCGCAAGTTCGTGGCCGTTCCACTGGAAGTGGGCGCTGTGCAAGAGCGGCCGCCTTGGAGAGAGCTTCCCCAACTCGACGCTCGGAGACAAGGAGCGCGCTTTCCTCACACCTTCTGGCAAATGCCGCTCCTGCCCTGAGAACGCCGACGAGAGGCCGCTGCTCAGGTGCAAGGAGATGCAGTGCGGCTCGCCGACACGCTGCCGCGGCTGCAGTGAGAAGCATCGTGCGTGCTTTGGGCATGTCAACGCGACGTTCGCGGGATGGCAGATGTGCGACGCCTACACTACTGGCGACAGCTGGGCGCCGTCGCCTATCCACCCTACCTTCGTTGCCGCGCCCCGAGCCGAGCTGGCCGACCGTTCCATCTGCTTCGCCGACGAGGCGGAGGTACTGCAGAGCTGTGCGCGCGGCTTCGAGACGGGGCAGGCGGGTGGGCTGGCAATCTTGAAGCCGCGAAGTGTACTTAGATGACATTTAGACGATATTCACGCTGACGTTAGTTCCGTTTAGTGTACTCTGGGGGGCGCGCTCAGAGCATGCTCGCCCTGCTGCCATCCGGTGCCACCACCGAGCCGTCGCCGTCGCCGCGCTCGGCCGACGGCCAGAAGAAGGAGACCATCAGCTTGCTGCCGCCCAGCTCGTGCCGCGCGCACATGTCGTCGCAGAACTTCTGCAGGAGGCGCATGCGCGCCTCGATGTGGCGGTGCGGCTGCAGGTTCCGCCGCTCGGCGTTGAGCTTGGCGGCCGACGGCGGCCACGGCTTGAGCTTCGAGAAGGCCGCCTGCAGCGCGCGGCAGAGGCGCACGAAGTCGGAGAACCGGTGGGTCGTCGTGCACTCGAACGGGCCGACGCGCGCGCGCACGAGGTAGACGGTGATCAGCTTGCCGGTGGAGACGACGCCGCGGCCCGAGTCGCTCATGCGCCGGTCCTCGCGCATGAGCGAGTGCACGACGGCGACGCGGCGCACCGCCATCAGCCCGCCCGACGCCGCGTGGAGCTGCCACGCGCGGCGGAGCGTCGCCGCGACGGGCCGCGCCTCGTCAAAGTAGTCGGACATGACCATCGACGCGACGATCGTCTCGTGCGTCGAGAGCACCGCCGAGCGGCCCCCCGAGCAGAAGGTGGCCGGGCCACCGAGCAGCGACGGCGTCGCGGCGGCGGCGGCGGAAGGGGCAGACGGGGCGGCGGCTGCCGATGACGCCGATGAGCGACGGCTCTCGTCCGCCGGCTCGTCGGAGCTTGCGGGCGCATTCGGCGGTGGTGGTCCCGCCACCAGCGCGGCCGCCGCCGCCGCCACGCGCGCCGCGGCCGCCGCCTCGCTCTCAACCGCCGCGCCACCCGCCGCCGCCACCGACGCGCCCGTCACCGAAGCGAGCAGCGAGTGCGCGAGGAAGTCGGACGAGAAGTCGACCGAGCCGCGCGCGGCGCGGTCGGCGCTGTGCCGCCGCTCCTCCTCCCACGCGTCCGACGGGTGGCGCAGCCGCCCATCCGCACCACCCGCGCCCGCGCCCGCACCCGCACCTGCACCCGTGGAGGAGCGACCGGCCGTCACCACCCCTCCCGCCGCCGCAGACGCCGCGTCGGCGTCGGCTGTTGCGCGCGCGAGCCCTTCGGCCCAGGTGAGCGTCCGGCCCGGCGACACGGTGCCGCCCGTGGCCGCCGCGGCGGCAGCGGCGACGTCGCCGTCGCCTCGAGCCTCGTCGTCGTCTCCCCATGGGTTGGCGGGGGCCGCACGCACAGGCGCCAACGCCTCGACAGCCGCACCGGGGCCCCCTGAACCCACCGACGGCGGCAAGGACACCCACGGATTGGCACACGCGGCAGCGCCAGGCGGCTGAGCGGAGGCGGCGGATGTCGAGGCGGCAGGCGAGGCGTCGCCGGCGGCTGTGGCGGCCGTGGCGGCGTGCGGCTGCACGTGCACGGCGGTGCGCAGGATCGACTTGGCGGCGGAGATCTGCGCGGCGACGTCGGCGTCGTCGGGGTTGGCCTCCTGCAGCGCCAGAAGCTTCTGCAGCAGCTGCACGTGGTGGTCGAGGTGCTCCCGCCCGTCGCCGCCACCGCCGCCGTCGCTGCCACCACCACCACCGTCGGCGGCTGACGACAAGCCGGCGCCGCTCGTGTCTGCGGCGGTGGGTGGAGGCGGCACCATTGCCCACGGGTTGGCTCGCATGGGCGCGGTTGCGGCGCCATGAGCAACGGTGCTGCGGCACTGCGGTGCTGGGCTCGAGGCGAGGCTCGACGTGGCCGATGGCGTCGTGGCAACTGGCGACGAGGCGACGGAGGAGGAGGACGGCAGAAGAGGAGGCGTGCTGCTGCCACCACCGCCGCCAGGTGAGCCCATGCCGGAAGCGGCGGCGGCGGCGGCCTCTGTGCGGACGCGCAGCGCCGTGACGGCCGCAGAGATGGCGTCGCCCGGCACGCCCGCTGAATGCGAGCCCTCCGGCGAGGGCACCGGCCCAAAGACCTGAGAGGGCACCCATTCCTCCGGCTGCGAGCTGTCGCTCACGTTGCCGTCGTCGTCGCCGTTCTCGCCACCGCCACCGGGCTCGTCGCGCCCCGACGCCGCGCCGCCCGCCGCAATCCACGCCGCCCGCGCCTCCGCCGCGTCATCGGCGGCGGCGGGCACCGGAGGCGGTGGCGCAGAAGGCTCTAGCGATGCGCCATCGCCATAGCCAGCGGCAGCCGCCACCACCAGCCCGTCAGCGCCATACCCGGACAGCGCACCCTCCGCGACCGCCTCGCAGCAGGCTTGCGCCCACGACTCCATTGTCGATGCCGCCCCTCCTCCTCCTCCGCCTCCTCCCGCCGCCGCCGCGACCGCCGCCGCCGCCGCCGCGTCGAGCGGCGCGCGCGACGGCGCGCAGATTGGCGCGAGATGCTTCGCCTTCTTGTCCTTCTTGTCCTTCTTGTCCTTCTTGTCCTTCTTGTCCTTGGACGACTTCTTGCCGCCGTTGGCGCGCGAGGCGGGGAGGCTCGTGCGCCTCACCGGCTCCAGCCTTGTCTCCGCCACCTCCCACACGCCGCCCGCCGCGCCGCCGCGCGCCCCCACCAGCGCCCAGCCACCCCCGCCGCTGCTCGCGCCCGAAGAGCCGCCTGCGCCCTTGCTCGTTGCGCCCGACTCATCGCCGTCGGCAGCCTCGCTCGTGCCCCCGCCGCCGTCGCCTCCGCCACCGCCGCCTTCGCGCAGGTTTTGCTTGACAGCGTTGACCTTGGCGTCCACGCGGTCCGCCACCTTGCCTAGCGAAGCCGCCGCCTCCGACGCGGTCGCCGAGACCGTCGCGGCGGCGGCCGCCGCAGTCTTCTGAAGGAAACTCGGAGCGAACGTGGCGCTGCTGCTCCTCCGATGCTCCGGGCCGCCGCCGCTTGCCAAAGGCGCTGCCAATGCCGATGCCGACGACGCCGACGCACCGTCGGTACCTCCTGCTGTTGTCGTGGCCGCGGCCTCGCCGGTGGCCTCGGCGGCGTCGGCCGATGCGGGTGGAGGCTCCGGCGCCGCGGGGGCAGCGGTCATCGCCTGTCTCAGCTGCTTGGTCCGCGCCGCATTCGCCAGGCGGACCGCGGTGGCGGGAGAGATCTCTCCCTCGTCCTCATCGCCACCACCGCCCCCTCCTCCACTGCCGTTGCCATTGGCCGTCGGGGCGGGCGGTACACGTGATGGCGCCGCATCGGTCGGTGCCGCAACAGCTGCGGTGCTGGGCGCAGCGGAGGCGACGGCAGCGACGGCGGCCTCCTGAGGAGCCTCCGACGATTGAGGCGGCGCGGTCAAGGCTTTGGCGTCGTCGCCTCCGTCATCGCTGGCGCTGGCGCTGGTGTTGGCGCTGGTGGACGTGTCGGCGGCATCGGTCGGGTCGTTAGCGGTGGCGTCGGCGGCGGTGGCATCAGCGGCGGTGGCTTCGTCGGCGGCGGTGGCAGGAGCGGTGGCAGCATTGCTGCTGGAGGCGGCCGCAGCGGTGGCCTTGGCGGCATCGGCCTTGTTGTCGGCGCGCGCTGCCGCCTCGGCGCGCGCGGCCGCGGCCCAGCCGGCCGAGAGGGCGGTCGACTCGGCGGCAGCGGCGGTGGCGACGACGGCGGCGGTGGCGGTGGCGTCGAGCCGCGCGAGCGACGAGAGGCCGACGGCGGCGCCGAGCGCGAACGCGATGCCCGAGAGCGGCCGGAGCAGCCGGAGCAGCTCGGCGCGGCAGATCTCGCGCGAGAGCAGCGCCCTCTCGGCGGTGAACATCATCGTGAGGAGCTCGCCGTTGGCGAGCAGCGACGCCAGCTGCATCTGCAGGCAGCGCCGGTTGAGCTGCAGGTAGATCCACGCGCGCAGCCGCGCCGCGTCCGACGAGCCGACGCTCCGCGCCGTCTGCACCGACTCGGCGTTGAGCTCGCCAAACTTCTCCGAGTGCTCGACAAACGCCCACGGGTGGACGGTGAAGAGCAGGAACTGGCGCGTCTTGAAGCCGTGCGAGAGCACGTCCTCGAGCGCGCTGCACAGCGCCTCCACCTCGCTCAGCGCCTCGGTGAGCGGCGGCTCCACCTGCCGTGCGCCGCCACGCGTGGCGTACTTGACCAGCCGCTGCATCGCCACCTGCAGCGCCGCCAGAAGCTTCTCGTTGGGCAGCGTGGTGCCGCGACCGTTGGCTGCTACCACTGGCACCACGGGCCGATGTGCGGCCGCGGCCGCCCTCTCGGGAGCGGCCGGCAGCGGCGCGGCGTTCGCAGGCGGCTCGCTCGCAGCGGGCGCCGTGGCGGCGCCAGTGGCCTCGCTCGCCTCCGGCTCAGCCTTTGCCTGGCATGCGCGCCACTGCGCGGTGAGGGCCTGGAACGCAGCGTCCCGCGCGACGAAGGCCGTGAAGAGCAGGCCGCGCTCGCTCGTGCCTATTCGCACGTGCACGTTGATGGCATTGTCCAGGACCCCGAGCGACTTGGCCTTCTCGACGCGCACGACGTCTCGCAAGGCCAGCGCTACGGTGCTGGAGCTGCGGCCCGACGGCGTGTACGCTATGCGCTCCTCTTCTATAGTTAGCTCGCCGGGCGAGGCCTCGTGCGCGCAGGCCCACGCGGCAGAGGCAGAGGCCGCCATTGAACAGTGAACAGGTTAGACCGCCTAGCAGGCCGCCATTGAGTTCGGCAGTGCCGGCAAGGGGGGTAACCACCAGACACGACTTTTGTATGCAGCTCAAAATTTGCCCTTGGTCACGACCGAGCAGCCGTTGCCGTCGCCGCACGGGAAGTAGACAAAGCCGCAGACGACGCCCTCGCCCTGCGTCTTCTGGCACGCGGTGACCGTCACCGGCTTGAAGGCGTCCTCGAACCACTTGGCGCGGCCCGTCTTCTTGCGCGCCTTCTCGTAGGCCTTCTCCTCCTTGGTGTACCAGTCCTGGTCGGCGTCGGGGCCGAGCGCCCACTCGGCCTCGACGAGCGGCCGGACCTCGGTCAGGACCGGCCGCCCCTTGTACATGGGCGGGTTGGTGGGGTCGATGTTGTACTCGGTCGACTTCTGCAGCAAAAAGATACTCCTCTCGGCGACGGCGCGATCGGCGTCGCCGGCCCACACGATTGTCGGACCCGGGTCGCCAAACTGATCCTTGCTCGTCGGGTCGCACGCGCGCCAGAAGGTGCCGACGATGCGCTTGTACGACACCTTGTTCGGGTCGTACGTCACGCGCAGCACGGGGACCGAGCCGAGCTGCCCCACCTGAGCGCTCACGACGCCCACGAACTTGATGTCGTCGAAGACGGGCTGCAGGAAGCGAGCGTCGCCGGCGCTGAAGTAGGCGGTCGCGAGCGGCAGCTTCTCGCCCTCGGCGCGGGCGAGCATCGGCGGCGCGAGCAGCGCGGAGGCGAGGAGCGGAGGCACGAGCCGCAGAGCCGCGCGGCGAGAGGTCATCGGCTGCACCTCCTCCACGCACGCCCGCGGCTGGCCGGCGCGTCGTCGGACGCGCTTGGCCGAGGGCTTCGGCTGCGATGATGGCTCGCGACGGCCGGGCTGAGGCAACAATCCATGGCCCACGGAGAGCAGCATGACGGCGCTGAAGGCCAGCTGTACCTCGGGTGACGCCACGAGCGCGACTCGGGAGGAGCGCGCCGCCGGTGGAGCGTGGCGCGCGAGACGCAGCGGCGGCGGCTGCAGCGCGAAGCTCAGCGGGGAGAGCAGGAGCGTGGCGAAGGACATGTCGAAGCGCTGGCTAGGCTAATCGCGTGCCTGCCAGGCGCGTGCATGCGCAATTTGTAGC
>Ga0209713_10001133_pt1 | contig 15698 bp, 5 predicted proteins | sample ArcOceMetagenome_3_FD_187444 | JGI IMG/M metagenome (GOLD analysis project Ga0209713, IMG submission 187444) | Marine eukaryotic phytoplankton communities from Arctic Ocean - Arctic Ocean- Svalbard ARC20M Metagenome (SPAdes) (version 2) | ecosystem: Environmental > Aquatic > Marine > Oceanic... | reverse complement strand
ATGCGACCGCCGGATACTACCGCTCCTACACGGGAGGAGACGCCGTCATGTCGGACGCGCTGCACGCTCAGGTGCTCGCCGACACGCTGGGGCTTGGGCCGCTCGCGCCGCAGGAGAAGGTCCTCGCGCACCTCCGTCGCGTCAACGAGACCAACGGCACGCCGTACGGCTTCCTGATCCAGACGGGGCGCTACCCGTACCCCGGCCCCGTCCAAGACAACGCCGTGTGGATGATGGCGAATCCCAACTGGGCGAGCCTCGCGCTGTGGCGCGGCGTGGCGGCAGCGGACGCGCTGCAGGTGGCGCAGACGGCGCTGGCGCGGTGGCGCGAGGCGCCGCTCAACGACCTGTGGAATGTGGCGGGCGTCATGGGAGGGCTCGGCTACGAAGCCGAGGGCATGCCGTACATCACCTCGCATTACGGCTACTACATGTCCTCGTGGCATCTGGTCTTTGCGCTCTCGGGGCAGTCCTTCGACGCTCCGTCCGGCTCTCTTGCGTTTGCACCGAAGCTGTCGCCACCGTTCTCGCTGCCCGTGCTCACCCCGAGGACGGTCGCGAGCATCGCCGCCACGGCCGACGGCAGCTTCACGCTGCGAGTGCGAGCCGGCAAGCCGTTGCGGCTGAGCGCGGTGCGCGTGGGCGAGATGGCGGCGCCGGCGGGCGTGGTGCCGGCGGTGCTGGGCCCGGGGCAGTCGATCACGTGGAAGTGAGAGTGAGACGTGTCATAGCCGTTTTACGAGCCTTACTCACGCGCAGAAGATGTCGAAGCCATGGGCTGCGAAAGCGCCGCTACGTCCCGTAGCCTCTATTTTAGCCCCCGCCATGCACGAAGCGCATGGCATTTCCGGGCGGCCCATGTTTACCTTGTTGTCACTGTGCGGGCCGCGGGCTCGACCAGCCTCACTCACGAGGCTTCGGATGACTGGCAGCTGGCCGGATCCACCGGCGCTGGACCCGTCGACGGCGCCTTCGTGGGACGAACTGCTAAAAATCGTCGTCGCCACGCCTACCGGCGCACGGCTGAGGCACGAGGCGGAGCAGCACGCTGTCGGAGCTGGACCACCGCACGCGGATGCGCTCGTCCGACGCTTCGAGGCCGCTGTCGAGGACGAGATCCGCGTGACACTGTATCGCGACGCTGCTGCGTGGTGTCCATATTGCCAGAAGGTCTGGCTGCTTCTCGAGGAGAAGCGGGTGCCCTATCGCGTGGTCAAGGTGCCGCTTGACGCGTATGGGTACAAGCCAACCGAGTACACGCGCAAGGTGGAGGGCGCCAAGCTACCGGCCATCGAGCTCGATGGAGAGCTGCGCACAGAGAGCGCCGATATCATGGCGCTGCTTGACGCCACGTTTCCCGAGCAGCCGATGAGCCCAACCAGCGACGCACAGGCCGCGGCACTGGCGACGCTCGAGGCGGATCTACAGTCCGCATGGTTCTCGCTCGTCTTCTATCCCGTCGAGGGCGCCGCTCTCACCAAGGCGCAGGCCGCGCTGGAGGCTTCGCTCGAAAGGCTCGAGCTCGCTCTGGGCGAGACGCCTCAGTCGCCGTGGCTGCTGGGCGGTGACGCACCCTCGCTCGCCGACGTGGGACTCGCGCCGACAATGGAGCGGCTGCTGGCGTCGACGCTCTTCTGGCGCGGCCTCCGGATGCGCAACGAGCACGAGCGACCGCATCTCGAGCGGTGGCTTGCGGCGTGGGAGGCGCGGCCTTCGTACCGAGCGACGCAGGCGGACACCTACTCTCTCGTGATGGCGATGCCCTCTCAGAATGGGCCGGGCTACTATTCGCCGGAGGTGCACGCGGCGGCCGACCGCATATGTGGGCTGCGCGGCGCGTGGACGCTCGGTGACACGGCGGGTGATAGCGAGGCTGCGAGTGGTGGCGAGGCGTCAGTGGATGCGGCGCGGCACGAGGCAGCGTACCGGCTGGCGGCCAACCACGCGGCAGTCGTGAAGTTCGCGGCGCGCGGCGCTGCGCCAGCGGGGCAGCCGTCGTTCCATGCCGAGCTCGCCGATCCGAACGCCGAGCCCAACGAGGCCTTCTTCGCCCCAGTCGACGTCTGCCTGCGGATCACGGCCCGCGCGCTGCTCGACGGCGGTGCGTCGCCGCCCGCCGCGCCTGCGCTGCACGGCGCGTGCGACGGCGGCGCGCTCGTGGACTACTGGGAGCGGTACGACGACGGCGACGACGGTGCGCCGCCCTACTACTGGGACGATGAGACGGGCGAGTGCGTGTGGGTGCCGCCGACGCGCAACGTCGACAACTGCCTGGCGTACCTGCGGGACCGGGTCGGCGTGCCGCGAGACATGAGCGCGGGCGCGGCGGCCCAGCTGAGGAGTCATTTGAACTGGTGCATTGGTGAGCTCACCGCGTGAAATCATGTTTATCGGCCTACTAAAAGTATATCATCACAAGCTTCAAAGCCTCGTGATTGAGGCAGGAAGAGACCGCGCTGCCGACAACAAGCACGTGGACATGCTGGCTCCCCGTCCCCTTTGAGGCTGTTGAGGCGACGCGTTTGCCGGCTACTTTACATCCGAGGAGCCTGGGACTGGTTGCGCGCTTGCGCTCGTACATCCCTGTTTAGGCTGTTTAGGCGGTTAGCTATCGGATCGCCTCCGGGGTCACAGGTCCGAACAGCCGGGGCCTTACCAATGGCCGATGCCGACCGCACGCTGCTCGCTAGGGAGGGCCGGAGATCCTCAATCTATCCGTCAAAATGCCGTCCCCGTCGGACTAAGCACCCAAGTGTGCGACGATCTGTCTTCTTCTCTCTTCGCCAAGGGGGTGATAACTAAACGCAGCGGACGCGCTTTGGTTGACTAATAAGGGAGAATCGATCCCCCCTCCGACGACCACGCATCCGAAACCATGCCGCTTTCCGAGACCGAGATGCTGGGCCTGATCGCCGAGATGCAGGGCCCGGGCGGCTTCGACATCCTCTGCGTGTGCTGCGGCAACCTGTCGGCCGAGCAGTTCTGGCAGAAGCGCCTCGAGCAGACGGCTGAGGAGGCAAGCACCACCAGCCTTGCCTTGATGAACCTGCACACACGCGCGTCGTGGGCGCCCACCCGCGCGCGCATCGGTGGACGCCATACACCCTTCGGCGTGCCCCCTCCGCACCATCGCCGCCCTCGCCACCCCTCCCGGCCCCTCCCCCGCCCCTCTCCCGCCTTCTCCCGCAGCCACTCACCATCCTAACTCTCCAACCTCCATCGACAACAGGTGTGCGGCTCCAAGACGGTCGTCGTGTGCGTGCACGAGGACTGGAACGGCGGCGCGGGCAACGGCCTCGGCACCCTCTACGCGTACCAGAAGGCGACGGCCAAGGCGGCGACGATGGGGTGCAACGTGCCCGAGATGCTGGCGGCGGGCAAGTCTATGGCCATCTACCACACCGCGGGCAAGGGCACGCGCCTCGCGCCGCTCCCCGGCGCCGAGAACAACAACAAGCCGGGCGTCAAGCTGCCGGCGCTGCTCAAGTGCGACGGCGAGCTCACGCTGATGACCATCCTCGAGTCGGTGCTGCGCCAGACGTCGTCGTACGCGGCGGTGCGCCCCGCGCGCGTCTCGGTCTTCTGGGGCGACCAGATCTTCGTGCCGTCGACCGGCATCCAGCCGTCGTCGCACGCGGCCGACATCCTCGCGGCGCTGCGGCCGATGCCCACCAAGGAGCAGTGGGAGAAGGAGGAGCTCCACCAGTACGGCCTCGTCGCGACCGACGCCAAGGGCGGCGCGTGCCAGCTCGAGAAGGTCGACTACGACACGGCCATCCAGTACCTCCCCAGCGACGTGCAGATGGTCGGCACCTCGCTCGGCTCCTTCTCGATGTCGGCCGAGCTCACGACGGCGCTCTGCGCCGAGTTCGCCGGCGAGCTGACGGAGAAGGTCGCGTCGTACGACAGCGACCCGCACTTCTGGATGCCGCTGACGCTCAAGAAGGACGACTACGTCGCCGTCATGGCCAAGAAGGGCGAGGGCGACGGCGCCGGCGCGCACTTCGACCGGATGGCCGCGTTCGCCGCCAAGTTCCAGCCGGCGGGCGGCGCACTCCTCGGCGCGGTCGACGTCGGCCAGGACGCCTACTGGTGGGACTACGGCCGCCTCGGCCTGTACATGGAGAACAACCTGATCCTCACCGAGCAGAACGCGTCGGCGCACGCGCTGCGCGTCTTCCTCGGCCTCGCCGGCAAGGAGGTGCAGGCGTCGTCGGTCGAGGGCGCGACCGTCGAGGCGGGCGCGATCGTGCTCAACACCAAGATCGGCGCCGGCTCGAAGGTCGACAAGACGTCGGTGCTGTGCAACGTCGTCGCGCCGTCGGTCGACGTCGAGGGCTGCATCCTCGTCAACGTGACCTCGACGGTGCCGATCGTCGGCAGGAACGGCATGCTGTACAACGTCGTGCACGAGGCCAAGGAGGGCGAGCTCTCGGCGTCGGCGGTGCGCGCCGACGTCTTCATGCCCGGCGGCGTCCACCACGTGATGAACTCGTCGCTCGCGACCGACGGCGGCAAGGCGTGGAAGATCGCGCCCGAGGAGGGCAAGTTCCCCGCCACCGCCGGCAACCCGATGTCCTTCGAGGCCATCTACAAGACCAACGGCAAGCTCGACGTCACCGAGTGCACCAACGAGGCCATCGCCGCGCACAAGAAGCTGCGCGCCACCATGTGAGCCTCCATCGCATGCGAGGCCCTGTGTGAGCGGCGACAGCCCTCGCATGGCCGGCCGCGACCTCGACGTCCTTCCCCCTCCGCAATGGACAACCATGAGACCGACACGCCGCGGACGGGGCGAGGCGCGAAAGTGTGTGAGAGAGAGAGACGTTTGTGAGGAATCGTGTGTGCGTGGCAGCAGCGCGGGCGGGCGCCCAGTGCGCAGTGGCCAAGCGGGCGCCGGCCGTCTGCCAGCACGTGGAAGGACCCGGATCTGAGACTTGACCTGTTGTGCCAGTATTTTGTCGTGTGGTGTAGCCGCACGTATTGAACTGTCTATATAACACAAGACATGCCACGTACGGCGCATGTAGCGCAATAGATGTCATCACGGCGCCGCCCCACCGCCCGGCACCGTCCCGCCGACGCCCCACGGCTCCGGCGGCGAACACATCATCGCATCGTTGGCGCAGCCGGCGGCGAGGGTGAGGTACTCTGGCGGCAACTCGCGTGGGTCGAGGGCGCGGCCGTCGCGATTGCGCTCGCCCGCAAAGACCTTTTGGGTGTGGAGGCGCACGCCGGTGCCCGAGACGGAGCGCCGCATCACCGGCGGCAGCCGCTGCAGATACGCCGAGTCGCCGCAGCCGGGCCCCGCCTCGTTGGTGCCGCCCGCGAGCACGTGCACGCCTCGCTCGGGCGGCAGCTCGGTGGGCGGGAAGGTCGAGGCCGCACCGACGTAGTCGGCGCCGTCGCCCGCGAGCATCCGCGAGATCGGCATCCCTTGTTGGAAGAGGTCGCCGTTGCGAGGCGATACCGAGCGCTGCCGCTGCGACGGCGTCGCCGCGCGGGAGCCGCCGATGGAGAGGTCCTGCGGCACCTGTGCGGCGCGCTGGTAGTGCGGCGTCGGTGTCATCGCACGACGCGGCGGCGTCATCGCCCGTGCGTCGGCGCCGCCGCCACTCACCTGCAGGCCGCCGATCGTGGCACCGCCCCCCGCCACGGGCCGCGGCACGCGCGGCGGAGGCGAGGCGTAAGGCGAGGCCAGCGGGCCGCCACCACCGCCGCCGGAAGCTCGGCCGCCGTCGTTCATCCCGAGGCCACCGACGCCAGGGCCCTGCGCGGCGCGGGGCGGCGTGCTCATGCGCAGTGCGCCAGCGGCCGCGGAACCGGAGCCGGCGTGGCCCACGCCGATGGTGATCCCATCCCAGGCCACCAGCTCGACGTTGCCTTGGCGCGGCGACCCCAGATTGCCTGCCGATGCCGCCGAGGGGAAGACCTCGGCGCCATCGGGCGAGCCGACGCCGCCCCCCGGCGTGCGGAGGGCGCGCGCGGGCGGAGCGCCCGGGAAGTGCGCCTCGCGAGGGCCGATGAGCACACCGCCACCCAGCAGCCCGGTCGGCAGCGACGCGGACGCGGCGAGGCGCTCGCCTTCGAGGCCGCTGCTGCGGTCGCGGTCGCGGTCGCCGCTCGTCGACGGCGCGCCGCCCAGACCGATGGCCAGGTTCATCAGCCGCGACGACGGGCCGCTCATGGCGGCGCCGGGCGTCGCGGCGCGGGGGCCGTCGGCTTGCTCGGTGCCCGACAGCTGCCACATCGCATTCGTCGGCGCGGGCGTCGTCGATGGGCGCACAAACTTGGCGCCGTCGGGCAGCCGCCGCCGCGCGGTGCGTGAGTCCTTCTCGGCCGGCAGCGGGCTTGCCGCAGCGGGCTTGCGCCCCTCGCCAGCGAGCTGCGCACGCGCCCTCTCGCGCCGCTTGGCGCCACGCTGCACCGCCTGCTCGCTGAGCTGCCGCCTCACCTGCGCCTGCTGCTCCTCGAGCTGCACGCCAGCCTCAAAGACGTCACCCGACGGCTTGCCGCCAGCCATCTCAGACATGCACGTCGTGATGTCCACACGCGACGGTGAGCCTGGCCTGTCGTCGCCACCCGCCGCACCGACGCTGCTGTCGAGGCCCCCGGCCTTGGTGGGCGAGTTGCCCGCCTCGTCATAGTCGTCGTTGTCCCACGCGACAGGAGCATCGGCCCGGGCGGCGGCCACCGCAGCCGCCGCTTCGGCGTTGGCACCCTCACCACCGCCGCCGCCATCGCCACCGGCTGCGCCGCTGGCGCCCCTGCTGCTGCGCACGCCCGCCTCGCGACCCGACGCGCCAGGCTGGCCGCCGCCACTCGCGTACGGTGCACCGCCTGGGCTGCCCTGCTGGCGGCTGCCAGGCCGGCTGCCCTGCTGGCGACTGCCTGGCCGGCTGTCCTGCTGGCGGCTGGCAGGGCGGCTGTCCTGTTGCCGGCGGCCAGCAGTGCCGCCGCCATACCCAGCAGTCGCCGCCGCCTGCGACGCAGCCCCGCTCGGCGGTGGCGGCAGCGGTGGCGGCGCCGTCGGCGCGCCCGAGACGAAGCCAAGGCGGGCGGGAGCAACACCACTCGACGCGTCCACTGCGCGCTGGTTCCCTTTGTTGGGCCGGCCGACCGTGCTCTTGCTGGCTGGCTCATACGGCGACGGGCCGAGCCCACCTCCGAGGCTGCCAAGAATGCCACCGCTGCCGTCGAAGGAAGCGCTGAGCTGAGGCTGCACACTCCCGTCGCCACCACCACCGCCGCCTCCACCGCCATCGCCGCCTCCACCGCCACCGCCACCTCCATCGGCACCGCCGCCGCCGCGTTCGGCACCACCGCCACCGCCTCCATCGCCCCCGCCTCCGACACCGCCGCCTTCGCCACCGGGAGGCGCACCGTAGTCTGCGCCGCCCTCCGCAATCGAATCAGTGGGACGGTCATGCCCAGAGCCAAAGGCAACATTGCCGCCTCCTCGGCTCGCAGCTCCGGCCTTGGCGTCGCCACCGGTCGGCGTTGCTAATTCGGTGCTGAAGCCACCGCCCTCGGTGCCATCGCCGTCGCCCTGCGCTGGGTAGCCTCGGCTCTCCGAGCCGCTGCACGTTGCATCGATGCCGTCTCCCTCGTCGCCTCCGGACCCAACCACCGAGCGGGCTTCAAGGTTGGCACTGATGATGGTCTTGGCCTCGCTGAAAATGCCACTGCCACCACGGCCACCACGACCGCCACCAGGAGCAGCAGCAGCAGCTCCAGTGCCGCCCGCCCGCCCACCGCGGCCGCCAGAAGCAGCGGCAACGCCGGTCTTAGGGGCAGCAGCAGCGCTGCTCCGGGAGGTTACGCCGCCACCGCCGCCTCCGCCGCCACCGCCGCCACCGCCACTGCTGCCGCTAGCCTGCTGCCTGCTGTTTGGCCTGCTGCCATCTTGCTGCCTACTGGCCGGTCGACCGCCGTCCCCACCACCTCCACCGCCACCTCCGCCACCTCCGCCACCTCCGCCACCTCCGCCACCACCACCATCAGCCTCGCCGCCTAACACGTCACCATCCCCGCCACTGAAGTAGTCTCCACTGCCGTCTCCGCCTCCGCCACCACCACCTCCGCCGCCACCAGCGGTGCCGCGCCCAGCCATCGTCTGGCCGCCCTCGCCCCACGCGTCGGGAGGATCGATGTACTCACCGCCGCCCTCCCCAGTCGCCTCCGTCGGACGGTCACGTCCAGCGCCAAACGCGACGGCGGCTTTGGCTTTGGCCATCCGTGACTTGCTGCCGCCGCCGCCCCTGTCGGCTGCCTGAGAGGACGCGCCGCCCGTGGCCGTGAGCATGTCGCCAACGCCGCCCGGCATCACAAAGTTCTTGTTCATCGACGATTTGCCGTAGCCATGCGACGGGTTACCACTCGTCCCCCCCTTGCCGTCCTTGAGCGCCTTGCTTGTCGTCTCCTCAATGTACGCCGAGTAAAAGTCGGGCGGCTTCGGCGCGCGCTTGTTGGCACCCGGCATGTCCATCACCGCCGCCGCCTGCGAGAGCGCCGCGCCCTCGGCGGCCGCCTTGGCGGCTGACTTGCCCCCTCTGTTGCCGAGCCTGCCCGCCATGCTGGGTGGCACGGGGGGTGGCGCGGAGACGGCGCCCTTGACGGCGGCGGAGGCGAGCATACGCTGCTTCTGCTCGATGTTGTGCACGGCCTGCTGCACGTCGTTCTCGATGTTGGAGAGGTCGTTCCTCACCTGCTGCAGCAGCGCCGTCGTCTGCCCCGAATGTGCCGAGAGGCGGCTCTGGTCCTGCAGCAGCACCGCGTCGTAGTCGAGGGCGTCCTTCATGTGGCGGAAGGCCACCGCCTTGGCCGCCTCGAGCGGTGCCATCTTGCCGAGCAACGCCGCGTGAAGCTCCTCGTTGTCGCGCTCGAGACGCGCCTTGTCCCGCTTGGCGCGCTCCGCCTCGGCCTGCTGCGCCTCCGCCTCGCGCCTCGCCTGAACCGCCGCCCTCTCCTTCTCCTTGACCGCCTGCTCCATCCTGACTGCGCGCTCCTCCGCCGCCGCCGCCACCTCCGTCACCCGGCGCAGCTCCTCGATTGTCGCCCCGTCCGCCCCCGGCGACCTCCCCGGCGACCTCCTCGTCGACGGCGAAGAGCCCGGCGATCGCCCAAACGGAGAGTCGGATAGCGTCACGGCAAACTGCACGAACGCCGGCTCCACCACCGCAGCCGCCGCCGCGGCCGCCTGCCCCGCCGCGTCGGTCGCCGCCGGAGTCAGGTCGAGCTCGATGAGGCCAGATGGCGTCTCCCACATCATCACGCCGTACTTGTGGCCCGAGCCGTCGTCGGCGGCGACGCGGCGGTCCTCGACGAGCCGCGCGCCCGCCAGCGCCTCTGTGAGCAGCGCCGACACCGCCGCCGCCTGCGCCTCGCCCCTGGCCTCCGATTGGAGAGAGACTGCTGTGATGGCGGCAGCGACTGCCGCGCGCTCCTCCGCCGAAGACTGCGAGATGGGCGCCGCGCGGCTCGCCGCCAGCGCCATCTGCCTCCGCGCGGCTTTCTCGCCCGCTGCCTTGCTCTCCTCGGCCGTCGCGCCGCCCGCTGCCGCCGCGCCCGCCGCCTCGCCCACGGCCGCGACCGCCTCGGGGCTGAGCTGCGCCTCGATCGCCCAGAGTGCCGCCAACGACGCCGTCTCGGCCACAGCCGCGCTCTTCTCGTCGCTTGCGCCGCCCGCCGTCGCTGCCGCCGCAGCCGCCGCCGCAGCCACCTTCTCGGCATGCAAGCCGTCAGCCGCGGCCGATCCCGCCGCATCGCCTGCCGCGATGACCGCCGCGATGCTGCAGCCGCTGGTGGCAGCTGCGCCCGCTGCCAAGCCCGCCGCCGCCGCCGCCATCGCGCCCAGGCCGCTCGCAGCTGCCGCGCCCGCCGCCTCGCCTGACGCCATCGCCGCTGCGGGACTGAGCCTCGCCTGGCAGGCCACGCGCGCCGCCTCCGCCGCCGCCTCGGCGGCAGCCGCGCTCCGCTCCTCGCTCACCCCGCCCGCCGTCGCCACCGCGGCTGCCGCAGCTGCCGCTTCGGTGGCGATCGCCTCAATCGCAGCAGTCTCGGCCGCCGCCTCGACGTCGGCCACCGACGCGCCTGCCGCCCTCCGCGCCGCGCCTGCGGCCTCGGCCGCCGCGGCGGCGGCGACGGCTGAGGCGGCCGCACCGGCGCTGGACGTGGCGGTCGCAGCAGGGACGAAGGTCAGCTCGAGCGTCTCTCCCACCGGTGTCTGCCACGCGACGGTGCCACCGACGCCGCGCGCGCCGCTCTCCTCCAGTCGGCGCGAGTCGTGCAGCAGCGTTGCCTCGCCACGCGACGCACCTCCGTCGGCATCGGCGCGCAGGATGGTAGCGCCCAACTCGGCCGCGAGCAGAGCGACGTCGTTGTCGCGCGCGGGGACCTCTCCACGCGGGCGCTGCATCGAGGGCGCCCCAAACGGAGAGTTGGAAATCGAAGTCGTAAATGAAGTCGTCGCGGCGGCCTGGGCGGCGGCCTGGGCGGCCTCAAGCTGCTCTGACGCCTCGCGCAACGCTCTGTCCTTGCGAAGCAACGTCTCAGAGTCGAAGCCGCCTAAGGCCGCTGCCTCCGAAGCCGACGCCTCGAGCTCGGCGACTCTCTGTCTCGCCACCTGGAGAGAGTCGCTCAGCGAGACGGCAAAGTATTTGAGCAGCAGCCTCTCCTTGCGCAGCTGCCTGTGCTGCTGCCGCGTGAAGTCAAAAGGCCACAGCTTGCCATCGCCCTCTGCCGCCTGCCGCGCCGCCGCCAACGCGCCTCCAACGGCATTCGCCGCGTCAGACGGCTCGGTGGCGGGAGTGGATGCCGGTTCGTCTGAGGTGGCGGCGGCAGCGGGAGTGGGCGTCGGAGCGGCGTCGCCCTCCGCCGCGGGTGACGGCTCGGGCCTGGCCGCAGGCTCGGCCGGCTTCGCCTTGGCCGTCTCTCCCAGCTCGGCCGCTGCGCTCGTCGCCTCGGCAGCGGCCTTGGCAGCACTGGCCGCCGCGGCGGTCGCCTCGTCGATTGCGCTCTGCGCCTCGTGCTGCTGTGCCCTCATCGAGGAGTCTGCGGCGGCGAGTGCGAGCAGCAGCGCGGCGCGATCGACCTGCGCCGCAGCGGCCTCGTCGTGCGCCTCGGTGAGCCGCGTGCCGAGGAGGGCCTTCTCGCGGATGATGTTGGCGAGGCCCCCCTCCTCCTGCGCCGCCTCAAAGTCGCGCAGCCTCTCCTCTAGCTCGGCCTTCTCCTTGGCCACCTCGGCCACCTTGACGTCGCTCTCCTCGACCTTCTCCTGCATCCTCGCCAGCTCCTGCTCCCGCGCCGCCTGCTGCACCGACACGGCGCTCTCGAAGCGCTTCAGGTTGTGCGTCTGGTTGTGGAAGTGGCCCGTCATCTGCTTCTTCTGCTTGCGCTCGAGACGCGCCTCGCCGAGCTTCTCCTCGATCCGATCGCGCAGCGAATCGAACGTGCTCGACATCTTCTCTTCCACCTCGCCCACCTTGGCCTCGAGCCGCTGCTGCGTCGCCGCCACCGCCGCCTCGACGCCCTGCGCGAGCATCGTCGTCATGCCCAGACGCTCCGAAGGCGTCAGCTCGCCTCCGCGCCCGCCGCCCGCCGCCGCCGCCGTGCGCCGCTGCGCCACCGCCGCCTGCCGCGCCGCCACGCTGCCGCGCCGCTTGCTCGCGAGCTGGTTGATCTCGGCCGCCTTGGCGACCATCTTCTCCGAGTCGTCGTGCGGTCGCGAGAGCGCCTCGCCCAGCATCGCCAGCTGCGTGTCCCTCTCGCGCCGATCCTTCTCGGAGGCGCCGTCGCGCTCGTCGGCGGCCATCGCCGCCTCCGCCGCCGCGCCCCTCTGCTCCTCGAGGTTCTCGATCCGCTTGCTGAGCGCCTCGACCTCCACCTGCAGCGCAGCGCCCTTCTCGGCCTCGACCGCGACCGCCTCCTCCTTCTCGCGCTCCTTGGCCTCGACGGCGCCCCTGGCCTCGCCCAGCTGCCTCTGCAGCGCACCGAACTCGCGCCCGTGCGCCTCCGCCTCGCCCCACAACCTCGCCACCTTCTTCTCGAGGTCGATCTTCGTCGAGGCGCTCTCCTCGCGCTGCGCCGCCGCCGCCTTCCTCTCGCCCTCGAGCTCGGCCTCGAGCGCCGCCGTCCCCGCGCCGCCCTCGCTGCGCGACGCCTCGAGCGCCGCCTCCGCCGCCTCCCGTGCCGCCCCCGCCTCGTCGGCGCGCTTGGCCTCGCTGCGCAGCATCTCGCCGCGCTCCTCGAGCTGCGCCTGCAGCCCGCCCCCCGCCGAGCGCAGCGCGTCGAGCTGCTCCTCCAGCGACGAGCTCTCCTCCTGCAGCTGCGTCAGCTGCGCCAACGCCTCCTCCTTCTCCGCCACCGCCGCCTCGAGCCGCTCGCGATCGGCCTTCGACGGCCCCGCCGACGCCTTGAGCGTCGCGATCTCGTTCTCGAGCTCGGCCGTCGTGCCGTGCAGCGCGAGCACCACCTGCCGGTGCAGCTCCGCCGCCTTGACGCCGCCCCTCTCGAGCTCGTTCATGTGGCTCTCCATCGACATCCGACCCTTGTCGATGACCAGCTCGAGGTCAAAATCACGCTGCGACGCAAAGTTCTTGCCGGGCGCCGGCTTGCCGTCGCCGCCGCCGCCCGCTAGTCCGACGTCGCTGTCGGCGGTCGCGTGCTGCAGCTCGTCCGCCGTCGAGTCGAGCCATGTGCTGATGCCCGCCATCAGCTCCTCGCGCTCGCCGTTGCGGTCCGACTGTGCAAAGAACAAGTCGTCGAGCGCCTCCTCGGCCTCCTCGCGCTCGCGCACCTGCAGCCGGCGCGCCGCCTGCCACCGCTCCTTCTCCTTCTTGTTCTGCACCTCCTGCTGCCGGTGCATCTTCTCCGCCTCGACCTCGTCCATGCCGAGCGGCACCATGTCGTTGAGAACGCCGAACCGGCCGCGCTCGAGCGACTTCGAGATGGCGCTGCGGATACCCTTGAGGGCTGACTCGGCGTCGGTGTCGCGCGCCTTGAGCTGCGCCGCTAGCATCGTCACGTCCGCGCCGAACTTCTCGAGCGGCTCGTCGAGGCAGCGCGCGACCGGCTCGAGCCGCCGCGAGACGTACTCGAGCTCCTCGGCGGGCAGCTTGTCGAGCCCGGCGTGCTCGCCGGCCGCGGCCTCCTGCACGACGTTGAAGACGTGCTCTATGCGCGTCATCACTTCGTGCGTCGACATGTTCTTGCCCTTGACGCGCGCCGCGGCTGGCGACATGTTCGTGGCGTTGCCGCCGGCCACCTTCACCTTTTCGCCCGGCTTGATGACGCCTGCCTCCGGCGCCTCCAGGCCGCCGCCGCCGCGGTGCGGCCTGAGCTGGCGCTTGCCACGGTTGAGCGGGTCGCTCACCTCCTGCAGCCGCAGGTTGGACGGGATCCATGACGGGATATCGTCCAGCCTAGCCTCGGGCGACGGCGGCGGCGGCGCTGCCGAGGCCGGTGGCCGGAGCGGCGGCGAGAAGGACGTCTGCGGCGGCTTCTTCTGCACCAGCCGCCGGTCGGGCGCGGCGCCGCGGCCCTGCGCCTCGAGCAGCACCATCGCCCCAAGACGAAGAAAAGCCTGTCTGACTGTTACAAAAAGCTGGAGCTCGAGTTGCAGCGGCGGAGAGGTCACACTACCAAAGGCTTGACCACGCTTCTAAAACGTATCTAAAGTACATAGAGAGAGAGAGAGAGAGAGATCCAAGCGCATCGAAGCACAGCACCGCACGCAAAGGGCCTGGGACATACGAGGCGGGCGCGTGCCTCCAGCTGCAGCGGAGACGTCACACTACCCTAAGCTTCAGGAGCGCTTTACTCAAACCAGCTGTGCACCCCTTAACGTCGGCCGAACACTCGACTGAACGCTGGGTGACCCCCGCCCGCCAAGCACCTTGCAAACCACCGCAAGCTTTACCGCCGCATCGAGTCTCTCTCATTGACGCGTGCGGGAGGGAAGGGCCGCTGTTAGCCGCACCTACACGCAGAGCGGCATTGAATCGCCACCATGCTCGACCACCGCAACGTCTACCAGCAGCGTCGCGCCACTCCTCCGACGTCGCGCCCCCATGGCCACCGCAACGTCTACACCTCGCAGGCCTCGCCGCGCTCGTTCACCCGCCCGACCGGCGTCGGCTTCCAGACGGCTTCCGGAACCGGCTTCCAGACTCCCGTCGCGTCGCTGCTGTGGCTCAGCCACGACGAGGTCGGGATTCTCGCGGCGGAGCTTTCCTGCCCCCTCGTCCCCGGCCCCGCCGTCAACGTCTCGTTGACTTGCCACGAGCTGCGCGCGCCCCTGTCGGGTCCCCTCGCGACACTCAAGGAGCAGCACGAGCGCGCCAAGGAGCTCTGCGTCCAGGTGGACATGAGCTGCGCGCAGGTGCGCGCGGCCGAGGAGCTCGTGTGGTACGGCGGCGGCCTCACCACCGCGCACTGCAAGACGCTCGGCATGTACGCCGCTTTGGAGCGCCATCCCTCGACTCGCAGATCAACATTCTGCTCGGCCTCATCTGCTACACTTACCCGTTCGCGCCCCATGCTGGAAACAGGCTCGCGCGCACCCACTCGCTGCCCAACGTCGCGCGCCTCCCGCTCTTCAACAACGGCTTCGGCGACGACGGCATGCGCGCCCTCTGCGGCGAGCTGGGCAGGGGCTCGCTCCCGTCGCTCGTCGCGCTGGCGGTGGGCGGCAACGACATCGGCGCGTCGGGGGCCGCCTCGCTCGGCGGCGCGCTCGGCGAGGGTGCGCTCGGCGCGCTCGAGAGCCTCAGCCTCACCGGCAACGCCATCGGTGACAAGGGGCTCGCTGCGCTCGGCGCGCCGCTCCGCAAGCTGCGCCGCCTCGACTCGCTCTCGCTGATCAACAACCAGATCGGCGACGCGGGCATGCGCGCGCTGCTCGACCCCGTCGACGGCCCGCTGCCGGCGCTCACGACGCTCTACCTGCAGAACAACGCCGTCGGCGACGCCGGCTGCCGCTCGCTCGCCACCGCCATCGACGCGGGCGAGTCGGGCGTGCTTCCGGCGCTCCGCTGCGTCAGCGTGTCGGGCAACCCCGCAGGCAACGCCGCGCTCGCCGCGGTCACCGAGGCCGTCGCGCGCGCGTGCCGCCGCGACGAGCAGCAGGCGGTGGCGTGGCAGCAGTGAGGGTGGAGGAGGGAGACAGGGAAGGGGGTGTGTTGATGCGGCACAGGGAGCTCTCATGGTACTTGAGGCTGTTTTTAGGCTGTTAGGTTGTTTAGGCGGTTAACTATCGGTTCCTGCCCGCTGCCGGGTCGACAGATCGAATAAAGATTCAGCTGCTGAACATCATTTCGTCACCGGTGCCGCTCAGTGCGTGCGCCGGAAAACGAAGGCACCTGTAGCTCGAAAAGTCGTTGTGAGAGACGAGCCAGCGATTGAGATCTAAGGTGGACACGGCCAGTGGCTACCATAGTCTGCTATGGGACCGCGCGGCCACAGGTGCCTTCGTGTTCGGTCAAACTCGCTCAGACTTTCATCCGTACCCCGTAGCCGGGGCTTACCAAGATGTGCTCTGCCAATGTGCCACTGCCGTGCAGCTGGCGCATCGGGGGCTGCAGCGCTCTGGAGACCATGGTTGGGCCCTGCTCGGCCCTGTGGAAGGACGTGGCTGCGCTGTCCTGAACGCTCCTCTGGGGAGCCTTCAGACGCGCGGTGCTGCGCCTTGGCCGGGTGTA
>Ga0209713_10001132_pt1 | contig 15705 bp, 1 predicted proteins | sample ArcOceMetagenome_3_FD_187444 | JGI IMG/M metagenome (GOLD analysis project Ga0209713, IMG submission 187444) | Marine eukaryotic phytoplankton communities from Arctic Ocean - Arctic Ocean- Svalbard ARC20M Metagenome (SPAdes) (version 2) | ecosystem: Environmental > Aquatic > Marine > Oceanic... | reverse complement strand
CCCGCGGGACCCGCCGCCGAGTCCACTTGGTTCCGACTCCTGTGCTGGAGTTCCTCGGTCCTGCGGCTGCACTGATGCTGCGGAATACCAGAATACCGCCCCTGTACACCCCTACCCAAGTGATAGTGCCCGCGGGTATTCCGGTGACTCCTCTGCGCTGTAGCATCGGAGGCCCGTCTGGTCCCCGCACGGCTGCACGGGGACTCGCCCTGCTGACGCGAGGCCGCGATGTACCATGCGGGGTTCTGGCCGGCGCAGCCACCATGGCCCGTCACTCCACCTTCACCCGGGCACGCGCGCTCTCCCGTCGTTTCGCGCTCGCCGCACCGTGTCCTGTATCGGAGCCCGCTCGCGTCCCCGCCATGCGACCTCACAGTGTCGCCGCCGCAGCGGCACCCGCAGCAGCTCCTTGCGCCGCCGATGCTGGATGCGCGCAGCCGCCAGGTCATGCAGGTGCACGGAGATTCCTACATCACCAAGGCGGCGCCTACGCTCTTGCCGTCGCCGAACCGTCAGTCTCCGGAGAAGGAAGGGAGCGTGGCCGCCAGCAGGAGCGCGGTGGTCAAGCTCACGCTGCGGCTCGGCCTCGACTACGGCCAAACAGTCGGGGGTGGACCTGACAGGAGGGAGCAATTCGAAGCTGATCTCAGAGCGGACTTGGGGAATGCTTCCGGCCTGTCTCCTGGCTGCTTTCGCATCAAGGCCGTGGGTGTGGGAAGCGTGGTCGTCGGGCTGGAGGTCGAGGCAGATCCCGCTGAAAAAGGAGGGGACAGCCCAGACGTGGCCACAGCGGTCATGAGTTTGGCATCGCAGGCAAAGGACCCGCAGTCCGTCCTACGCGCCGGGCGCATCACGCGGTCCCTGCTGGCCCTCCATGCCCAGGACGTCCGTGGCAACAAGCTCGCCTCGCTAGTTTTGCCGAGCCATGCCGCAGCACCGCCGCAGCTCTTGGTAGACGCGTCGCCTTCGAAGACAAAGGGGATAGTGTCTGCGGACTTGGGGATCGCGGATGATGCAGAAATGAGCGACTTCACGCCGTTGGGGGGCGGGGGAGGACATGTAGCGCGCGCCGTTCGCGCTGCCCCGCCAGCACAGGAGGGGGAGGCAGACGACGACGGTGACGCGGGAACAGAGCTACGCAGGACACACCGGCGCACCCAGCGCTCTGCTGCACCTCCAGCCCCGCGATCGACACGGGAACAAGACGCGTCCCTGCGGCGCACCAGCCCTAGGGCCGCAGTTCCACAGCCGGCTCCAGCACCTGTTGAGTCCCGCAGGGCGAGCGAAATGCCTTCCCCATATGTGCGCGGGGCAAATGGAGCAGCCGCTGACTTTTTCGTCGACGATCTACCGCCAGACACTCACCGACGCTACGAGGTGGCTGCTCAGGAATCTCTGATCAGCTCATTGAGAGAATTACAGGGCATGCGGGACAGCAAAGCGACAGATGATGTGCAGGACAGTGCCAGCGAGCAACAGGTTGATGTCTTTAATTTTCTGATGGCCAAATTCGAGCCGGACGCGGAGGTTGAATTGCACTCGCTCCAGGCTGCGGAAAACAACGGCAAGAGGGGTACGCTCGTGTCATACGATTCGGAAGCAGGGCGGTGGCTGGTGCAAATGAAGGATGCCGACTGGTTCAGGTTGAAGCCTGCCAACCTGCGATTGGTGCAAGTCGAAGCAGACGATCACGTTAAATTCGAAAAAGGCCTGATTGTGGAAGTACACTCGCTTGAGAAATTCACTGATTTCAATGGCAAGCGCGGCCAGCTTCTCGAATTTGACTCTGAATCGGGGTGTTGGCTGCTGGCCCTGGCGGAGGACGGTCAATTGACTGCAGTCAAGCGTGAAAATCTGCGGCCGATTCCGTCACATAGGGTGCCAAGCAATTTGTCGGCCGATCTTCTCGGACCTATGCGAATGCCGACGCGGTTGTTGCCGGATGATGAGAGGGTATTTTGCGGCGGTTGCGGGCACCAGCAAACGACAGGCCAGTTCTGCGAAGCATGCGGCAGGGCGTTGGAAGATGATTTCGAGCCCCCGGCGCAAGTTCAGGCTGTCAAAGCGGTTCTGCCTGACCCAGTGCAGGTAAAGATCACGCTGGATTTAGATTTTAGCGTGGCCGGCGAGGAGGGGTCCACACAGCGAGAGGCGTTCAAGCACGACGTGACAATAGATCTTTCAAGAGCCTCTGGGCTCCCGCCTTCCAATTTTAACATCAAGAAGTTGTTCGCGGGAGGTGTGATTCTTGGCATAGACATTATGCCAGACCCGTGGGAGAACGCCCCAACCCCCGCCTCAGTTGCCTTGGACCTCCAGAGGCAAATTACCGATGTCAAATCTCCGTTGCGCTCAGGGAAGATCACCGGCCATCTCAAAGAGCTCCAAGTCGTTTTCCCGCCAGCAAATGGCGTCCATCCCGCGGCGCAGCGCATCGCTGGGCCGATTGCTGAGCCCATCGATGGGATCACAAACGATCAGAACACACCGGACGGTAGGCAGGGACAAGAGGATGTGCATTTCTGTGACAATTTCAACGACCAATTAACGGATTTGCTCCGAAAAGAAGATGAGGCCATACATCGTCTGAAAGCGTCAGTACAGGAACCGGACAACCTTGAATATTGGCGACGTACTCCAGAAATTTCTGATGCTCCCCTGCCGGAGACAAAAACGTACGTTCCACGCACCAGCAGCATAAATTCAAAGCCCGGATCACCGCTAGCGTTTCAGTCTGAAAGACTAGCGGCGATCCAGGCATCGCCTGCTGTCGTTCTGGAACCCCGGGTAGACTCTTGCAAGTTCACGCTTGAGGACAGGGGCGTGGCCCGTCCTGGCAACGGCGTTCCTTCACCTGTGCGGGATAAACCGGCACAATCGGTTTACCGTATTGAAGACCGCGAATTTGCTACCCGCGAATACCGTGCAGGACCTCGCATGCCCGCTGCAAGCAACACAAGATCGCTTCAGGTCAGTTCAAACTTATTTGCCGCCCGGATTGCCGCCTTGATTATCCATGGTAGCCTGTTTTGCATATTAATTTTTGTCTCAAACAATGCCTATGCAGCGTGCAAATTTTAGCGTCAAATAATGCTCTCACAGCCACGCATGTAATGACTTCTCTCTTGTGTGAGAATCCACAGGGCCAACACGGCGCGCCCGCCCACAGTCCGAGCAACTTGAAATGGCGTGAACGCCAAGAGAGCGAATTCAGTGACCCACACGAAGGGTCCCTTTACTCTCCTAGATGATGTGCCGTGTGTCTGAGAGGTCTTCTGTTTGTGCAAAGACGCGAAAGAGAGCATCTGGAATGTTATAAACATATGAGTGTGTAAGATATGTCGCCAAGGACACCGATCTTCGTCTAGAAAAGCTGGTAATCAACGCGTCTATTTGATATACATTATACGCGGTTCTATGGGTCTTGAGTTTCAGCTTAGCCAAGATGTTGCCAACTCGATATGTACACCACTTGGCAGCACATTGCCGGAGGTCATGTGGGACTGGCTGTTGGACTTCCGTGACCGCTAGGTTTAGCAACTTGTAGAGCTACTACCCGACCGGGAAACCATGGCATATGCGCAACAACAGCAATGCAGACAGCAGAAGGGAGGCAGTTTTAGCACATGACACGACGAACTGAATGGGCAGGAGAGGAGGCGGAGTTGGGAGGACGAGAAAACGTTACGGGCGGACGAGGTGAAGAGAAAAGAAGCCAGGGAGAAGGGGAGAGGGAGAGAGCGGGGGGGATGGAAGAGAGAAAGGGAAGAAAGACGGGCGACGCACGATAGTTTACCTATCGGTACTTGCACCCTCGAATGAAAACCGGAATAAGCCCGCTGCTCAACACCCCAATGGCAGTCCGAGTTGGCGCTTTTATTTTTGTGCTGGTTTTATTCTCAAATGACAAGAGAAAAACAAAATGGAGAAACAAAAGTAAGAGTTGAGCGAGGGTACAGCTCATCTGGAACTTTTGTGCATTTACAGACTGAACATCGAGAGGACATGCTTGAGCCAGGCCTACATGGGAGAAGGAAGTGAGCTCCGATGTCTCTTTACGCATCGCTGTTGAGGACGAGCGCAGTACCCTGCAAGGTCCAATGGCTGGCATGCTCTTTAGAGTCTAGGTCGGCTTCAAACACCATACCTACACCAGCCGCGCTTTTGCGGTCTGATGTCACATAAACAGGGGATCTGAAGGTGCCACTCAACTTCAGGCGATGCGCCTCGACAGGAATAATCTGGAGGACTGGCATCGTCTGGATGAGGACCTTTGGAGGCTGCCTTACTAGACGAGTCTCCTTGTGGCTCCATGATGCTCCTTCGATATAAAGTCCGTAAATATAGCATCCATCTTGCAAACGCTCCGTGACTTCTTCCGGTTGCAGGAACGACGTCACTTTTGTGAAAAGGGTTGACTTGTCCAGCGGCCACTTCTTACGGCGGCACGTAGTTTGGACGACAGCAGCCAGGAATGTCTCGGGAATAGAGAGTCCTGACAGCCACATCACCACTGGCTCGCCGTTTTCAACCCATTTAGAATATTGTTCCTGGCGTTTCATCCAGAACGCAATCCAATTGGCAAGACCCTTTCGAGTTGCGGGAGTGAGCTTGAGCCACGACGGCGGCAGAGACCCATTCAGGAGAGCCTGGCCAATGCTGTCCAATTCTGCGCTCATACCCAACTCGCCCTTCAGGGCCCTCTGAAGGTCACGAAGACTGATCTTCATGTACTTGTTGAGAGTGTTCCAACGGTCAAGCTCCTGCAACAGCACAACCTCAACAGGTCTCGGGGCGTTGCCGAGACCGGCCGCCGCATTATCTGCCATAATTTTCTTGCGCAAAACTGGGACATCAAACTCATCTGGGATCTTAGACTGAATGTCGGTTGCAACACCAGCAATAATCTCCTCAGAGCTAACACCTCCACCGCCCCCGCCGCGCGGCTGCATTGCAACCATTCCCGTCCAAAGTTCCTGCGTTGATTTGGTCATGTAACTTATTTCTGCATTGGGGTTGAGCCCGAAAACCTCTGGACTTGTTACAAGAGGCAATTTTTCAACGCTGTCTATGCATGATGCCAGCGACAATTCTGGAGGCAGGGTATAATCGAAGTCCTTGCCCTCAAAGAAGTGGAATTTCTGGAACACATCGAACAGGAAGTCTCCCATGTACTCCCCGATGTATGTGGTGAGAACACGACGATCGAAGTCACAAGTGACGCGTCCACCGTACATAGCATCACCGATCAGGTACTTCAGGCTTCCCCACGGATTCGCCTCTTGCTTCTCCTCCCATGACTTGGTGAGGTAGAAGCTGCACAGCAGCATAGAAATACGGAAATCAGATTCGTTGAAGTCATAGGCAACGTTCCAACCCACTTTGCCATACTTGCGCCTCTCCTGGACAACTGCATGGAAGAACGCCAGCACATATACAAGTGGTTTGAATGCAGGGTGAGGACAGGCGTCCATTTGTTCATCCGTAATTTTCGAGAAATTCGCACGCATATTCAATTTCAGTCCATTCGGAGGCTCAGTCACGACTTTCAAGCACTTTTGCAGGATACTCAAAGGGAATGTGTCGGTTGGATCGGTCGTCATCCACAGTCGATAGTCTACGTGGGGCTTGGTTGTCTGCTCGATGAGCTTTTCCAAAGTTCTGAGCCAGCTTGCCAGTAAATGGCAATTGAGAAGTGTCACCCACTGGCCTCTGGCTGCTCCCGTCTCGAGCATCTGGCCTGCCGCTTTGCCCTGACCTTGCCCAAGAGCGATAAACTTCAATTTTGGCCCCCCGAACCCTAGCTTTTCCGCCAGAGCGAACACATCCGACGAAGGGTCTGCACCGGGGCTTAGGATAAAAAGAACCGGAGTAAAGGCTGAGCTCTGCTCGAAGATCTTCATGTAATTGATGACCGGCGGTTGTACATACTTGTCGCTCATTTTCTCAATGATGAACATTTGTGTAGACACAGTCACACGGTCGGGGCGGAAGCATCTCATTAGACAGAGCTTCTGTAAGACATCCAGCTTCTCCGAATATCCCATGGGATATGCAGCACTCTCCGGGGAGTCACAATCGTACCACTGCTCCCATTCTGGACCATTGTTTGCGACGTCTGAAATGAGATTAGCGAAAACTTCGTCGGCACCAGCCAATCGGTGGGAGTCATGCCAACCAGCTTCTGAGATCCAGGCAAATGGAGGCGCACCACTTTTCTCGAGAGCAAGATTACCCTTGATAAAGAAGTCCAACAGCTCCTTGTTGAGGTTATCGGCTTGCGACAAGATCATGCATGTCATCTGGAAGGAGAAGAGAAGCTTGTGCCTCTCAAATATGCCCGTGCATGCATAGTTGTACACGGAGAATGTCAGATGATCAATGACATTCGCCACTCGCGACTCGACATTAGTATCCTTCTTGGCGCGCTCAAGTGACAATTTGAAAACAGTGAGGAAGGCGCCCAGAGCGAATTCGTACATAGGATCCAGGACCGCAAGGCCCGCCAGGGCGAAGTAGCACACTGAGCCTCGGATGGCAATAGGCATGTACGCTTGACGCGTTTCCTCAATTTCCTTTGCTGTTACCTTACCGATTTCAATCTTCTCAGCGATTTCGACTGCAGTTGCTTTTGTCTTTTCGAGCGTCACAACCAGATCCTCGTTCTCGAGTAGGTTGCCTGTTGCGTAGGCAAGCTCGCGCAACAACGTGTCCTCACAAGTCTTAAGCACAATTCGGTTCGCGCTGAGTTCCTGCACTAGATTCTCCCTCATTTCCTCCAAATCCAGTCTCTCAAACTTGACCACGACATTCAGTAGCTGGTCTGCGAGACCTGATTGCGTAACGCTGTAGTTTACGACCATGGTCTGTCCAAAAATCTCCGGACTATAGTGAGGGTTGGCAAGCTTGGTAGTGAAATAAAGACGGAAGCTAGGATCCCAGTCTACTTCCTTGTCGCCCAACTTGATGAAGGATCTGCCCGCAACGGTCTTAACATCTTTGTCTAGGATTGGGGCAATCACAGGATCAATATATTCGTCGATGCCTTCGAAGAGGAATGGGAACCCGTAGTTGACGGACAGCTCCAAAAACTTGAGAAAGTCACCGTCATTGAACGACTTGATCCGGCCCTCCAAATCCTTGGCTTCCTTCCTTTTGATCCAAGTCACGGCTTGCATCTGTGGGTCGATACAGAGCGGCCACCGGCTGGCGCGTGTCGTCAAAATACCATTCTGAACCGAAAGTTCGTCCGAGGGCAACCCTTCACCCTCCCACTGCGCCATTTCCAGATCCGTCGTCAGCATACTCTGCAGCAAATACGGCTCTGACAGAGGAATTTTCTTCTCTTCAATGTCAGGTTTCCAAAATTCAGAAAACAGCATGTTACGGTACTCAAAATTGAAAGCACCCAAATAGCTGAGGAAGGCGGAGCTGAGCAAACAGTCACCATCGAGTTTAGTTCGGTTTGCTCCTAGGGCTGCAATTTCGTCAGTCCAACGCACCCTTTCACTTGAAAGACCCGAGATGAGACGCTCAGCGACGGCGAGGAGCGCAGCCATCTTGGTGGCTTGGGCAGTGAGGTCATCCTTTACGGCGGTCTGCTCTGCCAACTCCTTGTTGAGTTCATCAAGCTTTTCCTTGATCTCTGCAAGCTCCTTTTTGAGCTTATTGAGATCTTTCGTATTCTTCTGCTGATCCATTTCCGCTTGTCGCACAGCATTACGCAACGGCTCAATCTTGGAAGCCACCTCGTAGTAATTTGCAATCGCCGCAACCCACACATACAATCCTGCACCTGCCTTGGAGATCATCTTCAAGCGGTCAACATTGAACTCAGGATTTTTGAAGAAACTCTTGACCCTGCCCATGACCTTTCCAGTCAGCCCATCTTTGTTGAAATTTTTGAGCGAATTGAGGAAGTCAGGTTTTCCCATCATGGCTTTCAGGCCGTTCCAGGTCAAGTCATTCTCCTTTTTCATAATACCGACGCACTCGCATACGTCCTTGACCAGTGGATTTGGGTTAGTGAAACCCTTGACCTCCGTGATGTCGTCCTTGTTCAAGGCGTCAAGAGCAGCTGCAGCCTCTTCAAGGGCAGGCATTGCTGCAGCCAGACCTGCCTCTGCTTCCACTTTCTGGATCCCAATCTTTTCAGTCATGACCGCCAGTTCTTCCTCTTTTGCAGTAGCAACTTCCTGTTTCTGCATGGCATCCTCTGTCTGAGCGTTGATCTCGACAAGCATTTCTCCCACCTCTTTGGACTTGGCATCTACAACAACAGTCTTCTCTGCCAGTTCGACCTGCATCTTGGCCACCTCGTCGGCAGCCTGGATAAGCTTTGACAAACCACCATCAAGACGCTGAGTCATTTCGGTATTCTGCGTGCGCTTGGCGCCGAGGGAAGACTTGTAGTTACTGATGAAATCAAGGTAGTTCTTGGGCGAAACATAGTTGTATCGACGGGCGCTAGCAAGATATTGGGCACTTTTGTCACGAACAACCTCGTGAACATTCTTGAAGTGCTCGACAATCTTGGGGCGCAGCTCATCAGGAAGTTCTTCAGATGCAAGGAAGCGCTCAGCAACGGAAATGAGCGCCTCCACCGGCCATGGGGTAAACCAGTCGATAGTAGTATTATTCACCATGCCAGGGAAGTTTCGGCACCGAGTTCGAAGATTGTCACCGTTTGGTGACATTGCGAGAACAATGTGTAAGTTATCACGGCATCTGTCAATGAAGAAATTCCAACAGTTGTCCTTGGTCTCCACAAGCCCAGCCTTTGCCACATCGGCACGTACTGCACTCACACATGCATCCTGCTCCTGCTGGTCGAAGAGCGCAGGCACCATGCCCGAAGCAAGCATGTTATTGATCATCTCCAAGAACCCTTCCTCGACGACGTGCGCATCAGTGAAAAGGAACACAGTCTTCTTGTTGTCTGCCCCTAGTGTGCTGTACAAGATCTTGAGATCCTCTCGGAACATTGACTCATTGTAACCACGGGCAAGGGTGATTTCAAAGAGTCCGCAATCCGCCGCAAACGCTGCCAACCTTGTCAGGCTTTGCTTCCCACTGCCGCCTACGCCGACAAGCATCAAGTTGCCACGCGGCATTTGCATCACTCTCTCAAGCCGAACAAGGTGCTCAAGAGCATTCTCGAACAGCACGAGGTTCATCGGTTTATTCTTTTCGTTGTACTTCTTCAATACACGCTCGAACGCCACCTTGACCGCTTCGTAGTCCCCCACATCCATGTAAAGGCGAGGCGCTCCCACTTCAGCACCCTCTTCGTCCTCCTCATCATCACGTGTGCAAATGTCCAGGAAATCACCGAACAGAATGGGATTAGCTAGCGCAGTGGCAGCATCTCCGCCGAAAGCACCCTTAACCAATTCTTCGACCATGCCATTGACCAAGGTCCTATCTTCGTCGTCGATAAGACGGTCGCAAAAGACACGCATTATCTCGTTCCTCCAGGCCCGGGCAATGGAAACAGGAGCTTCAAACTTGTCCGGAGTTGTTTGCATCAACCCCTGGTATACTCGACCAAGATCGCGTAGATTGAATAGGTAATGGAATTTGCTTGGAGTAGGTGGCAATGCGGCTGTGACCTGCGAATATAGCTTGAGGGTCATCTCAGTAAGTTTCTGTCCAGCTGCTTGCAAGGGTTGCTGAAATGGTTCCATGTGCCTTTTCAGCATAGACGATAGGATGCATGAAAGCGACTCATGGGACGGGAAAGGGATGTTGAAGGTGCTGAACATTGACACGAAGCGCGGGTTCACGACACTACGGGCACCACCCGGAGGACCCATTGCTCCAACATATCCACAATCCTTGATGTACTTCCAGTTTGTGCCTTCGCCAGACTTGAAATTTTCCCCCCGCTCATACAAACCGCCGCGCCCAAGCAGGAGCTTCAGAAGTTCAATAGGCTGCTGTGTTCCATACAAGTCCATCTTTGGCATGTTCATATCATCGACGAAAATCATGAGCTTCTTTCCTGCTGCGGGGCCATAGCTATCCTTAGTTCGCTTCTCCACATTGGCTTCGAGATTGCGCTGCAGGGAGATACTGGTGGTTCTACTGGAGAAATTGATGCCAAGCCACCCGAACTTGTCCACTGGCAGCGTCTTCAAGAAATTTTGGATCGTCACTGTCTTTGCTGTGCCAACATCTCCACTGTACAAGGTCGGGCGGAAGACCTGAAGGTTCCAGAAAAGATGGTAAGTATAGGTGACGACGTCGATGGTCGGAACGATGATGTTCGCAAAAGCGATTCCAGGAGTAGCCTCGTACTCCTTCACGTCATCAGACCACGGGACCCAGCGATTATCGTTGCTGAAGTAGAAGTCATACAGGGTGGGATACGACCCCGGCAGCGAACCCGCGCCAACGCCTTTGCTGCTTGAAACGGGGACGCCCGATATATCCTTCACGAATTTGTCGAAGCCAGTACGAGGAGCTCCCTCAAGCAGGGTGGCACCACAAGACCACATAATGCAGAAAACCATGTAAGCCTCAATTGCATTCGGATCTTGGACGTTCTTCTCCTCTGTTAAAAGAGCATCTAGCATAGCGCAGAGCTGGAACGTGAAGCCAAGGTCTGTGCCAGCGACAATGGTTGCCGGCCTCGGGAAGTACTCACCGGTAGGCAACAACCCCTCGACGACATAATTCACACACTTCTGCCAATACTTGTTGATCAGAGTCCTAAGGATACCCGCCTGAGCCTGATCTGCACGCTCGTTCAGCCATTTCCAGACATACGGTTCCCAGCCAAGGTTTTTGGGATCGACAAAGACGATGCCACATCGGCTTACGGTTGCCGGTGAAGCATAATTGAGATTTCCTGTTTCGAATAGGAGCTTGCAGTGATCCGTGACACGAATGCGCTCACCATTGGGAAGCGTGAGTAGCTTGTTGTCGTCCATCACTGAATTCATGTTCTCAACCCAAACAGCATCAACATCTCCATCAAAAACCACATACCGTTTTTCCTTCTCTTTACCCGGAGGAAGGGCCTTTACCATATCACGGAAAATGTTCGAGAGGAGCCCATCAGCCCACTCACGAGTGACAATATCGAGTACGCCGTAGAGCTCATTCACAGTCTGTGCCTTCGGGTTCATGATGTACAGTGTTGTTTTCATACCCATTTCACCTTGAGCGTTCTTCAAGGTGTGCAACACAGTGCTTTTGCCGCCACCCGTCGGGCCTACCATCATGGTAGTGTGGCGGGTTAGCATCGTTTCATACAATTGAATGACTTTGTCCACCTGATCGTACAAGTTTTTGTACCCCCCGGTTGCGATCTGATTTTCCACAGCGTTCTTGAGTGATTCCAGCTGCACGCGGGGACAGTCAAGACCCGGGAAAAGATCATCGATCAGACCCAAAAAGAGGGGCACATCCTCGAAAATGAACTTGGGGACGTTCATGTCACGCAATGCTCGCATCAAAACCATGTTCTCCGCAAGCTTCTCATTCGCGGGGTCACGTTTCAGGCCTCCAGCCATCACCAGCACGGACTTTAGCGCCCGGAGGGCGAAGTCATAGTGGGGCTGTTTCGAGCACTGCTCTCGTGCGAGCTTGTACAACACGACCATCTTCAGCGCCAACACTCGAGCAGATTCAAAACCTTCGGAGTAAAGCATGATCTCACAGATTTGCTGAAGATTAGGCACGATCATGGTTACTGGACGGAACATTGCCTTAAGATTGTCAGGCAGTTCAACACGTCCAGCATACCCTGGATTCATAGTGATGAAAAACCCGCAAGTTTCAATCAAGCCGATCTCCCTACCCTCGAATTGGAAACGCTTGAGCGACGCGGTGAGTGCGTTAAAAATTGTTTTAAGCTGGGCGGAAACGACGGAGAGTACCTCGAGCGTAATGCGATTGAACTCGTCGAAGCACCCCCACGCACCACACTGGCAAAGGCCAGAGAAGAACGTGCCCATAGCCTGATAATCAAGGCCTTCACCGCAATTCATAACGATGCAGCTTGTTCCAAGCGCTTTTGCCAAATCTTTCGTCGTCTCGGTCTTGCCGGTCCCTGCAGGACCAGCCGGGGCTGCACCCAACCGGAAGCTGAGGGCGGTAGTAATTGTCATGTAGCATCTGTCAGTCAGCGGCGTGATGACAAGACGACCGTTGAGACCCATGTACTCATAACCGTACATGATCCTACCTGTGCACTGTCTAATGACACAGTCATCCAACACTTTGTCCCAGTAAAAACGGAGCTGGCTCTCCCACGCGAACTCGCGGATGTCCATGATGGAGTCGCGGATGAATTTGTCTACAACATCGCGGGCATGTACGTCAACGATGATTTGCGTATTGACTTTCTTACGCATGAGTTTCGACAGATCTTTCCGCACTTCTCGGACAAGATCATTCACTTCTTCCTTCAGCTTTGCACCATAGTTCTTCATTGCGCTCTTGTCGCCTTTTGCAACGCGTCGGAAAACGTCCTCGATTTCCCAAGTCCACCACACCTTGATGCCAGTCTGGCAGCACATGCCGAGGGACATGTCCATCCACTTCAGACGAGGGTACTTGGGATAGTAGAAGACAGCTTCCTTCATGATTGCACGCAGAGCCACCTTCATCTCGGCAGACACGGCGGTCATCCAGGTCTCCACAGCACCCTCCACCGGAACCACTGTACGGAATTCAAAGCTTTCCTTTTCGGAAGATACCATGCCCTTGACAATCTTGTTGTTGCGCGCAAACATCAGTTCTTCAGTGTTATCAAACAGGCCCAGCATAAACTCCTGGATCATGGTCACATCTGAGGTGCCCAAGACGCGCAGCAACTGGTCGTCAGCCAGGAAAAAGAACCTTGGGAAAGCATTGCGTTTCGTCTCGAGGTAATCGGTCAGACTCTTCTGGCAGACGTCCAGAGAAACTGACATGTCATTCAGGGCACCAACACGCCCGTCGACGAGGCACGCATCATGCGCATTTGTGTTCTTCAGGGTCTCTTTCATCATGTCCATCCAAGCCTTATCGATTTTGTCAAAGGCCTTGGCGGCCTCAGGAAGCTGCATGCGAATATCGTCCGAGCCCACAAAAATACCCTCCAAGTACATCCACTTCCTCTGCGTCACCAGCCAAATGTCGCAGCATTCGCCAATGGTCGACAATTTTTTCTCCCATGCTTTCACCTCCTCCAAGAATGCAATCACAAATTTTGAGCCCGCCATCGCCTGGAGAGCCGTCATATTCTCATCAATAGCCGTTGTGACTTCCTCAGTTCCTTTCAAGATATGCCCGCGTGGAATATCACCTTTCAGATAAGGAAACAAGTCCAGACTCATCACACCCCACGTTTCCTGAATTTTGGAAAGACCACTTTCGATTGCAAGCTCCTTGGATGCTGCATTGCAGATTTCGTTGACCTGGTCGGTGTATGCACCAAGATCCATCTCGAACAGCTTGCCCAACGTGAAAGTGTTCTGGTCGATATTGAAAGACTTGCCGGTCAGGCTCAAGAGCTTCTGCCAGTGACGGTCACGAAGAGCATCGGCCTTGAGCTGCACAAGCAGTGGAATTGTGGTTTTGAACTTCTCCATTTCCTCCTTTACAATGGCGTACACAGCGTGTGATGTTGCCACCTTGGGTAGCTTCTTGTGCTTTGTTAGTGTCTCGTCCATTCCATCATTGAGCTTGTCAACATTCAGATCCTTGAAGAAGAGCGTGCCTGACCATTCGGTTGTATTCTTCTTGAATTCTTCGTACAGTCCGTAAATCATCTGCAGGCTTTTCAGGCTTGCCTCCACCATAGCCATTTCTGGATACGACGTGACTTCGAGGCCAAAAAGAAGCTGAGCGTTAGAAAGCTCGTCCTTTTGTTTTTGCAGCTCACCAATTCTTTGGCGAAATTCAGCCATGCGATCCAAGCCGGTATCTAGTGACGCGTCACGAAGTTCGATGTCCGCTGAATCTGGGCCTTGCTTCCTGAAGTCTTCAAGGCAAACCTTTGTTTGCTCAACAAGGTCTCCCACAGAGTCCTGCGTCACCTGCCTGAATTGCTTTTTGATGGCACCGAGCGCGTAGTCAACCTCCTTTGCCTCTGCAACAAGTGCGAACCACTGAGCACGAATACCCTGGATGAGATCCCGGGTAGTCTCGTCAATGGGATACTCGAACATGATCAGGGTGCGACATTGCTCCTCCACCACAGTGAACTTCTCTTCCATCTGAGGAGTGCTATCTTTGATTTCACCAATGAGGCGTACCATGGCCTTCAAGGCCTCCAAATCCTCGGGAGTCTTGGCAAGCTTTTCGCGCTTGTTAGAGATCAAGTCATTGAGAGTGTTCACTTGCTGTTTCGCGACCTCATATACGCATTTTCCAATTACGCTGATCCATGCATGAACCTCTCGCTGCAAATCCGCAATGAGCTCATAGCAAGAAACCTCCATGAAATTGATGTGCTTCACAGCTTGCTCGCCCTGGATTTGGGCGAGCATCTTTCGGTAGTACGTCAACTTGTCCTCATAGTCAACATATGTGGGGTTCGTCTTCACGAACTTTTCAAGCAGCTCATGCTTGTCGTGTTTCCAAAGACCACTGTACCGCTTCCACTTATCCAGGAATTTCTTCATGCCTGCAAAAGATTTTTGGGCAGCCTGGTTCAGTGTGAGCATCATCTTGATAACCTGCGGATCATGAGCAATGTCTGAGTAGTACGAAAAAATGACAGGCTCCTCCTCTTCTCCGTGAAAGTTTTGAGGAAAAACCTCGATGCAACTGCCACGCATCCAACGATTGAAAGCCTTGGTGCTTTCAACCATGTTTTTTACCATCTTGGTAAAGAGCTTGTGCATGTCCGCAAGCGAGGGAGCAGCAACGATTTCTGGCGCAACAAGACGCGATACGACTTTGAAAATAGGCGGGTGCTTTGGGGCTTGTGGATCCCTGTCGATGTTCAGATAAGAATTAAAAGTGCCTAGTGCCTTGTAGACACACTGCGTAAGAGCGCGGTAAATGAGCTTTTCCCAGTAGGCGTAGTAGTTGGCGAGCGCCGGCGACTTGTGAGTGCCAGTACCAGCCACAATACCCTCGATCTTGCCCATCTGTTCTTTGATACTGCGATACTTCTTGACGAGTCCTTCTATCACAGTTGCACGCTTGCGCTCCAGAATTTCATAGAATTCCTGCATGTCCATGGTCCGCTTGCCAATGACGTCACCGGGATCGACCAGGTTAGCGTTCATGATGGAAATAACGACGGATTCAATGTTGTACGCACTCATCTGCACTTGCTTCAACGTCGTGGAGAATTCGTTGATGTGACGAGTGCACCTTTCGATATAATCTTTGATCGCCAACGAATTCCAGTTGAGCGGATCAAACCCAAAGCGGATGGTATCCTCTAGCTCCCTCATCTTCCCATTCAGGAGCTCGCACTCAGCCGGGGTCAAGGACGCAACGACGGAGTGGTAGTGCGCAAGCATGACCTTCAGACCCTCAACATATTCGATGTACTTTTCTTCCTGCAGGGCTACGTTGAGTGCATTCTCGGGAACTGTCAGCCCCATGCGGTCCAAGTACTTGGCTTCTCGAATGACCGCTTGCAGATCTTTGCTGAAGTTGACGACGATTTGCTTGTTCTCCTCTCTGAGGATAGGGTTTTTCATATGGAGGACCACGGCATCCTCTACCCTCAGTTTCCAATCTTCAAAAAGGCCG
>Ga0209713_10001131_pt1 | contig 15713 bp, 7 predicted proteins | sample ArcOceMetagenome_3_FD_187444 | JGI IMG/M metagenome (GOLD analysis project Ga0209713, IMG submission 187444) | Marine eukaryotic phytoplankton communities from Arctic Ocean - Arctic Ocean- Svalbard ARC20M Metagenome (SPAdes) (version 2) | ecosystem: Environmental > Aquatic > Marine > Oceanic... | reverse complement strand
CGTACTGCGCGATGAAGCCCCACTGGCAGCCTTTCTTGACGGCGCAGTCCGAGAACTGGAGACCGGCGTAGTGCGACGGGATGAGCGCCTCGCGGGCAAAGCCGTTGGTCGGGAACTCACGCTCGCCCGACGCGCAGACCTGCGGGTGCGCGTCGATCGTGTCCATGAACCACTCGGAGCCGGAGCGCGGCTCGGTGACGAAGAGCGCCTTGATGCGCGGCAGGGGGGCCGGTGGCGCCGGCGGCGGCGGCAGGCCGAGCGCGTCCATGACGTCAAGGAAAGGCTTGGCGAGCTCCGCCTCGAGCAGCGGGTCCTGGGAAGTCGGCTTGGACCAAGGCTTCCGGCGACCGGAGTAGTGAACGAAGACGGCGTCGTTCAGGTACGCCTCGATGTCGTCGACGCCCTGCACCATCAAGTCGGCCATGGTGATGTAGCCGAGGCCGTCGCGCGTCGGCTTGCTCAGGTAGTCGTTCCAGCACGCCACCTTGTCGGCCAGGGCGAGGTAGGGGACGCCAAGGCCGAACGACAGCGAGTCCTCGGGGAAGATGTGGAGCTCCTCGTTCTTGTCCAGCCACCAGTCGTACATGCCAGTGACGTCCTGGTCACGCCAGCCCTTCAGGCTCATGTAGACGAGGCCAAAGTTCCAGACGGGCTGCGCGACAAAGTCGATCTTGGAGCCGCGCTGCTCCTTCGACAGGTCCTCGAGCACCTTGGTGTACACGTCGAGCGGCGCGCCGCACTTGCCCTCCGCGAACTCGCACGTCGGGGCGTTCTCCGCGTCCTTCTCCGACAGGTACAGGGTCGCCGAGTTCTCCGACCAGTCGGAGCCACGCGAGAACGAGTCGTACTTGTGGCAGTCGTCCTGCCACGAGAAGCCGTCGCACTGACCGACGACGACGATGTCCTCCGGAATGGGGGCCTTGGCCAGCAGGGAGATGTCGTCCTTGAGGATAACGTCGTCGTCCATGAAGAGGATCGAGTCGACCTCGCTGAACATGCTGAGGTGCGCCAGGTAGAAGCGCATCAGGTTGAAGCGGGTGTGGTGCATGCTGTCGTGGTCCCACTCCTCCTGCAGGATGGTCAGGTTGGTGCGCCACGCCGGGTTGTTGATCGACTCGCCCGCCTTGGGGCGCATCCACGAGGGATTCATGTCCTTGATCTCCTCCTGCGCAGCGTCCATCGAGAGCACGTTCAGCACCTGGTTGGACTTGAACGGGACCACGTCCTTGAGCGTCGCCTCGAGGGTGTCGACCTTGTCGCCAAGGACCCAGATGTCGAGGGCCGCATCGGTCGTCAGCACAACCGAGCCGATCGCGGCCTGCAGCGGCAGCTCGCGGTCGGAGAGGATGACCAGGGTGATGGCGTCCGCCGCCTTGGTCTTCTTCTGGGTCGCCTGCACCTCGGCCACGGCCTCCTTCTTGTCGGCCACAACCTCCTTCGTCTCGGCCACGGCCTCCTCCTTCTCGGCCACGGCCTCGGGGGAGGTGGAGGGGGAGGCGGAGGCGACCGGTTCGGTCTTGGCCGGGGCGGTGTCGACAGCGGGGGCCTCCGCCACCACTGCCTTCTCGATCTTGTCCGCCCCCGCCGGGGCAGTCTCCTTCTCGGTCGCCGGGGCGGCGCCGACATTCGGCTTCACTTGGTCAGCCTGGGACTCAAGCTTGCTTACGGCATCCGCCTCCACACGGGCCGCCTCGAGGACCTGTGCGCGCGCCGCGGCGAGCGCAGCGGTGCCCGCCGCCCCCGTCGTCGCGTTCGTGGTCGTCGCGCTCACAGACGTAGGGAGCGCGCCAATGTCAGTGTTGCCCGCGGCAATCGCGCGGAAGCGTTCGAAGGATTCACGGAAGCGGTCGAATGCCGGCTGCGCATTCGAGGCCGATGCGGCCCCCGCCCCGGCCGAACCAGGCGCGGGGACACCGCCGACAAGGCCCAGGACCGCGAGCATTTTGCTCGAAAGCCCAGCGACTTGCCTTTTGAGGCATCGGTCCTTCTCGAGCCTGGGATCTTACCTTCGGCGACTGCCGGCTTTGAGAAACCGAAGACCGAAGCCGACTCGGGCAGTTCAAGTTTTGTGGCGCGCGTAGCGCAGTGGGAAGAGCGAGCATCCGGAAGAGGGAGGGGGGTTACCCTGCGGAAGAGGGATTACGGCAGGAGGCAAGGGACGAGCACAACCGCGGCGGGGAACCAGGCCTTCCCGGCACAAGGTGGTCCGGGGTCGCTCACGGTAGCAAACGCGCGAGTCAGCGGTGCCAAACCACCGCAGCCTTCTAGCCTGTCATGGCAACAGTTGACTCGCTCAAAGCTTGGCGTGGCGTTGGTCAGACGTCAACGCGATGCAGGCGGTCCGCGTCGAGCCGCTGCAGTCTGGCCTGGTGGAGGCGGCGCTCAAGCCACTCGAGCCCGACCGCGACGGCGCGCTCGCGATGCACGACCGCGTCGCCTCGTCCACGTCCTCCTCTGCCTCCACACTCTCGCCACCACCCGAGGCGCCACCACCGCCTGTTGCGGGTGCGCCAGCCGGCGGCGATTCTCCCGTCGATCCTTCCGTCGCCCTCGCGTCTGCACCCGCCGATTCGGACGTGGCGCCAACGGCAGTTGATGACGGATCAAAGCCACTCATCATGACCGGTGAGGCGACCGCAGCGGAGCCAGCCTCGACTACGGCGGCCACGACAGATGGCTGCGCACCCGCGGCGGCCGCCACGGGTGCCGATCCTTTCCCGAATTCCATATTCGACACCTGCACCGATGCAGCCTCCGGAGCGGACGACTCGAAGGATGCCGCAGGCGAGGCATCCGCACCGAAGCCACGCAAGATGGTTAGCACGCAGTGGACCGCAGAGATGGACGCGCAGCTCACAGCTGCGGTGACGCAGTTCGGCGAGGGGCAGTGGTCCAAGATTGCCGAGCTCGTCACCGGCCGCACCGGCAAGCAGTGCCGGGAGAGATGGAAGAACCAGATCAGCGCGGAGGTGAAGAAGGGCGACTGGACGCCCGAGGAGGACAAGCTGATCGTCGACAGCGTCGCGGAGCTGGGGACGCGCTGGAGCGAGATCTCGAAGCGCTTCGTCGGCCGCACCGACAACGCGATCAAGAATCGGTACAACTCGGAGGTGCGCAAGCGGGAGCGCTCCGAGCAGCGAGCGATCCGCGAGGCGGCGGCCGCCGAGGAGCGAGCCAAGAACCCAGAGGCCGCTGCGGCGGCCGCGGCTGCGGCCGAGGCCAAGTCGCGCAAGCGCAAGTCCGCTGGGACGGGCGAGCGCTCCCGGAGCAAGAAGCAGGCGACCGACGACGCCATCGACGACCTCGTATGGCTCGAGTCGGACGAGGCGGTCTCCAAGCTCGAATCCAACGAGATCGACGCGCTGCTCGCCGAGCTCAGCCAGCCGACGCCGGGCCGGAAGAGGAAGAAGAGCAAGGCGAGCAAGGAGGGCAAGGCGGGCGAGGCGGGCAAGGAGGGCGAGGCGGAGGGCAAGGAGGGCAAGGCGGACGGCATGGAGGGCGAGGCGGACGGCATGGAGGGCGAGGCGGACGGCATGGAGGTCGAGGCGGAGGCCATGGAGGGCGAGGCGGACGGCGAGGCGGACGGCGAGGCGGACGGCGAGGCGGACGGCGAGGCGGACGGCTCGGACGATGCCAGCGACGACAACGAGCCGGGCAGCAGCCACAGCAGCAGCGAGGCGGACGACGAGCGCCTCAGCCTCCACCAGGTGCTAACGACGCTGCGCCGCGCGCGCAGCCCAAAGGCGCTGCTCAAGGCGGCGGGTGACCTGTGCAAGATGGAGGAGTCCCGTCTCGAGGAGGAGCACAAGAAGTCGGGCGGCGGCAACCGGACGCCCTCGTCGCACCCGAACGCGCCCGCGCCGCTGCGCACGCCGGGGTCGCACTCGCAGCTCGCGCAGCTGCTGCACGACGACGAGCACGAGCTGCTGCCGTCGCTCGAGTCGCTGGTGCACGACGCCGAGTCGTGCTCGTACGACTTCTCGCTGCTGCTCTCGCCCGAGGCGCGCTCGGCCGTCCACGTGGGCGCCTCGGCGCACGGCGCCGCCAGGCTGCCGAGCCCCTCGCGCTCGCCGGGCCGCCCCTCCTCCGTCAGCGAGAGGCGCGCCCGTCCCGCCTCGGCCACCGGCGCCGAGCGGCCCCGCCCCGCCTCCGCCGACTCGTGGCGATCACGCCCCGCCTCTGCCGGCGACAAGCGCGCGCGGCTGGGCGGCCTGCTGTCGGCCTGCACGCGCTCGTCGCTGATCAGCTTCCCGTCGTCGGCGAGGCTCGACACGCCCGAGGTCAACCAGAGCACCTCGCCGCTGCTCGCGTCGCTGCTCGCCTCGCCGCCGCGCTGCTCGCCCCCCCAGCAGCGCTTCTCGCCGTGCCTCGCCGCCGCGCCGGGCGCCGAGGGCGCGGCGGGCGAGTCGCCGGGCGCGGGCGGCGAGTACCACCTGAAGCGGCCAGAGGGCGCGAGTCCGATCGGCGCCGCCGGCGGGCAGGCCAGCGGCGACGAGGCCGCCGACGGCGCGCCCGCCACGGGCGAGGGCGCCGCCAGCTCGCGGCCGGAGCTCCAGGCGGTGCGGCTGGCGGAGCTGCCCTTCTTCGACCTGGCGGGGCTGCTGACGCCGCTCATCGCGCACAGCCTCGGCGCGTCGCCCGCCTCGGTGCGCAACCTGCTCCGCCTCGACGAGGGCGGCCTGGCCCGCGCCGCCGCCAGCGCCGCCGCAGCCTCCGCAGCCTCCAGCACCGCCGCGTCCGCCGCGCCGGGCTTGGCTCCGGCGGAGCAGCCGGTGCGCGTCATCGACACGGAAGGCAGCGCCGACGGCAGCAGCGCCGACGGCAGCAGCGCCGACGGCAGCAGCGCCGACGGCAGCAGCGCCGACGGCAGCAGCGCCGACGGCAGCAGCGCCGACGGCAGCAGCGCCGACGGTAGCAGCGCCGACGGCTGCGCCGACGGCTGCGCCGACGGCAGCGCCACCACCTGCCCCGTTGAGGCCGTCGACAGCATGGACGTCAGCAGCGATGCCATCAGCGACGGCAACAGCGGAAGCAGCGCCGCCTCAACCAGCACCGCCTCGATTGGCAACGAGACGTCGCCGCAGCCGAAGCTCTCGCCGGAGCCGGAGAGCCGATCATCGCCCACGCAGGCTCCATGACGCACAAGGTCAATCCTATTTGTCTGGACACGCGGAGTGACCAGCGCGGGGCCATGCGTCATGTGGGGCAGCATCATCAAGGGCGGCCGCATTTTGTGCATGACACCGATTGTGCGTTTCGTTTGATCGTCACGAGCGTGTGCCCAAACCGTAGACACATCTGAAGAATCACGTTCACTACAAGCCGTTTCGACACTACTGCGTACTAAACTCTAAACTTACCGTACGATCAAGACGACGTTCTTTTTGGACCGTGCTAAGACGTCAGCCCCGGCGCGCCGGGCGAGTACCACCACTTGATGTCGTTCTGCCTCCCGTACCAGTCGTTCCAGCTGCGCTTGCGCCCCGGGTGGGGGCCAGGCGGCCGATACGGCTGGAAGGGCCACGCTACCCAGTCCCAGGGACGGACGCCGCCCCGGCTCGGCAGCAGCTCCTCGCCGTCGGCCTCCTTCTGCGGCAGGGAGAAGGCAAAAAAGTAGAGGGCGGCGTAGACGCACGCCGCGAAGAAGGTCGTGATGACGAAGAGCAGCATCGACCTGAGCGGATCGCCCGGGTTGGCGCCGCCCGGCTCCAGCGCCATCAGCACGCCGTTGGGCACGAGCCACTGTGATGCTGCGTGGGTGTGGGCCTGCCAAGCGCTTGCGGGCAGCGCGGGCAGCGCGGTTCCGAGGCGACCGCCCAGCGCTGTGGCGCCCCGCGCGGCCAGGGTCGAGGCGTGCGACGCCAGACTGGCGGCGGTGGCCAGGCCGTGCGCCGTCGCTTCGACCGCAACCTTGCCTGGTGGCGGCGGACGGTCGGGCGGGCGCAGCCGTGGCAGCGGCGGCCTCCGCAGGCTGTGACCCAGCGCGACGGCGTGCGCGAGCGCGTCGCCGCCGAGGGCGCCGCGTGCCTCCTCGAAGGTCAGGTTGTGCGCGGCGAGCACCAGTCGCGCGCGATCGGCCTCGGCAGGCGCGGAGAAGCAGCCCTCGATGCTGGTGCACGGCGACGACGAGCCTGCTGTGGGGCGCGCGGCCGCCACTCCTCCTCCCAGCGAAGAGTGGTTCGAGGGCCCCGCCACCGTAGTCGAGCCCCAGCCGCCAGGTAGTGGGGCGGCGACGCCGCTGCCGCTCATGTGAGCACACGCGTGAAATGCACCAAACTTGGGCTGAAGCTAACGCAAACCACCGCACGCAAAACGATAGAAGGCGCCGCTGCGGGTCGGGTGGCGGCGGTTGGTTGTGTGGTGCGTCGACGCCTCTCCGGGTTGGGTTGGTCGGCGGGTGGTTCTCTGCCAAGCTCTCGTTGGGTCGTTGGGCGAGAGTTGCAGGCGAGACGCGAGAGTGGCGCATGTGGATCGCGCGCAGCGACTAAAAGTCTTCTGCCTAAATACTATCTAGTGGGCTCCGCTCTACTTTAGATCATTGCTTTGCCTAAGCTGCCGGTCAGGCGAGGCCTCGTTTACGCCGGCGCGGTAGCGTAAAACATACATTTGGCTTTTTTCGCCTTTGTAGCCTTTCCCACCGCCGCCGGGGCTAGCCGAGCGATGCCGCCGCCGATGGCCGAGGGCTGGCAGGCCTACCAGGACGAGAAGAGCGGCCGCACGTACTACCACAACGCGCAAACCAACGCGACGTCCTGGGACTTTCCGGCGGTCGTGACGGCGCAGGGCGTGGCCAAGCAACTCCTCGGCGGCAAGGACAAGGATAGGAAGAGCGGCGCCGCACGGGTGGTCGACATGGACCGGAGGACGAACCAGCCAGCCGAGGGGGGCGAGCCGGACGACGACGACGACGACGACGATGACGACGACGACGACGAGGCGCCAGCTGCCGAGGCGCCTGCCGCCGCAGAGGCGTCTTCCAGCGCGGGGCCAATCGAGATCAGCGCCGAGGTGCGCAAGGCCTTCGACGACTTCGACCTCGACGACAACGAGACCATGGACTCCAAGGAGCTGCGCACGTGCCTGCGCAGCCTCGGTCTGATGGTCGACAACCACGAGGGAGAGGTGGTGCTCGCCAAGTACGACGCCGACGAGTCCGGGACGATCGACGTCCAGGAGCTGCAGGCCATCGTCAACGACCTCGAGGCGCTCAAGGAGACGTACAACACCAGGGCCTCCCTGCAGCGTCAGGGCACGTCGATGCGCATGCCAGCGCCGCAGGCCGCTTCCGAGGTGAAGCAGCTCCCGCCGAAGAAGCCCGCGCCCAGCGCCGGCGCGGCATCGGCTGCGGCGCCGGCTCCCGCTGCTGTGAGCGCACGACCGAGGGGCAAGATCAACATGGCGCAGTTCGAGCAGAAGGCTGCCCCGAGCGGCGGCCCGCCCCCCGTGGGCCGTGGCGCGGGCCGAGGCCGCGGCCGCGGGCGCCCCATGGCCGAGTTCAAGCGGGACGACGACATCACGGCCGAGGAGGCGGCGGCGATGAAGAGCGCGTACCAGCGCGGCCACCACGTGGCGGCGATCCACATCCAGAAGATTGTGCGCGGCAACGCGGCGCGCAACCTCCTCGCGCACAAGCGGCGCAACACCGCCGGTGCCTTTGGAGCCGCTCTCGAGGCGCTGCGCGAGCGGCTGCTCGGCGTGTGGGAGGATGCGCGGCGCTCGGCGGCCGCGTGGTGGGAGGAGGGGGCGGGCGCGCTCGAGCGCGAGCTGCCGTCGTTCGAGGCGATGGCGATGGCGATGGCGATGGCGATGGCGATGGCGATGCCGTCGTGGTGGGGCCCGAGCCACTCGCAGCGCGCGCTGGTGCTGCTCGTGCTTCTCCTGCTCGCCCTCCTGCTCGGCTCGTCGATCGCGTCCATCGGCCCGGCGCCGCCGCCGCCGCCGCCGCCCGCCGTCGGCTTCTTCTCCCTCTGGGGCCCCGCGGAGGCGCTGCCGCCGAGCCCGCCGCCGCCGCCGTCGCCGCTGCCGTCGCCGCCGCCGTCGCCCGCGCCGGCGCCGCCGCCTCCGCTGCCGCCGCGGCCGCCCGGCTACCCGAGCCTCGCCGCCGGCCTCGCGGCGAGCCTCGCCGCGACGGGGGGCGCGACGGGCGCGCGAGCCGACTTTTTCTGGGGCCTCGGCTTCGGCTGCCTGCTCGCTGCCTGCGTCTACGGCGCCGCACGCGCGCGCAGACGGGTCGGCGAGTGGGAGGCTGCCGCGTGGCGCCGCGCCGACCACCTCGCCGAGCCGCCCGCCGAGCCGCTCGCCCAGCCGCACGACCCGCGGCGGCCGCGGCCGCCTCGCGACGCGTCGCTCGTGTCCGACTCGCGCTTCTGGCCCAGCTGGCTCAAGCCGGCGCCGGCGACCACCGCGGGCGCGCTCGCCGCCGAGCAGGCCGCCGCCGCCGCGCAGCGCGCGTCGCTGCTCGCGCCCGAGTACCCGCGCTCCGACGGCTGGTGCCGCCCGACCGGCTCCTTCCAGCCGCAGCCCGACTGGTACCGCCCCGGCACGAGCGCGGGCTACTCGGGCTCGCTGCAGGCGCGCGGCGCCGCCGCCGCCGCCGCCGCCGCCGCCGCCGCCGCCGCCGCCGCCGCCGCCGCCGCCGCCGCCGCCGCCGCCTCGGCGCAGAGCTCGCCGCCGCCCGACGCGCTGCCGCGCGGGCGTCTCGACTTTGACGACATCGAGATGCAGAGCAAGGGCGGCGGCGGCGCGACGGGAGGCGGCAGCGGCGCGGCGGGAGGCGGCGGCGGCGCGGCGGGCGGCACGAAGGGCGAGGCGGTCATCGGTGTGGCGGTCGCCGGGCTGCCGTCGACGATCCTCGGCCACTACGCGGCGGCATCGGCGCCGCCCGCGTCGCGGCTGAGCCCGGGCGGCGCTCCGATCGACGCGGTGGCGCGCTCGCACCTGCACGCGCTGCAGCAGATGGTGCGGTCGAGCGACGCGGCGCGCACCGCGCGGGCGCAGGCGCGGCGGCGCGAGCACGGCGCGGCCGTCGCGACGAGCTGGATGCGCTGCTGGCAGCGCGTCAAGCTGCACAACCTGCCGCACGACGAGCCAGCGCGCGGCGGCCTCGAGCTGGCGCAGCGCGAGCCGCACCTCGACTTCCGGCTGGGCGACCTGCTGCGCGACTCGTTCGAGCCGCTCTACGACGCCTTCTGCCACTACGCGACGCGCGGGCTGCTGCCGCCGGCCGACGCGCAGGCGCGGCTGCGGCTCAGTCTGACGACGTCGCTCGCCGACGAGGGCCTCCGGCTGCAGATGGACGACTGGGTCGCGCTCGCGACCGACGCGCGGCTGGCGACGGCGGCGGCGGAGGCGGCGTCGCCCCAGCAGCAGCCCGCCGTCGACGCCGAGGCGGCGCGGCGCGAGCGGAGGCACTCGACCACCAAGGAGAGGCTCGCGCTGCGGCAGGCGCGCGGCGCGGAGGCGGCGGCGTCCGCCCAGCGGCTCAAGGAGGTCAAGTACCTCTACTCGTCGGTGGTGCGGCGGCGCGCCGACACGCGATCGTGCCGTCGCGACGGCAGCGTCGCGATGATGCGCACCCCCGCCAAGGTCGCCGCCCGGCAGGCCGCCACCGAGGCGCGGCAGGTCGCCGCCGCCACCGCCGCCACCGCCGCCACCACCGGACGCGGCGCCGGCGCCGGCGCGTCGCCCGAGGCGCTGGGCGGCCTCGACTTTGCCGAGTTCCTCGAGCTGCTCGTGCTGGTCGCGTGCTGGCGCGCGCCGCCGTCGCCGCCGCTGCCGCTCGACGCCAAGCACGTGGCGACCTCGGTGCGCGCGCTCCTCGTGCAGGTGCTCACCGGCGCGGCGCGCGCGCCGAGCCTCTCGTTCAAGCGCGCCGCCTACGGCTCGCAGCGCCTCCAGGAGGCGCTCGAGGCGCTGCACGAGCAGCTCGCGCTCGCGCACGCCACGCACGCCGCCCACGCCGCGACCGCCGCGACCGCCGCGACCGCCGCGACCGCCGCGACCGGCGCCGCCGCCGCCGCCGCCGCGCTCTCGGCCGCGCCGCAGCCGGCGCTCCGCCTCCCCAACTTTCTGCGCATGTGCGAGGCGGCGGGCCTGCTCGCCGGCGACGGCTCCCTCACCGCGCAGCAGGCGGTGCACGCATTCGTGTGCACCCTGCCGGTGCTGCCGCACGTCGAGGGCGAGCCGTGCCTCCTGGCGGGCGCCGACTTTCACGAGGCCATCCTGCGCATCGCACACGACCAGCTCGAGCTGCCGGCCGTCTCGACGTACTCGACGCAGGAGGAGACGCGCCTCATCGAGCAGCTGCCCGTCGTCTGCACGAGGCTGATCCTGCTGTCGAGCGATCTGTCGTGCTGACGGCTCGGCCCCGCAGCGCCGTGCTGCACCTCTCTGTCTCTGTTGCATGTGTACAGTACTAGGTCCGTCCACCTCCGTTCAATAGTTGAGATTTCAGTTGAGAGTCAGTGGCACCGAGTTACACACGAGAGAACGAGCGACGACGGGCAAATGACAAGATAATGACGTGACAAGACGATCCGCGACGCCGGCGCTGTGTGCGTGCCCTGACGGCGCTGGCACCGTCGCATCCTTGCAGCTCAAGCGCAGCCGCACAGGGCGGCGAGCGTGCGCTCGTCCGCGCGCAGGTGCGGGTTGTACTCGAGCTCGTCGGCAAAGGTCGAGGGCACCGTCGCCTTGCTCATCGCGCGCTTGTCCTGCGCCCGAGCCAGCGCGAGCCGCGCGTTGCGGTTCATCGGCTCGCGCTTGCACGCCATCGCGAGCAGCATCTCGGTGTACTCGTGGCCGGGGAAGACCTGGCAGTCGCCGCGCAGCCGCAGCCGCAGCCGCTTGAATGAGGCGTACATGACCGCCGCCGACGCCTCGAAGAGCGCGCCGCAGCCGCCGCAGAAGAGCGTGTCGCCCGTGAAGGCGGCCGAGGCGATGCTGCTGTCGACGAGGCTCGAGACCTCGTAGATCGTCGAGCCGAGCGTGTGGCCCGGCACGGCGTGCGCGCGGATCCTGAGGCGGCCGAGGTTCCACTCCTCCAGGTCGCCGACCAGGCGCGTCGCGCACGGCGTCTGCTGGTCGCCCGACCCCGCGAAGACCTGCAGCGACGGCAGCAGCCGCTTGAATTTTCGGTTGCCGCCCGAGTGGTCAAAGTGCCAGTGCGTGCAGAGGAGCATCTGCACGTCGAGACCCCTGGCCCGCGCGGCGTTGTAGACGGGCAGCGGGTCGGCGGGGTCGATGACGAGCGCTCGACGCTGCGGGTCCTCCTCGTCCCACACGAGGTAGGCGTAGTTGCCGCCCAGAAAGGAGCCGAGCACCGGGATGATCTCGACGCGCAGCTCGGGCCGGGTCTCGCCCTCGGCGTGCGGTGTCCACGCCGGACCAGCGCCTGGGGCCGGCTCGACGGGCTGCCCGACCAGCGTCTTGACGGTGCCACCTGCGTGCGGCGCACGTGCACGCGCGAGAGAGAGGCCCGTGGAGAGAGCGGCCACTCGGCCGGGCGCGCGCTTTGGGCGGCACGGCGTGGGCGTGGGCGCGCGTCGTGTGGGCGAGCGCACCGTGCTGCTCGGCCTGCTGCTCGCCCGGCTTCGTGTGCAGGAAGAAGCCGAGCACCACCTCGGCCAGCCGCGTGCTGAAGAGGCCGTACAGCACGCGCAGCACCCGTCCGAACTCGGGGCACGGCGTGTCCCTTGGCCTTTTCGAGAGCGTCGAGATCCAGTGGCAGTAGGTGAGGAGGGCGCAGACGCCGACGCCGCACCAGCCGCGCGTCGAGAGCGTCGCGAGGAAGGTCACCGGGTTGGTGGTGGCGACGGCCGCGGCTAAGCGGCTGGCCATCGTTATAGTGGTTGTGCAAAAGGCAGCTCGCAAACTTAGCATTGCGAAGAGTGAGGCTCCATCCTGAGCAGCAGCGCGACGGCGTCGAGCCGCGCCGCTCACGCCGCACCCCGCCCCGCCCAGCAGGTAGCGCGTCGTCATGTCTGAGCTCAACCCGCTCTGCCCGCCCTCGGCGCCGTTCTTCGGCTTCATGGGCGCCGCCGTGGCGCTGATCTTCGCCAGTGCGCCGCCGCCGCCCGCTCTGAGCGTCTCTGCCTGCCTAGCGGCGCGCCGTAGCCGCCTGTTCGCCTCAGACCCTCGCTCGCGCCCCGTGCGCAGACCTGGGCGCCGCCTACGGCACCGCCAAGTCTGGCGTCGGCGTGTCCTCGATGGGCGTGATGAAGCCCGATCTGGTTATGAAGTCGATCATCCCCGTTGTGATGGCTGGTGTGCTCGGTATCTACGGCCTGATCATTGCTGTGATTATCGCCAACCAGGGTGCGCGCCCAGCCCACTCCCCACGTCTGCCCGCGCCGCCAGCTCAGACGCCTGCGCGGGGGGCTGACGACCGTGTGCGTGCGCGCGCAGTCGCGATGCCTGTCAACAACAAGCCGGTGTACTCCGCCTTCACCGGTTTCGCGCACCTCGCGGCCGGCCTCGCGTGCGGCCTAAGCGGCTTGGCCGCGGGCATTGCGATCGGCATCGTGGGCGATGCTGGCGTGCGGGCGTCGGCGCAGCAGGCGAAGCTGTACGTCGGCATGGTGCTGATTCTGATCTTCGCCGAAGCGCTGGGCCTGTACGGCCTGATCGTCGGCCTGATTCTCACCGCGAAGGAGAGCAAGTGCGCTTAGCCACCTCCACGCCACGCTGATTTATATCGCGGCCGGCTCGTGCGCCGCGGCGCCGCGTCCCACGCGCCGGCTCACATGCTTGGACCGACCGCTTGCCATTTGAGTCCATCTGATACTGTGCCGTGACGAACGATTCGCGATGCGAGGGCGTGTAGGGGCAGGGGGAGGAGTCCTATGCTCAGCCGGGGGGGCGTCCCCCCGCGGCTCTCTCCCCTAGAAGTCGTATTGATTTTTAATGTGTTTCAGGCGACCGCGGCCGTTGGCAAAGGCCCTAGCTCGAGCGACACCGACACTGGCAAATGGTCCGAGACGCTCGTGCCGGCGACGAGCTCCTCCCTGGAGCCACCGAGACCGAGCGCCCACGACGCCACGCGGCACGCAGTGGCTGCGCCGTCGGCGGTGGCGACCAAGTCGCACGCCACCAGCGAGCCCGTGTGGCTCTTGTGCGAGACCCAGTCGACCTCCGTCGAATGCGGCGTCAAACTACCAGACTCGAGCAGGAGCGACACCGCCGGGTCGTTGACGTCGCCATTAAGATCGCCGAAAACCGCCAGGGGCGCACCGGCGGACTGCGTCCGCGTGCTGACCCAGGTCGCCAGCTTGCGCGCCTGGTGCCATCTCATCGTGGAGTCATGGCCACTGTCGTGTGGAAACGTGAGGTGCGTGTGGGCCAGCGTCAAGCGACGGCTCTCCTCGGCCGCCGGTCCGGCCAGGCTCAGCGTGACCACCTGCACGATTCTGTTTCCCCAGTCTTCGAAGCTGTAGGTCTCCATCTTCGGCGCCTCGGACAAACACTGCTCTCGCACGAGCATGCAGCAGCCATCGATTTTGCCGCCGGTCCTCGGCGAGACGAGCATGCAGTATCCTGCCTCGGCGGCAAAATCGCTCCATGGCCGAGAGTGCTCCTCGGCGAGCGTGAACTCCTGTAGACCGACGACATCGGCCGCCGCTGCCCTGACGACATCGATCTGCGCGAGCGCCCGAGCGCGCGATGCCTCCATTGCCTCCGCCGGTCTCTTGTAGCCGGGCGCGAGCAGATTATACGACATAAGGCTGAGCCGGCCAACGTGGTTTGCAGCCGCATTTCGGCCGCTCAGTCGAGTGCTTGCCGTGCCGTAGTTCGAAGGCAGGGCCTTCAGCTCTCCGCCAAAAACGGCGTCGAGCAGCATCCAAGCATACAGTACCTTTTACTTTTTGCATGCGTTTTTTGACAGGTGTATTTTACGCAGCCCGAATACCTCATCATTGCATGATCTGTTTGTTTTACTTTTGCCAACAACCTCAAATCCCGCGATCGATTCTTCACGGCTTGCCAGATTCAACAGAAAGGCGAGCGCGGCGACTGATCGACGGGCGTCAAGGCGTCAAGTGTGTGGTCCAATCGTTGAATACCCATTCACGAGCGTGTAATGAGCGAACAGGAGCAAAGTGGCGCACAGAAGCGTTCGTCGGCCGGGCTGGCACCTCTCAGACTGGGCTGCGCAGACGGCTGGGGCGTGGGCGCCGCACGGTCCTGGGTATCAGCGGACCAGCCTCAACCGCCTGTGGTGGCGCCAGCCAGTGACGCAACGGAGGGCCCGAAGCTGGGCTCAAAGGTGAAAGTCTGGTGGACGGGAGAGAGCCGCTGGTTCAAGGGAATTGTCGACGACGTCAAGACCCAGAAGAACGGACGGATGCTGCACCACATCTCCTATGACGATGGCGACGACCATTGGCATCATCTTCCATCACTCCACTGGGTGGCCACCAAACGTCCAAGCGCGGCATCTGCGGCGGGACAGGGACACACGTCACAGTGGGCGTCCAAGCTCGCGTCAGCCTGTACAAAGAAGCCCCGCGGTGCCGTGCGTGCCAAGGCGATCAATCTTCACGCAGCGCGCGAGGGCGAGGCCTGGTGCTCGGACGACAGCAATGAGAGCGAGGAGAGCCTGGTGGAGGATGCGACTTCTCTCCTCTCGTTCTTCACGCGAGCGGCGCCCGGTGCACAACCACTCGCACCGGTGCGCGACGCGAAGGCCAATGAAGCCATTCACGGCGAATCGGAGCTGGTGTGCGTGGCCTGCGGGCAAGAGGTCGACGTGCTGCCTCGGCAAGACTTCGACTTGCTGCCGCAGTGCAAACGGGAGCCTCGGTGCACGCGTGGTGCCGGCCACAAGGGGTGGTGCAACAAGAAGCGGCCTCTCGACCACCTGGCACCACAGACGCCGCCAATGGAGTTGCAGGCAGTCGCTCATGCGCCACTGCCGCCTCCCGTTGCTGCGCCATTGCCTGCGCCATTGCCTGCGGCTACGCCTGTTCCAGCGCCCGTCCTAGCTTCGGCGATGGACAGGGCGGCGCAGGCCAACCAGTGTTGGAGGTCGCCACTTTGCACCAACGGCTTCAAGCATCGCGGCAGCTGCAACAAGGGCAAGGCTGGCCTCGCAGCCACGGCCTCCTGCAGCCCGAAGCACATGCAGGCGTGCCTCAGTCTCCTAGAGCTCAACTCCCGGCCGTCCCGGCCGGTGCCAATGGCCACCGTCGCCGCCGCCATTACCGACGCGCTCGCCCGACAGAATGGATCCACGAATGGGGTGGTCCTCGCCGAGCCGCGTCAGCTCTCCTGGACCGGCCGCAGCGACAGCTGCATGGTCGAGGCCGCGGAGGTCGCTTAGCCAAGCACCTTTTTGGTTCTGACCATGACGGGCACGAGACGCGGCACGAGTGCCACTCGAATCATCCTGGCACGGGCAAACATTTTGCCTGAGCACACTCGTCGTTCGTTGAGAGTTGGTGTGTGTGTGTGTGTAGCGAAGTAGGAGGGCGCGTGAATCATGTTAACTTTGCATATACGTCACGAGGGACTGAGAGGATCTCGTCTCGCTGCGGCTGGATCGGGGGGAGACGATGCGGTGAGGCTGGCGGGATGCGAGGGGAGCGTGAGTCTGGCGTGGAGGACCGGCGAGGGCTAGTGGTTGCGCCTCTATCTCCGAGACGCCCTCTGGGCGTCCGGACTCTAGCTAGCTAGGGTCCGCGTTTCTCTCTTCGTGTGTCTCCTGCTGGTTTGAC
>Ga0209713_10001130_pt1 | contig 15719 bp, 9 predicted proteins | sample ArcOceMetagenome_3_FD_187444 | JGI IMG/M metagenome (GOLD analysis project Ga0209713, IMG submission 187444) | Marine eukaryotic phytoplankton communities from Arctic Ocean - Arctic Ocean- Svalbard ARC20M Metagenome (SPAdes) (version 2) | ecosystem: Environmental > Aquatic > Marine > Oceanic... | reverse complement strand
CGGCGGCGCCGGAGTCATCTTCGAGATCCAGCAGGGGATGGTCGACCGCGGCGCCGATCTGTCGTGGCTCTCTCAGGTGGTTGTCCCCCTCCCCCTCCCCCCTCCGTCTCCACGCATGATGCACAGACCACACGCGCCTCTGCACCCCACGACCCAACGACCCCCCCTCCCATCCCATCCCATCCCATCCCATTCTCCCACCTCCGCTATACTCGCAGTACCCGCACGAGAAGGAGATCCTCTTCGCGCCGCTGACGGGCATCGAGGTGCAGGCGACGCGCGTCGTCAACAACGTCCTCGTCGTCAACGTGCGGCTCAACGTCAACCTGAACGCGCTGACCATCGAGCAGGTCGTCAGCAAGCGGCGCAAGATGGTGACGGACATGTGCCTCAACGGCTCGGCCGAGGTGCGCGGCGCGATCAACGCCGACCGCGACGCGTGGCAGCAGGTCGCGGCGCTCTGCGCGCAGGGCGGCACCAAGGGCGCCAAGGGCGACACGGGCGCCACGGGCGACACGGGCGACAAGGGCGACAAGCGCGCGGCGGGCGGCATCGACGGCGCCAAGGGGTACCCGGTGCAGGCGCTCGAGAAGCTGCTGGGGCCGCTCGCGTCGCACCAGGCGCACTGGTACAACGATGACAAAAACTTTGGTGATGCGATCCGCGAGGTGGAGGCGGCGAAGCGGCTGGTGCTGCAGTGGCCGCGCGGCCTCGACGGCCTGCTGGCCAAGGCGGGCGTCTCCGACGTGGCGTCGCTGCTGCGCGAGTCGGACCTGCCGCTGTCGGCCGAGAGCCTCGGCGCGCCCGAGGCGGGCGCGCTCTCGGTGCTGATGAGCGTCAACACGTCGCTCAAGGAGCTCGACCTGCAGGACAACCCGAACGTCGGCTCGCTCGGCGCCAAGGTGATCGCGGGCTCGCTCGGCCCGTGCGACAAGCTGACGACGCTCGACATGCGCGAGATCCCGATGGAGCTCGAGGCGGCCGACGAGCTGGCGGCCGCCGTGCTCGCGCTGCCCGGTCTCAACAAGTACGGCGGGCTGCCGCTCAAGAAGCTGCGCGCCGACACGCTGCAGCACCTCTCAGCGACGCACGAGTGCCTCTTCCCCTCGGAGGCGTGCGTCATCGCCGCCTTCATCGCCAGGTCGTCGACGCTGCGCCGCGTGACGCTCGAGGGCAACCAGCTGGGCGAGGGCGCCGTGCGCATCGCCGGAGCGCTCAAGACCAACCGCTCCGTCGAGGACCTCAACATCGGCTCGCCGCGCTCCGACGCCGCGTACCCCGCGTCGGTCGCGGCCGCCTTCGTCGAGGCGCTGCGGTGCAACGACGTCCTGATCAAGCTGCAGCTCGACGACCATCCGCTCCCCGTGCAGAACCTCAAGGGCGCCGCCTCCGTCGAGCGCCCCCTCCTCTCCAAGAAGAAGCGGCGCGAGCTGACGCCGCCCGCCGACACCGAGCCCGAGCTCGCCGCGGCGCAGGCCAAGGCGGAGGTCGGCGAGCCGCTGAGCGCCGACGAGCGCGCCAGGCTCGACGCGTGGCGCGCCGAGCTTGGCGTCGCGGCCACCTCGGAGGCGGTCGCGATGCTCGAGGCGAAGCGCACCGCGCCCGAGACGTCGATCCAGCTCAGCCGCGCGCGCCTCGGCAAGCTCGACGGCGTCGTGGTGGCGGGGCTGCTCGCGGCCAACGCCACGCTGACCGAGCTCGACCTCTCTGACAACTCGCTCGAGGACATGCGGCCCGTCGCCGCCGCGCTGCGCACCAACACGACGCTGCGCTCGCTCGACGTCTCCGAGAACAACCTCGACGCCAACGCCGTGTGCGAGGCGGCGGTGACGGAGCTCGGCAGGGCGCTCTGCACCAACGCGAGCCTGAAGCGGCTCACGCTCGCCAAGACGGCGCTGCCGCTCGACCTGCTGCGCGGCAAGCCGGCGGGCGAGGGCGGCGGCTGGGGCGAGGGCGGCGGCGGCGGCGGCGGCGGCGGCGGCGGCGGCGCAAAGAAGAAGAAGACGAAGACGAAGAAACGCTCCGACGCGTCCGACAGCGACGACATGTTCAGCAGCGACGACGACGACGATAGCGACGACGCGGAGGAGGAGGCGGAGAACGAGGAGCTGCGAGAGAAGCTCGAGGCGTTCGCCAAGGAGCCGCACGACGCGACGGTGCTCGACCTGTGCGACAAGGGCCTGCAGAGCCACGACATCGTCATCGTGGGCTGCCTGCTGGCGGTCAACACGACGGTGGCGCGGCTGTCGCTCAAGGACATCTCGCTCGAGCCGTCGTCTGTGCGCGCGATCTCCGCCTCGCTCACCAAGCACCCGACGCTCACGTACGTCGACCTCAGCGGCTCGGGCATCGAGGGCGAGGAGGCGGCGGGGCGGCTGATCGGCGAGGCGCTCAGCATGGGCACCGGCGGCGCCGACGGGCTCGGCGGGCTCGCCAACACGACGCTCAGGACGCTCAAGATCGACAAGGTCGAGCTTCCCGTGCAGACGCTCACCGGCGCTTCGGGCGAGACGGCGCTCGACCTCAGCGTCGAGCCGGCGCTCGGGGACGATGGCAGTGATCATGACAATGGCAGTGACTACGATGGCGGGCGCAACCTCAGCATCGCCGACGGAGTGTTCATCGCGACGGTCGTGGCGGCCAACACGGCGCTCAAGAGGCTCCGCCTCAAGGGCGCCGGCGACTTCAGCTTCGATTGCGCCAAGGCGTTCGCCGAGACGCTCTCCAAGGCGCCCGCGCTGACGTCGATGGACGTGACCGACTGCAACTTCAAGAACAAGGGCAAGAAGCTGATGCGCGACGCGGTGGCGCAGCGCGTCAAGGAGGCGGCGGCGGCGGCCAAGGCCAAGGCCGACGCCGAGGCCAAGGAGGCCAAGCACGCGCACAAGGATCCGGCGCGCACGGCGTCGCTCAGCAAGAAGGACCGCGCGGGCTCGCTTGCGAAGAGGGACCGCGCCGGCTCACTCAGCAAGAAGGATCGCGCCGAGTCGCTTGCGAAAAAAGACCGCATGGCGTCGCTCGCCAAGAAGGAGCGCAACCGCCGTCTGAGCGACGCGTCGGATCGCGACCGCGCGGCGGCGCCTCCACCCGACGGCGGCGCCGCCAAGGGGCCCAAGGAGGCGAAGCCAGGCGCCAAGGGCGCCAAGGCTCTGCTGGTGCGCAAGCTGGGCGAGGAGGCCAAGGAGGAGGCCATGGTCGAGGGCGCCGATAGGGCGGCGGCAGCGGCCAGCGCGCCGCAGGAGGGCGGCAAGAAGACCTTCCGGCCGAGCTTGCTGCAGGCGGCCAACCAGGCCAAGTCGCTGGCGAACCTCGTCAAGGGCGGTGGACCGCCCGGCAAAGAAGCCACCGCGCCAGAAGCCGCCAAGCCAGGCGGCGAGGCCAAGCCAGCTAGCGACGCGCCGCTCGCCAAGGAGCACGCACGTCGCGGGCGCGAGCGCGGCGCCAGCCGTCAGGAGGGCGGCCCTCCTGCGCCGATCAAGGAAGAGCCGCCGGCGCCCGCGATCACGCTCGAGGTGCTGCTGTCAGATAACGAGGAGGGTGACGATGAATCGGACAGCGATGTCGCCGATGACTCCGACAGCGATGATGACGACGACAGCGACGACGACGACGACGACAGCGACGAGTCATCGATCAAGTTCAGCGACATGAGCGACGACGACGACGACGACGAGGAGGAGGAGCACGACGAGGAGCAGGACTACGAGGCAGGCGAGAAGCCGTACGGCTACCGCGTCAGCGGCGCCGGCACCGAGGCGTGCAACGGGCTGTATGTGCGCGACGGTGAGTACGGCGGCGCGGCGCTCTTCAAGAACGGGCAGGTGTGGCTGCTGCGGTACGAGGTCGACGAGATCAAGTGGTGGTATCTCGCCGACAAGGACAACCTCGACGCGGACGAGGGTGACTACTACCGCATCAAGAGTATGACGGCGCTGCCACCAACCGATCCGTCTCGGCCGAGGAAGGGCGATCCGGTCGAGGTTCTGCGCGGCGATGACAAAGGGCGCAACGGCCTCATCAGCAAGGATGACCACGACGCCACTCCGTATAAGGTGCGCTTCACTGACGGGTCAGTCTCGAAGTGGCTGGCGGAGCGTGACGTCAAAAAGACGAGCGAGGACGGCGAGTGGATCGAGGCATCCGATGGCACGGCGCCAATGCCAACGCTCGTGAAGGTGCAGAAGGATCCCGACAAGTACGAGGGCTACCATCCAGGCGTGACATGCGACATGACAGACGACATCATCGTCGGCACGCGCTACAAGCTTGTTGGGGAGAATTACGACCTTTGCGCCACTGAGTACGCGAAGTTGTCTGACGAGGAGAAGGCGAAGTACGAAGCCATTGAGCCGACCAACTTCCGCCCCAAGACGGGCGGCGACGATGACGACGACGACGACGACGACGACGACGAGGGCGAGGAGGAGGAGGAGGAGGAGGAGGAGGAGGAGGCGGAGGAGGAGGAGGAGGAGGAGGAGGAGGAGGAGGAGGAGGAGGAGGAGGAGGCGGAGGAGGAGGAGGAGGAGGAGGAGGAGGAGGAGGAGGAAGAGAAGGAGGAGGCCGAGAAGGAGGAGGAGGACGACGAGGAGGAGGAGGACGAGGAGGAGGAGGAGGAGGACGACGAAGACTTTGATGGCGAGAGCGGACGCTCGAGGGGTGTCAGCGGCATGAGCGACTTTTGACAAACACCTGATCTTCATGTGTGGACTTTGACAATTGTTCAGAATTGTAACAGTACACACGGCACACAACTTTGCACAGGCAAGAGAAGACTCCGCCATCCCGCGACCGCTCGCGAATATCCACCACGACGAAGACCACCTCACGGAAACGCGGATATGCAGCGTCCCCAGCCGCCCACCTCACGCGCCCGACGCGATGACACCGGACGCGACGACGCCGCCCTGCCCAAAGTCGAGCTTGACTGCCGTCGTGCCGACGGGGTTTGCGCCCGCCATGTCGCCACCGAGCAGCCCGTGATCCCTCTGAAACATGCCGCCACCAGCTCCGCCGCCACCAGCACCGCCGCCACCGCCGCCGCCGCCGCCGCGGCTCCTCATGGCGCTCGCAGTGGGCGAGTAGATGCCGCCGTCGTCGAGGTTGTTGACCTCGTCGACGATTTTGCCCGAGCGCAGCTCGACGCCGCCGTCCACTGGCCGCGTCTCGCCGCCGCCGCCGGTGGCCATCGGCGGCGAGGGCGTCGCCTCGTCACGCGCCGCCGCGCCGTCGGCCGCGACCGGGACGGCCGCCGGGTCGGCGAGGGTCGCGGCGCCTGTCGGCTCGTCCTCTTTGGAGGAGGGCGAGTCGTCGGGCTCCTTTGATCCGCGCGTCGGCGGCAGGTCTCCGTGCGGGCGCGTCGCGAGGCAGCTGAGCCGCTCCGAGGAGCCGCTGAGGCCGGAGCGCAAATGCGAGAGCGAGCGCTCGCCGCCCACGCGGATCTCGGCGCCCAGCTCGCGCGTCGCGTTTAGCGCCGACAGGTAGACCGACGAGACGAGCGAGAGCATCGCCTCGGGCCGCACGCGGTCGCGCTCGGCGATCTGCTGCTTGAGCTCCTCCACCTCGGCCTGCACGGCGTCAAAGGAGATCGGGATCTCCGAGCTGAGCTGCGCGCCATCCTGCAGGTCGAGGTACCCGTCGTACATCTCGGAGAAGTGCTTGGGCAGGAAGTCGCCCGACGTGCGCTCCTCGCTCAGCAGCCCGACGTGCTTGTAGAGCGCGGCGATCAGCTTCGAGCAGAAGAGCGTCGACAGGTCGTCCTCGACCTCCTTGTTGCCGCGCATCGTGTCGATGAAGCCGCTCAGCGCGCCCCCCTGCTTGAGCACCGCCACCACCATCTCCTCGATCGACGGCGGCCGCTGCCCGAGCACCCCCTTGACAAAGGCCTCCACCTGCTGCTGCATCTGAGCGCGCTCGCCGATCAGCTTGAGCCGGCGCAGCTTGATTGCGCGGCCTTGGATAGCGTAGTACGAGTAGAGGCGGGTGAAGAGGGGGTACAGGTAGACGCCACCGGCGTACTCAAGGATGAAGACGTGCTTCGGCGATAGCTTGATCACCAGGCCGCAGTGGTCCCACGTCGACGCCGTGAAGCACTTGGTGACATGCGAGGCGGCGTGCTTGCTCGAGAAGAGTATTATGTCGCCCGTCTGCACGCTCGACTCGAGGCTCGTGACGCACACCTGCGTCATCACCGTGTGTATACGGGAGGTGGCGCACCCCATGCCGCGCGTCGCAACCTTGCTCGACAGCGCGGAGCTTGCGTGCGGGCAGCGCAAGCGCTCAAGCGGGGTTTTCTTCCGCGGCCTGGTGCATCCTGGGCAACCTGCGGTGGTTGTGCACGGGATTGCAACAACGCGCGGAAGACCACGAGCTTTGACTCCAAAGGAGGCGAGCGGCACAACGACGCTGGCTAGAGGACCGGCCGGCCTATCCTCCTGGCGACGTTGGTGGGGTGCGTTGAAGTGTTGAGCCCTGGCGTGACCATAGCTGTTTCAGTCAGCGTCTATGAACATAGGCTACTTAAGCTGTTGGCTTCCCTCAACTACACGCAGCTCCAAACGCCCATCGACACGGTGTTTCGCCCCCTGCACGCACGAGAGTGTCATGACACGAGAGAGTGTCATGACTGTTTGCCTTACAGTTAGACAGACTTTTTTGTTCTGCATGCATGCCCAGAACGTTCACGCCAAGTACAGGTCCTGTACATCCCCAGACGCGTGCCCGCCCACGCCGAACACACGTCGCCTGCTAACAGGTTGTGGTGCGGGCCTTGGCGACTGGTTGATGGATGATGTTGACAAGAGACTGGCGACGACGACACAGAGAAGGCACCATGGTGCGCGCTCTCGCCCCGCCCCGACTATCCAACCCAGAACCCCCCTCTCAACGCGCCGCGCCGCCCTCCTCGCCACCGCAGCCGAAGAAGCAGCCCTTCATCGACAAGGCGACCGCGGCGCACTTCCACCTGGTCCACCGCTCCCAGCGCGACCCGAAGTCCGCCGACCCAAACGCGCCGCAGCGCGTGCTGGCGCCGCTGCCCGAGACGGGCAACCAGGCTCGCAAGTCCGTGCGCGGGTCGCAGAGCACGCGCGCAGTGCTCGAGGAGCAGGTGTGGCCCAGTCCTGCTTTCTCGCACACGCCGGATTGTGATTAGACTCACCCCACGATCGCTGTCTTCGGCAGGATCTGGATGGCTTCGACGAGGCGGTCGATGACCCCACCGAGGCCGCCGCGATGAAGGCGCAGCGCTTCAACAACCTCGGCTTCAAGGCCGACTACAACTACGAGCAGCACATGCGGCCGATGGGCATGACGGGCGGCCACTTTGTGCCGGCGCCGAGCTCGGTGGCGTCGGCGGCGCGCTCGAAGGCGTCGGCCGCGACGCGGCGCTCCGGGCGCACGGCGGCGAGCGCGCGCAGCATGCGCGGCGAGATCGTGCTGCGCAGCGAGGGGCAGGACGACGCGTTCGGCGCCGACGAGGACGAGGAGCTCGAGGTGGGCGTGGGCGGCGGCTTCGACGCGGAGACGGCGGCGGTCGCCGAGCAGATGGAGGCGGAGACGAAGAACTTCCTCGATGAAGACATGTGGGACCTGCTCAAGCCGCACTGGGAGGGCGAGGCGGCCGAGGCGGCAAAGGCGGCCGAGGCGGCCGAGGCGGCAAAGGTGGCCGAGGTGGCCGAGGCGGCAGCGGCGGCCGAGGCGGCCGAGGCGGCAGCGGCGGCAGCGGCTGCGGAGGAGGTGGACCCGCACGCAGAGTACTATGAGGAGCGGTGGGACGACGAGGACGAGACGGTGCTGATCGACGACGACTTTGTGGTGCAGGCCAACCGCGACCGCACCGACAACGAGATGCTGCCCGCGTCGAAAGCGCGCGACGGCAAAAAGGGCAAGTACCTGAGCAAGAGCGCGGGCGCGGCGGTGGCGGCGGCGCTCAACGGCGCCGCGGCGGCGGCGGCGGTGGCAGAGGACGAGGAGGCGGGTGGCGCCTCGTCGTCGTCGCTGGTAGCGCGGGCGGAGGCGGCGGGAAAGAAGAAGAATCCGTTTGCGGAGCTGTTTGGCGGGCTGGACGACGACGACGATGAGGAGGAGGAGGAGGAGGAGGAGGAGGAGGTCTACATGCCGGGCAGGCCGGCGGGCAAGGGCGGCAAGGGGCAGCCGGTCGCGCCCGTGGTGCGCGAGGAGCGTTTGCTCGACGCGCAGTTTGCGCGGCTGATGGCCGAGTACGGCGACGAGGACATCGGCGAGCTCGACGAGTTCGACCCGGCGGTCATGGGCCCCGCGTCGATCGACGTGTACGACAAGGTGATGGACGACTTCCTCTCCTCGTCGGTCATCGGGCGGATGGACCCGGCGCTGGCGTACAAGCGCGCGCCCGACGACTTTGGGCCGATCACGCGCGAGCGCATCGACGGCGGCGTCGCGCACGAGCGGTGGGACAAGGCGACCGGCGACTCGCGCGGCCTCGTCGAGCAGAAGGAGGCGGCGGCGCGCGGAGGCAGAGAGGGAGAGGCGGGTGCGGCCGTCGACATGGAGGCGGCTGCTGGCGAGGAGGAGGAGGACAACGGCGACGACGCGGGCAAGGAGCTGCACCCGCACGCGGCGGAGACGGATGTGCCTCTCGACGACCACCCATTCTTCCAGGAGCCTCCCGCCAAGGAGCAGTGGGACGTCGAGACGATCATCTCGACGTACTCGACGACCGACAACATCCCGACCAAGATCGGCGTGCCGCGCAAGCCCAAGAGCGTCATCGCGCTCGACTCGCGCTCCGGCCTACCCGTCGGCATCTCCATCCCGGGCACCAAGCCGCGGCTGCCGGCGACGCGCGAGGAGGGCGGCGACGGGAGCAGCGAGGACGACGACGACGAGGGCGAGGAGGGCGAGGAGGGCGAGCGGGCCAACCTCGGTGTGGCGCGGCCTCGCGAGGAGGACAAGGCCGATAAGCGCGCGCGCAAGGCGGCCACCAAGCAGCAGAAGCAGGAGCGCAAGCGCGACAAGAAGCAGACCAAACTCGCCTTCAACGCCGAGAAGGGCAAGCAGCTTGAGACGCACAAGCGCACCGCGCAGCAGCCAGCAGTGCCGCTCTGAACTGTGAGACGAACTCATTCATGGCAGTCTATAAGAAAGAGAAACACACAGTCTGACATTTCAAACACGCCTCAATCCGAGGTCCCACGGCCTACTTTCTTTAAGCCCACGGCTGATGATCATGCGGGTCCACCTCCTTCGCCGAACACAGGCACACAGGCTTCGCTGCTTCGAGGGTGAGGGTGTAGACAGCGATGGCCAGCGCGTCCTTGCGGACCTGCACGAGGGGCACGCGCTCCGAAAACTCGATCGTGTCGCCCGTCGGGTTTCTGTGGTCTTCGGAGAACAAACTACAAAGCAGACTTGTCCTTCTCAGTGTAGCGCACACCCTGCACAGCGCTGCCCGAGCGAACCTCCTGGAGCTGGTAGTTCAAGACGGTCCCGGAGACCAGCAGCATGAGAGCAATATTGCCCCCACGCACCACGTGGGCACGCCCAGAAGACACTGGCAGGTCGAGAAGCTTGAGAAGTCGCCGTTGATATTGCCTGGAGCGTGGCGCAGGTAGCCATTCCGGAGCGCCTCGTCCGCGCTTTGTGGGTGAGTGACGCGCGTCTTGGCCGCGATCTTGAGCGGATCGCAAGACGACCAAACTGCGCATGGATTGTCACTGACCGTCGTGTCGTTGATCACGCAGACGGGGCCGTGTGGGCCGTCGCGGTCCATCACCTGCACTTGGAGCCCCTTCGGCATTGAGATATGTCGATCAGACATTTGCAGGCCTGCATGGCGTAGCCCATCCCCAAGCGGCCGTCGGGCAGCTTGAGCTCCGCGTTGAAGAGCCACCAAGGCAAGGCTTCGCGGACACCGTACCCCTCGTTCTTGGCTTCCGCATTCGCAGACGCCCCCTTGCTCATTGGATCGACCTTCACCTCCAGGACCAGCGTGCCGAGGCGGCCCGTCGTGCCGAAAATGCGAGCGCAATAGTCTCAACGACTTCCGCCAGCACCCACGCGCCGCCCTCGCGCCGCCTCGTGGGATTCTCGCCGCCCTCGCGCCGCATGACGACGCGAGCCGCCGCACCGAGCCACGCCTCATACTGCGCAACGGCATCGACCGGTCCTGGTTAGGATCGACCGCCGTTGCAGCGGCCTGGGTTGGAGGAGGCGCCATGAACTGGATCTGATCGCCGCTCTTGCTGCCTTCGGGGCAGGTGACGAGCATCTGCGCGCCGCTCGGTGTCATCGCCTGGAATTGGCCGCCGGGGACAACGCCTGCGGGTATGGGCACCATCGTGAGAACGCCCTGCGGCCGCGACACGGGGACCGACATCGCCACCGGGACCGGCTGTGCCACTTGAGGGTTCTGCGGCTGTGCCACTGGGAGCATTGGCAGGTCCCCGCCCACCATGATTCTGCTTGATGCGCCAATGGCCGCCGTCTTCAAGGGCCCAGATCCTGCCGTCGAAGGGTCCAGATCCTGCCGAGGACAGCCCTCTTTCTACATGCCCTTAGAAACCTGTCTGTAGATCAGGTGGGTCTACCCATCCTGATCTACAGTAAGCGACTAAGACACACTTCCGATAAGCGCGTCACGTGGTTCATCGCCCGCATATTCGGAGGATGACGAGCCACGTCTCTCAAAGACCTGGGTACCACGACGCTGGATTTGGCATGCTGTAGCTGGGGTCATCGGGGCAATCGCATTCGGTTCGCCCGACGGTGCTTGACAAACCGCACAGCACCTGCGCACCATTTTCGCACATGAAGCGGCCGCTGCAATGGAACTCAACGAACACCTTGTTCTGGCCTGGAACGCAGCCATACCAGCCGATTGGCATAGCTCTCCACGTGTTTATTGTTTGGCCAGCGATCGGGTCGCCCTCTGGCACGCACGTCGCGCTCTTGCTCATTTTCATCATCATCTTGTAGTTCGCATTGCACTTGGTCGGCACGTCGGGCCTTCCCGCCAGCGACGACAGGTAATTGACGCCGGGCTTCTTCTGCACCTGAGGCGGGCTTGGCGACGGCGGCGGCGGAAACGCGCCATAGAGCTCTTCCAAGGTGTCCTTTTTCCCGACCACCTCCACAGGGTCCGAGTGGGCGCTCGCGTCGTCCGTAGCCTTCAGCGAAGTAACGCTCCTCGGCAGCTCATCCGCTTCGTGCGTGCCGTCGTGCTCGCCGTCGTTCTTGCCTTCGTGCTCGCCGTCGTGCTTCCCCTCGTGCTCTCCGTCGTGCTTGCCCTCGTGCTCTCCGTCGTGCTTGCCCTCGTGCTCTCCGTCGTGCTTGCCCTCGTGCTTGCCCTCGTGCTTGCCCTCCGCGTCTGGAGGCGTGGCCTCCTTCGATACAGGCGGTGCCTCCGTCTTAGGCGCTTCGGAGCTGCCGCCAAAGAGAGCACCGAAGCTGAATGCGGACGGTGGGTTTTGAGCCGTCTCAAGACGGCGAGGCTGCTCTGCGGGCGCAGTTTCCTCAGCCACGCCTGGCGAAGGCGCCCATGCGAGCACTGGAGCGCCGGCGGCGAGCAGCAACACAGCGGTGCTGCGCATTGGCAAACGAGCGAGCAGCGCGCGCTCTTGCGATTCTGCGCTGCTTTGCCCCGCTGGGTTTCGCGTTCTGCCGGGTTACGGTACTGGGCTAACGCCACACGGTCAACAGAGAAAGGACAGGCCAACAACCACGTTTTTCGGCTATTGTACACAGTTTGCATGCTGCATGCGTTACATCCCGTCAACGCTGCGTTACTGTGCGACCCACATCACGAGGACCAGCTCTGTCTCCCCGCCCGCCCAACCCAACCCACACCCGCACGGAGCACTCAAGGAAGTTTCTTTGTGTGTGCGTGGCAGGCTGGCAGTTCAGTCTTGCTCACATGCACCGCCTCGAGGGACGACGGTCAACAACCCAGCACGGCTCGCAAGGGACTAGCCAAGGCTCTTCGAGTGCATCCGGCGGATCCACGTCCTCTTCTACCCTGATGTCACTCCTCCAGGGTGGGCAAGCCGCTCTCGCCAACAGTTGAAGGCGTCCCCCGGTACGATCTACGTGTTAGAGCGTTAGAGCTAGAAATGTGAAATGGCCCCCGCTGCTGCTTAGACCCAGGGCAGTGTCTAGAAGGAAGATCCAGGTCTCCAATGGTGGAAGGCGCAGGTATTTTCCCGTGGTTGAAGTAGCCCCCCACCCACCCTCGACTTCTTGCAGCTCGTTGCCAGTCATCAAATGGCCGGCCTTCGCATTTGTCGCCCCGTCGTGCTAGCTTTCCTGTTAGGCCTCGCGTCCACCGCTGGCCTGGCTGCGAGCCCTCGCATCGGCAGCCGTGGCGGTGGCGCGACTGCACGCTCAGTCGGCCGCTCAGTCGGCCGGTCTGGCGGCCGAGGGCGCGGCGGCCGTGGCCGTGGACACAGCACAGTCAGTCGTGGCCGTGAGGCGGACAACAACGCCTTCTGGGAGGAGGAGGACAGCCTGCTCCTCGAGGCCGACCGCAGGCGGCGGCGGAAGACGCTGCGCCTGGACGATGGCGAGGCGGCGCCGGCGCCGGCGCAGCGACGCAATGCCGCCGCTACGCAGGAGCGGGCGCCGGGCGCGCCGCGTGCGGAGCCCAAGGGCAAGGTCTGGAACAGCGAGGTCGGTGGCAACAACGGCCGTGGTGCCAACGCCGCGTCCTTTTTCAGCCCACGCAGCTTTGCCGAGGTGGGCGCGAGCGACGAGATGCGCGAGGCGCTGCGTTCGTGCGGGGCGGCGCACCCGTCGCATGTACAGGCGGCGGGCTACGAGCCGATCCTGGCGGGGCGCGACGTGATCCTCGCGGACCAGACGGGGTCGGGCAAGACGCTTGGCTACCTCGCACCCATCGTGCAGCGGCTGCGCGCCGTCGAGGCCGCCGAGGGGCGGACGCCGGCCGGCCAGGTGCGCGCGGTCGTGCTGGCGCCGACGGCCGAGCTCGCGCAGCAGGTGACCCGCGTGCTGAAGGCGCTGTGCCGGGGCGGCGTGCCGCTCCGCTCGGCGGTCGTCACGGGCGAGCACCCGTGGACGACGCAGCGCAAGGCGCTCGCCGGCGGCGTCGACGTCGTCGTCGCGACGCCCGGCCGGCTGCGCTCCCACGTCGAGAATAGTTCGATCGCGCTGGGCGGGCTGGTGCACCTCGCGCTCGACGAGGCGGACGTGCTGTACGAGGACGCCGAGTTCGCGGAGGCGTGGGACGAGCTGCGCGCGCAGCTGCCGCAGCGCGCCGCCGTCGCCTTCGTCACCGCGACCCTCACGCCCGAGTCGCAGAAGCGGATCGAGGCGCAGTTCCCGCTCGTCGAGCGGCGCACGGGGCGCGGGCTGCACCGCACCGTCAGCGGCGTGCAAGAGAAGCTCATCGACTGCAGCGGCGCCAAGCCCGGCGGCGGCGGCGGCGGCGCTGGCGGCGGCGGCGGCAGCAGCAGTGGCGGTGCGGGTGCCCTCAGCGGCGCCGACGCGGGCTTCGAGCGCAAGATGGCGGCGCTGCTGCAGGAGCTGCAGGAGGCGCCTGTCGCGCATGCGCTACTCTTCTGCAACACCATCGAGTCGTGCCGCCGCGTCGAGAACGCGCTGCGCCGCGCCGACCGCCGCGGCGCCGCGTACCGCATGTGGGCCTACCACGGCGCCATCAGCGCCGAGGCTCGCAAGCGCGCCATCGCCGCCTTCGTCGCGCCCGACGCCGACGCCGACGCCGGCGCCGCGCCGCTGCCGCGGCTGCTCGTGTGCACCGACCGCGCGTCGCGCGGGATGGACTTCCCTCAGGTGGGGCACGTCGTCCTCTTCGACTTCCCGCGCGACGGGGTCGAGTACGTGCGGCGCGTCGGCCGCGCCACGCGCGGCGCCGGCGAGCCGGGCCGCGTGACGTCGCTGCTGCTCGGGCGGCAGGTCGCCTACGCCCGCGCGCTGATGAAGCTCAACTCGGCGGGCGAGAAGATCGACCTCGAGACGCACGGCTGAGCTGCTGAGCACGAGATGGTCGTCCCTGGAGCTGCACATTTCTCGATAAGATAACATGGATTTTTGGGTGGTGTGGCCTCTCCAGCCGAACTTGTGGCGCGTGAGCGCGCCCGTGCTGAGCTGATCCACCCACCCCGCGCCCGAGCGCGGCGCGTCTGCTAACTCTCTAGGTGGTTTGGCCTCTACATAACCGTGGAACAATACTGTGGCACATGCTTCGAAGCCGAGTCTCAGGCTAGCTCGGAACCGCTCTCTGCGCAGATGCTAGCCTCCTTAGCCGCGTCCCACAGCTCCTTTCCCAACGCCACCTGCGGCGCCGTCGTCGACCGCCACATCCCAAAGACGGCCGGGACGACCTTCCGAAGCGTGCTGCGGCAGAACGACAAGCTCGGCAACTGCTACTATGCTGGCTATGACGTCAGCTCGACGTGGAAGTCGCGCGCCGGCTTCAACCACGTCAGCTTCCGGGAGATCGTGCGCGCGGTGCCGCAGGGCGGCCGCTTCTGGTGCGTCGAGGCGCACGTCGTCACCGAGACGTTCTGGGCGGACGTGGCGGCGCTGCGCGTGAGCGCGGCGGCGGCGCGCTGCACCGTGGTGACGATGGTCCGCGTGCGCGAGCCGTACTCGTGGTACGGCTCGTACTACCGCTGGGCGGTGCTCGAGCGGCAGCGCGGCGCCGAGCCCAAGTTTGGCGACAACTTCACCGACTGGCTGCCGTACAACCTCCAGAGCACGCACCTGCTGTTTGGCGACGAGGCGAGCCGCGGCCTGAAGCGCGGCGTCGCGCTCTCGCGCCGGCCGCGCCGCTCGGGGCCGCGCGCCGCGCCGCGCCGGCTCAGCGCCGAGCAGTGGGCGGGGCTGCGGCGCATCATGGCGGCGACGGACGTGATGACGCCCCTCGACCGTCTCGACGAGGCGATGGTGCTGCTCTCCCACCGCGCCGGCTTCCTCAGCTGGTCCGTGTACCGGAGGCACCGGCCGGGCCCGATGCGCGGGCCGTGGGACAAGGTGCAGCCCAAGCTGCCCGTCGCCGACCTGCCGACCTTCTGCGTCGAGGGCGAGCGACGGCGCGCGTGCCAGGCGGCGGTCGAGCAGGCGGCGCCCGACGACCGGATGCTGTACCAGATGGTCGTGGCCGCCTTCGAGCGGCAGATCGCACCGCTCCGCGCCGACCCCGCGTTCCAGCAGCAGCTGCTCCTGCACCGCGCCGGCGTCAGGGCGCTGAACCACTGGGCGCTCGACGACGGGCGCTGAGGCGACTGCGGGCGTGCCCTTAGGGCTGGCGCCCGGCGGGCAGCGCGGACCGTTGCCGACTATATGTTTGTTTGTTTGGAATGGCTATTAGATACGGACACGGCAATCTCCGCAGGATCAGAGCATCTTCAGCACGCCCTGGAGGATGGTGACGGCACCCTGTGCCTTGGCCTCCGAGACCGGCGCGTCCTCGAGCACGGCGATGACCGCCTTGATGCGCACCGTCACGTCGAGCATCGAGCCCGCCGCCGGTGCAAACAGGAGCGCCGTGTCCTTGTCAGCGGCAGGCTTCTTGGCGATGGTCTTCTTGGCCGCCGCCGGCTTCTTGGCAGACGCCTTCTTGGCAGGAGGCTGTCCGAAAAGGAGCGGTGCACGCATGAGCTCACTGCGTGCATTTGCGCTGCATGGCGTGTGCGCGGGCTATAGTCGTGCTTGGCAGCGCACCATGAGTGCTTCGTCCGGGCCGAGCGCGTTCGTGGCCGTGTAAT
>Ga0209713_10001129_pt1 | contig 15724 bp, 3 predicted proteins | sample ArcOceMetagenome_3_FD_187444 | JGI IMG/M metagenome (GOLD analysis project Ga0209713, IMG submission 187444) | Marine eukaryotic phytoplankton communities from Arctic Ocean - Arctic Ocean- Svalbard ARC20M Metagenome (SPAdes) (version 2) | ecosystem: Environmental > Aquatic > Marine > Oceanic... | reverse complement strand
GGCGGATAACATAGAGGCGTTGGGCATAGAGGCGTTGGCGGGCGGCACTCGGCCACGGGGGCAGACGAGCGGGACCGCGCGGCGCCTGTTTGCGCGCGGCGGGGGCGCACACGGGCAGGGGACAACGGGCTGGGACGCAGAGGGGGCACTCGGCACCCTGTCCCGGGAGGCGACGCACGAGGTCGCGGGGGTAGCAGAGACGCACGGCTGCAGGGATGGGCGAAGGCGAAGCGCCCGCGGGCGAAGAGGGCCCCGACCCTCGGCTCCGCTGGTTCGAGAAGAAGATCAGTGCTGGTGCGGACCCGCGCGCCGCCCCCGCGTCTGCGCGCCCCCTGCCGTGCCGGCGTCGGCTGCGGCGCGCTGACTCTGCGCTCCGCTGCAGGCATCAGAGTCAAGCAGGACAAGCTGGACAAGTTTATGAAGGGCGACCCCATGGGTGCGTGCCCCCGTGCCGCCGGCGTGCGTGCGCGGCCAAGCGTTGCGGCCAGGGCTGCAGCGTGTCAGAGGCTTGGCGGCATGGAGCGGAGCCGCTGCGCCTGCCCGGGCTGACGTCTGTGTCCTCCCTCCCTCTCTGCGCCCCCACCTCCAGTCAAAACAGCGCAGCGGTTCTTGGAGAACGGCACGCCCTTCATGATCCAGGACGCCGGAGGTGAGGCGGCAGGGAAGGGCAGCACAGCGCTTTGCGCGCGGCGCGGCGTGCTGCAGGCTGCGCGCACCTGACGCCTGACGCCAACGCACCAGGAGACCTTGAGGTGTGCAACACAGACAAGCCCGTCAAGAAGAAGGCGCTGGTGTTCTACAAGTCAGAGGAGGATACGCCGGCGACAGACACGATGGGGAAGCTTGTGCGGTGCATCGAGGTGGGTCCGAATGTGGTGGGCCTGATGCATGCAGTGCTCAGCGATGTGTACATGCCCACTTTTTCGGCGCAGCACGTGGAGGACGCGCTGTCGGAAGTGCTGCTGAAGGACTTGAAGGAACAGATGAACAAGACCATTGCAGAGTCATACATCATAGTTGGAAAGATGACAGGCGAAACCCTGTTGCCATTGCCACCGCCAGACTCGTATGCGAGTCTGGAAAAGACTGCACACGACAAGGATAGTATACACATGTTGGAGAGCTCCATCATTATGTGGACGGGTCAAATTCGCGATATTCTGGCCCAGGAATCGGAAACTCCACTGCTGCGCGGCGAGAACCCGGGTCCGGACTACGAGATCGAATTTTGGAGAATGAAGTCAATGAACTTGAACTGCGTGGCAGACCAGTTGTTTTCGGGCCGAATAGTGAAGGTGATGAAGGTGCTGGAGTTGACGAAGAGCACCTACTTTCCAGCCTTCAACAGGCTCTGCGAGCAAGTCAAAAGCGCTCAAGAGGAAGCGAACGACAACTATAGAATGATGCGGGCGCTAGAGTCCCACTTGGCAGACATCAAAAACAATTCCTTTGACGAGCTTGTGCAAGTGTTCAAGCCTCTCCTCCACTGTATCCTCCTTGTGTGGAAGCAATCGAAGAGTTACAACACGACGAAGCGGATGGTCATCCTGCTCCGCGAAATTTTCAACGACATTATTGCTCGCGCTGAGAGCTTCTTGACGGAGAAACCCATACTGGAGATCGAGCCTCAGGAGGCAGTCGATTTGCTCAAGGAAAGCCTGCGCATTTGTATCTCATTGAAGAGCGCCTTCTTTGAATACAAGACACGTGCTAATCAAGAGTGTCCTTCGCGCCCCTGGCTCTTTCAAAATGCTGCACTATTCGCCAGGATGGACGCTTTCCTTGAGCGTTGTCATGATGTGCTTGATCTCATGCAGACGATTTTGCAGTTCGGCAAACTCGGCAGAGTTGAAATCGGAGGCACCAAGGGCAAGATTTTGACTGTCAACGTGCAGCAGATTTTTGCCGATTTCAGCCAGGCCATCATCCCTTTCACAACCGCAGAATACAGCATAATGTCTGTGGACACGAAGCTCTTCGATGACGACTTCTACACTTTCCGACTTGTGGTGCAGGACCTGGAGCGAAGAATTGCATCTGTAATCATGCAGTCCATGGATGACAGCACAACAGTGATGATCTGCTTCAAATTGCTGGACAGTTTCGAAAACTTGTTGGAGAGGAACGTCATTTCAGCAGATCTGGAAACAAAGCATCCTGATTTGCTTGAAGCGTACGCCGCGGACATTCGAAAATCGCAAGAGATCTTTATGCTTGGAATGGCCGACCCGCCGGTGAACAGCAATTGCCCTCCGCGCGCTGGTGCGGTCAACTGGGTTCGCGGTCTTCGTCAGCGGATAGATGAGCCCATGGTGCGCTTTCAGAGTATCGGCAAGACTGTCATTGAAAGTGAGGAGGGTGTTGAAGTGACGAGGGCGTATGAGGCACTAATTACGAGTTTACAAGAGTTCGAAGACAAGCACGTGCAGGAATGGTGCATGGAACTTGGGCTGACGTCGGATGCCAAGCTGAAACAGCACCTCCTAAGACGAGAGGGGCCTCCCTGGCGGGAAGGCCCCGATGGCGAGGCAGAGGACGGTGTCTTCATTCGTGTCAATTTTGACCCGGCACTTGTCTGCCTACTGCGTGAGGTGAAATATTTCAAACTTCTCAATGACACAAGGACTGAGACGCTCAAGTTCATTGAGATCCCTGACTCTGCCTTGCAGATATACTCCAAGGTTGAGACGTTCCGGCAACAAACCGGGAATTTGGAGCTTATTGTCAACACTTACAACAACATTATTGCGACGCTCATTGACGTTGAGCGGCCTCTCGTGCAGGCCAAGCTGGACAGCATTGACAAGGTACTAATCAAAGGTCTGAAGCACTTAAACTGGAAAAGCCACAACATTGACGACTTTGTGAAGACGGTCATGAGGGAAGTCAAGGATGCACATAGCACGTTGCAAACCTGCAAGTCGAATGTAAAGGAGACGCAGGCGCTTCTGACATCATTTGCTCAGCAAGTCATGATGGATCGCAAGGCGAAAAGCTATACAATTGCAGAATACTCTGAGTCCTTCACGCAACACATCAAAACCCGATATACGGCCTTTGATCTCGGGGGCAAGGAGATGCAGAAGCATCTCGAAAGCACGCTGAAGGTGCTCAAGGTCAACAAGACTGTGCCAGCATGGCGCACCTACGTGGACTATGTGAACCAAATTGTCATAGACGGGATTGTAGCAGCGATCATTGCTTCGCTACAGTATTTCAAGAATCAAATCGACGCGTACTATTTGAACCAGAACGACATCAACCCCTTGCTTGAGATCCAACTGCGACTTGCGCCCCCCGACGTGGCTTATGAGCCGCGCATGGGCGCTACTGGCAATGCAGATGGTATGCGCGACATTCTGACAGGGTGGGTCAACGGCTTCATCAATGCCTCAACCCTAATCTGTCGCCTCGACACAGCCGAATTTGATGGGGACTATTTGAGCGATATCCAAGAGAACATAATGGTGCGCTTCCATGTAGCACAGGCCAGCCGACTCATTGCGCAAACGGAGGCGCAGTGTGAGACGTTCCGCCAGTGCTTTGTAGAATATTCTTACTTGTGGACTACTAATATCCAAGAGGCCTTCGAAGAGTTTTTGGAGACACAAAAAGTCGAAGGAGATGTGGAGGATACTGACCCCCCGTTGTCAGCCTTCGACGCAGAAATTTCCAAGTACAAACAGCTGACAGATGAAATTCATGAGTTGCCTAGTAACAAGACCATTGCTTTCTTGAAAATTGACGCGAAGCCTGTCAAGCATGCCCTCACGACTTGTCTGTCCAAGTGGATCCACGTATTTCAGGATTACTTGCTGCAGAAAGTTATCTCTCGCGTCACGGAGCTGTCCGGGTTCATATCATTCACAGAAACGGCGTTGGACAAAGAAGTCACGGAAGCGGACCCGAGCAGCTTGCTTGAAGTCATGGGTCATCTACGAGACGTCAGAAAACGCACTGAGGGCACGGAAGCCATGTTTGAACCTTTGAAAAGCACAGTCCAGCTTCTGTCCAAACATGGTGTCTCAACTCCCGGAGATATTGTACAGAGCCTTGATACCATTGTAAATACCTCTTGGGGCAGTTTGAAGAAGAAGGCAACTTTGACTAAGGAAAAACATTCGAACGAGCAGAGCATGCAGGCTGAAAATGTCAAGCGCAAAGCCAAAGATTTCGAATTCAGGGCTGAAGAGTTCTTCAACTTTTTCAAAAAGAACATGCCCTACGAGTACTCCGAGGACTGGGAGGAGGCATACGAGTCCATCGATCGCATACATCACTCGACTTCTGAGAGTCCCACCGATCTCCTGCCTTTTGGAAGTCTCAATGAGATCCAACAGGAAGCTGTGAAATTGAATGAGATGCAAGAACTCTTTGAGCTTTATGTCATGGAGTATCGACAGATCGATCAGTGCGTCAAGGAGGCAAAACTTCTCAAGCTTGTCTGGGACATGATCGGAATGGTGACCATTACCTTTACGGAGTGGAGGAAGACCAAGTGGGATGAAATCAAAGTTGAGGTTCTCCAAGAGGAGAGCAAAAAGCTGAGCAAGGAAATCAAGACTTTGCCCAGAGAAGTTAAAAATTGGCCTTCCTATAAAGGACTGGAGGATTCTGTGAAAAATATGCAGACATCGTTGCCCTTGGTTGAGGAGTTGCACCATCCGGCGATGCGCGATCGGCATTGGAAGCAGCTGATGCGCACTACCGGAGTCACCTTCCAAATGGGGAGCAATTTTAGCCTGGGAAATCTGCTAGACTTAAAGTTGCATCAATTTGAGGATGACGTGTTGGAAATTGTTGATCGTGCGCAAAAGGAGTTGACAATAGAGAAGCAGCTGAAAAAGCTCGCTGATACTTGGAAGAGTCAAGAGTTGCAATTTCCATGCGAAGTCGAGGGAACAGAACGTTACCTGCTGTCCGTGGACGAGACGTTGATGGAAGCCCTTGAAGACAATTCAATGCAGCTCCAGAATCTCATGGGATCCAAGTACGTGCAAGGAAATCAAACTTTCTTGGTGGAGGTGCAGAATTGGCAGCGCAAGCTTGGTATGGTTGATGTCACACTGAATGCATGGAAGGAGGTGCAGTCCAAGTGGTCAAACCTGCAGAGCATTTTTGTGGGCTCAGCAGATATTAGAGTGCAGCTTCCGGAAGAATCTAAGCGCTTTGATGTGGTTCATGCGGCTTGGCAGGACATGATGAAGACAGCACCAGACATTCCGAATGCCGTAGATGCGTGTAACCTCGACGGCCGCCTGGAGAGTATTGAAGATATGCTTGCGTCGCTTGAAAAGTGTGAAAAAGCCCTGTCAGACTACCTTGAAACGAAACGTGCAGCCTATCCTCGCTTCTACTTCGTGGCTGCGGCAGACTTGCTCGACATTCTAAGCAAAGGAAGTAATCCACAGCTTGTCCTGAAACATCTTCCCAAATGCTTTGACAACATTAAGACATTGGAATTCGACAAGGAGAATGGAGAGCCTACCAAAAAATCTTTGGGTATGTACAGTGGAGAGAACGAATTCGTGGGTTGGCCTGATCCGTTTATTTGTGAGGGTCCCGTAGAGACATGGATGGACGGTTTGACACATCACACCCATGATCAGTTGAAACTCCTGCTCAACGATTCGGTAAACGCCTTCGAGGAAAAGCCTCGTCATGAATTTATTTTCAATTGGTGTGCGATGCTTTGCACCGTCGTGTGCAGAATTGTATATACGGAGGACGTAAATTTCGCGTTTGATCAACTCGAAGAAGGGAATGACAATGCGATGCATGACTACAACACAAAGCAGATTGCAACGCTGAACAAGTATGCAGAGTTGATCCTGGGTGACCTTACAGGCAATGATCGCAAGAAAATCATCACGCTAGTCACGCTAGATGTGCATGCGCGCGATATTGTGCAATTTTTGATGGATACCAAGGCTGAGAACAACCAATGTTTTGCATGGAAATCGCAGCTGAAATTCCAGATGCAAAACAAGCCCAACATGAATGTGCAGCTGTGCCAAATCGACATCTGCGATTATTCTTGCATCTTTGGTTACGAATACATCGGTAACTGCGGGTGTTTGGTGGTGACACCGCTTACCGACCGCTGCTATATCACACTTACGCAGGCCATGCGTCTGATTCTTGGTGGTGCCCCTGCTGGTCCCGCCGGAACAGGCAAGACGGAAACAACGAAGGATCTTGGTCGTGCCATGGGCATCATGGTCTATGTCTTCAATTGCTCTGACCAGATGGATTTCCGAAGCATGGGCCAGATTTTCAAGGGCCTTTCGCAAGCAGGGGCGTGGGGATGTTTTGACGAATTCAACCGTATCGACATCTCAGTGCTCTCTGTCGTATCGACGCAGTGGAAATGCATCCTTGATGCGATCCGGGGTAAGAAGCATCGTTTCATTTTCGAAGATGAAGACATTCTTCTTTGCCACAGCCCGTTCTGCAGCGCATACATCACAATGAATCCCGGCTACGCGGGACGCACTGAGCTCCCAGAAAGTGTCAAGGCGCTCTTCCGACCCTGCGCGATGATCACCCCGGACATGGATCTGATCTGCGAAATCATGCTCATGTCGGAGGGCTACAGCTTGGGCAAGGTGCTGGCCAAAAAATTTATGATTCTGTATCGCCTCAGCGAGGCTTTGCTGTCACCACAAAAGCATTATGATTGGAAGCTCCGGGCTGTCAAGACTACGTTGAATGTTGCGGGTGGCATGCTTCGCGCGGACAGGGAGAGTCCCGAAGACCGGGTCCTCTTACGGGCTCTTCGTGACTTCAACCTCGGCAAACTGGTTGCAGATGACGTCGGCATCTTTGTTGGAATGATTGATGATCTGTTCCCAAAGACAAGGGAGCTCGTGGTGCGTGCACGAGAGGAGGAATTCGAGAAGAAGATTGTGGAGGCTGCTCAGGCTGTCAATCTGCAAGCAGGAGACATATTCGTTCTGAAGGCATCGCAATTGCGCGAGATCCTTGTGGTCCGCTGGTCAGTCTTCCTTATTGGTCCTGCAGGCTGCGGCAAATCTGAGCTCATCCGCGTGCTCTCGAAGGCTGAAAATCTCTTTGGGGAAAAGTCAACAATCAATGTGCTGAATCCTAAGTCAGTCACCCGCAACGAGCTTTACGGCTACATTCATCCTGCTACTCGAGAGTGGAAGGATGGCCTTCTTTCGCAGATTTTCCGCGACTTGGCCAATTGTTTCACAGTGAAACACGAGTATCTGGTTCTCGATGGTGACATTGATGCGGAGTGGATTGAGTCTATGAACACCGTCATGGACGATAACAAGACCCTGACTCTGGCCAGTAACGAGCGCATCCCTCTCACGCCCCCCATGCGATTGCTGCTTGAGATCGAGAACATGAGCCAGGCCTCCCCTGCCACGGTTTCTCGAGGCGGAGTAATCTTTTTGAATGGCAACGACATTGGGTGGGAGCCGTACGTGAAGAGTTGGATTGGCAACCGTGAAATGGAGATGGAGCGGACAAACCTCACAGCACTTTTTGCTAAATATGCCCAAAAAGTCTTCAATTACCTGGAAAAGGAGGCCAAAACCATTGTGCCGATTCGCGAGATCTCCATGGTGCAGTGCATAACCTATCTTCTAGAGGGACTTATTGGGGGCGGCGAGGAATTCTTCCAGAAAGTCAAAGTGATTGGACAGGAGCAAGGGACAATACTGCTGGAAATGATGTTTGCCTACTCATTGATCTGGGCATGTGCTGGAGCTCTAACTTCTGACAAGCAAAACGATTACAGGGGAAATTTTGACAAATGGTTCAAAAATGAATTTGGTGAAGGTCTGAAACTTTCTGAGGGACTTTCCGTCTTCGACTTTTTCGTCAATGATGAAAATTCTACATTCGAGAGCTGGACTACAAAGGTTGAGGCCTACAAGCATGATTCAACGGAAGTCTTTGGAAACATTTACGTGGCTACAGCCGAGACTCTTCGTGTGACTGCGTTGTTGGACCTTCTGGCCAAGAATCGTCATGCTGTCATGCTAGTTGGCGGTGCTGGAACCGGCAAGACAACCATTATTATGGACAAATTGCGTAATTTGAGCCCTGAGACACATTCATTCATGAATATCAACCTGAACTGTTTCACAGACTCAATGCTCCTGCAGGGTGCTATGGAATCGGTCCTAGAGAAGAAGACGGGGCGCACGTTTGGGCCTCCTGGCTCTAAGCGTCTGGTATATTTTATTGACGATCTCAATATGCCCGAGGTTGACAAATATGGTACGCAGCAGCCCATTGCGTTGCTTCGACAGCTCTTCGACTACGCTGGATGGTACTCGCGCGACAAGCTCACATGGCGAGAAATCAACTCTGTACAGTGTGTGTCATGCCTGAATCCAACTGCCGGCTCGTTCTACATTGATGTTCGTTTGCAGAGGTCCTATTGCACATTTGCTGTTCAGTTACCAGCCCCCGAAGTCCTCGAATATGTGTTTGACTCCATTTTGAGCGCGCACCTTGAGACATTCAGCCCCGATGTGCAAAAGATAGGCATCAAGGTCGTGAAGGCTAGCATCGATCTTCAAAAAATCGTTGCAGATAATTTCATGCCCACTGCTATCAAGTTCCACTACATCTTCAATCTCCGTGACATCGGCAATGTTTTCGAGGGGCTTTTGCGAAGTGAGCCTGCACACTTCACCAATTCCATGTCTGTCATTAGGCTCTGGGTGCACGAGTGCGAGCGTGTATTTGCAGATCGAATGATAACAGAGCAGGACATGTCTCGCTACTTTGAGTTGGTAGAAGGCGTCTCGAAGAAACATTTCGAGGGCACAAATCAGGAGCAAGTGCTGGCGCGCCCAAACATCTTCACAACTTTCACCTTCAACAGCGCTGAGGACGAGCGCCCATACACTGGCATTAGCGATGCGGAGAAACTGAGGTCAATTGTCAAAGACAAGATGAATGAATACAATGAGAGTAATGCGGTCATGAACCTCGTGTTGTTTGATATGGCCGTGGAGCACATCTGCCGTATCACCCGCACCATAGACAAACCACGCGGAAACTGTCTACTTGTTGGGGTTGGAGGCAGCGGTAAGCAAAGTCTGTCGCGACTGAGCTCATTTATCTGCGGCTGTGATGTTTTCCAGATCACAGTCACCAGCAGCTTTGGTGTCAATGACTTCAAGGAAAATCTCTTGACGCTTTTTGCGAAGGCTGGCATCAAGGGTCAGCCAACTTCATTCATTCTCGTGGACTCACAGATTGTGAATGAGCGATTCCTTGTCTTCTTGAATGACTTTTTGGCATCTGGCAACATCCCAGATATTTTCACCAACGATTCTAAGGACGAATACCGTAATGGTGTTCGAAACGATGCCAAACAGGCGGGTGTCCAAGACACGCCTGAGAATCTGTGGGACTTCTTCATTGAAAAGGTTCGAAAGAACTTGCACTTAATCTTGTGCTTTTCGCCCGTTGGCGAGCAGTTCCGGATCCGCGCGCGTCAGTTCCCAGCACTGATTAACTGTACCACCTATGACTACTTTCATCCTTGGCCGCAGAGCGCGTTGATCGCGGTGGCCCAGTCCTTCATCGCAGGGACTGACGGCATTGAACCCGAAAATTATGAAGGCGTAGCTGCTCATATGGCATTCTTGCACACTTCTGTCAATGAAGCTAGCGAAGATTTCTTTACGAGTGAACGTCGCTATAATTATACCACGCCAAAAAGCTATCTCGACCTCATCGACCTGTACAAGAGTATGCTCGCAATAAAGAAATCGGGCATGCGTACGCTTAAAGAGCGTCTTGAAAACGGTCTGGAGAAGATGGAATCAGCCGCAGCTCAGGTTGCTGAGCTTCAGGAGAATCTGGTGAAGGACATGGCCGTCGTGGAGGAGAAGAAAGCCGCGACTGACAAGTTGCTTGCTTTCGTTGGCCAGGAAACTGCAGTTGCAGATGAGCAGAAAGCAATCGCGTTGGTCGAAGAAGAAAAGTGCACCAAAATTGCCGAAGAAGTGCAGGCTTTCCAGGCAGAGTGTGAAAAGGAGATGGAAGCGGCCGAGCCTGTTATCCAGGCTGCAATTGATGCTCTCAATTCTCTCGACAAGAAATCAATCACAGAGCTTAAGGCTCTTTCCAGCCCCCCGGCCGGGGTCGATGATGTCACCAGTGGAGTCCTGGTGCTCTTGGCGGGAGGCAAAATTCCAAAAGATCTGTCATGGGGGGCTGCGAAGAAACTGATGGGCAATGTCGACCAATTCTTGAACACGCTTCTCGCTTTCGATAAAGACAATGCCCCAGTGGTGGCATGTGAGTGGATTGAAAAGAATCTGTTGTCAAAGGAGAACTTCAACCCTACTGTGATGAAGTCTAAATCATCAGCTGCTGCTGGCATGTGCGGTTGGGTTATCAACATAGTCAAGTACTATCGCATTTATGAGGTAGTTGAGCCCAAGCGCCAACTCCTGGCGCAGGCGAATAACAAGCTCAACGATGCCAACGAGCAGTTGTTAACGGTTCGTGAACAGGTTGCTGAGCTCGAGGCCAAGCTTGCCCATCTGAATGAACAATTCATGGAGGCTACTGCTGACAAAAACGAGGCGATTGCCCAGGCAGAGAAGACGCAGTCACGAGCGAACATGGCTGATCGCCTTGTCAACGGGCTTGCAGATGAAAAGGTGCGCTGGACAGAGTCCGTCCAGTCTTTTGGCATCCAAGAGCAAAAGTTTGTCGGCGATGTTCTGCTTGCTGCAGCATTTGTTTCGTATGTTGGTGCCTTCAGCCTCTCGCTACGCCACTCGCTTGTGAACGAAAAGTGGATTCCTGACATGGTCGAACGTCAATTGCCGATGACTGAAGGTATGCAGCCTTTGACCATGCTTGTCGATGATGCTGGCATCGCGCAGTGGGGTAACGAAGGCCTTCCCTCCGATAGCATGTCTATCCAAAATGGTGCAATTGTTTGCAACTGCAAGCGTTGGCCCATTCTCATCGACCCTCAGCTGCAAGGCATAAAGTGGGTCAAGAAGAAGCATACTACTGAGGTGTACGCCCAGAAGCCTGAGGAAGTGCCAGAGGAGGAGTGGGTCCAGCCTCCCCCGACTCTGAAGGAAATGGCGGTGGTCCAGCTATCGCAGGCTCGTTACTTGAATACAGTGGAAATGGCGATTCAGAATGGAGAAGCGATGATGATCGAGAACATTGGTAACGATATCGACGCAGTGTTGGAGCCTGTTCTAGGTCGAGCTGTCATCAAGCGCGGAAGGGCTATGGTAATTAAACTGGGCGACAAGGAAGTCGAGTATGACCCTAAATTCCAGCTTTACCTGCAAACCAAACAATCGAACCCCCACTACCAGCCACAGACATGTGCGCAAACAACTCTGATCAATTTCATGATCACTCTTGATGGTCTGCAGGAGCAGTTGCTTGCGCTGGTGGTCAAGAAGGAACGACCTGATCTGGAGCATCAGAAGCTTGAATTGATGCAACAGCAAAACGGATTCAAGGTAAAACTTAAAGAACTTGAGGACGAACTCCTTTACAGACTGGCAACGTCGCAGGGTGACATTCTTGCTGACGTTGAACTCATCGAGGGTCTTGAGCGGGCCAAAGTGACCTCTACAGAAATTAATGAGAAGGCCAAAATTGCCAAGGAAACGGAGTTGCAAATCGTGGAATCACGGAAGGCATATGTGCCAGTAGCTACACGTGGCGCTCTGACGTACTTCCTGGTGGATCAGATGTGGGTTCTTGACCACATGTATCGTTTTTCGATGGCAAATTTCGTTATAATCTTCAAAAAGGGCATGGATCAAGCCGACAAAAATGAAGGAGGTGATGAAGAGAAAGCAGCAACCGGGGAGGAGGAAGAAGCAAAACCTGACCTGGGAGCACGAGTGAAGCTTTTGGAGGATTCAGCGTGCTTTGAGTGCTTCTCGTATGTAGCTCAAGGTCTGTTTGAGCGCCACAAGCTCATTTTTGCGTGTCAGCTTTGCTTCCGGGTGCTTGCACAAGCAGGTGAGCTACAAGCAGACCTCTTCGAGTTCCTTCTGCGAGGTCCTATGGAAGCTGGCGTGGATAATCCCCTGAATGAATGGATGGATGATCGTGCATGGGCAACGTTGCAAACTCTGAGACAGTTTGAGCTTTACGAAAGACTTCCCGATGAAATCGTTGGCTCTGCTAAGAGGTTCCGCGACTGGTATGAGCTAGAGAGGCCTGAGGAGCAGCCGCTGCCTGGGGAATGGAAGAAGATGCCGGAATTCAATCGTTTGTTGATCATGCGCGCGATGCGTCCCGATCGCATGAGTGAAACGTTAAGTATCTTTGCGAAAAATTGCCTTGGCTCCAAATACGTCAATTTCATGGCATTTGATCTCGCACGTTCATTTGAAGACGCTGGACCTGCAGTACCTGTCTTCTTTATCCTGTCTCCAGGTGTCGATCCTGTCCGAGATACCGAAAAGCTAGCAAAGAAGTTCAATGTCGGAACCGACCATGGCAACTTTGGGCTTGTTTCATTAGGCCAAGGCCAAGAACCGGTTGCCGAGAAGATTGTGGAGACCGCTTTCCGCGATGGTGGTTGGGGATTCCTTCAGAATGTCCACCTCACGCCGAAATGGACGAACAGCTGGTTGGATAAAAGGTGCGACGAGCTAGAGGCTGCGCACCCGGACTTCCGTCTCTTCTTATCTGCTGAACCTGCTAAGCTCCCAGTCAATTTGCTGCAAGGTTGTTTGAAATTGACGAACGAGCCCCCTGAAGGGCTGAAGCCTAATCTCATGAAGAATTTCAATAATTTCAACGACGACTACTTTGAGGCGAGTGCGAAACCGGGTGAACTCAAGTCAATCTGTTTTGCACTTTCCCTGTTCCACGCAGTGATCCTTGAACGCAAAAAATTCGGTCCTCAAGGCTGGAATCGGGTTTATCCCTTCAACTTGGGTGATTTGACCAGCTGTGCGCAGGTAGCGATGAATTATCTCGAGACATATCCCAAGATCCCTTGGGATGATCTCAAGTACATCTTTGGAGAAATCATGTATGGTGGGCACATTACTGACTTCTTCGATCGCGTTCTTGCTCTGTCGTATTTAGACTCATACCTCAAGGACGACCTCATGGAAGGTGCGGAGTTATTTCCCGGCTTCATGGCCCCAGTCAATTCCGGTTCTGTCAAGGATATCATGGAACACGTGGAATTTACCATTCCGCAAGAATCACCCTCCGCGTTTGGTTTACACCCGAATGCTGAAATCGGATTTCGTATGAAGCAGGCGTCATCCATGTTTGCTCAGATTCGCGAGCTGCAGCCTCGTTCAGCAGGCAAGGGCGCTGGTATGTCGCCGCAGGAAATGGCCAAGCAAAAGCTGGAGGAACTCCTTGAGAGGATGCCAGATCGCCTGGATGTGACTGAAGTCCTGGAAAAGCTCGAAGGGGATCGCTCGCCCTTCGTGAACGTCTTTCTGCAAGAGATCGATCGACTTTTAATCCTACAGGATGAGATCCGACGATCGCTGAAGGAGCTTGAGCTCGGCCTACGTGGCGATCTGCAAATGTCCGATCGCATGGAGCAACTTCAGGCTGCCCTCGCTGAAGACCGTGTATCTGCAGGATGGGAAACCAAAGCCTACCCCTCGAAGCGCCCACTAGGTCTGTGGTTCGCAAATTTCTTGGAACGCTACAGGCAACTCAGCGACTGGACTGTTGAGCTGGGGGTGCCAAAGTGCACATGGATTTCAGGGCTCTTCAACCCGCAGTCGTTCTTGACGGCAGTCACGCAGACAACCGCACGTAAAAACGATTGGCCGTTAGACAAGATGGCCACGCAGACGGATGTGCAGAAGAAGACGGTGGATGACATAAGTGCGGGATCAAAGGACGGTGCATATATTCACGGTCTATTCATGGAGGGGGCTCGCTGGGACGACAAGGCAGGTTTGCTGGAGGACTCGATTCCCAAGGAACTCTTTGCTAAAATGCCCGTGATTCTTATCAGAGCCGTGCCCGCCGACAAGGCCGAAACCCGGGACATGTATGAATGTCCAGTCTATACAACTCAGGATCGTGGTCCCACATTCATTTTCAAAGCAGGACTTAAAACAAAGGCACCAACAGCGAAATGGGTCATGGCAGGCGTGGCGCTGCTCATGGACGTTGTTTAGATGCATGATTTGTTGGGATCTGGTCAGCGCCCATCTCTTCTTTTGTGTTGTATTAAATATGAGCCTGCGCATTATTCTACACTCCTCCGCCGCCGTGTGTGGCGGCGGGCTTCAACGTGGGATGAGATGGCCGTGCAGATCTGTCGCTTGAGTAAAGAAGCCTTTCTGTGACGCGCTCAGCGCCCATCGCGGCTGCGCTATCACACATGCTCTTGTGGATGTAAACAAGGGGTCCCGAGGGCTGCTGACGTGGTTTGCCGCCCTCTTTCATGATAACGCGCCTCTCCTCGAGCCTCTGGTCAATGGCTGCCGGTCCAACTGAGCTCGTGGCTACGGGCTCTGTTGATATTTCTCGTGCCTCTCCCTGTTTCTGCTGACGTGCAATCACACACACCCGGGTCATTCATGTGCACATTCTGTGCAGATTCTAGGCAACCATTTTTGCACACAGACAAGCGACCTTGGCTTATTCGCCAATCATTCTCACGTCATCAGGGCGTACGCGCGCGCACACACAAAATCTAACACGAACTACCTGCGGGGATGATCGACGGGATCGGCGAGTTCCCTCATGAGCGTCGCCATGGCGGGACGTATCTGTGGCTGATCTCGAGTGGGGTGATACTTGCGATGCAAACGACTCTGCGGCTCGTGCGTGTTTGGCAGACACCAGCTCTGGGAAAGTGGAATGTAGGAGAGTCATGTTATCGTGAGTGGTAGCTCGTCTCGTGATGAGGCAGGTCTGTGCACCCACAGCCTGTCACACAGCCTCTCCTCTCTCACCTCACTTTCTCCCTGTCACCTCTCTCCCCCTCTTGGTCTGATGATGAGGCTGACGGCCAACGACATTCGTACGCGCAATCACGCACGCGTCCATGCACACACATGCACCTGTGGCGCCAACGAATGGCAGACTGGAAGAATTGATAGCTCTGTCGAGCATAGCTTTTTCGAAAGCCAGTTGCTCCTCGTGCCTGGCTGCCTGAATCGACGCCCTCCGATCTTGCGATGGCCCGGGAGACTTTTCAACAAGAGATCTGTCGCTTTCATTCTCCACATTGTAGGAGCGCACACTCAAAGTGATAAAGGGCGATGTTTGACGCGTGCTTCGCAATGTCTGTCTTTGGACCCCATTCGACGGTATTGTATCCTGCAACTTGCCGCAATGTCATGACACGTAAGAGTGCGTGCCAGTGAGCAATGTGACAAGCAAACGTATTCAAAGCAAAGGAATCTGCAGCGAGACGCACGACATCTTTTTCAACCTCGTCAACTCGTGGTCGGTGTCTGCGATGATTTGGCCGCTGCCCGACCGATTCCTCTTTTCCACTCTCCTTCTCCCTCGCTCTCTCTCTCAGCTTGTCCTTGTCTCTGGGTCTCTGAGCATCGACCAGCATGGTAACGTTCGCCTGCACCGTGGTCAGCTGTTTCGATAGCGCCTCTATACTTTCCTGCTTCACAGATTTTTGTGTTGTGGTTGTGTGTTATGGTAGTGTATCACAATTTAATAATTCTCCGATAGCCGCTATTATGACAGATGGTTGTGTGATATCTTGTCTGGAGCAAGTTTT
>Ga0209713_10001128_pt1 | contig 15729 bp, 7 predicted proteins | sample ArcOceMetagenome_3_FD_187444 | JGI IMG/M metagenome (GOLD analysis project Ga0209713, IMG submission 187444) | Marine eukaryotic phytoplankton communities from Arctic Ocean - Arctic Ocean- Svalbard ARC20M Metagenome (SPAdes) (version 2) | ecosystem: Environmental > Aquatic > Marine > Oceanic... | reverse complement strand
ACCCGTGGCGCCGTTGCTGGACAGGATGCGCTTGGAAGTGGCGAAGGAGAGAGAGGAGAGTCGTCGGCAGGAGGCTACTCGTCGCATGGTCGTGCGCGCGCTGCACGGTCGTGCGCGCTGCATGGTCGTGCGCGGCACGGCCGAACTAGTGCATGCGTGCATGGGTAACCTCGATAAAAACAACGTGGAAAGCCGAGAGTAACTTGGGGTGTAACTAACAAGCAAGTCGCCTCAACAGCCTCAACAGCCGCACCGGACAATCCCGAACAAACCTATATCCGTGCTGATCAGCGAGACATCATCGTCCCCAGAGGAATATTCCATCCGCGCAAATCAACGCACGCTGCCGAGGCAAGACGCAAGGCGGCGAGTGTTCAATTGCTGGCTCAGGCCACACGATGGTCAAGCTCTTCAGCCGCTCCAAGGGCGGCAAGAGCGCCGCGCAGCCCGCGACCGACGGCGTGGCAGGTGCCAAGAAGCCGTCAGCGGCAGCCACCACTCCCGCGACCGTCAAGGTCAAGGTGCCGCCCGGAGGCAAGCCGGGCAAAGCGATATCGGTCGAAAAGGACGGCCAGCGTCATGTGATCCAGCTGCCGCCCGGCGCAAAGCCGGGTGCCGTGATTGAGGTGGAGGTGCCTCCGCCAGACGCTGCTGGCGCGCGCTTTACGGCCGACGACGCCAGCAGAGACGTGCCCATCGCGGCGGAGGTGGTGACCGACAAAGCCTCTACCCAGGCGCCGCTCTTCGACGTGGCCAGCGAGGACGCCGCTGCGTCGGCAGGCAAGGCCGTTGCTGGGTCTTCAAATGCGGCAGCGGCGTCACCTACCAAGTCGGGAGGCATCGGCAGCTCGATCATCGGCAAGGGCAAGGCGCTGGTCGCCAAGGCAGCGCCCAGCGCGATCGCCAAGGTGGGTCCGTCCAGCGTCAAGGCAACGCCAGCTACAGCCTCCGCAGCACCCGCCGCGGCCGCGCCTGCCGCGCCCACCGAGACGGCCGCCGCCGCAGCTGTGCCAAAGCCGGCGGCAGCTGCGCCCGTCTCCAAGCCGGCGGCCGCTGCGCCTGTCTCGAAGCCGCGCGCTGCCGCGAAGCCAACGCCCTCGCCAGTGGTGGTGACAAATGTGACGGAGATCCACGCGTCACGAGCCACCGGCGGTGGCGACGACGACGGTGGCGCATACATCGCTCCCGTGGTGCGCAAGGCGTTCGCGCACTTCGACGTGGACTCGAGCGGCGACATCGACGCGGCGGAGCTGCGGCCGGCGCTGGCGAAGCTGGGGATGGCGGCCGACGCCGCCGAGGCGAAGGCGATCCTGCAGGGCTACGACACGCACGGCGACGCCGACGGCTGCCTCGACCTGGTCGAGTTTGCGCAGCTCGTGCAGAAGCTGCTCGCGTGGCAGGCGGAGGAGGCGGGCGTCGCGCCGCCGCAGCCCGTGTACGTCGAGGCCGCGGCGGCGCCGGAGTCGGTGAGCAAGCCGGGGGCGCCGCAGAGCGGGCGGGCGGCGCGCGCGGCCAGGGTGGAGGCCGAGGCCGAGGCGGCGGAGGCGGCGGCGGAGAGGGCGCGCGCGCAGGTGCGGGCCAAGTCGCTGGCGCGGGGGCAGGTGGCAAAGGAGCAGACGGACGCGAAGCGTGCCGCGGCGGAAGCGGCCGCCGTGGCCAAGGGCGGCGCGCCAGCACGGGGTCCCGCCTTTGCCGCTCGCGCCCGCACCGGTGCAGGCGGTGGCGGAAGCGGCGCAGCGCACGCGGCGGCGGCGAGTGCTCGAGGGGCGAGGCGCGCGCTGCCGCCGGCGGAGCGCAAGCGCCACAGGGCGGCGACGCGGCTGCAGCGCGCGTGGCGCGGCCTGCTGGCGCGGCGGCGCTGCGCGCGCGCGGCGTGGCGCGCGGCCGCCGGCGTCGGCGCGGACGCGCGCGCGCTCGAGGTGACGCTCGTCTCGCTCGACGGCGCCGCCGACGCGGAGGACGTGGCGGTGCGCCTGAGCGTGGCGACGCTGCCGCCGGTGGTGGTCCAGCAGGCAACGCCGTGGATGCATGCCGTCGCGCTCCAGGCGGGCACGCAGCCGCTGGCGGCGATCCGCGACGCCCTGCTGCCATACTCCAGCGGCAGCGACGGCGGCGCGGCGGCGGCAACGCGGCCGCCGTCACGGTCCGCTCCGCCGCCGCGCGCGGTGTCGGCGGAGGTGCAGCGCGCGTTCGCGCACTTTGACGCCGACAACAGCGGCGGCATCGACGCGGCGGAGCTGACGGCGGCGCTCGCGCAGCTCGGCATCGAGGCGTCGCACGACGAGGCCGCCGAGGTCCTCGCGCGGTACGACGACGCCGAGGCGGGCGACGCGGGCCGCAGCGGCCGCCGCGACGGCAAGCTCGACGTGTTCGAGCTGCAGGCGCTCGTCGATGACCTCATCCACTTCCAGCAGCAGCAGCAGGCGACGGCGCAGGGCCTGCCGCCTCCGCTGCCTCCGCCGTCGCGCCAGCGCACGCAGCCGCCGCCGCCGCCGCCGCCACTCGAGGGCGGGCTGGGCCTTCCGCTCACCATCGAGCTGCTGAGCGCCGATGGCGCCGTCGTGGCGGCGGAGGCGACGCTCGACCTCGCCGCCGTCGCCGCCGAGCACGCGTCGAGCGCGGTGGCGACGTACGAGGTGCCCATGAGCGACGGCAGCGCAGCGACGCTCTCGATCAACGTCTCGCAGGCGCTGCTGCCGCTGATGCGCATCGGCCGCGCGTTTGCCGCCGCCGACGAGCGCGGCATGGGCGTGGTGGGCGCGGCGCAGGCCGAGGCCGCCGCCGCGGCGCTGGGACTGCCGCAGGCGGCGGCGGCGGCGTCGGAGGACGAGATGGATGTGCTCCGCTTCGAGCGATGGATTGGCGAGATGGCGCCTCTCCACTGGAGGCGCGACGAGGTGCCGGGAGGCCGGGGCGGCGGCAAGGGCCGGGGCGGTGGAGGAGGCGGCGCCGGTGGCGCGGCGCGGCGGCCGATGCTCGTGCAGCACAAGCAGACGCTCGAGCTGCGCGATGGCGAGAGCGCGTCCTTCGTCGTCGACGGCGCGTCGGAGCTGCAGCTGCTCTCCGTCCGTCAGATGCGCGCGCCCTCCGCCCTCCGCCTCCTCCTCGGCGCCGCCGACGCCTCCGCCGCCTCCCGAGGCGTGGCGCACGCCGCCGCCGCTAGCCACGCCGCCGTCGAGGCCGCCGCCGCGGGCATCACCGGAAGCGACGGCGGCGGCGGCGACGGTGCGGTGCTGTACGATGGCGCGGCGTACGCGCACCGTGGCGCCGGCGCGCTCGTCAAGGGAGGCGACGCTTGGGTATTCCCCGGCGGGAGATGCTACGAGCTCGCGGCACACGCGCCGCACTTCTCGCCCGCCGTGCCGCCGCCGCCGCAGTCGGCTGCTGCGGAGGCAGCGACCATCGTGCGCGGTGGCGGTCGCGCCCCGCCGCCGCCGCCGCGAAGGCCAGCGTGGGCGGCGGAGGCGGCGGCGACGGCGGCGGGGCTCGGGGCGGAGGCGACGCTGCTGGTGGTGGTTCGCGTCGTCTCGCGCATCGAGGCGGGCAGCGGCCTCGAGATCATCGATGAGCCGACGCACAAGCTGCTGCTCCCGCCGTCGCGCCAACGCCCTGCCTCCGCCGCCGCCTCCACCTCCGCCGCCTCCGCCGCCTCCGCCGCCTCCGTCTCCACCAAGGCCGCGACGGAGGCGAAGGTGCCGCGGCCGACCTCAGGACGCGCTGCCGCTCTGCACGCTCGGACGGACGCACTCCACGGTCGCGCCGACGCCGCCGTCGCCGCCGTGGGGAACGTGACAGTGGGCGTGACGTGCCCGGCGGGTTGCAAGGCGGGCGACGCCATCCAGGTCGAGCACGGCGGACGCATGTTCGACCTCGTCGTCCCCGCGGGCGTCGCCGCCGGCCACGCTTTCGATGCGGTGCTCCCCATCGCAACGCCGCCGCCACCGGCGGGCGCTGCGGGCAAGGCTGCAGCGGCGCAGGCGGCGGCCAAGGCGAAAGGCACGAAGGCTCTGCCGCTGGGCAAGGCCGCGCAGGCCGCGGTGCGTAGGGCGTCGGCCGCGGTGCACCCGGCGCCGGCGACGCTTGGCTCGGCCGCAGCTCCGGTGGCGGCCGCAGTCTTCAAGGCGCCGCACGCGGGCAGCGCTTGGGGCGGCGGCGCCATGCCTCTCGGCGCGGCCCCGCACGGCGCGGCGGGTGGCGCATGGAGCGGTGCAGCGGGCGCGACCACCGCGGCGAGTGGCTGGGCGGGGTACATGCCCGCCCTCGGGATGTCAGGCGGTGGTGGCAGTGGCGGTGCGCCGTGGGCTCACGCCCCGCCGTGGGGCGGCGGCGGTGCGGCGGGCGCGCCTCCGACGCAGCAGGCGCGGTTGTCGGCGTCGGCGCTGCGTCACGCCTTCGAGCTGTTCTGCGAGGGGGGCGAGTCGCTCGGCCGGGCGTCGCTGAGCCGCGCGGTGCGGCGCATCGGCGTGACGCTGACGTACCGTGCGCTCGACCTCTTCCAGTCGCACGCCGCGCCCGAGTCGGGCGGCGACGTGATGCGCTTCGAGGGCTTCGCTGTGCTGGTGGGCCGCCTCGAGGCGGAGGGCGCATTCGCGCAGGCCGAGCAGGAGGCGGCGTGCTGCGCGACCGTCGCCTCCAACTCGGCGGCGTCGTCGTCGGGCCGCGGAGGCGGAGGCGGAGGCCTCCGCGCAGGTGGTTCGGGCGGCGCAGCCGGCCGGTGCGACGGCGCCTCCCTCCTCGAGGCGGCGGCCGTCTCTCTCGAGTACGGCGGGCGCGGCGGCCGCCTCACGACGCGTCAGCTGCGTGCGGTGCTGCGCACCCTCGGGCTGCGCCTCGAGGGCGCCGAGACGAAGGCCACCCTCGCGAGGTTCGACACCGATCTCGACGGCGAGCTCGACGTCTTCGAGCTCGGTCGGCTGCTGCAGGCGCTGCACGCGCAGCAGCCCGGCGTCGCCGCCGCCGGTGCCGCCGCGTCGCAGCTGATCCACGGCGGTGGCGCCTCTGCGGCGCCGCCGCCGCCGCCGGTGGCGACGCTGCGCGCGGCGTTTGGCGCGCTCGACTTGAGGGGCGACGGCACCATCGCCACGGCGTCGCTGCGCGCGGCGCTTGCGCGCGCGGGCGTCGACGCGGGCCACGCCTCGGTGCAGAGCACGCTGTGGGAGCTGCAGCTGCGCGGCACCACCGCTGTCGACTTTGCGACCTTCCACCGCGTCGCACACGCCGTCGCCCTCGACGCGCGTACCACCGCGCCGACGCCACCGGCCGGCGTGCCGTACGTCGCCCCGCACTTCCACCAGCCCACCGCCGCGCAGCCGCTTCCGCCGTCGCAGTTCGCGCCAAGTGGTGTCAACCCGCCCTACCCGTTCACGTCGCCTGGCGTGTACCCGCCCATGCCGCAGCATCAGCCGCCGCACCCGGGCTACGCGCAGCCCCCGCCTGGCCTCGTCGCCAACCCCTACGCGCCGCAGCAACAGCAGGCGTGGTGGCAGCCGCCGTCGCAGTCGGGCGCGGCTGGGTGGCCGCCGCAAGCGTGGGGAGCGCCGCACCCGCAGCCCGCGATGGCGCCACCTTGGGCGGTCAGGGAGGCGGCCGACCGATACGGCACGCGCGGCGAGCCGCCCGCCGCCGTCGGGAGGCAGGCTGGCGGCTGGTGGGGCAGCGGCCCTCCGCTGCCGCACCACGCCGACATCGAGCTCGACCCGACGCCCGGGTCGCGCCCGGAGCCGAACAGCGCCATCGACTGGCGCAAGTACGAGGCGGTCGTGCCGTATGCGCCGCCCTCGCCAACGAGCAAGGCGGAGCGGGCGCGGCACCAAGAAAAGAAGAAGACGGAGGGGCAGCGAGCTGTGTCGTACCGGGCGGCCTACGCGCTGCCACGCGACGACAAGATGCGCACGGCCAAGGCCCCCAACAAGAGCCCCAGCCGTGGCCGGAAAAGGGTGTGAGTTCTAGCGAGTAGCGTGGAGCTCCAGTCTCAAATGGATCACTCTGTATCAGCAAACCTCATAACTGGGTACTTCAACAATATTCCACCGATCTTGATTCACCACCCAAGCCGCGTCAAGTTGAGCTTGGCGGGGTCCGGAATATGCGGCGGCGCAAAGGGTTGCACGTCGCTTGCGTGCAGGTCGTCCGCCCGCAACGGGCAGTGATTCATCCGCAGCTCGCGGGCACACAGCCGCGGGTTCCACAGCGGCGACGGGCTGAGTTCTTGCTCTTTCGTGCCAATGTACAGCTGCCAGGACGTGGCCTCGGGGCCGCTCATTTGGGTGGTCGACCAATGGGCCGAACGCCCGGCGAACTTGGGGAGCCTGGACCGCAGCTCCCACCGGTTGGTGCCTCGCGCTGCAGCACGGGCGAACGCGTTGCACCACGGCGCGCACTGACCATTCCTCTGCTTGCAGTGCAGCACGTGCGCTCGATCGTGCAACGGACGAGAGAGCCTCGGGAAGAAGCCGTTCTTGGGCTCGACGGAGTAGAAGGCGGCGGCATACGGAGTGGGCATTTGCCCCAGCCGCAGGCCGTGCGTGCGGCCGCGCTGCTCTGCGGCAAATAGCGTGGACTGGTCGTCCGTCGTGATGCCGCGCCGCAGCTGCAGCATGAACCAGTCGCGCATCATCGCAGAGGTGCGAGGGTTCCACGCGTAGAGGATGTTCCAGTTGTGCGGGTAGAAGCCGCCGCCGCCGTTGGCCTGCACGATATCGAAGCCCCACAGTGGCGGGCTCGAGCTCGCCGCGGCGTCGAGGAAGCCCGACGCCGCGCCGGGCGTACAGCTCATGACGTTGGAGTCGAGCGCCCACGTGATCACAAACGGCGAGAGTGCCATGTAGTAGAGGCGAGTGGCCCACTGGCGTGGCATGCCGTTGCAGGCTTTCGCCTTGGTCGCGTTCTTCTCATACGGACACGCGGAGCCGCGGAAGAGCAAGTCACTGCGCGGCTGGATGTGGTGCGAGAAGGCATCGCCATCGATGCTGGCATTGTTCGTCACCACCGCGATCTGCAACGTTGGGTTGTGCTGCTTGAGTGCGCGTGCTGCCCACGTCGCCTCCTGCAGGAAGTTGCCAAGCGTCTTTGGGTCGCCATACGCAAATAAGAGGACGCCAGCGCCACGCTTCTTGTCCTCGTCTGGCAATGCCCACGCAGCAGCACTCTCTAGTGGCGGTGACCTCGACATGTATTCTGCCACGTTTGGAGCCATGTCGGCACGCAAGTGCGGAGCCGCAGTCGGCGCCGCGTGGTGTTGCGTCGGTGCAGTCACGAGGAGGACAACTGTGATCGCGAGCGCCGCCAGGACAATGAGGGCGACGAGGAGGGAGCATGCCAGGCAGACGACAAGGCAGCTCGTGGAGGGTTGCGACGGCATTGGCCTCTCTTTGGCACGTCCGCGCGCGCAATGTGCACCAAAGGTCCTCACAGTACGTGTGGCGCAACCTCTCAGCATGCATGCACGCTGCATCGTTAAACCGTCAAACTGCCACCGCCGCAACCGACCAACAACTCAACGACGCGTCAGGCGAGCGCGTTCTACGCGTTGAGGGAGCCGATGGACGTGTTCTTAGGGTAGCAGTCCGGCGCGTCGTTGAATTTTGGCCGACTTGAGCTACTCGGTACCGGCCTAGCTGGCAGGAGGTTTGGTTAGGGAGCAACCAGTGGTCGGGTCGACGACCACGCCGGCCTCGCGTTGGCCTCGCGGTAGATCTGGCATTGGGAGTGTGACCCAGGTGCTTTAGACCCTCTCGGCGGCTGACTAGCATGACGTTTATGGGCAAGTTAGCACTGATGCATTACAACGACGGTACCCCGGACGCATGCGCGCGCTCCGGGTCGCTGCGGTCAACTTAGCGGTGCGTGCGGACCGCGCCGACAACCTGGTCCGCGCGGCCCGGCTCATCGAGGCGGCGGCGAATGAGGGCGCCAAGCTCGTGGCGCTGCCCGAGTGCTTCACGGGCAAGTACGGCGTCCAGCACTTTCGCGATTGGCAGGAGCCGCTCGATGGCGGCGAGCCTGCTGGCGGTGCCGCCGTGATGAGCGAGTGCGCAAAGAGGCTCGGGATCACCGTGCTGGGTGGCATCATCGAGCGCGAGGCCGGAGGCGAGCGGCTCTTCAACTCGATTGCCGTATTTGGCCCCGACGGCGGTCTGCTGGCCAACTATCGGAAGACGCACCTGTCGAGAGTGCTGGGCGTGACGTCGGAGAGCGACGTGCTCACGAGCGGCGACGACCCGGTCTCCTTCGACGCGCCCAGCGCGTCGGCGCTGCGCGTCGGCATGGCGTGCTGCTTTGACCTGCGCTTCCCGACCTTTTTGCGCCGCTACGGCCCACAGCCGCCACCCGACGGCGGCGCGGCGGCTGACGTGCTGGTGGCGCCCTCGGCTTTCCTCGACGTGACCGGTGTCGACCACTGGGACCTGCTGGTCCGCCGTGCCGCGCTCGACGGTCAGTGCTTCGTCGTCGCGCCCAACGTGGCGTACGACTCCGCCGACGCCGTCCCTCTGCACGGGCGCTCGCTCGTCGCCGACCCGTGGGGGCGCGTGCTGGCGCAGACCGGCGCGGAGGGCGACGACCTCGCGGTCGCGGACGTCGATGGCACCGTGGTCGACGAGATCCGCAAGAAGCTGCCGATCGTGCCGCTCGCGAGGTGGGCGGCGTGATGTCGGGGTGCCTAGGCCACCAAATCACGGACATATGTGTGCGAATCTTCAGAATTATTATTGTTCACGCGTCGTCTAAGTCTGAGAGTGCACGTCTGCTAGCGACTCAACATCTACCGGCGCCGTCTCTTTGTGTACTGGCTCCTCTGCCTCAGCTGGTGCCTCGAACGACGCCGCATCGGCGGGCGGCGGTGACAGCGCTTCAGCGGGCGGTGGCTGCATTGGAGGCGAGGCCAGCGCTGCTGCTGCGGCGGCGGCGGCGACGGCGGCGGCGGCGGCGCGTCCGCCGTCGAGGCGGAGCCGGGCAGCGTGCTCGGACCAGCGCAGCAGCGACGACTTGTAGATGGAGAGCGAGACGGCGATCTCCCAGCCGAGGTTGAAGAAGGGCAGCGTGAAGCCGATGGCGCTCGACGCCTCGAGGAGAGGGTCGACTCCGGCCGCGTCCATCTTGACGCCCGCCCACGAGGCGGCGCGCCGCTCAAGGCGCTCGAGCAACGCCGCGAAGATCTTGCCCTGCCGGCTGCCGTCGTGCATGAACATGCACGGGTCGAGGCTCGCCTGCAGCGCCGCCTCGTCCGACAGCGGTCGCTCCCACAGCGGCACGGCCACCTCCTCCTTCGAGATGTCGACTGTCACGCCCTCCTGGTAGATGCCCACCTTCTGCGAGCAGTGGATGGAGCCGCAGTAGCCGCGGTAGCGGAACAGGTTGTGCGCATCGCGCACGACCATCTGGACCCGCCCGTACTGCTGCGTGTCGAGGCTAGCAGTCAAGGTCGCCGACTCGGCCGCGGAGGTCTCCGCCATCGCACACGTCGCAGCAGCAGCGGTGGTCGCGGTAGCTGGTAGTGGGGGCAGCTGGGGCATTTGCGGTGGTGGCGGCGGCGGCGGCGGCGGCTCTGAAGGTTGCCCTGCGGGCGCCTCTGCCTGCGCCTCCTTTTGCTGCTGCAGCTGCTGGTGATGCCGCTCCCATGCGTTGCGAGGAGCAGCTGGCGCCGAAGTCGTTGCGGCGGGCGGGCCGAAGAACGAGCCGAAGAGGGACGAGGCCATAATATGTATGTGTAGTATTTAATATGACGCACCGTAATGCGAGGTAGATATGCAAAAAGGTGTGTAGGCGCAGGCGTGAGGTGTGAACCGGTAGCGCGGAAGAAGGCAGAGCCTGGTGCTCGACCAGGATGGCCAGCCTAGGGCCGAAGAAGCTCCCCAAGCACGGCCCGGCCTTGATTGATCTTTCTGAGGAGGAGGCTGCTCACGCTCCGGAGGAGCAGGCGAGGCGCTCGAGGGCCGCCGCCAAGATCACCAAATTCATGCGCTCCAGGTACCTGATGTACGCCAACTTTGGGCCGCTGGTCTTCTGCAAGCACGACGGATCGACCGCTGAGTTCGGCACGATCCTCTTCGAAGCTCGCGACACGCGGGCAAAATTCATCTCGCTCGCCGACATGAGCTCCGCGGCGATGCTCGGCAACTTTGTGGAGAAGTATTGGAAGTGCGCAAAGCCTGAGGTCCTGATATCGGTCACCGGCGGAGCACAGACCTTTGACCTCAAGCCTTGGCTCAAGCGTGCCTTCGAGGCCGGCTTCGTTCGCGCCGCCAACGATGCCAAGGCGTGGATCGTGACGGGCGGCACGGACGCGGGCGTCATGGAGCTGGTGGCGACGGCGATGCACAACCACAACATCTCACTGCCGATCTTCGGCTTCACGCCACTCAGCTGTGTCAATGGCCGTCATCTGCTCAACGGCTGTCGCAGGGAGCACCAGACGGTGCACTACGACAATGTTGGCAAGGCGTCGGCCAAGGGCGCACCACTGAATCCGCACCATAGCCACTTTGTGCTGGTCGACTCGGGCAAGGAGGCGCCCGCGGCGTGGGGATCGGAGATCGGGCTGCGGTACTCGTTCGAGAATTTCTACTCGACACAGAAGCACGTGCCGATCGTGCAGGTCGTCGTGCAGGGCGGGCCGGGCACTCTCGACAACATGCTCCACGCGGCGCAGAAGTCGTGCCCGATCGTCATCGTCGCCGAGTCGGGCGGCGCGGCGACGGCGGTGTACCGCTTCTGCAACGCGGAGGTGCCGGGCGAGCTGGAGGAGGACGTCTGGTTCGAGGACGAGCTGATGAAGAAGTTCGAGAAGAAGCGCCTCGTCTTCGAGCAGCTGCTGAGGCTGCACCAGGAGCACGACGGTCGGCTGCTCAACTTCTTCTCGCCGCTCGGCGAGACCGACGCCGACGGCGACAACGACATGTCGACGATGCTGCTCAACTCGATCGTCAAGATGATCCGCGCGCCGCGCCACTCCGAGCAGACGGCGGCGCACGGCGAGGCGGCGGCGGGCGGCACCGACGGGTCGCCGCCGCGGTCGCACTCGATCCGAGCGGCCGCGCGGCAGACGACGAGCGACGGCGACGTGCCGCCGGGCGAGGGCGAGCGGGCGCTGATGCTGGCGGTCAAGTGGAACCGGCCGGACGTGGTGCGCTCGATCCTCGAGGAGCTACCGGGCGGGCTCGACTTCCGGAAAGGGCACAAGCAGGTCGTGCAGGCGGCGCTCGAGCTGCAGCGCACCGACATCGTCACGCTGCTGATGACGCGCCCCGAGTGGACCGTTGAGGCTGTCAATCTGACTCCGCTGACACGTGCGAGGACCAGTACCAGTACTTCCGCGCCGACGTGGCGCTGCAGGAGGGCATCCTCACCAACCACCGCGCCATCTACTCGCCCGACAAGGAGACGTCCTTCCGCGTGTACGAGCAGGTGGTGGGCGACTTCCTCGGCAAGGCGTCGCCGCTCGCCGCGGCGTACATCCGCGCCGGCGAGTACAACAACGCGCGCCCCGCCGACCTCTTCGTGTGGGGGACGCTCGTCGGGCTGCCCAACGACGTCGTCAAGAAGTTCTGGTCGAAGTGCGACTCGCCGATCGTCGCGGCGCTGCTCGCGTCGCACCTGTGCCAGGGGATGGCGTCCAAGATCTCGTGGGGGCGCGCCGAGGTGCTCGAGCGCGCCGCGCGGCTCGAGGCGTGGGCGGTCGGCGTGCTCGACGCCATCCCGAAGCAGCACCAGGCGCTGCGCATCCTCGGCTTCCAGCACGGCGAGCTGTGGGGCCACTCGTCCGACACGATCCTCGACCTCGCCATGCGCACCGGCATGAAGTCGTTCGCGTCGCACCGCTACTGCACAGCGCTGATGGACCGCATGTGGCGCGGCGAGCACATCCCGGCGACGCCGACTCTGCCCCACGACTTCTCGTACCTGGCGCTCTTCTGCAAGGCGCTGCTGCCCGTCCACCTGCTGCTCGAGCACCGCGACGGCTTCCTCAAGGGCCACCACGAGGACGGCGACGAGGGCCGAGGCGGCGGCCGCTACGCCAAGATCCGAAAGGAGGAGGTGATGGACGCGCTGGCGATGACGATGCGCTACTCGGTCTTCCAGCACACAGAGCTCTCGAAGAAGCTGAGGCGCGCGGCCGACGGCGCCGCCGCCGCGGCGGGCGCGGAGGCCCCGCCGGTCGTAAAGGGCTCGCGGCCGACGCCGGCCGACCTGAAGGCGTATTACGTCGAGAGCACGGCGAATGTCAACGAGCTGCCGCCCCCCGACGAGGACGACGCGCACCATCGGCGCGACCGCAGCCAGCTCGAGCAGGCGGCCGAGGCGGTGGCGGGCTTCTACCGCGTGCCGGCCGTCAAGTTCGTGCTGCGCTTCGCGTCGCATCTGCTGCTGCTGCTGCTCTTCGGCACCGTCCTCACGTCGTCGCCCAACGCCTCGCAGGTCGTCGAGATGGCGCCGCTGCTGCCGAAGATCCGGTGGCAGGAGGTCATCTTCACGCTGTGGGTCTTCGGCATTGGCGCCGACGAGTGGCACCAGTCGGCAATCAAGCAGGCTCGCAAGGTGAGCGACGTCCTCTCGTCGCCCTTCGAGGGCCTCATCGACATCGGCCAGCGCTTCCTGGTGATCGGGCTGCTCTTCCGGTGGGCGGTGCTCATCGCGCCGACGCCGTTCACCGCGCGCGTCTGCTACATCATCTACCAGGAGGTGATCTCGCTCGACGTGATCCTGGTCTCGCTCGAGCTGCTCTCGTTCCTGTCGGTGATGCGCCACTTTGGCGTGCTCGTTATCATGATCACGGGGATGGTGCAGGACATGGTCTCCTTCTTCCAGCTCTTCGCGCTGATCATCGTCGCCTTCTCGCTCTCGTTCATCGGCCTCTCGTCGACCGCTGACGTCGAGGAGACGGCGCTCAAGGAGTGGGAGACGCCGGGCGACATCCGCCACAACTTCGCCGAGACGCCGCTCGGCGCCGCCCTCGGCTACTACGGCATCGGCGGCGAGCCCGGCTCGGGTATTGCTGCCGCCTCCCCGGGCCGACAGCTGATGAGCCGCGGTCTGGGCGGCGCCGCGGTCGGGGTGGCGACAGCCTTTGGCGAGGCGAGCCGGCGCATGCTGCGCCAGAAGGGGGTGGACGCGCCTTTGGAGGAGGACGACGGTGCGGCGTACTATTCTTCGCCGGCGGCCGAGGAGGGCGCGGCCGCCGAGCCCGAGGAGGGCGGCGGCGAGGCGGAGACGTGGTTTGCGACGACCGGCGTGTTCATGATGCCGGTGTGGGCGGTCTTCGGCGACTTCGACAAGGAGTTCATGGAGGAGGTTCTGCCGTGGGCGTCGTGGCTGATGTGGATCTACGTGCTCGTCTCCAACGTCGTGCTCGTCAACCTTCTCGTCGCCATGTTCTCCGACACGTACGCGCGCGTCAAGGGGAACTCGGAGGTCGAGTACAACTTCCAGCACATGCAGCGCGTCTTCGGCTTTGCGCACGTGCTCCACCCGATGCCGCCGCCCTCCTCGCTGCCGGTGCTGCTCCTCGGCTGGATGCGTGCCAAGCTGGCGAGCTGCGCGCGCGCCGTCAAGGAGGCGGCGCGCTCGACCGAGGTGGGCTACCGCCGCCACCGGCGCTCGTCGGTGGTGCAGCGCGAGGACCTTGCGCGCCGCGCCGTCGACTCGTCGGCGCGGCTGCACATGGAGCAGTTCCTGAAGCGCGAGGTCGAGGAGAGGGACGAGACGCTCGACTTCCAGGTCAAGGAGATCCGCAAGGACCTCGAGATGCTCGAGGACGCGCGCAAGGAGGACCGCGACTACCTGACGCTCAAGTTCAAGGAGGTGCAGGACAAGGTGTCGGAGCGCGGCGGGCGCCGCAGGCAGGTTAGTGTCACAGCCCACACCGACACGCCGGCCGACGGGCGCTCCCCCGCGGCGATGCGCGACGCGCGCAACAGCCTCGCCGAGGGCGGCCGACCGCCCGAGCTGTCGCGCCGCGCGGGCTCGGGGACCGTGGTCGACTTTGGTCCGGTGCTCGCGCGGCTGACGTCCATCGAGCAGCGGCTCTCCGCCACGGTCGCACAGCCGCCGCCGCCCCCTCCCGAGCCGCCGGCACAGCCAGTGCAGCCGCCGCAGCAGCCAACCGCGGAGGAGCTGCTCGCACCGCTGCTGCAACGGCTCGAGGCGATGGAGCAGCGGATGGCCGCCCAGGCTGTCGCTGCCGCCGCCCAGGCGGTCGCGCCCGCTGCGCCGCCTGCGACGGCGGCGGCCGCCGCCCCTGCGCCCGCGCCCGCGCCCGCGCCCGCGCCCGCGCCCATGCCCGCACCCGCGCCCGCGCCCGCGCCCGCCGCCGCGCCCGCGCCCGCGCCCGCCGCCGCGCCCGCCGCCGCAACCGCCGCCGCAACCGCCGCTGCGAGCCAGCCGTCGCCGCGAGGTGGGTCGACGCCTCGGGGCGGGTGGACGCCCCGGGGGCGGTCGACGCCCCGCAGCGGCGAGTCGGAGCGCACACAGCCGGTCGACCCCTCGGCACGCAACGTCGAGCGCGCCGCCGCGCGCGCCGCCGCCGTCGCGTCGGCGGTCACCACGCCCTCGGCTGCCCCCGTGGTGCCCCCGCTGGGGTTGGCCACTTCGGCCACTTCGGGCGCTGCCACCGAGCGCGACAAGCCGCTGCCGCCGCTGCCGGAAGCTGCCGTCGCGGCCGCACCGGAGGCGTCCGCCTCCGCCAGCGCGAGCGCCGGTGAGGAGCCGGCGGATCCCGAGCCGGGCCGCGAGAAGAGCACGAGCATCACGAGCCTCTCGCCCGCCGCAGCGACGCGTGCGGAGGCCCTCGCGGCAAGTAAGTCGTCGAGCGGCCAGCTGCAGACGCCGCGCGGAGGCCTGGTGGCGAGTCGCTTGCGCAAGTTCTCTGCGATCCCGCAGCCATCCGAGAGGGTCTCGGGCGATCTGTGAGGCGCTGGCCGGCCGGGTACTTTACGGTACCGTACTCCGTACGCGGTGCCGGTGGCTGGCCGGTGGGGTGCCGCGTGCCGGTGGCAGTGCGTGGCACATTCTTCCGTTTTATGTCAAGGTTCAGAACATGTCAAACTACGTTTTCATCGCGCGCATGATGGATCTCGCCACCGACGCGGCCTGCTCAAGCATAGCGGAAGATCAAGTGGGTGCCCGAGTCGGAGACCACCGGGGGCGACATCTCACCGATCTGCGAGGCGGGCGAGGGTCAGGGCGGATGTTCAGCAGCGCTCACGCGAGGGACACGGATCCTATCGGCGGCGCGCCCTCGCCTGCGTGGCGGCGGTGCCGTCCTCGAACTGCTTCTGCATCTCGCCAGGCCCAAACATGCCCAGATCGCCGCCAGTCTTGAAGCTGCCGCAGTCGCTCCTCGCCTGGGCATATTTGGCGAAGACGTCCTTGGAGACGCCCTCGGCCTTGATCTTCTCGACGTACTGCTGGATCTCTTCCATGGCCTTTTCCGGGCTGTACGTTGCAGTCGACTCGCCAGTGCGGCGGGAGACTGGGTTGCGAGACTCAGAGTGCTTGATGAGCAGATGCAGAGCGCCGAACTTCACCATGGATGCGTCTGCCGGTCACGACACACGGAGAGAGAGGGTGAGAGCGGTGGCGCGGCAAACGTGCGGTGATCAGTGGGTATCGCTGTAGCCTAGTCGCCTCGGGCCCGCGTGGTGGGGGTGACGGGCAACGCCACCGATTGCGGAGCGAAGTTGCGCGCGGCTCGTGCTGGGGGTGGGGTCATAACACAAAGCGCTTCGTGAAAGG
>Ga0209713_10001126_pt1 | contig 15739 bp, 17 predicted proteins | sample ArcOceMetagenome_3_FD_187444 | JGI IMG/M metagenome (GOLD analysis project Ga0209713, IMG submission 187444) | Marine eukaryotic phytoplankton communities from Arctic Ocean - Arctic Ocean- Svalbard ARC20M Metagenome (SPAdes) (version 2) | ecosystem: Environmental > Aquatic > Marine > Oceanic... | reverse complement strand
TGTCACGACACCCCGACACCTACAGGCCCCTCCCCCCACCCGTCGTTCATCAAAGGAGTTCGGGGGGAATGGTGCCCCGATCACCCCGGACGTCGATTTGTCAGTCGACCACCGGGCCGTCGACCACTGGGTCGGCGACCACCGGGCCGTCGACCACCGGGCCGTCGACCACCGGGTCGGCGACCAGAACGCGGGACAACCTCCACAGGAGGTCTCTCACCCACGGGAGAAGCGTGAGATCGAGGAAACGCTCCGCACCCCGAGCATCGTCGTACCCCAGGGCGAAGACAAACAGAAGGAGGAGCTCGTAGCGGAACGGGACAAGTGGCAGTGTGGCGATTGGTACGGTCGCGGCCGAGAGACACACAAAGTAGGCCAACCACCTGCGTTCCACCCCGAGTCGATCCCAGCGCGTGGCGATGCCGCTGAGGGGCTGCAGCAAGCCAATGTAACAGAAGATGCTCATGCCCACGAAGGGAGTCAAGATCATGAGGCTCGGGGAGGGGAGGGGGCGGAGGGAGGGTGTAGGGAGGGGGGTGACACTCTGACTCCCCGGACGAGGAGGGGCGCGAGGGCCGTCACCGCAGGTCGTCGTCCTCGTCGTCCTCCTCCAGCCTGTTCTTGGGATATGCAATGGGGTCCTCGAGCACCCGCCCTCGCAGCGAAATTGTCTACGAATGAGACTGAGAGAGAGAGAGAGAGAGAGAGAGAGAGAGTCTGACGGAGAGAAGCGGGGCACTTGCAGATGAGGCATCAGACGGAAAAAAGCAAAAAAATCAGGACGAGGAAGGTCGGGGCACGTCGCCGTGGGAGTCTGTCCTCGTCTGCGTTTGAAGAAACGAGAGAGGGTCCCGACACCATCGGAGTGCCAAAAAAAAAGAATGGATGCGGCAACGACTGGTGTGTTGTCGAGGACCCCGAGAATGACAAAGCAGCGACGTCTCCCTGATGCAACGGGCGGCCCGAGCGCCTGGGTGGGAGGAGGTGACGGGTGGCGGGTCGTTTGTTTTGGTACAGGTGCACAATGAAACTCGAAACACGCATATTCGGTACGCGGTGTGGCGCTCAACATTTCTTTTCAGCACACACACACCAACAGACTATCGGGTACCCGCTCCCCTGTCCCCAAGTCATTCGTGTCGGAAACGTGCAAATGGATGTGCTCGTGCAGGCGTACCGAGAGGGGAGTATCGACATGGAACGGTTAAGGGAGTTGCAAACGAACGACTTGAAAACGTTTCAACTTGAAAAGTCAGTGGGAATACGTCCGAATCCGATTCCGGGACAACTGAATGTGGACGTGTCCTTTTTAAAACGAATGGTCCGCAACATTCACAGATCTACTGTTGCTGGCAAACGTTTAGGTCATGAATGGAATCCAACGTCAAGAAGGGTCGTAAATAATAAAAGGGCCGACGATGACACCTCATTTGGCGTAGATGACCTGAAAGGACTCAACGATGTGTGTACAAAATGGTGCACTCATACATTCTTTCCTGACACATCGTCACGTCTGAGCTTCGTTTCGAGTGTCTTTAAAATGTACACCACCCTGTCCAACGAGTTCAAAGAACTCAAATTCGACCTAGTCTTCAAGGGGGGTGTCATAATGAGATTGATCATCTTGGAATTCGTTCAGAATTTCTCCATACACGAGAGAGTCGCCGCGGAAGAGTACCTGAAAGCAGAAAAGGCGGTTTCGTTTTCGGACTTTGACTTCGAGATCGTGCCTCACAACCATTCGCCACGCCAAGACCTGATTATAAGACTATTTTCTCTTTATTGGGCACTCCTCCTCTGGCTGAGGAATCAGATGGACGTGTTCTCGTACCGACGAAAGGCAAACCCCCTTTTCAACATTTCATGGGATGAAAAGGACAGCATTTCAGTTTTGAAGCAACACCTACAAAAAGAAGTAGACGGGTACGACGACGGCCACCCGCTGAGTGGAGCAACCATAGATCACGTAGTCAGGGGTTGCTACGATAGTGACCCACCCAGAGGATACAAAACATCATCTGGAAAACCCACACAATCCAAACGCGACAACGTGTTCATATTCACTCGCCGAGGGGAAACTGAGAAAAGTATCATGAGCGCCTGTGACTACTTCACGGAGCTTGACGTACCGGGCGTACCATGTGACTACCCACGTGACTTTTACTGCACGATGAATACCTTCATAGGGGAAGATACGGAACGGGAGCGTCCGGAACAACTGAAGTCTGTGTTCCACCTATGCCGGATCAAACAAGGATTTGTGGTGTATCTGACCACTAAGGCAGGCGAGAAACGCTGTGAGCGTTTGGGGGGCGAGATGCTCGACCTCTCCCAGTCCAATGGGACGAGGACCGACGAAATGAGGCGATACATCTACTCAAACGTGAAGGCGCCATATCGAGAATACTACATGATCGGGAGTGAGTTTCACATTCGCAGCTACTCTTCCAATGGTCTGTTACACGATCTGAGAGTTCAGATCCATTTTCAAGACAAACCTCCGTTTGAAAGCATGGCCGCAGGGACTTCCAAAATTCGAAAACGGCTTCTTCGGTATCTTCTGTTCATGGTAATCTACACGCTGGGACCGTTTGTGGATCATTCGTTTCAGTACAAGGTGCAGCAAATGCACAAGCTCCTTACCACGACCTCCTCCGTGGACCATTTGTATCGCCACTCCCAATCGAGGGTCGCACCGATCGACGAGTTCGTGTTGCAGGAGCAGCACACACTCCGTCTGCCAGGGTCTACCAAGAAGAAACAGGCGTACTTGGCAAGCATCCACCGCCATCTCAAGGTGATTTACACTTTGATTACGGGTGAAAGCCGTTCCAAAGAAACCCTGGACGAGCGCTACTTGGAGTTCGCGGATACCTTTCTGTATTAATTTAGGGGTCAGGGCCAGAGCTGGGGATTAGCACAAGTGCGTGCGCTGCTGCCTTTGCTCGCCTTCGTGTGGTGGTGGACACCCGATTCTTTTTTTAGTGCTACCAATGTGAAAATCTGTCATGAGGGACGATATTCTCTACAGAGCCAATAGGATCACTACATCCGCTGGACTTGCGAGCCCTGAATCAGTCCAACATTATCCATACTTCACCTCAGAAGTGCCTCCTGTAGAGGAGCTCCCTAAAAGAAGACCTGTCATGCATCTCTTCTCGCAAGGTGTGGAGAACGGCAGCGATCCCATACAGGAAGCTGCAAAAAGACTTGACTTTTCTGAAGTGCCTGCCCACGGGAAGACGGGCGACGAGGACCTCAATCAAGAACAAGCCATCCCGATGGCTCAAACAGTCACTGGTGACTTCGAACTCAACCGAGTTATGTTCGATCGGATACAAAACGGAATGAAGTATCGACTCAACGAAAAAGGAGAACGTCAGAGACTAGAGCTAAGCTTCGTGCAACACACAAAGAACGACATCTATTGTGCAGTCATGACTGCATGCCAGGTGTATTGGACGTCAAACCTCCCTTTGACGGAAAACGGAAACAACATGCTTGAATCGCTTCTTATCGGTAGTGCAATCGATGCGAATTTACTCAAAGATAAATATGAAAAGAGAACGGAACAAATCACACTGAAGGGTGAACCAAAAATTTCTCAAAAGTATGACCAACTTCAAGAGCATGTGAACCCACGTTGGATCACTGTTCTCGTGAATGAAACAGACACATCACGCATACTGGTTTCGGAAGAAGATTTCATTTCAAAAACCCTAGAACGCGTCGAAAGCCTAGGAATCGTTGTCACAAATGTGGAAGACGACGATGGAGAACCATTGAATCTCAGAGACTACAAAAAATCTTGGGAGCGGGCAAAAGTCACACTGAATTCGAAAATAGGTGAGCGAGTACAAATTACTGGAACCTCCCACACAAACAAAACGTTTAGAATCAAAGCAAACCAGGGTTTGAAGAGAGGGTTGAATGTGACTCCCTTTGCGTTCATGTATCATAATTCTGCTACGAGCTATAAAGACATTACCAAAAAAGTGCAGTCATTCTTTGAGAACGACCATGTATCTGTCTACTTTGATGCTCAGGATAGAGAAAAAATCAAAACAGTTTATGCGGAATTGGACGGACAAGATATGCTGGCACAGTCTGTGTGTTCGTTGGTTGCGAGTATGTTCGCGGTGTGGGGTGGCGGAGGCGTCTCTTATGTCGTGGCTAAGAAGGATGCGGAGATCACAAGTAGACCTGGTACGCAGCTCTCCAATGCTGAAACGAGAAGTTTCATGAAACGAGGTTATAAGATACCAGACCCTACAACGATTTCCCAAATTGAGGGTTATCACAAACGAACGCTCCAGATAGTTCCCATCGCGCTCAACTACAGAGACGATAACCGTAGCACAATACTAAATGAATGCAAAAATTGGACTTTGATTGACACCGTATCTAAGGCATCAATTTACGAGGGCAAACATGTCGCCACTGTTCTTCGTGTGTCCATGTCAAATCAGTCCTGGTCGCACTGGATGACATACATCCCTGGGGTCGGAAAGTGGTTTGATCCCTCCATGCCACAGGGACGCGGCACGACAGACATACAAAACACTGAGTATGCAAAAGCTGGGGGATTTGTAAAGGACGTGTACTACATTGTACTGTCTGAATAGGACCTTGCGGAAGTTTAAACACAGTTTGGAAAAAACACCTCGCCAGCAAAACTGACTCTCGCGTCTACCCACCCTCAACAGTTTCCGGAGATATGAAATTGACCCTATAGACAGGCATCCAGCTCATGACTTCGCTGGCCATGAAAGCATCTGCTGTTTTTCTCATGCCGAAAAACACCAGTTTCGTCTGCTCCGCGGTCAAGGAGGCCAGCTTGAAACTGTTGTAGATTGAATGGAGGGTTTCTTTGTCGCGGTTTGTAATGGACACGTCTAGTTGGTGTAGACTGACATGATTCAGCATGTGTAAGGCGGCCGCCGCGCCTGCCAGTAGCAGTTGAGTGGAATTGAAGGAATACAAGAAATACACAAAAATAGTATACATGTCTGCTGAAAATATATCCTTTCGCGACCGAGGCAATCGCACGAGCTTGGGATGAATGTATTTGCCATTTTCGACGTCCACGACTGCGAACGAAATGATGCTGATGGGTACGTGAAATTGCAGTCGCTTGCTCCCACGCCTCAGGTTCAGACAGACGTTCAACATTACAAAGTAGTTTCTTTTCCACTTTCGTCTGTGGGTTGGCTCATGCCATCGGGTGACGAGGTCGTCGTCCACAGTCAACGGCCGAAGGTGCATGTCGTCATCGAAGAATCGACTCTGAGAGTCAAAGCTCGCCGAGCTCTTGGACTTCACTCCGAAATGACACCCTTCGTGAATGATCCCTTTTGGTAGACGGATCGTACGATTGATTTCACGCGCAATCTCTTCAAAAGGGGGTGCATACTTGAGTACCAGTGGGAAGAGCTTCTTGAGCCGAGAAAACAATCTGTACGAGTGAGACTGGCCAAAGTCTTTTTGAACAGCATCGATTCTGAACAAGCTGTCACTCATAGTACTGTTGCCGCTTCTACCTATTCCAGACTGTATACGATCCAGACCGTTTTCTCCCTGCAGCATCATGAACAAGTCTTCCTTGGGCCCTTGTTTCAGGCGTTTGTCCAAAGCACTCAAAATCATGACGCTGTAATGGTACCCCGAAAAACAGAACTGTTCCTCAAGGAATACGTGCTTCTGTAGCAATTCCTGAAGGTCGATGCTCATGTTTGTGTAGGCGTGCGTATTCATTTGCGAGCTGTAAGAGTTCAACATTACTTGTTCGGCGTGTAGGAGAAACTTCAACCGCGCCCGTTTGGAGCCGAAAAATGAATCTTCCTTCACATAATAATCGGGAGAGGTCATCAACACGAGTGTAGATGTTTATGTGCGGTCACAACAACTATTTTCGTTATGTTTGGGCTTTCTTTTGAGAAACAGGCCTTCTGAGTGCTTTGTGCACTCTGTTGAATTGAGGTAATGTCTCTCGTCGTCCTTAAGCATGTAGTTGATAAAAAGAAATTGCACGGTTTTTTTTACACTCATAGTTTTGGACACGAAAGCGGTCGCGTGTCGGACAGACGGACGGAGCATGAGACGTTTGTGAGGGAGACCGCACGCGCGATCGCCGCGGTCCCGGCGCGCGGGAGGCCGCATGGGAACAAGTGTAAAAAAAAAAGACGGTGAGGTCGGCCCTTTTTTTTGCCGATATCGTACTCTGTGTGTTTCATAAAGTGCCACAGTGGGTGAGGGGTGACGGGGTGAGATGCCGCGTAGCTTTTTTTTCTGCCTTTGTCGGAGAGAAGAAAAGTTCCAAGATTTGTCGTGCGTGGTGGTAGTCGTTTGGTACCAAACGACCACCCACGAAGGACACACCACGCACGTACGCTGCGACGACCCCCGCGATGGTTTCGATGCAGACGGAGCTCGCCACCACCCTCCTCGACAAGCAGTCCGTCGAGGAGAGTCGAACGGAGAGATTCAAGCATGCCGTCAACGTGATCATTGAGGTGTCGATTCGGCTCCGGACGCCGAACATCAGCGAGGATGTCTTCCAGATGGCCGTCTCCCTCGCCTACTACTCGACCATCCCCATGCTGCACGGCTACTGCTCGTCGCTCCTCGACGCGTGGCACCACACGGAGGAGGAGCTGAAGTATATGCTTCGTTGCATAATCGTGGCCAGGCGCGCGAAGGAGACACTCTTCGTGGACGTGGAGAAGTGCGAGAGTATCGACGAGGAAGTCGACGCGCTTTAGAGCACTGCGAGTCATGTGACATCTGCGACGAAGAATTGATCGGAGGTGAGAAAGGTGTAGCTCATGGGGAGCAGGCAGTGTCCGGGCAGGGAGGGTAGACTGTGCCAACGCACAGTGTGAGATGGCGACAGCACGCATGTATTTGAAATAGTGGTGTTGCACCTTTCATGGTGATCGGGAATCTGCGCGGGGCGACGGGAGCCCCACGAGTTCCGGATCAGCCAGTAGGACGCTTCCCACCCAACCACGACGACCACGTGGTCGGCGGGCAGCGGGAACGCGTCGCACACTACCCCGCCTACGTCGGTGTTGGCGAGCACCTCCGCCGAGATCATCAGGCCCACGGCCCCCCCCTCCACAATCTCGCGCTTGACGTCCCCGTGCTCCACGTATCGCAACGGGCCTACAGAGCGGCTGCCCTCGCCCCGGTAGGAACACCATCTCCGAACTCGACCGAGAAAGAACGGGGCGGTCGCTTCCGAGACGAGGTGACACGACCCGTCCCCGAGACACTGGATGACGTGCTCGGGATCCCCACCGTGACAGGCGTTCCACCCTGCCTCCTCCTCTGGGTGTCGATTGGTGTCGAACTCGTCCATCACCCGCTGAATCGAGAAGGTCGCGTCCTCGGAATTGCTGCTGACGTTCCATCGATCCTGCAGCATCTGCACAACGGCCACGACGTAACATGCGCCGCACCAGTTGAAGGCGTGCTGATCGATGGAGGGTGCGCTCCCGGGGCGGTAGAAGCGCCCCGCCGTGCTCCCCGCCGTGCTCCCCGCCGTGCTCCCCGCCGTGCTCCCCGCCATGCTCCCCGCCATGCTCGACGGGTTTCGCTACCCACGTGAGACATAAAAAAGGTCTGGTCTTCTGCCGATGCCCTTGCGGAAGAGACGCTCCGTTTCGCTCGCCTTGTCTGTGTTGGGGATGGGCAATTTTTTTGCCATCGTGACAGCAAAATAGAAGGGCCCGCGTCTATCCTCACAGGGGTGGACATGAGCAACCAAGTTCTCGTCAGTGCTTGTTGTGCCGTCGTCGTGATCGTATGTGCAGGGCTGTCTTGCGACGCTGCCGTCTCGCTGTCGGTGGCGTGTCTCGTCCTCGTCTTCGTCTCACAGAACAGCACCGCGGGTCGCAGTGGGGGCGCCCCACCCCGACCGAGGTCGTCGGTAGCGTTTGGGATGGCGAGCAGCGTGCAGGGGGCGAACGGCAAGTTTGCTGAAGGAGACAAGGTACCCAACCCTCGCTCCGCGGGAGTGGAGGGTGGCAGCGACGCCCCATCGGGGAAATCCGTGTCGCCCGTCGACCCTCCCCCGGGGGGTGCCGGCGACGAGTGCATACTGGACTTTGTCCCCCCTCCGCGAGGCCGTGGGGGGGTGTTCGTCGGACCCCGGACCGCGGACTCGTTCCGGAGGATGAATCAATCCGACGCCGCCTTTTTGCAATTGGGGAACACCTTCCAGGGCACGCCGTCAGAATACTCGACCGAACCGATGCCCTACAATGCGAGCTGAAGGTGGCATGACGGACACGCCGCGGGGCGACGACGGGGAAACACCTTCGGAGGACACGGTGCACATCAGACGCATGATCGACGATTTTTTCGCAGGTCCAGCCAACCCCGTGAACAACCACGAGGAGTGGCTCCTGCGGCTCGCCGCCTCCCTCATGGAGCGTGAGGCTCTGTGTGTCAGTATGCAGCGGCAAGGGGAGGGGGTGGGCGGGAGACGGAAGAAGGCATGGAAGACGGGGATGCCTTCCTAGCGCGCCTGGGGAACATACACAGGGCAATCCACGTAAATGGGCAGACGGTCCTGGACGCGATGCTGAGGACATTGGGGGAGATGTTGACCGACCGTGGGTTCGCGGACGTCCAGGTGGCAGAGGATCCTATGAAGGAGATGCTTGCCGGTAGACCGGTCGTACGAAGCAGCGTCTGTGTCTTCATACACATGGAGGATCGGGTCGGTGTGAAGTTCGCACGCACGCTTGTCGAGGGGAGCAAGGGGGGGCAATGTGTGTGTGTGAGCATCGACGGCCCGACTGCGTTCACGAAGAACGAGTTTCACTCGAAGAACATACAGTTCATGCTCTGCAAGTCCCTTTTCGTGAACATCACACACCACTCGCTGGTGCCCCGCCACAGCCTCGTCGCAGACGCGGGGGATATCGAGAAGCGGCACCTCCCCATCATACTCGACTCGGATCCCATTGTGCAGTATTTCAACTGGCCCGCCGGGGGCATCGTCAAAGTAGAGCGGCTATTTGGCGGCAGTGAACCCCTCTCGTACTACCGCCTGATTCAGGCGGTCAGCTGATCGAACTTCTTCTGGGTCATTAGGAACGACCTCGTTTTACCCGTGGTGTTACATTGTACACTGAAAGTGCCTCCTCTCCCAAAGCCCACGAGTTTGCCCTGGAACTCGCCGGAAACGAACGGCTTCGACATCAACCCCCTTGTCACCTCCAAGCGGTGCTGCTGCAGTCTCATGTTGACTTCCATGAGGATTTCTACAACATCCTTCGAAACCAACTGTTCCTCCGTGAAGTAAAAATTGAATGGCATACGAAACCTTGTCTCTCAAAGGGTCACGAGAGTCTCTCCCGTTTACAGGGCGAGGGTGGGAAAAAAAAAAGGGGGGGTTTTCGCGCGGGGTCCAGGGAAGCCTCGAATGTTTTCCAGCGACTTTTTTTACGCCCTGGAAACGACAACCAGAGGAATCGTGCGAGGCAATGCCGACCGTACGTCAGATGATCACACGCGATTTCGCATCGGGTCGCTTGGACGACAGCAGCGGATTGGGCGAAGTGCGTGCGATCGGGCAGTACATTCTGGCCCGCCTCCAGGGTTCCTTGCGCTTGCCGGGTCCGGTGACCCTTGCCAGGTTTTGGAATCGGACGCGAACGATGAACACCCAAAGAGTGGAGCAGTTCCTCATGCGCGCGTTACAAAATCGCAGGGCAAACCAGTGCGTTTCGAAACGGACGAGAACCTCGCCGGATCCCACCTATCATACCCAAGACGTCAACCACCACGCGTACGAAGCGGTCGTGACGCTTCTCGATCGAGGGAGAGCGCGGACGGGCGGCGTGGCGTACGGGCCAATCGCTCGTCGCATGCCGCGTCGCTCCGTCGCCAGTAAAGAGTGTGCATGTCGCTCCCGGTGCGACGGCGCGTGTCGCCGGAACGCCGACGGGGCGTGCGTCCCTCGAAGAGGAGGAGGCTTCCTGGGTTCGCCCCCCCATCCCGACCAGATCGTCCGAGCAGACACTGCGGCGGATCGTGCTCGAGTGAGAAACTCGGCGAGGACGCGAATCACCAGCGCCACACTCAGCGACCCCGATAGCATGCAAGACGTGCAGAATGGTCACCGCAAGTCCGTGCGATATTCGGTGGGGGGATCGCGCATGAGTCGCGTGGCGTCACCAAAGGTGAGACTCCCTCGTACATGACGTCGCGCGATCGCATCCGCCCCGCGACCACCGTTCGCTGCGGGGAGTGACGGTCCCTCCGAATCCCACACAAGCGTGACGGGCAACCGAAGGCCGCGCAAAAATATTCCCCCTCACAAGGTGTAACAGACGTGTGCTCGACCGATGTGGGGAACGCACGAGCCAAAAGGCGAGTGCAGGGAGCCACGCGTCGTGGTGATTGGGGGCGGGCTGTCGGGTCTGCACACGGCGCTCCGCCTCGCGGAGAGGGGGTTTGGGGTATGTATGCTCGAGAGTGCCTCGACGGTCGGTGGGCGGGTGAGGACGGCATTCGAGGAGGGCGGGCGCGTCTCGTACGAGGCGGGGGCGTGGAGAGTGGACGTGACACACAGCCGGGTGCGAGCTCTCTTCCGTCGATTCGAGGTGCCCCTCGTACCCGCCCCCACCGCAACGGTGCTGGGGTCGGGGGCACCTCTACCCCACGGACCAGCCCCAGCCCACCTCTCCGTTGGCCTCACCGACTGGGGGCGGGACGCACTCGCACATGGGGTGGAGGGGGCCGACCTCCTCGACGTGCGAGCCGGGTACGCTGGCGCGAGCGACTCCGCGCACGGCTCCAACCCACACGGCGCGGTGGGCCCCTTCCTCGTCGCCCCCGATGGATTCAGCCGTCTCGTGCAGCGCCTGTACGAGGCCGTGGTGGCCGCCGGCGTCGATGTGCGACTGAATGCCCGTGTCGTGGGCCTGGCCCCCGCGGCGGCGGGGGAGTGCAGGTACCTCGTTCGTTGCAGGGCGCGTGACGGGGGTCGATTCGCCGACAGCACCATCGTCGCCTCACACGTCGTCCTGTGTGTCCCACCGCACGTGTGGGGGGAGTGGTCCATCCTCCGCACTCACGCCAGGAGCCTCCTGTCGGCGGTGGACGCGGAGGCGCTGCAGCACATCTACGTGCGAGGGGTGGGGGGCGAGGGTGAAGGCGGGGGGGTGGGCTCCTCGTGGGTTTCCCCAGACCTCGGACAGGTCGTCGCGTCGCAGTACCCCCACAGTGGGTGGTGGCAGGTTAGCTACGCGAGCGGTCGGGTCGCCAGGATGTGGAGGGACTACGCGATGCAGGACGAGGGTGGCTTCCTCGCGCGGATCCAGCGCCTTGCACGTGCCGTCACGGGTCTGCCGGCACCCTCGAAGGTCAGTCGCCACTTTTGGTATTTCGCATTTCACAAATGGAAGGCGGTCCCCAACTTCGACCTCGAGCGCGCTGTGAAGGAGAGCATTCGTGTCAACCCCGTGCGACTCGCCGGGGTCCTGTGTGCCGGTGAGGCGTTCTCCTCGCACCAGGGGTGGATGGAGGGGGCGCTCGAGACGTCCGAGATGGTCGTCGCCTCCCTACCCCAGGGGGCGGGGAGGACCACGCGGGAGACGCCACCCCCGGCGGCACAGGCGTCCGAGTGCACGGTCTACGTGGAGGGTCGTCGGATGGACGTGTGCGGCTTTGCCAAGGTCCACCCCGGGGGGGCGGCGGCCTTGAGAAATCACGGCGGCGAGCACCTCGACGAGTACATGATGCACGTCGGACACTCCCCCTACGCGTGGGCGATCGTCCATTCGCTGAAACGGTCCGATTAGTCGCCTCGCCCCCCGCTCGTCGGTTCGGGGGCGCGCCTTACGCTCCCCGGGGTTGCGTTGTGCCCCACCCCCTCCACACGCACACACACCCACCCACCCACACACCCTCCGCGGGCCGTCCCTCGGCACGACTGCGGTTCGCCCCCTCGTTCGTGTTCGCTCTTGAATGACGTCAACCCCGGGGGGCTCAGAACTGCACCACCCCCCCTCTCTCCGGGCCCCACCCCGAAGCACAGACGAGCGTCGCGGTGGTTGGGACCCTGTCGCAGCGCGGGGGCGGGGGGGACGGGTGTCGACACGGCTGCACTCTCTCACAGAGCACGGCGGGGCAAGGTGGTCGACTGTCACACGACGCGCGCCTCGGGGCGCAGGTCCGGGCACAGAAGTCGCACCAGGCACGCCCGTCGGAGCGAACGTCCGCACACACAGTGACCGGGTACAGGACGCATCGGTCACGCCTCCCCGCATCGTGCTGTGTCGTCACCGATCGCACCTCCACTCGGCCATCGGGGTAGGTTGTCGTAGTCGTGCTGGTCGTGACACCCACCTCGTGTGATCGCGGCGCCGGGTGGGGGTCCGTCTGCTCGCGTCTGCGCACTTCGTAGAGATCCTTCAACCTGCGCATTTTTTTTTGTTTGCGTGTCTAGCATAGTGGATCTCGAAAAAAAATGACGGTCACCACCAAGGACAAGATGAGCATGGGGAAGGCGTTCGTTGTCTTCTACGTCGGGCTCCTCGTAGCCCTCGTCGTGATCGGCATCTCCCTCAAAGTGAGCCCACGCCTGACGGCTACCCTGCTCGTGGCGTTGCTGTGCGCCTTCGGCTTTTTCTGGGTGAAGATGACGGCGATGGCGCGGGCCGAGCTGATCCACAAGTGCTTCGACATGGGGGAGGCGAAGGTCGGGAGGACAGCCTTCCTCCTCCTCCTGTCGGCCTTCCTCGCCCCACTCTTCCCGGTCATGACGCTGCCGATTGTCGCGCTCACCGTGGTTCAGATGGCGAGGGGGAAATGCGACGGCTAGCCGGCGGCGTCCTACGTCACTCCGTTTTTATTTTATCGTGCCCAAGAGAACCCGTGCGCCGCGTTTCGGCATTGCCGTCACGTCCATCCCTCCCACTCACACACACGCACCCTCACCCCGCGATGCCCCGCTATAGGTCCCGACCCCGCCGGTCCCGCCGGTCCCGCACCCGGCGACGATTCCGGGCCTCCTATCCTCCTAAGTACGACCTGGAAACAAACGTCCAGTATGTTGCCACCAGGAGCTCCAAGACGACCGGTGCGGTAGTCGAAGTAGTCTTCACGTGTCTTGGGGTAGGTGAAGAATTAGGCAAACCCAACTACAAGGTGCAAATCGACACGGTGACCCCCGAAAACTCAAAGGAATATAAGCATCTCATTCACGAGCAACCGACATCGGTGTTTTGGTTGATCAATCATTTTTTCATCGACGGAAACGCTATCCCTGAGGAAAGAGCACGATTTGTCGTTCGTCCTAAGAGGCATGTCATTGACATCCCCCCTACGAACGAGGGGGGGTCACAGGTGCGAAGACGCAGTCGGAGCTACCGTGCGACACGCTCGAAACGAAGGGGTCGTGGTCGGCGATCATGATGAATGCATGCGCCCGTTCCGGCAGATCCAGCCGAATTGAAACAGAAGAAGCTTTCAATTGTCGAAAAAGATGACATCCCGTATCTTATTTTGAAAAAGAGTGAATGAGTCTCCATGGAAGTATGGTAAAGAAACGCCCATCGCAGTCCTGGCGTTCACAACTACGACATTTTGGGATTCGAGTTCACCTGCCGGATATGTGCGCACCAGCGGCGCTCAACTTGAAGGGAAGCAGGGCCGCGGAGAGACCAGAGTGTCACGCAACGCCACGCAAGATCTCCTTTTTTTGTGTGACCACCTGTCACATCCGTGTGACACACGTGCCAATTAGTCAGATGGAGTGTGTCGTCTGCCTCGAAGCGACTGCGGGGTACCTCGTGCCGTGTGGACACCCCGTGTGCAAGTCCTGCATGTTTCTTTGGTCCGCGCAGAAGGTTCTGTGTCCCTATTGCCTGCAGGTTCCCTGTTACCACCACCCGCACGTCGACACGAAGACGCTCCCGAGCGTACCCATGGGCATCTTCGACGGGCATGGGAAGAAGTCACTCGGAGTAACAGTGGCGAGCCCGCACGGCGTGGTCACTATTACCCGCGTCGAACCCGGCCAGATGTGCCACGCGGTTGGGCTGAGACGAGGAGACGCGATTCTACGTGTAAACGGTTTCATCGTCACGAGCCACCAGACGGCCCTTGCCATCATGCAGCGATGCATCGACTGTCACGTTTCCCTGACCGTCTGGGTAGTACACAAGGCAGAGGAGCCGACCAAGCGCACCAGGGCCTGGCGCGCTGTGTGTCGTCTCTTCTCCTGAGGGGAAGCCATGACCCGGCTCGCGGGGAGGCCCCCCTCAGCGCGGTTGCATCGAAAAGGTGCACTCGAGGGTCTGGGGGGCGACGTCGTAGGCCAAAGTTTCTCTTTTTTTGAGAGTGTGTGCGGCCAGGTTTCGGAGGTCCTCCATCGCTTGTGGCATCGCATCCTCTCTCACGTCACATATCCCGAGACGCGCACTCGCCTTCAGCCTCCCCGACACGCCCTTTACGTTAACGTCCTCTCCTTTCGCGTTCTTTATCATGGTGACCTCCCCAAACGTGTAACATTCCGCCGTCATCTGGTGTGTGACGTCGTTTAGGTTGTTTGCTACCTTGCTGCAGTTCCCTACATTGCCCGTCTCAAGGAGTTCCTCTGGTGAGTACTCGCGCTCCGCGTTCGAGTACTGTGTCATCCGATAGTTCATTACCAACTCGGACATGTCTTCGGGTATTCGTGAGCACCCCTTCATCTTCATTTCCTTCACCACCTCCTCCCTCGCTCTCTTGTCCGTGAGTTCATCCGGCGCCTCCATCCGCACCCGTTGGCACGAGTTGATGGTCGGGATGGACACCGAGCACGATTCGTCGTCGACTCCCTTCACGGAGGCTTCCCCATGAACGGCGACTCGTGTCACGTCGTAGTATCGAACACAATTCCCGGAGAAGATTGTCATTCTTCGTTGTGTTGTCCTTCTCACTCAAAGAAAAAAAAGGTCGCCCCCCGAAGACAGTGCTGTGTCGTCCACCCCCTCCGCCCTCTCAATTCCACCCCCTCCGCCCTCTCAATTCCACCCCCTCCGCCCTCTCAATTCCACCCCCTCCGCCCTCTCAATTCCACCCCATCCCCACCATCATTCGTCCGTTTTCTCGAGGCGGTCACGCTCCACGTCAAACCGCATGTTGTTGTGCAGGAGCACGACGTTGTACATATTCACCCCGTCCTTGAGGTATTCGCCGGTGACGCGCACCCACGATTGTTTGTCTGCGACGCCCTTCAAAGTGCAAATGTCATTTGGCCGAAGGTCCTCGGAGCTCGACGCTCTCGATTTGTTGCGCTTCTTTCCATCTTTAGCCTCGATCTCCTCGGTCACGGGGTCCTCCACGCTGCTGGGGTCGGCCTCCTTGCATCTTTTCAAAAATGCAGCGTTACTCTCCCCGCTGCCCACCTGGTACATTGGGAAGAGCACAGCCATCTCCTCCCTCGTCATCTTCTCGGTCGTCAAGGGCAACTCATCGCGGTAGTTCCTGCAGAGTTTCCCATACTTACCGTAGGCGTCGTCGCCATTGTGGAAACAGCCAAGAATCGCCCTGTAGCTAGGAGGTTTGGCGATGCACTCCCTCTCGGCTATGATCGTCACGTGACTCGTCGACCGACTATGTTCGTCTCTCTTGTTGCAGCAAAACGTCGCGCCCTCGCCAGACATGTTGACGATGATACGCACGTTGTTGGTGCGCGCCCGAATCGTCACGTCCTTGTACCTCCCCCCCCCCCCCCTTT
>Ga0209713_10001122_pt1 | contig 15765 bp, 7 predicted proteins | sample ArcOceMetagenome_3_FD_187444 | JGI IMG/M metagenome (GOLD analysis project Ga0209713, IMG submission 187444) | Marine eukaryotic phytoplankton communities from Arctic Ocean - Arctic Ocean- Svalbard ARC20M Metagenome (SPAdes) (version 2) | ecosystem: Environmental > Aquatic > Marine > Oceanic... | reverse complement strand
CGCACGAAGCTCGCGACGATTGACGGAGCGCAGTGAGCTCACTCAGCGTGTCGCGTCCACCCACGCCGCCACGCGTCCCGGCTTACTCCGACCCGCGTCCGACCCGATGGCATACTCGTACGAGCCCACCGCCCTTCCGGCCATGATGAAGGTCCAGGATGCACCGCGCTCGCCAACATCAGTCGTTGACGGTGGCTATCCAGCGCCATCGATGATGCTGAAGGACATGCCCATCCAGCGAGATGCTGTGCACGATCCGGCTGACATGGTGGCACGACATATCCGCCGGATCTTTGTATGGTGGTCCGCATCTTTGTTGGTCATCGTTTTCGCCGTGCTAAGCGTGACGAAGCTCATGCCCTTTCTGGATTTGCCAGCGACGCCCAACGACGAAGCTAGCACGCTGTCGGTGAGCAAACTCAATGCCTGACGCGCCCCGTCAATCTCTCGCTCTCAGCGTCGACGAATGTGTTGTGTCAGGTGGCATTCTATGTGCCCGCACTGGTTGTGGGCATGGAGCTGCTCATGCTGACCTCGTCGTCGTGCTCAAAATACCTCCTCGAGTAGAGCGAGCTCTCTCGCGCGCACGCACCGGCCTTCTTGCTCGCATTCCGCGTGCCAAGGCCAGGGAATCGTGTCTCCATGTGTGGATAATGTGTAGAAAATCATGCTTTCGTTGAGAAACCGCCACGACGCACAACACGCTGCAGACATGCCGTTTATGCCTCATGGCTGCCAAGCGGCGCCTTGCTCGAGAAGACGCTCGAGCCCGTGGAGCCTCTCGAGGCGCGCCGAGCCTCCGCGAGGCTCGGACCGCGCGCCGGCGGCGGCTGCTCGCCGCCCGCCGAGCCGCCGTCGCCACCGTAGTGCGAGCTAAGGGCGCCCGTCGCGTTCTCGCTCGACTTGAAGGCGCGCACGACCGCCTGCGAGGTGGTGGCGCCCAGCCGCGACGCGACGGCGTTGATCGCCTGCCCCTGCACCTCGAGCGCCTCCTGCACCGCCCTGCGGTCACGCGCGCCGCGCGCCGCCTGCTTGTGCATCTCGGCCTCGAGATCGTCCATCCGCTTGAGCGCGTGCCGCAGCAGCTCGAGCGCCTCCGTCCCCCGATCGTCGCCCAGCCACGCCGCGTTCGCCGCCGTCGGCGCCGCGCCACCGCCGCCACCGCCGCTGCCACCGCCGCCACTGCCGCCGCCGCCACCGCTGCCCGCGTTGCTCTCCGGCCCGCCGCCTCGGCGCTCCGTGAGCGCCGCAGCGTAGACGCGCGCCGTCAGCTGCAGCTCGGCCGGCTCGTCCTGCGCCGCCACCGGCGGCATCGACGGCAGCTGCGTGCTCGACCGCTCCCGCTTGCTCTTCTTCTTCTTTTGGTACATCTTCCGCTCCGCTGCGCCGGCCGGCACGGCCAGCTTGCTGCTGCTGTTGCCACGCAGCAGCCTGCCAACAAACGGCGACTTGGGCGGCGCGGCGGTCGGGTCGGCCGCGGCGGCGGCGGGCACGGCGGCGGTGCCACCGCCGCCGTCGGCGGGCGGCTGTCCGAGGCGGACGCTCTCGTCCATCGCCGACATGCGGCACGCCATCATCCGGCCGCGCGTCTGGCCGGGCGTGCCGAGCCACGGGTTGCGCCGAGCGAAGGACATCTCGGCGCGGCCTCCAATGAACGACGACTCCTCCGCAAGGCTCGCGAGCGGCGACTCGGCCGCGGCGGCCGCCGCACCCGCCGCCGCACCCGCCGCCGCCGCCCGATCTTCGCCGCCGTCGACGACGTCGGCGTTGCCGGTGAGCATCGACATGACGTACGCCGACCTCGCCTTGGTGCGCGGCGTGTCCTTGATGCGCGCAGCGTACTCCTCGAGGAGCTTCTCCTCATCGAGGTCGGGGAAGATGACGTGGCAGAACTCGACAAAGTCGACGGTGTTGTTGTGGTCCTTGTCGAAGGCGTCGAAGAGCTTGCGCACCTGCTGCGGCCGCAGGTGGAGCCCCAGCACCTCGAGCGCGCCCTTGAACTCCTGCAGGTCGATCTCGCCGTCGTTGGTCGTGTCGAACTCGTGGAAGACCGTCAGCACGTCGGTGGCGCGCAGCCCGCGCTCGAGCAGCAGCTCCTGCATCTTGCGCACGACGTCCTTGGTCTCCTTCTGCTCCCACACCGACGCGAACGACGAGCCGACGATCGTGATCGGCATCGCCATGAAGAGCACGCCGCCGACGATCGCGACGCACGTGATCAGCTTGCCCGCCCACGTGCCGGGCGAGCGGTCGCCGTAACCGACCGTCGAAAAGGTCACGAGCATGAACCACGCGCAGTTTGGGATGTTGTCGAAGTCCTCCTCGGCGGGCCCGCCCTTCTCGACGTGGTAGAGGGCGCCCGAGAAGAGCACGACCGAGACGAAGAGGAAGAAGAGCGGCGCCATCAGCGCCGAGACCGAGTCGCGCAGCGCGTCGATGAGGACGCGCGTCCCCTCGTAGTGGCGCGCGAGCTTGAGGAGGCGCAGCAGCCGCGCGAGGCGCAGCGCGTCGAGGAGCGAGTCGGCGCCGCTCTTGCCGCCCTCGGGCACCGCAAAGTAGATCAGGTCGACGATGAACGGCACGATCGACGCAAAGTCGATCCACAGGTACACGTCCGAGACCACCGAGCAGACGGCGTCGGCGGCGGCGAGGCGCAGCAGCAGCTCGAGGCAGAAGACCACCGAGCAGCCGAGCTCGAGCCCCCACAGCACCTCCTTGACCTCGTCCGATGGCTCCATCGTGCCGACGACGACGAGCCCGACCGAGACGAAGACGAGCACGAGCATCGCGACGAAGACCACCGCCGCGACGCGCGACGAGCTCGGCTCGTCGAGCAGCAGCAGCACGCGCGTGCGGCGCGACTTGTGCAGCCGGCGCTGCCGCATCACCGAGCTCACGACCGACGAGTCGAAGAACTGCGACGTCTGCTGCCGCTCGCGCCACTCCTGCTGGCGCGCCTCGATCGCCTCGCTCACCACGTCGTACATGCTCGAGTGCCGCTTGAGCTCGCCACCGGGCGGCGCGGCGGCCGACGTGTTCAGGTTGAGGGACGCGCGCGCCACGCCCCAGTGGCTCGCGACGCTCGACTCGGCGAGCTCGCCGTTGGTCGCCTCGGGCTGCGGCAGCGTCTTGCGGTGTGGGAGGTCGTCGCTGGCGCCTCCGTTGCTGGCGTCGTGCGGGGCCTCGTCGCCCTCCTCCACCGCTGGGATGATCTCGTCGTCCTCGGGCCCTGCGCTCTTGAGCACCGACGACGTGCTGCTGGCATCGGGAAGACCCGTGAGTGACGACACGGGCTTCCGTCGGCGGAAGGCTGCGGGGTCACCGGTGTTCACCATCTTCTCGGACCCAGCAGTGCTGCCCATTCGCGATAGGCGGCCCGGGCCCTCCACGGAGTGGACGCGCTGGCCGGGAGAGTGGCGCATGGGCGTGGCGAAGAAGGTCTGCAACGGGCTGGCGGTGCTGCTCCTGGGCTTCGGCTGCAGCGGCGAGTCCTCCTCCTCTCATTCTTCGGCATCGCGCGCCCTAACGCGAGGCTAATAGCTTGGGGCGGGTGGCGGCGACGACGACGCGGCAGCGGCGTTTGTCGAAACCCAAACGACGCACGCCAATCTTGCTGCAGACCCCAAGCAAAAGTTTGAGCTCAGGCGATCTCCTTCGTACCCAGCACACGCGATCACCGGCAAAGAGCGTGCCAATCAATAAACGCGCACACGCGACCACGCACATCGTTCATCCTCCCCCACCCCCCACATCATCTCCTCATCAGAGTCCCCTTTTGTGTCCAGAAAGTCCGTGCAGGCCCACACCACGCCATCGTCTGTGAGCGCCACACGCGCGCGCCCAGCCGCGCCGCGCCGCGCACCGCGCGCGCCGCGCGGGGCGTCGCTGCGCGCTCACTCGTCCTTGGGCTTGGCGCCGCCGCCACCCATGCGCCGCATGTACTCCTCGTGGTACTGCCGCGAGTGGTCGTCCTTCTTGACGTTGAAGTCCTCGAGCTGCTTGAAGTTGCGCCTGCTCTCGATGAACGACTTGATCGCGGGCGGGTACTGCCCCACGCAGTACCAGCTGCCGGGCGCGTCGCAGAGCTTGTTGGCGGGGTCGGCCACCCAGTCCTTGGACTTCTTCGAGACGGCCTTGACCTTGAAGATGCGCACCTTGCCGTACTTGGAGGTGTAGACGTGCTGGAAGAGCGACTCGTTGACGGAGACGCCCTGCCGCCCGAAGGAGACGAGCTTGTACAGCAGCGAGTTGGCCATCATCGGCGTCGGCGTGCGGTCCTGGTAGAAGCCGAAGGACGAGCAGGTCGGGTCGGAGCCGCAGTGGCCCGGGAAGACCGAGTTGCCGATGCGCGCGAGGTGCGGCGACTTGGCGAGGTCGTCGCCGCCGCCGCCCGCCCAGACGAGCACGTAGTCGGCGAGGTGGCGCGCGTAGCCGTGCGCCTCCTCCTCGCCCGACGTGAGGATGCGGCCGAGCGTCGCGATGTGCTCGTGGTTCCACGTGTTGCCGTCGGCGATCGAGGTGCGGTTGGCGATGCCGGTGATCTGGTAGCCGTAGTCCCACCACGCCATCACGCGCGCGTCGACGGCCGTCTTGGCCTTGAGCCACAGGTACGCCTCGCGGTAGTCGTCGACCATGACCGACTGGCCGTTCTGGAGGGTCGCCTTGAACATGATCTGCGGCCGCGACGACGACTCGGCCATCATGTGCGAGTACTGGTAGAACTCGCGGTAGCGGAAGAGCGCGACCGTCGACAGCAGCAGCCCGACGGCGATCCGCGCGATCAGCCCCTTGGGCGAGTTGGCCGCGTCGAGGAAGGTCTTCTTGGCGGACGAGACGACCGAGAACATCTCCTCCATCTCCGACGGGCCCGCCGCGCTCTTCTTGGCGGCGGCCTTGGCCGCGGCGCTCTTCTTGATCACCTGCTTCATCTCCTTCTTGTCCTTGGGCTTGCCGCCGCCCTTCTTGGCCGCCTTGGCGTCGCCGTCGGTCAGCTCGTCCTCGGCCGCCTTGGGCTTCTCCTCCTCCTTGGCCGGGGCGGGCTCGTCCTCCTTGTCGTCGTCGGCCTTCTTCGCGGGCGCGGGCGCGCCGAAGAGCATGCGCATCGGCGCGTCGACGAGGCAGAACTCGCCGAGCACGCCGAGCGCGACGCCGCCGAGCGCCGACGCGGGCGGGCCGAGCAGGATGACGAGGCGCGCCATCTTGGACGCGAAGAAGTAGGCGACGCAGCCGTAGAGGATGAGGAAGCCGTTGGCGTCGCTCGTCGAGGTGAAGAGCGAGAGGAAGAAGCCGACCGGCACGAGGTAGAAGACGTGGTGCAGGTACTGCGCGTACATGCGCGTCGAGCCCGGCTGGTGCTCGGCCACCGAGTCGACGAGCGGGTTGCCCGTGCGCGTGTGCTTGAGGAAGAGGCCGCGCACGCGCGACGAGAGCGGCCCGAAGTAGCCGGTCGGGATGATCATCGCGACGACGGCGACGCCGACGCACGCGCACGGGATCGCGAGCTTGATGCGCAGCGCCCACACCTGCGCGAACGTCAGCCGCTTGGCGCGGCGCTGGATCTCGACGTACTCGAGCAGCTGCATGCCGAGGAAGATGGCGAGCGGCACCAGCTGCTCGAGCGACTTGAGCGGCTGCATGCCGACGGGCGGCACGCGGATCGCGCCGAGCGTGCCGATGACGTAGAAGAGCGAGTACGCGCGGTGCAGCTTCGACGTGTACCGGTCGACCAGCACCAGCGCCGCCGTGTGCGAGGCAATCATGTTGAGGACGAAGACGTAGCCGCCCCACGTCGCCACCATGTAGACGTACGCAAAGCCGCAGGCGGCGCCGAAGAGCACCGAGTCGACGGTCGCGCGGCCATCCTTGACGCTCGGCTTGTGGCGCAGCGCGCGCACCCACGTGTAGAACGTGAGCATCATCGCCGTCATCGCGACGCTCTCGTTGTCGTAGCCGCCGGCGACCGAGCGCATGATGTGCGCGGGCAGGATGCCCATGATGAGCGCGGCGAAGCCGCCCACGCCGTACTTCCCGCTGCACTCGGCGGCGAAGAGGCCGAGGAAGAGCGAGGCCGAGACGCCGAACCACGCCGGCACCAGGCAGCACACGTCGTTGAGCGAGATCTCGGCGCCGTAGGCGTTGAGCGCCTTCCAGATGGCCACCGAGGTGATCTGCATGCCGGGGTAGATGGTCGTGCCGACGGGCCGGCCGAGGGGGTACCACGACATGTAGTCGAACCAGTGGAAGAACGCGTGCCACCCGTTCGCCGCCAGGTACTCGGTCGCGCGGTAGTTGAACCACGGGTCGAACTCGTGGATCACGTAGCCGTACGTGTGGATGGCGTACATGCGGATCTCGTAGGCCTGGCCCTGCATGATGTAGAGGCACAGGCCGAAGAAGGCCATGCCGAGGGCCGTCTTCATCGCCGACATGGCTCGGAGAGGCTGGCGTCGGATGCCACGCACGCAAGACCCGACGCAAGCAATCTGAGTTTTCTTTGGTGCGGTGGTGTGCCCCTATTCTTCCGCGGCCTTTGCGTTGGGACCACCTCCCTAGCATAAAGCATATCCCACACAAACACAAGCGCGGCCGCCTCCGGCGTGCTCTACCACCGCACGACTAATCAGCCCTGTAGCAACAATTGTAGCAACCCACAAAGCCCTTAGCCATGGGGTGAGCCCAGCCCGAAAGCCCGCATTCCAGCCCATTTCCGGCAGACCTGCACGCTATCTCGGCTGCGCTTGCCATCCGATGGGACCTGCACCTCCAGCTCCCCCCGAATGCACAGTTCCAGCCATTCTCCGCAGCCACGCGCCGCACGCTCGCCCCGGCACATTCATGCGAGCCAAACGCTCGTGGGTGCACACCCAGCGTCACCACCACGCGCCCAGCGCGGAGAAACGGGCGGCTAATGTGCCCCCCAAAGCGTGCCCCGCGTCGCCCCCACTAATGCCAGTCCCAAGGCGATCCCAACCACGACCGCTCACGCAACCCCTTTCTCGTCGCAGTTGGGAGCAAGCTGCGGCCGGTTTCCCCGAGATCCCCAAGGGGCGTAACCCCATCAAGATCTGGTACAACCCGGCGGTGCGCTGCCGCCTCCGCACCCGCATATCCGGCTCCTCATCCGAGACGCGGCCCCCATGCGCACAGCCCGTGCGCCTCTCGACCGGAGCTCCCTGCCCGCCCCTTCTGCAGATCATCCCGCTGTACGCCGTGATCACCCTTGCTGCGGGGGTGTGCGGTGGCTACCTGTTCAAGTACTTCACGGGCAACACGGAGGTCAACTGGTCGAAGACCCTCCGGGGGACGCACGACAACCAGGGCATCAACGAGAAGCGCGTGGCGTCGCACAACTCGCGCCTCGGCTTCCGCAGCCTGAACAAGCACATGGTCACGATCTTCCCGTTCAGCTACATCCCGTTCGACAAGATCGGCGAGACCCGCAGGAACCCGGCGTACGACCACACCCCGGCCGAGTGAAGCAACGCCGTGTGATCTCTCTCACCCCCGAGAGGGCCGAGAGGTGCGGTCGGGGAACTCTCTTAGTGTCCCCACAATGTGCGCGCGGCTGGCGTTATTCGTAGACCCCCTCGGTTTTGAAAACCTTGTTTTCTCTCTGCTCTCTACCTAGGTTACCTAAGAAACTCGACCCCAAAATGGCCATCGCGCCGTCACAACTGCACCCTGCCCGTCGGGCTGACCACGTCGAGCTTGGTCTTGATGTTCATCGCGGCGAGCTCGTTGGTCAGGTACTGGAAGACGTACGGCAGCGTGATCACGTCGACGTCCTGGCCGTCGCCGCACGCGCGGCAGTGGGCGCGGCGCTGGCCCGTTGAGCCCTTGCCGCCGACGCCCTGCGGCGGCAGCATCATCGGCGAGAGGAGCGAGCCGCACCGCGCGCAGACGAGGCTCTTGCACTCGTCGGAGCAGCGCAGCAGCCGGTCCTGCACGAGGAAGGCGGTGCCGTGCGCGAGCAGCGCGTCGCGCTCCATCTCGCCGAGGCGGATGCCGCCGTGCACCTTGCGGCCGTGGATGGGCTGCCGCGTGAGCGGGTTGATCGGCCCGCGCGCGCGCACCTGGTGCTTGTCGGAGACCATGTGGCGGAGCCGCTGGTAGTAGACGACGCCCATGAAGATCTCGACGTGCATCTCGGTGCCGTAGACGCCGCTGTAGAGCGTCTCGGTGCCGTGGTGCTTGTAGCCCGCCGCGGCGAGCTGCTCGGCAAAGTAGTCGGAGGCGTGGTGGTGCTCGCCGAAGCGGAAGGGCGTCGCGTCCTGCGTCATGCCGTGCGCGGCGCCCGCCTTGCCCGCCATCGACTCGAGGAGCATCCCGATGGTCATGCGCGACGGGAAGCCGTGCGGGTTGAAGAGGATGTCGGGGATGATGCCGCTCTCCGAAAAGGGCATGTCCTCGCACGGCCACAGCCGCGACATGACGCCCTTCTGGCCGTGGCGCGACGCAAACTTGTCGCCGGGCACCGGGTTGCGGTTGTAGCGCAGCTTGATGGACGCGCGCTCGGCGGCGGCGCCCGATCCCTCCGAGCCGAGCAGCCGCACCTCCTCGACGACGGCCTCGTCGGCGTACTTGTGCTTCTTGACCGTGTGGCGCCCCGTCGTCGCGTCGACGACGCAGTAGAACGGGTCGTCGTGCTTGAGGCGCGTGCCGATCTCGGGGAGGCCGTCGGCGCCCAGCGCGTCCTCGAAGAGCTCGCGCCCCTCGTCGCCGCCCGCCGGCGGGCCGCTCTGCGGCTTGACGTTGCCAAACTTGTGCGTGAGCGGCTCGCCCTTCTTCTTGAGGTCGTTGAGGTCGACGGTCGTCGTCGTGTGCACCGACGCGTGCGCGAAGCCGCGCTCGTAGCTCGACTTGTTGACGATCATCGCGTCCTCCATGTCGTAGCCCGTGTACGAGATGACGGCGACGACGGCGTTGGTGCCCGTCGCGTACTGGTCGAGGCCGTAGCGGTCGTAGTTGGCGTTGCGCACGATCGGCGACTGCGGCGTGTGCAGCGTGTACGTCTTGGTGTCGGTGCGGTGCGGCTTGGCGTGGAAGGGCGTCCCCATCGTCTGCTTGCCCATCTGGCACTGGTACATGTTGCGCGGCGACTGGTTGAAGTCGCAAAACGGCGTCAGCGACGAGACGACCGAGAACATGCTCGTCGGCTCGTGCTCGCGGTGCGAGCTCTCGCCGGGGCGGACGTCCTCGGCGGCGTACGCGACGCGCAGGCAGGTCTGCTCGAGCGAGCCGATGGTCTCGGTGGCGCCGTGCGCGAGCGAGAGCACGGGGCGCATGAAGCGCGCCGCGCCGCAGAAGAGGTAGAGGCCCGCGAAGCGGCCCGCGCCGTTCTCGCCCGCGACGAGCGCAATCTCCATCGTGCGCACGGCGGTCGCGACGACGGTGCCGTCGGGCGGCGTGCCCACCTTGAGCGCGCGCAGGGCGGCCTCGACGGCGCGCGCCGCGTCGACGTGGACGCGCGCCACGACGACGCCGTCGAGCAGCACCGGCAGGTAGCTCGCGGGCGGCAAGCTAGCCCCCGCGGGGAGCAGCACGGCGCCCGCCGCGGCGAGGCGCGTCGCGACGACGACGGTGAGCTCGGCGCGCGGCGGCGCCGCCTGCGCGACCTCGCACGGCGCCGCGAGGTGGTTGAGCAGCCCGCACGGCCCGCCGTCGGGCGTGTGCACCGGACAGAGGAAGCCCCACGAGTCGGGGAGGAGCTTGCGCACGGTCGTCGTGCGCAGCTGCATGAAGAAGGCGCCGCGGTGGATCGAGCGGTAGTGCGAGATGTACCGCCAGTAGTTGAGCCGCTCGCCCGTGATGACGAAGCCCGCCGTCTGCTGCAGGTCGAGGCCCGTCTCGGAGACGAGATTGCCCGTCGCCAGAAAGTAGGTGAGCTTCTTGCCGACGTCGACGCCCTTGAGCTTGTCGAAGCTCTGTCGGAAGACGCGCAGCGCCTCCTCGGCGTCGGGCGGCACGACGACCCCCGCGGCGTCGTTGCGCTCCTGCGCCTGCTTGCCGTAGCGCAGCTCGCGCGTCGCGAGCGTGCGCACCGACTCGAGCCACTCGGCGAGCTTCTCCTTGAGGATCATCCCCCACAGGTGGCCCGGCAGCAGCACCTCCTGGTTGACGAGCGAGTCGGGGTTGTCCTCGCGCACGCGCCCCGCCGCGAGCGCGTACAGCTTCTGCAGCATGAACAGCAGCATCTCCCACTTGTGCTCGGACGCGTCCTTGTCCCTCGCGTCAATGTGCACGAGCACGTGGCGGCGCAGCAGCAGCTCGCCCACCTCGAGGTCGCTCAGCCGCGCGGGCGGGCGCAGCACCGGCCGGAAGCGCGCGCCGAGGAAGGCGAGGCACTGCGCGCGCGTGTGCAGCGGCTCGGCGTAGCTCGCGTGCTCCTGCAGCGCCGCCTGCACGCGGTCGGACACAAAGTCGTCGCTCGTGTCGCCGCCGCAGGCGCGCTCGTACAGCTCGGCGTCCGTCGTCTGCCGCAGCGCCTTGAGCAGCAGCACGAGCGGGATGAAGTACTCCGACTTGCGGATCGTCACGCGCAGCTTGGCGGCGCCCGTCGTCAGCAGGTGCAGCCCGACCGTCAGCGACGTGTTGTCGCTCCGCGTCGAGCGGATGACGGTCGCGAACTGCGTATAATCGGGCCCGCGGTTCTTGTACGAGGGCCGCGAGAGGCCGAGCACGTGGTTGCGCCGCGGCACGATCAGCAGCCGGATCAGCCGCTCGTTGCCGTTGACGACGAAGAAGCCGCCGCACTCGTCGCACTCCTCGCCGTGGTGCACCAGCTGCGCCGAGGTCATGCCGCGCGTGCTGCAGCGCTTGGAGCGCACCATCACCGGGATCAGGCCGAGCTTGCGCGCGTACACCTCCGGCTCGGCGTCGCCCACCTGCAGGCACACCTCCGCGTTGAGCGCGGCGCGGTACGTGAGCGACCGCTCCCGCGCCTCGGCGGGGTACATCGACTTGACGTCGAGAGCGCCCGCCTCGACGCGCATCGGCGTGCCGACGTTGACCGATCGGATCCACACCTTGACCGACGGCGCGTCGGAGCCCTCGGGCGCGTCGAGCTCCACCTGCTCGAGGTTGGCGACCAGCGACTCGAGGCCCTCCTCCAGAAAGTGGTCGAAGGACTCGACGTGCGGCGAAAAGAGCGCCGCCAGCTTCGCCTTGACCTCCGCCGAGCTCGGCTTGGCGCTGACACCGTTGAAGTGGCGCTTCGGCTTGGTCGGCGGCGCGGTCGGCGGCGACATGTCGAAGACGGTCCGACTATCGGTGGGCCGTCCTTCGACCTAAGTCGCCCTCGACCCGAGCGCGGGAGGTCACACCACTAATGACGGATGTCATCCGGAGGCAGTCCTCCGCTTTTTGAGCATGGCACCCAATAATTCCTAAAGATCCATAAAAATCGCCACCAAAGGCAACAAAGGCTCTTCCCCACGCCAGCTTCCCCGTTCCCCATTCTCTATCTATGTATGTAAGTTCCCCGCTCCCCTTCCCCGCTGGCTTCCCCGCTCCCCACGGCTTCCCCGTTCCCCGCCCTTCCCCTTCCCCGTTGCCTGCCGTGGCCCGCCCAGGGCGACCCCGGGACTGCCGCTGAGCAACGGTATTCCAACGGTATTCCGAGAAAGCTATGATGGTATGTTTGGAGGAATAGCTTTCTCGGCGGCGCGTGGCGAACTCCAAGGGCGGATGGGTGGGGCTGGCATGCACCGCAACAGCACGCATCGCAAAACAAGGCTGCCTTCTTGTCTCGGGTCAGCCATCGAGTCCATGACCTGTGGCACTGAGCAAACATGGGCCAACCAGAGTGGGCACAAATGCAGCTGTGGCTTGTGGCGCCGACTGCTCCCGCACGTGTTCGCGGCCATCGGATCAACCATGGGATCAACAGGCGGGTGCGATGAGCTGACGCATCGCCTGGAGGGAGGGGCCGTTTACCAGTTTGGCGTTTTTGATGGAGGCTCAATGCAGATGCTGCGCCATATGAAGCCATTCGCCAAGGCATCAATGTTTGGCTTCGACAGCTTCCAGGGTCTGCCAAGCGACTTCCTGGCCTCGGAGCGAGCGTTATGGTCGCCAGGCCAATTTTCCTCGGACCCGCGTGTGCGGCTGAGGCATGAGCTTGGGCGAGAAGGAGCACCTGTTCACTTTGTGAGTGGCTTCTTCAACGACAGCCTCCGGCCTGGCCTTGGGCACCAGTTGGGCATGCAGCCTGCGAAGTTCGTCGACGTGGACGTCGACTTGTACTCCTCTGCGGCGCAAGTGCTTGATTTCATGTTCAGCGACGGGCTCATTCGCGCCGGTACTCTGATTGGCTACGATGACTGGTGGTCCGGTCCATGTCGGCGCGGCTGGGGCAGTATGAAAGGTGCCGTTACAAATCCTCTCAAAATCGGCGAGGGCTTGGCGCACGCGGAGTTGGCTCACAAATACGGAGTCAATTTCATTTGTGTGGCGGGGGGATGTAGCGCTTCCGTGCCGTGCACAGCATTCGGAGTCATTTTCCTCGTCGTACGTATCGGTGACGAGCGTGGGGGTGATCCAGGCTTTGCCATGAGCGATAATGAGGTCAGTGAGTTCATGGAGCGAGATCCTGTATGCCACGCGAAGAAAGCCAAGAAGCACGTCGGCTGAGCCTTCCTCACAACCTTGGCACGCGTTAGTGCATGTCAGAGGCGTCTCACGAGCTTTAAAAGCTCAAAATTTTCGCGGAAGCTGCGCCCCCACGCCCCCGCTGCCTTTTCGAGGTTTCCATGGAGGTTTCGCTCCCAACACAGATCCACCTACACTTTACCGCTCGGACAGTCGAGCGGCTTGATAGTAGTAACCGTCGCGCATAAACTTTAGCGCAGCGTGCATTCGGGATCAGAATATACGAGGTATCGAGGAGGTTCGACGAGCTTACGTGGCCGACAGACAAGCGTCCCAGCCGAGGGCACTCTCGACTTATGTCTTGGGAGGGCAAAACAACGCTCAACGCAGATTTTCAAAGTTAACTTCGCGTTTGTTTCGCCGCTTACTGTTGTTCATGTTTAAACGTTTGAACGCGTAAACGTTGTTTTTGCGTTAACGTTTTACAATTCTAGCGCAAGATACGCGACGTTACGCTGCCAAACGTGGGTACCCGGCACCCCGTAGCTGTCAGAGGTCGCCAGGGCTCGTAGTCTTGTGCTTGCATGAAAGCCAAGATGCGAGTGTAATCTTGGCACGGAGTCCCTGGCTCGCGTCTCAAGCTGCACTGGATATAGGAGAGCTGCGCTGCACCCAACTCGCTGCCATTACGCAGCATCACAGTGTTCTGCACCGCAAGTGCGTCTCGCTCCTTTGCGGCCTCACGTCTGTGCGCATCCACCTTCCCGTGGGTCATCAGCATCGCCTCGGCCGTCAACGTGTAGTGCGCGAAATCGCCCAAACGAGCTGCCAGCGAGGACGGCGTGTTCAAGTTATGCGGGCTACGAAAGAAACGGCGCACGCCAAGCGAGTGCGCTTCGACACGAAAGAGCACGATTTTCCCGGTGTGAAACTGGCCTTTCCGAGCATCCGAGCTCAGAGCCTGCCGCAAGCCGCACTCGATTGGGAACTGGACGGAAATGTCGGGCTCGTCACGCAGGGGCGCGATCGAGCCGTTTGACGACAGCCGGTCACGCATGACGGCACTGAACGCATCGTAACCGTGGACCTTGGAAGCGAGATTACACGGGTATGAGAAGAATTCGTCCGAGTCCGCAAAGACCATCCACGATTGGTTTGGCAGGTGCGACACAAATTCGTTCACAGCATCAAGCCTTTCCGCATCGGTGTAACGACCGCGATGAATGCGCGCCTGACGATCGACCGAGATGCCATGATTTGACAGCGCACGGAACGTCATATCGAGCAACGCGCTCTCCTCAGCACCGGTGTCCGTGCTGACATGAACCACAAAACCGAGGTTGCGAGGCGGGATGCCGAGGCCGACCACATAATGGTTCAGCCAATGCCTAAGTAGTATCGGTTCTCTGACCGATACAAATGAGAAGCCATGGACCAACGATCCCAAGAAGCGCAGCGAACAATTTCGTCGCTGCGGTTGGCTCCATAGCAACGTATCTGCAGGTCCAGCACTGACCTCTCTGGCAATGGTTATCTCCGCCGACCGCACATACAGCGGCTTGGAATGCTGTGCACCTTCAGCAGACCGATTCTGAGGTGCTCTGAAGTCGCGCAGTTGACAGCTGGCCCTCACACAGGTGGGCATGCCGTGTGCAAGCGCGCCGACTAGTATTCATACTGTAAAGAGTTCCCACTGTTATATACCCCAGGTGTAGGCCGCGCCTTTAGGCCAGCGTCGCGCACTTTCTTAGTGCGTATGCACCCACGCCACACACACCACCGCACTTAGCGACGACTACCGATACGCCCAACACTACCACGTGGCAAGAGGCCAAACCACCCACTGGACGGTGCGCCGCGCCGGGCCCGCGGCCGGGCGCGGGGGGAGATAAGCTCGTCACGGGCGCGCTCACCACGGCGGCGGAAGAAGTTTCGCTGGGGACAATTTTGTGGTGGACAACGAAGTTTCGCCCGGCGGGGACTGCGCCCCACCGCTCAACGCTTAAAACAGAGGGTACGGGTTGGAAATCGTTAGCACGCACCAGGCGCTGGGAGCGCGACCCGATCATGCTGGTACGTCTCGTCGTCCTCGATGTGAATCAGGCCTGTACGGCAGCCTGGCTCGTGGCGCGCGCGCACAAGCGCCTTGCCGATCGCTTCTCGCAACAGCGTCGATCGGAACAAGTCTGCTGCGCTGCGGTTGTCCACCTTGATGTCTGCTAGCCACCCCGCGCTTGCCTCCGAGTGGCTCTCGCCGGGGCCCATCGGTATCTTACTGTAGGCAGAGTGCCACTCCAGGAAGATCTCATCCACGGCGCACAGTGTGCCAGTCGCGATCATTTGTGGCAGCGCGACGAATTCCGAGCCCTCAATGTCGATTTTCATGACCAGCGCCCCCCGCGCCACTGTCGCGCGACGAAGGCGTAGGTCCAGCTCCTGGATGAGCCGCGCCAGATCCATAGTCCGTACCATCACGGCATGCGTTCGGTTCTTGGCGTCTGCGGGCGCTGCGACCAGGTGGGCCGCCCAGTGCTCATGAGTTGTATCCTCCTCGGTCTTGGACATGGCCGCGACGGAATACGCGTCCGTTGCGGCCGCATGAAATACGACGACTCCAAAGCCCGCGGCGGTCAGGGCGGACTCCATATGGCGAAGCCGTGCAGCATGCATCGGATTGGGCTCGATACCTACCGCGCATACATCGCAGCGCGGCGAGTGATTGCCAAAGTGGGACTGCATAACCTCGCGAGTGAATCGTGCGGCCGATCTGAACTGACGCTCGGAGTGCCCGGCGCCAGAGAGTGGGTAGCGCGCCGGCTCAAGCACCTTCCGCAGCTGCGCGCCCACATTGGTGCCCGCGTCCAAGTAGACATGCCGACAGCTGTGCGAAGCAAACATGGCGTCTAGACGAGCCATGTCGTCCGCAAAGAGCGCGGCCTCGGCCTTCAGAAACGCGGAGGCCAGTGAGGCATCTTCACTCGCCGATAATGTCGTGACCACGGCGAGCAACATTTCCGGTGACGCGATAGCGACCAATGCGTGTTCACAACGACCAGCTGCGTGCCGACGCCCCCCACCGCGTGAGTTCACGTTGCTGTCTGATCAGCCGCTCTGGGATCGTCACTATCCCGTGCAACTCTCTTAGACGCATCTAGACGTTCGCGAGCAAACCGTTCT
>Ga0209713_10001120_pt1 | contig 15779 bp, 10 predicted proteins | sample ArcOceMetagenome_3_FD_187444 | JGI IMG/M metagenome (GOLD analysis project Ga0209713, IMG submission 187444) | Marine eukaryotic phytoplankton communities from Arctic Ocean - Arctic Ocean- Svalbard ARC20M Metagenome (SPAdes) (version 2) | ecosystem: Environmental > Aquatic > Marine > Oceanic... | reverse complement strand
GGAAGCCGTCGAAGTCCATAGTGATATCACAGGTAATTCTTTTCTGATTTCTTGAAGTTACTGCGATATGGTAGCTCTGAATAAAGTTGTTTTCACGTGAAACCCCCCGACACCTCTTTAGAAAAGAGTAAAAAAAGTACTACGTAGTAAATACGTTCATCCGGAACGGTGCCTACAATAACACTCAGCAAGCTTGACAAATGTAGAGTTTGTTACTAAGAACACACAATACCGCTCTCTAGATAACTATCGCTAGCTAAAGGTGCCCGGCGCGTTTGCCGCTGTTTGGCGAAGTCCTAAAAAAGGCAATTGCACGAGCCCTTGACACCCGGTACTATAGCACGAGTCTTGGATACCGGGTCCGCCCACAGTGAATCTGGATTCTGTGCTTCGGCAAGGGGTTCGAGGTGTGTAGTTGAGGTAAGCTAACACCGTAAACAGCGTAAACAGCGTAAACAGCGTAAACAGCGTAAACAACTGCCTAACTAACAGCGGGACATGCAAAAGGTGCATGCACTGCAGCGTAAACAAAGGCCTACGCGCGTAAATTCTAAATAGCCTCAATAAAGTAGCCTCAATAGCCTCAATAGCCTCAATAGCCTCAATAGCCTCAATAGCCTCAATAGCCTCTTCGAGGTATTTGCAGCTGAGAACGCGTGGAATATACTTTATGTGCAACTAGCAAACGTTGGGCGCATTTACTCACTTCTTCCGCCCCTTGCTGCTCTTGCCCTTGGAGGCGGCGGCGGGTCTGCTCCCGCACGCCACGCAGGAGTCCCAGTTCCGGCAGGTGTCGCAGTGGTAGCCGCCCTGCGTGTAGAGAAAGTCAACGTCGCACAGGTCGCAGTTGCCCTCGTTGCCGTCGAGCCGCTTGTAGTCGGCCGGCTTGCAGTTGACGGCCGTCAGACTGTGCCCGCGCGGGCACGGCCGCTGTGCCGCGGGCGGGAGCGGCGCCTGCTTCTGCTGCTGCTTGGCCTTCTTCCCGCCGCCCCGCGCCGCCGCCGTCGCCGTCGCCGCCGCTGCCGCCGCCGCGTCTGCCTCGCTCTCGCTGTCGTCGCTGTCGTCCTCGCCGTCCGAGGCGACCATCTGCTTGCGCTGCGCGTGCGAGAGCGCCAGCCACACCTCCTTGAGCGCCGCACGCTGCGCCTTCGAGTTGGCCTTCATCCCCTCCGCCATGTCGAGCTTGCGCTCGAGCGGCTTGTCCCTCGGCAGGACCAGCACCTCGCGCACCGCGTCGATCATCTCCTCGTCCATGTCCTCCTCGTCGAGCTCGAGGTCGTCTTCGGAGAGCTCCGCGCCGTCGAGCTGCGCCTTGAGATCGGACATCCCGGCGTCCCTGGCTGGCGGTGGCGGCGCCGCGGAGAGCGTGTGCGTGGCGAGCCACTCGCGCACCGCCTCCACGACGTCCCACAGCACGGGCTCCGACTCGGCGTGCTGCTGCGCGCTCGAAGACGCCACCGCCGAGAGCGCCTCGAGCTGCTGGGCTGTCGGCAGCCAGAGATCTGGAGCCCCGCGGTGGGCGAAGCGGGAGACCCACAGAGGGTCTGCCAGGCTGCAAACAGAGAAGCTCGGTGCCGCTGCAGGGTAGGCTTCGGGCAGCTCCGCCACGAGGACTATGCTGCCGACGCTCTCGGTCTCCGCGTCGATTCCTTCCGGAGAGATGTAGAAGGCGTGCGAGCCAGCGCGCTCGACGTCGGTCCACATGTCCTCGCCCATGATGGCGGCGAGCGCCTCGAGTTCTTGCGCCTGGTCCTCGTTCGTCATCAGGGACGGTTGGAGTCGCCTTACAACGTGTACGCGTCGACGCCCAGGATTTGCTGAAGCCTGGAACTAAGGGCGACGGGGCGCGTAGCCACGGACTGCATGTCATGCAATCCGGGCGAACGCCGCACTCACCCGCAGTAGCTCGCGATGCCGGCCAAAAGAGCTAATGGCACGCCCCGCCACCGCCGCTGGTCGCCCCGCCGCGGCTTCGACTTCGGCTTCGCTGGCGGGGCGACCATCACTCTCGCGGTCGTGCTCGGTCTCGGCTACCTGCGCAACCAGATCGTCGAGGACATGCGCTACAAGGCCTCGCTCGAGTGGCAGGACAGCTCGTGCACGCTGCTTGAGACTCCAACGCCCACCGAGGACCTCAGCGCGCTTGGAGACGGGCACTGCGCCTTTGCGGGAGGCGGTGACTTCTGGAACACCCTGATGACCGGGTCGGCGAAGGCAAAGGCCGGCGCGGTCTGGCTGGTGAACGCCACCGCCGGTGTCGTGCGCGAGCTCGAAGTGGAGAGCGGCGAGTCGACTCCGCCGAAGCTGGTGCTGCACGGCATCTACTTCAGCAGGACGTCGAGACGGCTCTACGGCGTCAATCACGACGAGGCGACGGGCGAGTCGGTCGAGGTGTTCGACGTCGTCGGCGACGGCGACGCAATGCGGCTGAGGCACCTCTTCTCGGTGCGCTCGCCGCTGTTCGGCATCTTCACGCTGAACGACGTCGTCGAGGGCGTCGACGAGAGCGAGCTCTACGTCACCGAGTGGCAGCCCTTCCCCTTCCCGCCGGGAGGCAAGGCCGGCGCGGTCGCCGCGCCGTGGAGCCTGCGGCTGGGCCGTGCCCTCGGTGTGCCGATTGCCCTGTTGAGGATCCGCACCACGCGGGTCTTCCGCTGCACGCTGAGCACGCGCGGCTCGACGTGCGAGGTGGCGTCGTCGGCGCGATGGGTGATGGCCAACGGCATCGCCATCAGCTCGGACCGGCGGTCGGTCTTCGTGAGCGACCCCGCGCGACGCACCGTCACCGTCCTCGAGAGAGGGCCCGACGGCAGCCTGGCGCAGGTCTCCGAGTTCCAGACGAAGCACATCCTGGACAACATCGAGGTGGACGACGGCAACGGCGTGCCGCCGCCCGGCCGGCTCATCGGTGGCAGCATGCCTCTCCCGTACAGCAGCGAGACGGTCTGCGAGGAGGCGCCCGAGCTCAGCGCCACCAGGGTGATCGGCGGCCGCACGGTCGGCTGCGGCGCGAGCCCGGGAGGGCTGCTGAGCATGACGCTGCTGGGCACCGGCGGCCGCTCCTACGTCGCGGGCACGCAGACCGACGTCGCCATGCACGACGGCTCGAAGCTGTCGGGGGTCTCGTCTGCAGTGCAGCTCGGCGGCAAGGTCGCGATGGGGAGCCCAAACTCGCCTGGAGTGCTCCTGTGCGACGCATGAGACTTGAGAGCGTACAAGTGTAGCGTAGCTTTGCAGCGTACTTTAGCGTCGGTCGATTGTTTGCTATTCAGGCACATGTAAAGTGTGCGGTAAGAGGAGCAAGCTTCATGACTCACGCAAGTCACTGGGTAGCAGGGCATGGCGAATCCCTGCACACGGCACTTAGATTAGACAGATAACACCCACACTCCCCCGCTGGTGTTACCCCCGGCTTCATACAAAACTCAAAATAAACAGCGGTATCAAGACTTCAAAACATGCATATTTGCATAGAAAAATGCCGGCAGCTTGCACGCTAGTCGTCAGCCTTCTCGGCCGCCTGCACCTAGGAGCGCTGCAGGCCCACGCGTCCGACAAGGCGTTGGGCCCCTTGCACCCGTGCGGCAACGAGTCTCGAGGAATGGGCTGGCCGGCCGGTGGCTTTCGCCCGCGCGTGCTGTACGTGGCTCACCACAACGGTGTCGCGTGCGCCATCGGCCATGGCTGCTGCGATCGATCGAGTCCGACTCGCAAGCTAATCCTCGATGGGCTGCAGTCTGTGGCCACGACGCAGGGCCTGCCCAACTTCCGAGCCGTGCGGATCTGCATGCACGACGCGCACTGCAACGACTGCTCGCTGGCGTTCGGGGTCTTCAGCACGCAGGGACCCGAGCGCGCCTGCGTCGAGCGGCCGTTCCCCTTCATGTCGATGCTGAGCGTCGACGCCGCGGCGGCGAGCTACAACGCCAGTCCTCCTGCGCCAGCGCAGCTGCAGCGGTGCGGTTGGATCGGCGGCATCACCGACTGGCGCGGCGACGGCGCGCACCCGCCCGGCCTGATGGTCAACGGCAGCACGCGCGCGCGGCTGATCAACGTCTCGCTCTCGCCCGAGAACCTCGCGCGCCGGGGCGTCGTCGAGGCGGTCGTGCCAAGGGGGACGTCGCCGTGCGAGGTGGGCACGTGCGAGCTGGGCACGCCGGGCCGCCCCTTCAACGGCCCGCTGCACGGCGTGCGCGTGCCGCGGCACGAGCGGCTGAGCTACGCGCAGCAGGCCGAGCGGTGGGCGTGCCTGATCGACGTGCGCGGCACCGGCTTCAGCCAGCGCGTCCCGCACCTGCTGTGCATGGCTGGGGTCAGAGACGGCTCGTGTGATGTCCGGCCGGCCCACCCACCAGTACCCACCAGCCCAGAGCTCGCTCATGCTCATTCGACACGTCGCACACGCCGCACCACTGCGCCACTGCACACGCCGCACCGCTGCACCGCTAATGCACACGCAGGCACTCGGGGCGACCGCTGCTGTACGTGGCGCGCCCGGGCCTGCAGACCTTCCTGGAAGACGGTGCCACCTTCCCCACGCCGATGACGCCGTGGGTGCACTTTGTGCCGGTGCAGGCCGACCTGTCCGACGTCCTCCAGCAGGCGCAGTGGGTGGTCAGCCACCCGCACGCCGCCGCTCGCATCGGCGCGTGCGCACGGTGCGCCGCGCCGCCCTCTACACACGCCCCCTGCCCTATGCAGTCGGCTACTCACGCTTTCGCTTCGCACCCGCTCCTGTGTCTCGCGGGAACAACAAACGCAGAGCGCTCGCGCGGCGCACGCTGACGCAGCACGCCGCGCAGCGCCACGCCGTCCGCCTGGTGCTAGGCGCCGCGGCGTGCGCCGACGCGTGCGCCGAGCTACCGTTCCAGCGCCGCATGCTCGTCGGTGCGGGCGCCGCCGCCACCGCGCGCCGCGCGAACCTCTCGAGCTGCCGCGGCTGCATGGACGCGGCCGACCCGGCGTCGTCCTTCAGCCGCGCCTTCCGCCAGCATGCGGCGCTGATGCCGGAGGGGTGGGCGGCACCGCCGGCCGACGAGTGCGACGTATGAATGCTGAGGCGTTACCTGGTAGCGGAAAACTCTCTGCATTAAAAATAATCTCGCTGGACCTGAGAGCTGAGTAGAACTCCCTCTCTGTCGACTGTCACCTTCCGGGACGTGCGCCAATCTTGTAGGAGCGTGCTGCCGGTGCCCGTGCAGCTGCAGGGAGCGACCGGACGGGCCTCATGGGTGGCGGCCTCGACTCCGTTCGATCATCGATCCCCATCGGCCTCTTGCACGGGCCGCAAGAGCAGACGCACTCCGGCAGCGCCGCCGCCGCCTTATGATTGTCGCCATCGCGAGCGCCGCTGCCGTCGCCATCAGCGCCGCAGACGGCCTCGAAGAGCTCGACGTCGGCACTGTACTGCTCGCGCACCCACGCGGCCTGCTCGTGCGTGAGCGCCGTCGCTGTCGCCTCGACCGCGCGCGTGCCGCCCGGCGCCTTGCCGTCGAATCGTCCGCTGCGGTTGATGGTGCGGAGCGCGGGGACGACGCACGGCGAGCCCAGGGTGCGCAGCGCGCGCTGCAGCCGCGCGCCGAGCACGTCTGCCGCCTCGGCGTAGCAGACGAAGCTCACCTGGCTCAGCTTGGCCCTCTCGAGCCAGCCCACCATCGGCCGGAACTGCAGTCCGCCCTCGCGCAGCTTGACGGCGCGTGTCACGTTGCGGTGCAGCGGCGCCGAAGGGTCGCGAAGAGCGTCGACAAAGGCGCCGGCGGTGGAGAAGCGCCGGAAGTCGGAGGTGAACTTGTCGGAGCGGTCGAAGTGGACGGCGCCCTTGTGGAACTCGGAGCCATCGATGGCATACACGAACGCGCTCACGAAGCGCGCCACCGGCTCGCGCAGGATCATCACGGCGGGCATGCCGACGGCCTGTCGCATGATCGCCGTTGCGCCGTGCCCGTTGCAGCGCAGGTCGGGACATATGACCTGCTCCTGGACCATCGTGCCCGCCGTCTTGGGGAGATGGACGAAGCCGATGGGCACCTGCAGCGTCTGGTCAGGCAGGACCTTGCTGGCGTTGATGGAGCCGTCGCGGCCGCGGAAGGGGAGCGGCTGGTGCGAGCAGCCGGGCATTTTGGTGGCGGTCAACGAGTCCGTCGTGGCACAGCGCACAGGGCTCAAGGACTCACGGCCAATTCAAGAAAACAAGTTCAACTAAGAAATTAAAATTAGTTTAGGGGTCCAGCCGCGCTCAGGGCACGACGGCCGTCAGCTCGTACTGCGACGCGGAGGGCGAGCCTCCGGTGATCCGGGCGTGGCCGTTGAGCCACGGCTTCTTGCGCTTCGGCGTCTTGGTCAGCGGCGGCAGCACGTAAGGCGACGCGAGCCACGACGGCAGCGGCCAGACCTGCAGCTTGTCGGGCGGGATGCCGTCGGCAGAGGCGCTGCTGCGCTCGTGGTGGTGGCCATGCGGCGGCGGGTGCGGTTTGATGCCGGTCATGCCATAGGCGGCGTAGGTGGCGGGGAGCACGTCGGCGGGCGCCGCCTCGCGCAGCCGCTGTCGGCGCAGCGAGACGGCCGAGGCGGACTGCGCGTGCACGTTGGCGTCGGGGTACGGGTCGGCAGGCGACGCAGCCTGCCAAGGCGAGCGAGCGAGAGAGGGGGCGTGGGGCGCGGCGTCGGGCTGCGGTGTGCGTGCGTGAGTGTGCGTGCGCGTGCGTGTGGCCAGGAGCCAGCCAGCCATGCGCATCAAGTGCCAACCGGCGCGACCTTGCGCGGCGCACGGCGTGGCGCTTGCGAGGCGAGAGGCGCCTCGCCATCGCCCCGCGCCCCTTCTTGGGCGACTCTGGCGACTTCGGTGGCTTGGGCGAGAGCGGCGGGGCGGCCTCCCCATGCACGACGTGCATGCTGGGCGGCACGGCCTGCGCTGCGTGCGGCAGCGCATGCGGTGCGAGCTGATGCTGCTGGTGTGCGGCGTGCGCGCTCGCGCTGCTCGCCTGCTGCACGGCAATCTCGACGTCGAGCCTCGCCCACTGCCACTGCCGCGAGGGGTCGTCGCGCACGTGCTTGTCACGCGCCTCGATCGCGCGCTCCGGGTACGCTGCGAAGACGTCCGCCTCTCCCACCTGCAACCGTCGCGAGCGCGGCGGCGGCAGCGGCGGACCCGAGCCGTCGAGCCCGACTCCACCGCCACCGCCGCCAGCACCGCCAAAGCCACCCCCACCCGCGCCGCCAGCACCTCTCACGGCGCCGCCGCCTGCCGCGGTCGAGTCCCAGGCGGGGCGCGGCCGCTGCGCAAACGGCGCCACCGCGACGGTGCCCGCCGCGCCCGGCTGCGGCTGCGGCCGCCACACCGCCTCCGGCACCAGGCCCGCCATCTGCGCCGCCATCTGCTGCTGCTGCTGCTGCTGCTGCTGCTGCGAGCGCGGCGGGCTCCGCGCGGCGGCGTGCGCGGCGGCCGAGGAGGAGTCGGCTCCGGGCGGCGGCGCGAGGCCGGTGCGCAGCTGCCGATGGGAGGCGTACGCGTAGGAGCGCCAGTCGAGCGACTGGTTCTGCCGCAGGTACACCGCGCTCGTGCCCTTGCGCTTGCCGCCCTTGCCTCCACCGCCGCCACCGCCACCGCCACCTCCACCTCCGCCAGCACCGCCGCGGGGAGCGGGCTTGGAGGAGGGCGAGCCTCCCGGCGGCGTCGGCACGTGCGGCGCGGCGGGCCCCGCGCCCGGCGGCGGCAGCACGGTCGCCGACACGTCGTGGAAGAGGGTGGTGGTCGTGCGCTTGCGCGGCTGCCAGACGGCGCCGCCCGGCGCGGTCGCCAGGTACGCGTCCGCCTGCGCCGCCGTCCACCGGCCCGGCTGGAGCGGCGGCCCGCAGCCCGACTGGCTCGACCACTCCCACCCGGCGCCCGAGACGACGTCTCCCGACAGCACGGCGTCCCCCGACAGCTGCTGAGGCGGCGACTGCCCGTCACGACCGCCCGCGAGCGGCACGCCCAGCCACTCGTACAGCAGCCCGATCCCCACGTCGGTGCGGTCGCCGCGCGCGTCCCACCGCTCCGCCACCCAGTCCGTCGCCTCGACCACGCCCTCGGGCTCGGGGCGGCCGGCGGCGGCCGCCTCGGCCGAGGTCTCGACCTCGCACGCCTCGTAGCTGATCGACACCACCTTGCGGCCGTCGTCGCTCAGCACGTAGCGCCCCAGCTCCAGCGGCATCACGAGCTGCTGCGTCGTCGCCTCCTCCGGCGCCGCCTCGAGAGCGACGGCCGGCAGCCTCCCCTGCAGTAGCGCCGGCAGGCTCGCCTTCATCACGCCGAGCCTCAGCTGCGTCGCCACCAGGTAGACGCCCGCCTCGTCCGGCCCCGTCACCGACGCCGCCTTGCACTTCACGTCGGGCCACGCCTGCTTCACGCCCTGCAGCAGCGCCGCCACGTCGGCCAGCGGCGTCGGCGGCGCGCCGGGCGGCGTGCCCTGCAGGCCGTACGTGCACTCGGGCGTCGCCATGCCGAGCGCGACCGCCGCCTTGCCCGTGTGCAGCGACGCGACGAAGCGCTTGAGCAGCCTGTGGCTCGGCGGCGGCCCGTCCTTCTGGAAGTCGGGAATCCCCTGGATGTCGCCCACCTGCGCCTTGAGCCGCCGCCGCTGCAGCTGCCCCTTGCGCACCGCCGCCAGCTTCGACGCCGCGTCGGCCTGCTCGGCCGCCTCCTCGGCGCTCACCGGCTCCGGAGTGAACTTGGCCACCTCGCCGAGGCGTTGCGTCTTCGTGCGCGACAGCCCACGCTTCAGCGACTTCTTCCCGCCATCCGCCGCCGCCGCAGCACCCTCGTCAGCCGCCGCAGGCGCCGCGGCCGCCGCCTCGGCTGCCTCGGCCGCCGCCTTGGCCTCCTTCTCCTTCCGCCGCGCCGTCGCCGCCGCCATCTTCTCCCTCCGCTCGATCTGCCCCTTGCGAACCGCCGCGATCCGCGACGCCGCCGCCGCCGCCTCCTCCTCCTCCTCTTGCTCCTTGGTCTTCTTCAGCGGCGTCGTCTGCGATCGCACCAGCTTCCGAGGCGGCGGCGGCTTCGGCGTGGCCGCCTCCTCGCCATCGGCAGCCGCGGGCGCGCCCGCAGGCGCGCCCGCGGTCGCTGCAGCGTCGTCGCTCCCCGGCACTCGCGCCTTCATGCTCTGCGTCCGCTGGAGGCTCTGGCGCCTCGCGAGCTGCCCCTTGCGCACGGCCGCCATCTTGGTCGCGGCGAGGTCCTCCTCGGTCTGCGGCGGCTTCTCGAGCTCGACCTTCTTGGCCGTCGCCTTCTTCTTGAGCGGCACCGGCGCGCTTACCTTCTTGGCCGCCTTGACCGCCTCCGCCTTCTCCTTCTTGCGCTTCGCCTCCTCCTCCATCGGCGTCAGCGTGCTCTTGCGCTTCTTGATTGGCGGGTACTTGACGCGGTTCTTCTTGGCCTCCTCCACGAGCTTCTCCGTCCCCTTCTGCCGCGCCACGCGCCCCTTGTACGCCGCCGCCAGCCGGCTCGCCGCCTTGGCCATCAGCGCGCGCTGAAACGGCGACGCGGTGACCTTCTCGAGCTCCACGAGCCACTCGGGCGCCTTGCCCAGCTTGTCGCCCTGCACCGGGTCAAACATGAAGCACGTCACCCTCGGCGCCGTCCGGTACTCGCCCGACGACGCCGACGACTCGCCACCGCCACCGACGCTGCCCGCCTGATTCACAAGGAGCTTGACGCGCACGGTTCCCAGCGCCGCCTTCTGCTCCGGATCCAGAATCCCAATCTCGACGCGCGCGGGCTTCTCCGTGTACTCGTCGGGGTCCAACACCTCGAAGGTGACCGTGAAGCCAGGGTCCCAGTCGGGAGGCGTCGGGTCCCACGGCACATACCTGCGAGGCGAAACACAGAGGAGGGCTATGCGTGGAGGCGGTGCGTGCCTGTGCAGGCCCAATCCTAGCCAGGGCCAATATCACGGCCAATCAGCTGCCAACGGGACCGTCCGCTGGGTCCCAGATGGTGTCATTGTGCGACCCTCCTTACGTGCGTCGCGTACTCGCCACGCGCCCTCGCCGCCGCTCGCTCCTCCTCGAGCTTCTCCGCCGCCGCGAGCGCGCCGCCGCCCAGCTTGACCGAGCCCATGTACCCGGCGCCACGCAGCAGCTTCTTGCGCCGCTCGTCCGCCTCCGCCTTGACTCTTGCCGCGTACTCCGTTGCCGCCAGCTCCGCCGCCATCGCGGCCGCTCTGGCCTCGGCCTCGGCCGCCGCGGCGAGCGCCGCCGCCTCCTCCGCCTCCTCCTGCTCTCGCGCCTCCCTCTCCGCATCCGCCCTCGCCAGCACGTCCGCGCCCGACGCCGCCGCCTCCTCCTCGGCCTGCCGCTGCCGCTCCGCCGCCGCCGCCGCCGCTTGCTTCTTCCTCTCCGCCACCGTCATTCGTTTCTCCTTGGGCGCGCCAGCGGGCGCAGCCGCAGCCGAAGCGGCGGCGCCCATGCCGGCGAAGCGGCTCATGAAGAGCTCGGCAAGCTCGATGGGCATGCCGATCCTTCCCGCCAGCGCCATCAGCTCCTCCTTCTCCATCGCCGCGAGACGGTCGACCCCGTAGCCCATCGCCTCGAGCTTCTGAGCGTAGTCGGTCGCCGTCATCGGCTCCTCTGCGCCCTCCGCGCCCTTGCGCTTCAGTGCATCGACGATGGCGCGCAGCTGCGTGGCCTTCTCGCGCGCCGCCACCGCCGTCGCCGTCGCCTCCTTCGAAGCGGCCGCCGCCGTCGCCGACGCCGCCGCGGCCTCGGCCTCCGCAAACTCGGCCTCCGCCAGAGCATCGGCCTTTGCCTTTGCGGTCGCCTCTGCTTCGGTCGCCCCCGCCGCCTTGGCTGCCGCGGCCTTGGCCGCCGCCGCCTCGGCCTTCGCGGCCTTCGCGGCTGCTGCCGCGGCCACCGCTCCCGCGTCCTCCCGAGTGGCGTCGCCGTCGGGCACAATGCCAGCGACGCACGCCGCACCGCCGCCCGGAAGCTCCGTGATGGTCAGGTTCACTCGGTAAGAGGTGGGCTCGGCCGCCTCCGCCACCCCCTCCGCAACCTCCTCCTCCACCTCCTCCACCACCTCCTCAGCCACGTCCTCCGTCTCCGGAACGTCAGGCAAAGGCGTCTCCCGAACCGTGACCGCTGCCGCAGCCTTCTCCGCAGCCGCCGCAGCCTCCGCAGTCGCCGCCTCCGCAGCTGTGGACGCCGCGGCCTCCGCGGCCTCCGCTTCCGCCTCCGCAGCCGCCGCCTCCGCCTCCGCGGCCGCCAGCTCGGCCGCCGCCGCCCACGCATTCGCGCCGGCCTGCGCGTCGTGCCTCGCCCTGCGCCCGCGCGCGTACGCCTGGAGCACCGTCGCCGCCTCCTCCTCCGCCGCGTGGGACGCCTCCTCGAGCTGCTCGTCGGTCGCGCCGAGCAGCGCCGTCAGAAACAGCCCGCCGCCCTCCTCGCCCTCCTCGCCCTCCTCGCCCTCGCCGCTGGGCGCCGCTGCGGGCGCGGGTGGCTCCGCCTCCGCCGCCTCCGGTGCCGCCTCGGCGACGGAAGGCAGCGCGCCGCTCCCCACACCGGCGCTCGCGGCCTCCGGATCGGCCGTCTTTGGCGGCGTGGCGAGCCCCGCGAACAGCCCGACCGCGCCCAGCCCCGACGGCGTGCGCTCCATGCCGCTGCCCCTCCCCCCCGCGTCGCCGGGCGTGTTGCCGCGTGAGCGCTCGTCCCTCCGGTGGCGCGCGGCGTCGTGAAACTCCTCGACGATGCGCGCCTGGTCGGCGGCGGCCTCGGCGTCCTGCTGCGTGAGCAGGCGACGCAGCCGCACGTTGGGCGGGATATCGCGCACTGCACGGCCGATGCGCTTGGCGGCGTGGCGGTACGTCAGCTCCTCGAGCTGCGCCTGGAGCGAGCGCTGCCTGATCGCGTCCGCGGCCTTCTGCGAGATCGGCGGCGCCGCCTCCGAGTCCCTGAGCGTCACCTGCATGTTCTTGAGCGCGCCCGACGCGTATCTGCTCCGCGGGAGTGGGTGGGAAGGACGGGTGAGCGACGCGCGCGTCTGAAGAGGGCGAGGGAGTGGGTGGGAAACGGGCCACCGAATGTCAGTCGAATGGGGCGCGGGCGGCGCACCGGACGACCATCGGATCATCGTGCAGCGTCAGCTCCTCGAGGCGCTGCTGCTTGCCGTGCGCCATCACGAGCTCGGACCAGACGGGCTCGTGGCACAGGTTCTGCAGCGCCGCGCACGCGAATGTCAGCGTGTGCGCCTCCTCCGCGTGGAGGCAGCCGAGCAGCGCGCGCTCGGCGCCGGCCTGCAGCAGCGCGCGCTTGGTGAGCGCCGAGTTGGGGTCGACCGAGTTGGAGCAGAGGTTGCCGAGCACGAGCAGCGCCTGCTGCTGGATGGTGGGCGACGGGTCCGCCAGCATCCACGCCATCTGCGCGACGCCGCCCCCGTCGCGGATCGCATTCCCCAGCGCCTCGCCGTCCGACCCGTAGGCGGTCGTGACCAACTCGGCGAGGAGGGCGACGGCCTCCTCGCGCTCCTCCTGGTAGGGCGAGCGCAGCACCTCGAGAAGCTCCGGCACCGTCGGCACGTACTCCTCATCCTCCCCCGTCTGCTGGTCGGCCGCCGCCTGGAGCGCCAGCTGCTCCTCCTTCTCGGCGAGCTGCCGCTTGAGCGCGGCCACCTCGAGCATCGCCTCCTTCTGCGCAAGCGCCTCTCTCAGCGCCGCCACCTCCGCCTGCGCCGCCGCGACGCCCGCCGCGTCGTCCGACATGGCGACCGCGGGGAGCTGCGACCTGCGCGGCGCGGGGAGCTGCACCTGCACGGCGATGTTCGCCCGAACAGATCTGTTACACGCCTAGGAATATGATTGCGGTGTTGTGCCACGCTTGGCTCGATATGCGAGCTTAAGGTGTAAAAAGACCATTCGATCGGCGCGCCGAAGCGGTCCGACTGTGAGCAAGCTAATCGATTCAGATCGCATCCATAATTGGGTTGTTTAGGCTCCTTTTAGCTGCTTGGTCATTTTTTCTCAAACTTGAGGCGCGAGGTAATTCATCTCACCATGCGCAGCTCCGCCCTGAGCTCCGCGCTGCCGACGCTGCTCTCGCTCACCTCGCCCACCTCCCGGAGCGGCCACATTCGCGCCTACGGCCATTCGCCGCTGCTCGTCGTCGGCGCGGGCGTCCTCGGCCGCCTCGCCGCCCAGGAGTGGCGTGCACTCCACCCGGGCAGCGGCGAGGTGTACGGTGTAACGCGCACGCGGATCGACGAGGAGCGCGAGGCGGCGATGAAGGCGGAAGGCATCAGGCATCGCTACCGATCCGACGTCGAGGCGGACGTGCGCTGCGGCACGCGCTGGCCCTATGTGCTGTTCAGCGCCAGCCCCGGTGGCAACGAGGACTACGTCGGAGCGGTGTCGAGCGCGCTCAAATACTGGGACAGCACGGCGCCGGGCGCGTGCTTCGTGCTCACCTCCTCGGCGGGCGTCTACGCCGAGGACGGCGGCGGTGTCGTCTGCGAGACGTCGCCAATCGGCAGCGACGCGCGCACCGACAGGCTCGTCGCCGCTGAGCGGGCGGTGCTCTCCGCGGGCGGCTGCGTCCTCCGCCTGGCGGGGCTGTACCTCGAGGAGCGCGGCGCACATGCGTACTGGCTCAGCCAGGGGGAGGTGCAACAGCGGCCCGACGGCCTCATCAACCAGATCAACTACCGCGACGCCGCCAGCGCGGCCGTCGCCACCCTCCTGCGCGGGAGCCCCGGCTACGTCTACGTGGCGGCGGACGACGCGCCGCTGTCGCGCGAAGAGATCTGCCTCGAGGCGCGCCGCGCGCCGCGCTTCGCCGGGATCAGCCAGCCGCGCTTCAGCGGCGCCGGCGGCGGCGTCGGCAAGATTGTCGACAGCCGCGCCACCCGCGAGGCCCTCGGCTGGCGGCCGCGCTTCGCGACGTTCAGCGCGTTCATCGACACGTTGGTCTGACATATACGTTATTCATATGCACCAAATTTCACGCGGCGACTCGCCGAGTCACGTCATCACATGTCGCGCTCGGCCTCCGCGATGCGCGCCTGCAGCTGCCGCAGCCGCAGCAGCGCCATGCGCAGCCGCTCGGCCGTCGAGGGGCACTCGTCGAGCGCGGGCTGCAGGCGCAGCCCCTCCTCGCGGATCAGCGGCCAGAGCTGGTACGAGAGGCGCGTCGCGCGGCGGCGGGGCGGGTAGCACTCGCGCGCGTGCTCGATGTACGGCTCGGGCCCGAGCTGCGCGTCGGCGGACTGCGGCGCGTCGAGCGGCGCCGCGCGGCCACGCCGCCTCGCGGCGTGCTTGCGCAGCTCGACAACGATGCGCTGCAGCGCAAAGTCGTCGGGCCAGCCGTGCGGCTGCGGCGGGTCGGGCAGCAGTCCCAGCAGCTGCGAGGGCGCCGGCATGCTCGCGCTGCCCGCGACGCGCGCGAGGCCGCGCAGCAGCGCGTCGAGCTCCACCCAGACCTGCACCTCGAGCTGCTCGAGCGCGCGCGCCTCCTCCGCCGCCTCCTCCTCCTCGAGCGCGATCTCGCGCGCGATGGCCGCCGCGTCGCTCATGCCGCACGGTGTGCTCGCCGTCGCCTCCACCAGCGCAGCCAGCAGCGGGTCGCAGGACGTGCACAACTCGTCCCAGCCACTAGGCCCGCCCGCCGCCTCGGTCGCTGCGCCTGTCGCATCGGCGCTGCCGCCATCGTCGGCGTCGCTCAGCAGCGACAGCGCGGCGCCGTCCTCCGCCGCGCTGTCGTCCCCAGTGGCCGCGACCGCCGCCGCGTTCGCAACGACCGCCGCCATCGCCGCGGCCACGGCACCCTCCTCGCGCGCCGCCGCGTCCGCCGCGACGCCCACCGACGTGTCGAACATGCAGAGCGCCGGCGGCAGCGTCACACCGTCGAGCTCGACGTCGCCGAGGTTCTCGTACTCGCGCCAACAGAGCTCCTCCGCCACCGCCGCCGCCATCACCATCCGGCGCCGCGCCGCCGGCGTCGGCACCTCCGCCGGCGCGTCGTTGGCGTCGTCGGCGTCGTTTCCGTCGGCCGCCGCTGCGCCCTTCGCTTGCGTCGCCGCCTGCTGCTGCGCCGCGAGCAGCCAGCGGCGGTTGGCGCGCGCGGCCGCGAGGAGCTGCTCGGCGTCGGGCAGCACCGCGACGTCGGCGCGCGCGTATGGCAGCGTCTGCGTCGCGCGCACCACCACCGCGCGGCACAGGCCCTGCACGATGAGCGCGAGACGAGAGTCGGGCAGCCGCTCGACGGCGGCGATGCGCATGAGCGTGCCCGCGAGCGGCGCCTTGGTGCCCGGCTCGAGCGCGTACTCGGGGTTGGCGAGGTTCTCGGCGCCGCCTGGCAGGTTGAGATGCATGTACAGCCACGGCTCGGGCGCCGCGAGCACCGACTCGAACATCAGGGTGTACTGCGGCTGGAAGACGTTGAGCGTCGTCTGCTGGTGCGGGAGCAGCACCATCGACCAGCGCGCGAGCGGCAGGTCGGGCAGCAGACCCAGCAGGTCGGAATCGGGCACGGCCGTCTGCTCGGCGGCAGCGCTGGCCGGCTGCTCCGGGTCTGGCTCGGCGTCGCTGGAAAAGAAGAGCCGCTTGAGCGACTCGATCTCAGCGTTCCGCGCCTCGTCCTCGCCGCCCATTAGGTCGCCGCCGAAACCGACCTGCATTGCTGGGTGCGTCGCGCGGCGCAGCGAGGGCTGGGTTAGGAGCAGAGGCAGGAGCATGTATCGTCTTCGCGTCCACCAGCACAGAAAAGCGCAAGTCTAGCATTACAACCAACACGTGAACTTTCCTACCTGCCGTATA
>Ga0209713_10001117_pt1 | contig 15784 bp, 7 predicted proteins | sample ArcOceMetagenome_3_FD_187444 | JGI IMG/M metagenome (GOLD analysis project Ga0209713, IMG submission 187444) | Marine eukaryotic phytoplankton communities from Arctic Ocean - Arctic Ocean- Svalbard ARC20M Metagenome (SPAdes) (version 2) | ecosystem: Environmental > Aquatic > Marine > Oceanic... | reverse complement strand
CCGTCGACGTGGCACCTCGGAAAGGTGCCCATCCGCTGCACAGCTGTGCGCGCGCCGGGGCCGGGGCTCGGACCGTCGGGAGATGCGTCGCGAGGACCGACATGGCGCGCGCGAGCTCGGTAACGCCGCGGCGGGTCGTTTTGGCTATCGCTCGACGGCCCACGAGGTGGGCGCGTCCGGCGAACTGACCCACGCCGCCGCATCTTTTTTCGGGAGTGCCGATAATCTCTCAGACCAATAAAAAAGACTAAAAATACTACCAGGAGGATGCCGTCTTCTTCCCCGCCGCGCGATCCTTCGCCTCCTCCTCCGCCGCCTCGCTCGCGTCCGGCATACCCAGCATGACCTTCTCCTTGTCGATGGTCACCATCCCCAGCCGCCCGCCGCTCGGTTTCCGCACAAACTTTGGCGACGTGAACGACACGTCGACCTTCCCGCCGGTTCTGAGCTTGCTGTGAAACGCCGCGAGGTCCGCGGCGTACTGTAAGTCCTCGTCGCTAGCCTCCTGACCGGGCTGCTGTCGCAGGATGACGTGCGCGCCCGGTGCGCCGCGCACGTGGAACCACACGTCCTGGTCCTTGCCGATGGATAAGCTCACGGCTTCGTTCCCGCGGCTGTTGCGGCCCACCAGCACTTCTTTGCCGCTGGGCGCCGCGTATTTCCGGATGTTGAGCATCGGATCGTCGCGTCCCTTCTTCTTAGCCTTCTGCGGCGCCGCCTTCTTCTTCCCATTGCCGCTCCCTCGCTCCTGTCGCTTGATCTCAGCCGCGGCGCCCTTGCCGGTGGGCTTGACGAGCCTCGCGTCCACGAGCTCGGCGTTGATTTGCTCCAACGCGGCTACGTCGTCCTCGCCGTCGGTTCCCGTCAGTTCCCGAATCGAAAACTCAACCTGCTCGAGGTACTCCGCCTCACGCGACGCCGCCTCGAGCAGGGGTTCCACCGCCGTCGCGGTGCGTCGCTGTTTCCTCGCCTTTTTGTAGAGCGCCTCGGCGGCAGCCACCGGTCCCCCCTTGAGCGGGTCGATTGGTACATCCCGGGCTTCGCCAGTCTCAAAGTCGTACACGACGAGAGTGTCCGCGCCCTGCTGGTAGCCGTGCTGGTACGCCATGATCTCATCCGCGCGTACCTTGACGTCCTCGTGCGCCGCCGCATCGGCGATCTGCTTACGAAAGGACCTGACCTTCTGCCCGTTCTTCTTCACCGCGGCGCCGATGGCTTGTAAAAGCCGATCCTTCTCCCGGCGGAAAACGTCGGCGTCGCCCGCTCCGCCGTAGACGCGCGCGAACAGCGCGCCGATCGGCCCGCCGGCACCCGCGGGGTCCGCCGCCCTGGACGCGGCGGAGAGCGGCGCGTGGCCCGCGGCGGACGGGTCGGTCGGCTCGTGCAACAGCAGCTGCCCGCGGTTTTCGCACCAGCCGGATCGGTCGAGAACCGGCGCCACGTCGTCGTCGTCGTCCGAACCCACCGCGTTCACGGCCCGCGTCGCCGCGTCCACCCACCGCCGCCACTCTGTATGGAGCGCACGCCACGCGTCGTCGTCGAGCGCGGACGCCGGCGGGTCGGGTCCGAGTGTGGACGTTTCCGGACCGGCGCCGGAAAGAAGCGTCGACGCGAGCGCCGGGCTCACGCCGCGAAACGCCCGCACCATCCCCTTCTCAACCCCGGGCGTTCGCTTCGTTCCCCCCTTACCACCCTTGCCCCCCTTGTTGCGTTCCGCCTGCGCGTCCGCTGCGAGTTGTGTCGCTTTGGTGACGACGTCGCGCCACTCCGATTCGGTCGGGGTGGACTCGGGCGGGATCCCCGGCGCCGGCGGGGGCGGGTGGTATTCGAACCCCGGCGACATGGGTCGCACGGACGTCTGCGCGGCACCCACCTGGTAGGCGCACGCGACCATCTTGCCGCTGGACTCGTCCACCAGCACCGCGTTGCTGTTGCGTCCCATGACTTCGCAGTGCAGCGTAAACTTGGCGGCGTCGCCGGGTCGGTCGGCGAATGAGAATGACGCGATCCTCTCCCACGGCTCGGGCATGGATGCGCGCGTCAGCACGAGGTTCCGCAGCAGGGCGTTGCACTGCTCGCCGAATGAGAGCTGCTCGGTCTTGTGGATCCTCGGCGCGGGCGGGCCGAGGCACACGCGCGCGGCGTCTGGGTGCCACGACACGTGCAGCGCGACGTTGCCGTCGATGCCCCGCAGGCCGAGGACGAGGGTGTAGGCGTCCGCCTGCGCGGCGATCTCCACCTTGGTGGGCGTGGCCAGCGCGCGCACCTCGCACACGGACGCGACGAGCGCGGTGTAATCGAACGCGGGGAGCCTGCCGTTCTTCGCGGGAGCGGGGCCCGGCGACGTCGTTGGGGTGTTGGACGGCTCCGCCGCGTCCGTCGTCGTCGCGATGGCCCGGATGGATAGCGCGCGATGCGTCGGGGCCCTATCCGGCGCGAGGGGTCGCGGCGCGGTCGCGGCGCGGCGCATGCACTCCGCGACGCGCCTGCATGCCGTAGACCGCATCACCATCGCGGTCCCTCCCGTGCGGCTCGTCGATGCGACGCGCATATCCGACTGCGATGTGTCGAGAATACACGAGGATTAAGGTCGTCGACGTCACTTTTTCTCACGCATGAGCGGTGGGGCGCCGTCGAAGTTCCTGCAGTTCCTCGCCGCGGGGGCCATCGTCGCGGTCTCCTCGTGGGACGTTCATCGCAAGATAAGGGCCAACTCGGTGCCCGTCACCGCGGAGCAGTGGGAGGATATCCACCAATGGAAGAGGGAGCATAAGAGGGAACTCGAGCAGGGCAAATCGCTCAGGGTGCTCGAGTACCTGAGCAAGGGTGGCGGGAGTGAAGGCGAGAGCTGAGTTCGCGATGACCGACGCGCGCGAGGAGGCTCAGCGACTAGGCTTCGACGTCGAAATCATTCCCTTCGAATTCACCACTCCCTCGAAGCCGCCCGTGAAGAGGCCGCGAGACTTGAGCGATGACCTGAGTCCAAACTCAAGAGCAGCTGACGACGATGGGGAAGACGGAACGAAGCCTTCCGAGGGAAAGGGCGCGAAGCGGAAGAGAGCCCCTCCGACGAAGGGGCCATGCGAGCACGGGGTGAAGAAGCGCTCGGCGTGCAAGGTGTGCAGCGGGTGTCCGCACGGTCGTCAGCGCTCTAAGTGCAAGGAGTGCGGTGGGCCTGGAATCTGCGAGCACGGTCGTAACCGCTCTCAGTGCAAGGAGTGCGGTGGGTCAGCATTCTGCGAGCACGGTCGTCAGCGCTCTAAGTGCAAGGAGTGCGGTGGGCCTGGAATCTGCGAGCACGGTCGTGAGCGCTCTAAATGCAAGGAGTGCGGTGGTGCATCAATCTGTGAGCACGGTCGTCAGCGCTCTCAGTGCAAGGAGTGCGGTGGGCCTGGAATCTGCGAGCACGGTCGTCGGCGCTCTCAGTGCAAGGAGTGCGGTGGGGGATCGTTCTGCGAGCACGGTCGTCGGCGCTCTGAGTGCAAGGAGTGCGGTGGTTCACAAATCTGTGAGCACGGTCGTATACGCTCTAAGTGCAAGGAGTGCAAAGCGAGCAAGGAACCAGGCGACAAAAACGCATCGTCGAAACCAACCTAGCACTAGAGTAAGCATTCGACTACTTCGGCACACCGCTCTTGGGCGTCACCTCCCCCGGCTCAACCTTCCTCACGAATACCGCATCTGCCGGCGCGGGCACGTCCCCGCGCTCGCCGACGTAGGAAGCCGCCACAGCCAACTTTTGCCCGTCGCCGTCAAACGCCAGCGCCGCGACTGACGTGGCGTATTTGGGGTACTGGTAAAGCCTCTTCTTGTGCGCCCCGTCCCACACGTTGACGATGCCGTCGCCGCCGCCCGTCGCGAAGGTTCCCCACGGGTGGAACGCCACCGCGTGCACCGGATGAACAGTCTCCACGCCTTGGTCCTTCACCCGGTGGCACTTGAACGCGTATTTTTTCTCCTGAACAACCGGGTCCTGGTCGAGGTACTCCCACGCCACGCGTCCTTCCACCGACGACAGCGCGAACCCGGTGCCGTCCGGGAGCCACCGGACGCACCGCGACTGGTGACCCATCGGCGACTCCCGCGTCTGCTCCGGCTTTCCGCTCATGGCGAGTCCCATCGGCGTGTACACGTGCACCGCTCTGCCAGCCATGGCGACCACGAGCCTCCGCGTGGAACTCCCGTTCCCCGTCAGGGACATGGAGTAGACCTTGCCCGGGAGCTCGATGTCCGCGACGCATCGCCGCTCTGTGGGGAGGCGCGCGTCCCAGCACTTGAGCCTCCCGTCCCATCCGCCCGATAGGATGAGCCCCGTTTCGTGATCCCACTCCACGCACTTGACCGCCGCGCCGTGCGTGCCTACGACGTCGTCGACGCCCGACGTGAGGTCGTGTCGCACGACGCTCTTGCTGAGACCGCCCGAGACGATCGCGGTGTCGCCCCCCGCGGCGAAGCATGCGTCGAACACGGGCCCGGGGGCGGTGAAGTGCTGCCGCATCTGTGAGGTTTGGGCGCGTGGATCGGCGTCGTAGAGCCTCACCCCCGCGTCCCAGCTGGTGGCGAGGAGGAGGCCGGAGTCGTCGCCGAATCGTAGGGACGTGACACCATCCGTGGGTGGGCTGGTGAGCTCCAGGCCCAGGTCCGTGGGTGGTGGGGGCGGAGCCGCCATCGGGTAGCAGGCGCAGCGGAGTTTGAACCGTCCGAGGCTTTTCGATTGTTTTATACGGGAGCGAATAGACGGTTCATTTACGGTTTGCGACGTGGAACACATGTCCTGACATGCAAACAGTCTGCTTTTTCTGAAAATACGAGCCCGAACCTCCTTGACACCTCTTGACCGCGGTTGACACCTCACCAGACATCGACCGCAGGGGCATTGGCGACGGCGCGAGGCGCGCGGGTCGTTTCGATCGCTCGGTCATCGCGACGAGTGCGGACGTAATCGAGCTCGAGCCGCGCGGACCTTTAGGAGGTTCGAAAGCCACAGTTCCGCGCGCGCTCCGCACGCGAAGGGCGCCGGGCGGAGCGGATATTTCTGTGCTCGGTGGCAAAAAGCATCGGGGCCCCCGCCCGTGTTTAGCCGCGCGGTGTCATGGGTAAGAAGTATCGCCTCAGCGCGGTGAAGGAGGCGCCGGTGTACCATCCCACGGAGGATGAGTTCGCCGATCCTCTGCGGTACATCGCCTCCATTCGCGCCGAGGCGGAGGAGTTTGGCATCTGCCGGATCGTCCCTCCGAGTTCGTTCAAGGTCCCGTTCAATCAGGACGCCGCATCCTTCTCCTTCAAGACGCGCGTCCAGACGGTGAACGAGCTGCAGCTGCGTCTGAAGAAGGGCAAGAACAGGAGCTTCAGGACCGAGTACGCGGACTTCATGCAGAGCCGCGGGCAGAGCGTCACGCGATGGCCCGTCTTCGGCGGCAAGAAGCTGGACCTGCAGGCGCTATACGACAACGTCACGCAGCGGGGCGGATTCGACGCGGTGTGCCGCGCCAAGGGCTGGCGCGACATGGCGAGGGTGATGGACACGCCCGCCACGGTCACCTCCGCGGCGATGGCGCTCAGGGCGCTCTACCAGAAATGGCTCCTGGACTTCGAACAGCACAAGGCGCGACAGGAGAACCTGTCGCCCGCGGGCAAGGCGAAGGAGGCGGCTCAGACGAAAAAAGAGCAGGAGAGGCTCGCGCGCGAGGAGAAGTCCAAGGAGCTCAAGGACCGCGCCAGGCGGGACTCCATCGGCGTCGAGGAAGACCTGATCGAGGCGCTGTTCGAGCTCGGTAACGCCGCCGCCCCGCCGCCCAGGGCCAAGCTCGAGATGGTGCGCCCCACCCCTCCCCCGCGCGCCCCCATCGCCCCGCACCCGCATTTCCATCGGCCCGTCCCAAAAGAAAACCGAGTCGACTCTCGCTGACCCTTTTCTTGACACCCATCGCTTTCACCCACCCCACGAACAGGGCCTCGAGGAGGTGGCGCAGCAGCTCGAGGAGCAGCCCGCGGGCTGCGTAAATTGTGGAGGCGTCTCCCACGAGGAGTCCATGATACTCTGCGACGGATGCGACCGAGGGTAAGTCCCGCGCGCGTCGATCATCGCCCCGATCGCAATCGACCCGAATCTCGCGTCCCCGTCAGCGACGAGATCCTCCCCCGCCACCTTGGTTCATTCGCACAGCCCGCCAGTCTCAAATATTTTCAGCCTTGACACCTTTTTTGGCTAACAATTGTCCCAACATCGTCGACCAGGTACCACATGTACTGCCTCTCCCCGCCCCTGGACGAGCTCCCCCAGGGCGACTGGTTCTGCCCCGACTGCATCGCCGCCGCGAACGACGCCGAGGACATCGGCTTCAACTCCGGCAAGACGTTCACCGTCGAGCAGTTCAAAGATGACTGCGCCAAGTTCGACGCGCAATTCTTCGGCCAGGACGAGCCCCTCGCCGTCGCCGACATCGAGGAAGCCTTCTGGAAGATGGTCGAAGAAGGCAGCGGCAAATCCGTGGACGTGTACTACGGCGCGGACCTGGACACCAGCGTGCACGGCAGCGCGTTTCCCCGCACTTGGGACCCCGACCACGGGCCCGGAAAGCGACCGGATGAATACAACGCCGCCGCGGAGCACCCTTGGAACCTCAACAACCTACCCTCCGCGCAGGGCGAGCACCCGAGCCTGCTCCGCCAGGTCAACGACCACATCCCGGGCGTCATCGTCCCGTGGCTGTACGTCGGCAGCACCTTCAGCTCTTTTTGCTGGCACTTTGAGGACCACATGCTGTATTCCGTCAACTACAACCACGTGGGCGCGGCTAAGACTTGGTACGGCGTTCCGGGCGCATCAGCGGACGCGTTCGAGGAGTGCTTCAAGCAGGCGATGCCGGACCTCTTCGCGGCTCAGCCGGACTTACTCCTGCAGCTGGTCACGATGCTCTCGCCCTCGTTGCTGGTCAGCGAGGGGGTGCCCGTGTACCGGACGGATCAAAACGCGGGTGAATTCGTCGTCACCTTTCCAAAGTCGTACCACGGCGGTTTCAACACCGGTTTCAACGTCGCCGAGGCGGTCAACTTCGCGCCCCCCGACTGGCTCAGGTTCGGATGCGACGGCGTGGAGCGGTACAGGCTCTACCGCAAGCCCTCGGTGCTCTGCCACGACGAGCTCCTCTGCGTCGCGGCGGCGGATTCACCGTCTGAGGAGGTTGCCAGGTGGCTCGTGGGCGACCTCAAGCGCCTGACCAACGAGGAACGCGCGGCGCGCGAGCAGCTCCTCACCGACGGCGTCGTGCGGACCAGACGGTACACCCCTAAGAAGCTCGCGGCGGCTGCGATGGCGGCTAAGAACGCGCATGACGCGAGGGCATCCGCCGGGATCAAATCCGAGACGCCCGGGATTAAACTCGAGTCGAACGCAGGGGAGGCTGACGCCGCGGCGCTGGCGACGCGCGCGGCGATGGACGTCGCGCTCGATCCCCTGGACGACGCGGAGAGTCTGTTACCCACGAACAACGCCAACGGCGCGTACGACCGCGAGTGCACGATCTGCCGGTACATCCTCCACCTCTCTGGGGTTGCGTGCTCGTGTAACCCGGACCGGGCGGCGTGCCTGCGTCACTGCGCCGAGCTGTGCGAGTGTCCCAACTCGCACCGCGTCATGTTCTACCGCAAGAGCATCGCGCAGCTCGAGCGGCTCTGCGCCAGTACCGAGCGCGCGTGCGGCAAACGCGCCAAGGCGAGCGAGAAGGAGAAGGCTTTCGGCGCCGCAAAGTCGAGGCAGAAGCGAGCCGCGGCGTGGGTCAAGCGCGCCAAGGATGCGCTCGAGCAAAAGTCCCCGCCGACGCCCACCGCGGAGCTGGAGGCTATCATGATCGCCGCCGAGGAGTTCACGTGGGCGGGTACCGACATGGACGACGTGCGCAAGGTTGCCGCGAACGTCTCCATCGCCATCGCGTTCCAGAAGGAGCTCGCCATCCTCAAGCGCCGCATCAGCCTCGGCGAGGATGAGTCCGTCGACGGGCGAACCGGGTGGGAGGAGCCCGAGCTCGACGACGCCGATATCGTCGCCGCGGCCGCCGCCGGCGCGCCCCTTCGACGCCGCCGCGGGGGTAAGTACGGCAAGGAGGAGAGCCCGCAGCCCCCGGAGACGGCGACGAAGAAGGAACCCAACCCGAGCTCGGTCAAACCCGAGGTCAAGACCGAGGACGGCGCGGAGGATATGGACGTCGACGGGGGGAACAAGGACGCCAAGCCCGGTAAAGACGGCAAGACCGGCGGCGTCGCCCCGCCCCGCCGCATGTCCCTCAACAGGCTCCGGCAGCTCCTGGACGCCGCGCCCTTCCCGTTACCGCCCGACGAGGAGGACATTTTCCGCAAGGTTCTCGCCGCCGGGGAAGATCTCGAATCCCGCGTCGTCTCCACACTGGCGGAGACGCCCAACATGAACCCCAAGAAGTGCATCTCCCTCGCCGCGGAGGTCACGCGCGGTCCCATCGAGATCACCTCCGCACGGAGGCTCAAGGAGGCGGTGGCGGCGGCGCACGCGTGGAGCGAACGAGTCCGTCGGGCGCTTCCCGGACGACGGCACAGACCGGCGCGAGCCGAGCTGCCCACGCTGGACCAACTCTCCGAGCTCAAAGCCGGCGCGGTCAACCTGCCGGTCCAGCCCAACGACCTGGACTCGGTGAACGTCGCCATGGAGGAGACCATCGCGTGGTCCACGAAGGCGCAGACGCTGATGGCCCGCGTCCCGGCGGCGGAGATTGACGACGCGGAGGCGCTGCTCGAGGATGGACTCGACTTACCTTGCCAATGCGAGCAGGTTGAGCTCCTCGAGGCGGCGTGCGAACGCGCCAAGCAGTGGGTCGAGATGACCATCAAAGCTGACGAGGGGAACGCCAAGCTCGAGAAGCTCCGCGCGTTACTCGAGGAGGGCGAGGGTATGTCGGTGTGCCCGGTGACGGACCTGTCCGCGCTGAGGGAGCGCATTCGCGTCAGGGAGTGGGCGGATCCGGCAAAGCTCGTCGCCGCGGGGAAACCCAACCCGGCTTCGCTGGAAGACGTCCGAGCCGTCGTCGCCGCCGGTGCCGCCATCATCGAGGGCGTCAAGACCCCGGAGAAGCCCCCGGAGCCGGCGGCCAAGTCTGGCAAGAAGGGGAAAAAGGGCGGCGCCAAAAAGGCGGCGTCGAGCCCCGAGCCCAGCGTGGAAGCCGCCGTGGACGAGGATCACGTCACCGACCAGGAGCGCGCTCTACTCGACCGACTCCGTTCCAACATGGCCAACGGCGAGGCGTGGGAGAAGCGCGCCGCGGCGATGCACGCGGACGCCGAGGCTGGGAACCTCAAGCCGCTCGAGGATGTCGAGAAGCTGGTGAAGGAGGCACAGGCCATCCCGTGCGCGTTGGCGTTGTTTGACCAACTCTTCGAAGCCTCCAACTCGGCCAGAACGTGGGCGGAGAAGGCCCAGCTGTGCCTCAAGGGGAAGCAGCTCACGCGCCGCGGCGCCGCGGCACCGCCCCCGACGCTCGCGCACGCCGAGCGGCTAGTCCGCGACGCCGGTAAGTTCTTCGTGCAGGTCAAGGAGCTTCAGGCGCTGACGGAGCGGGTAGCCGAGGCGAAGGAGTGGGAGGAAAGCGCGGAGAAGGCTGTGGAGCGGTGGAAGGAGGAGGGCGCCGAGCAGACGTTCACGGAGTTGATGCTGGACCACGAGCGGTTCGGGCTGGAGCTCCCGGCCGCCGCGGACGTCCGCGCGTGCCTCGCGGCGCTCGAGTGGGAGCGCGAGGTGCGCGAAACGCTCTGCATGCCCGCCGCCGCCGACGCCTCCAAGGATAAGAAAAAATCCGGCAGATCCGCCGACTCCAGCCCGAACAAGAAAACCACCGGCGGTTCATCGGAGCCGTTACCCCAGCTGGAGGTTCTCGAGGACCTGCGCGAGCGCGCGAAGGATATTGACACCGACGACATGGACGAGGCGCTGCGGGACGAACTCGCGCGGCGGCTCGAGATCATCGACGGGTGGACCGAGAAGGTTGACGCTGCGATGGGCCTCAACGACCGCGTGGCCACCAAGCAGAAACCCGCCAGCGCGCTCCAGGTGGCGGCCAACGCCGAGAAGCGGCCGACGCCCAAGGTTATCCAGGAGCTCGTGGAGGCGGGTAAGGAACTGCCGGCGATCGTGCCGCGCGTCACCGAGCTGGAGACCATCCTGGACGAGCACCGGCGGTGGGTGGAGGCGGCTCGCAAACTTTTGGGGCCGCCCAAGCCGAAGCCGTCCGCGGAGCAACTCGCCGCGGAGTCCGCCGCCGTCGCCGCGAGCGAAGCTGCCGACCAAGCCGCAGCCGCGGCTGCGAGCTCGGAGGCTGCGGCGGAGGCTGAGCGGCTCAGGAAGAGCAAGAAGAAGGGGAAGAAGGGTGGCAAGGGTGGCAAAGCGGGAGTCGCGACGGTTGGCGCCGTCAAAGACGAGGAAGCCGCCGACGAGGCCAAGGAGGTTGCCCGCATGGCCGCGGCGGCTACCCGCGTCGCCACCGCCGTCGCCGAGCGTCTCGCCGCCGCCAAGGACAAAACAGACGACCGACCCGCCATGGCTGACGTCCTCGAGATGCAGGCGGCGGGCGAGGGCCTTCCGCTCAAATCCGAGGAGGGTGTCGAGTTGGCCGCCGCCGCCGCTGCGTCATCCGCGTGGTCCGAGCGGCTGCGTAAGCTCCTCATTCGTCCCCGAAGCAGCGCGGGTGTCCACGCGATCGCGGTGGACGACTCCGTCACCGCGCTCAAGCTCATCCTGCAGTCGATCAAGGCTGCGACGGCGGACCTGGAGGGAACCGGCGAGCCACCCGAGAGCGAGGAGGGCCAGTTTTGTTTATGCCGACAGCCGGGCGGCCGCGAGATGCTCGGGTGCGACGTGTGCGGCGACTGGTACCACCTGCGATGCGCGGGGGTCACCGCCACCTTTGCCAGGAACGCGCAGAAGTACACCTGCCTCGCCTGTCTGGCTGCATCGGGCGACGTCCTCAAGCTCAACAACCCCAAGGAGGTGTACAAGCACATCCACCGAACCCGCCGACCCGCGCTCGTCTCCCTCGGCGAGATGCTCCTCGAGGCGATGGACTTTTCCGGTAAGCTCTCCGAGGAGACGCTGTTGGCGGAGGTTTTCAACGAGCACGCCGCGTGGCGCGCCGCCGTAGCGGACGCACTCGAGCGAAGGTCCACGCTCGCGCCCCTCGAGAAGGAGGCGCAGCGCACTGCGGAGACGGCGAACAAGGCGGCTGACGCGTACATGGAGCTGCGGGGCGCGAGGGAGGCGAGGACGCAGGCTGTCGCCGACCGCGCCGCCGCCGTGCAACACGCGCAGGTTCTGGCGGGCGCGACCGCGATGGCGGCCGCGTTGCTCGGCGCGGGCGGCGGCGGGACGCACAACGCGGCGATGGAGGCGGCGCAGAGGGTGGCGCACCTCCCGCCGGATCAGCAGCTCGAGGCGCTCGGGCAGCAGGTTGGGCAAGCCGCCGCCATCAAGCAGCAGCAGCTCATGCAGCTCAAGGGTGCGGTGACCGCCGCCGCCGCCGCGGGGCTCGCGGGGGGTAACGCGGACGAGGCTACCGTCGCCAAGGCGGCCGAATCCGCGGCTCCGTTCGAGGCTATGCTCGTGGCGCAGCTCCAGGAGATTGGTACATTCGTCCACCAGCTCGCCACTTGCCAGCAGTCCATCCAGCAGCAAATCGCCGCCGCGCCGAGAGCCGTGCCCGGCTCGCAGGAAGCCGCGACGCAGCAGTATCAGGTCATGATCCAGGTCATGATGATGCAGCAGCACTTCCTGACGCTGAGCAAGCAGCACGACATGCAACTCGACGCGTTGGGCAGCGGCTTGATGGAGCAACAGAGGGTCGCCGCCGCCGCCGCCGCAGCCGCCGTGGAGCAGGACCAGGAGGACGACTCCCAAGCCGGCGACGAGGCACCCGGCTTGGATGACGCGGTCAAGGCTGAGGCTGAGCTCAAGACGGAAGCAGAGACCGCGTCCAAGGAGGAGACGGAGACGCCCGCGGTCGACGCCGAGATGACCGAGGCTGCCCCGGTTGAAGAGGCAAAGGCGGAGGACGCCGAGACGACGGAGCAGCAGGAACGCGCGCTCCTCGCCACCGACGAGGACGTCCCAAAGTCCAAATCCCCGACCCCGCCCGCGCCGGACCCGCCTCCCGCGCCGAAACCCCGACGCAAGAAACCCCCCGAGCAGCCCAGCGAGGAGGAGAAGGAGCTCGAGAAGGTGGCCATGGACCTCGCGAAAATCGCGCAAGCCGCCGCGGAGAAGCTCGCGTCCGTCACCGGACCCGGCAACCCGCTCCGCCAGATCTTCGCGGGCCTCAAGGGTGCGCTTGCAATGGAGATCGACCCAAACCCGTTGGAACCGGAGTTCCCGAGCCTCCTCCGCGAGGTGTGCGGCGCCGCGTGGCGCGAGCGCGCCGCCGCGGCGCTCGCCGAGCGAACCGGGTCGGACGCGGAGGCGGACGATAACCTCAAGTACCCGACCCTCGCGGTTCTCACCGAGCTTCGCGAGACGGGCGTCGCGTCCGGGGTTATCATCCCAAACCGAACGAGCGGTGATCCCCCGGGGCCCGATCTTCTCGGCGACCGGGTGCAGGAGACGGAGAAGGCCGGTCAGGCGTGGCTTGACCGCGCGGCGGATGCGGTTGACGGCACCAAGGGTGTCCCCGTGGAGGCGGTGGTGGCGCTCATGGACGAAGGCCGCGCGTTGCCCATCAACCTCAAGGATGAGTTGGAGGAACTGGGCGAGCGTTGCGAGGTGTACTGTCTGTGCAAGACGCCGTACGATGCGCTGAGACCGATGATCTCGTGCGATAAGTGCGAGGGGTGGTTCCACTACGACTGCTGCGGGATGCGGCCGCCGACGGAGGAGGAGCCCGAGGATGCCGACGTTCACTTCACCTGCCCGACGTGCTGCAAGTCCAACGGGAGCAAGTACAAGCCGTTCAGGCCCCCGCCCGTCAAGAAAAAAGACGACGAGGATGATAATGATGATGATGATGAGGAGGAGGGGGATCAAGCGTCTGATTCGGACGCGGGGGTTGATGAGGAGAAGACGGTTGAGAGATCGGAGGAGGATCTCGACGCCGTCGCCGAGGCGCTCACCATCGGGTTGCCCCCGAAGGAGGAGGCGAAGGAGGAGCCGGCGGAACCCGCGCCCGAGCCCATGGAGACTGACGAACAACCGCCGGCGAAGGAGGAGGCTCCCGCGCCGGTGGAGGAGGTCAAGGTTGAGGAGGCGCCGCCGGAGGAACCCGCCAGGGGAGGGCGGACCACCCGACAGAGCCGAAGATGAGGAGAATTTCGCGTTTTAGTGCACAAGTTCAACAAGTTGTTTCGATACGAATAGAGTTTCAAGTTGTCACGCGCCGCCGCCGCGCTCCGCCCTGACCGTCTCCACCTCGGTCATGATCCTCGCGTGGTCGTCCTTGACCGGCCGTCCGAACTTCTTCTTCCTCGGCCGCTTCACAATCTTGGCAACCTCGAGCGCGTTGAGAAGAAACACCTCGTCGTCGGTTTCCTCGCACCGGTCCTCGTCTTCACCGTCGATGGCGCACTCGTCGTCGGCGGAGGGCGCCTTCACGTTTTCATGGTCCCTCTCCGAACGCTCCAGCAGCTGCCTGAGGTACCCCTGCTTCTGGTACCGCGGCACGAGCCTCGCCAGGTACACGGCCCGTAGGGTCTCCTTCTCCTTATCGCTCAGGTTCCCGTGCGAGCCGAGTTGTTTTGTCCGACTCTGCACCGCGTGGTGCATGATCATGGCGCTCGCCACCGACACGTTCAACGACTCCGTGAACCCGTTCATGTTGATGTACACGCCGCCGTCCGCCAAAGCCTTAGCCTCGTCACTCACGCCGTCACGCTCGTTACCTAAGACCACCGCGGTCGGCACCGTCCAGTCGTAGTGCTCCAAGGGATGCCCCCCTTCGAACACGGTTGTGAGCACCCTGTATCCCCTCGCCTTTGCGTCGGCGACGGCGTCGGCGGTTGACCTCCACTGCTCTAAGTTTGTCCACTTCACCGCGCCGCCGGAGGTTCGCCCGGATTGCTTGAACGCGAGCCCCGCGTCGGAGATGACGCCGAGGGAGCCGATACCGAGCGCCTCCGTGGACCTGCACACGGCGAGGACGTTGCCGATGTCGTAGACGCCCTCGAGGATTGGCATGAGATCGAACGACCTCTTCTCGACGACGGCGTCGAGGCGCGCGATGCGCTCCTGCGAGACCTGGGGCTCGAACGCGCGCATGAGCTCCTCCGTGGTGCATTCCTTGCCGTCGAAGCAGAACGAGTCGTGGAGGTAGGGAAACCGCGAGAGCGTCCCGGGTGCATCCTTGACGTGGCGGACGTACTTTTTAACGCGCCTGTGGCCGTGAAACTCGTTCCGCGCGCCGGCGACGAAGCCTGTGTCGGGCGCCTTGGGGTCGCTCGGGTCCGCGGTGCGCCGTCGTTCCGAGGCGCCGACAGCCTTGGTGCGCTTAACCCTGAATCCCCCGTGCGCGCTCCCCGGGACCGCGGCCGGGGTCTCGCCGTCGTCGCTCGCCGCCGCACGGGACGAGACGAAGAATCCGCGAGCAGGGTTTATGGCAAAGGTCGGCGCGGCGGCCGGGAAGAAGTTGACGCCGTACCGGGCGGACGCGAGGGCTGTCATCGTTCTACTCGCGCCGCGAAGGCCTCGCAGCATCCGTCGCCGTGCCCCGGTGTTTCCAGGACGGGCCCCGCGACGGGAAGTGTGGCGAATTGGTCGGGTGCCGAATTTCATCTCATGACTCGTAAAAAAATCGCATCAATCGAGGTCGTACAGAGGGTCGTCGTCATCCGAGTCGGCGCCCGCAACCTCGGGTGCCTCCACGACCTCCTCCTCCTTCCGCACCGTCTCAGCCGCCGGCGTGGCACCCGGCTTGTGCGTCGTCATCCAAGGCGGCAGGCTCGGCGCGTCAGCCCCTTCCCCGTCCCCGTCCCCGGCGACTGACCCGGTCGAATCGTCAACTTTGATCGAGACGCCGGGACGAACCGCAGCCTTGGGCGGCTCGCTCATGCTACGCGCCGACCCGGGCGCGTGCGTCGTCATCCACGGGGGCAGCGCGGGTCGGTCCTCCAGCACGGGCCGGTCCTCCATCGCCCTCCGCATCGCCTTCACCTCGTCCTCGTCCATGTCGATGTCGTCGCACTCCAAGTCTTTGAGGATCTGCATAACGTCGTCGCGGCTATCGGCGACGTGCTCGGTCCCCGGGCGGCTCGATATCGACTCGAAGATGTCGATGTCGTCGTCGGCGCTGAGGTACTGAAGCCCCGCGAGCTCCTCGGGGTCGAGGTCGAGGTCGGCGAACAGGTCGGCGTCCAGGGTCGGCACGCGCGGGCGTAACACGAGGGGCTCCTCGTCGGCGTCGTCGGCGGGCGCGCCGTCCCTCGCCGGCGCGGGCTCCGGCTCCGTCTTCGGCTCCTCCCGAACGACAGCCGGCGCGGGCTCCGGCTCCTTCACCTCCGTCTTCGGCTCCTCTTGAACGACAGCCGGCGAGGGCTCCGCCGCCTTCACCTCCGTCACCTCTTCCTCTTCCTCCTCGTCGGATGATTCGTCCTCGGAGTCGTCCTCGATGACGAGCTGCCTTCGCTGCGGGGGCGGCGCGGGCGGCGCGGGCGCGGGCGCGGGTTTCGATGATGCCTCCTGAGCCGCGGTCCCGGCAGGCGCGCACGACGCTTTATGCCCGTCCCGCCAGTGCGTCCGTTGGCAGTGCGATGAGCAGTAAAACGCAGACTTGCACCGCGAGCACCGCAG
>Ga0209713_10001116_pt1 | contig 15803 bp, 9 predicted proteins | sample ArcOceMetagenome_3_FD_187444 | JGI IMG/M metagenome (GOLD analysis project Ga0209713, IMG submission 187444) | Marine eukaryotic phytoplankton communities from Arctic Ocean - Arctic Ocean- Svalbard ARC20M Metagenome (SPAdes) (version 2) | ecosystem: Environmental > Aquatic > Marine > Oceanic... | reverse complement strand
GCGTTGGCCTCGCCAGCAGCTGAAGCGCTGGAGTAGGTGCTTTTCAGCCTTCGCCAATCGCTCCCGATCCGGCGGTCAATCAGCAGAACACTTTGCGTGCGGTGGTTTGAGCCGCGGCGGCTCTCCGCAAAAAACGCTCTGTACATAAGACGGGAGCACCTACTGTATGGCTACACACGCCAAAACCACAGACATACAACCGGCTCTGAAGCGCTTGCGGAAAAAACCGACTAGCTAGTAAGGTGTTCAACACTACACCGGCGATCACAAACTCATCATTAGGCTGGGGAGTTTGTGTGTTAAATCTGAATAAAGGAAACTCATCCCAGCTCGGCCTCCCCGATCGTGTGCGCTCAGACCACCGCTTCGCAATGCGCGACGGCCACACCTCCAGCTACCGGCGCCCTCCCTCGTCGCGCCTGCTCAGCCTGTCCGACCTCGGCAGCACCTGCGGCGCCGGATGCAGCGAGCAGATCCACATCGCGCTGGGCGGCGAGGACGAGATGGTCGTCTCATTCGCCACGGACGACAGCGTGCCGGCGATGGTCTCGTTCTGGCCGGAGGCCGCGCCCTCGCAGGTCAGCGTCGCCAACGGGGCGTGCGACGCCCACTCACAGCTCATGTACTATGTGGGCGAGCTTCTGGAGCCGGCGATGGGGACGTGGAGGCTGCCCGAGGAGGACCTCCTCGCCCTGCAGAACACCGGCTCGTGGGCGAGCGTGCTGTCGCTCTTCCCCTTTGATCGCGGCTCGTCGTACCGGAACCGGACCGAGCCCAAGACGGGGCTCGGCTCCTACCAGAACCCGGCGGAGTATTACAACTCGCCAGTGCTGTGCACGGTGACGCTCCGGTCGCTCGCCCCGGCCGCCACCTACTCGTACACGGTGGCGGGCTCGGCCGAGACCTACTCGTTCACCATGCCGGCCTCGGCCGCCGCCGCCACCGAGAGCCCGACCGGCGTCTTCCCATTCCACCTCGGCCTCACGGCGGACATCGGCCAGATGGAGGTGACCCGCGTCAACGTGCGGCTCCTGCGCGCGGCGCTCGAGGGCAGGGGGGGCGCGGTGCTGCTGGCGGGCGACCTCTCGTACGCCGACGGCTACTTCTCCCGCTGGGACAGCTACGGGCGGATGATGGAGCCGCTCGCGGCACGCGTGCCGATCATGACGACCGGCGGCAACCACGAGGTCGCCGTCGCAGAGGCGTGGGTGTCGTACAACCTGCGCTACCCGATGCCGTTCCGGCAGAGCGGCTCGGTGAGCAACCTGTGGTGGTCGCGCGACATCGGGCCGGCGCACGTCGTCTCGCTCTGCTCGTACGCCGCCACCGACGCGGCGTCGCTGCAGTACCGCTGGCTGCAGCGCGACCTGGCGCGCGCCTTCGACCGGAGCCGCACGCCGTGGCTGGTCGTGATGATGCACGCGCCGTGGTACAACTCGAACGTCGGCCACCAGGGCGAGAGCGAGCTGATGCGGCGCGACATGGAGGCGCTGCTGTACGCGCACCGCGCCGACCTCGTCCTCTCGGGGCACGTGCACGCCTACGAGCGGACGCACCCCGTCTTCGACGGCTGCCGCGACGCGTGCGGCCCGGTCTACCTCAACCTCGGCGACGGCGGCAACCGCGAGGGCGCGTACGTGCCGTGGCTCGAGCCGCAGCCCGCGTGGTCGGCCTTCCGCGAGGGCACGTTTGGCGCGGGGCTGCTCACGCTCGTCAACGAAACGCACGCGCGGTACAACTGGACGCGGGTCGCGTGCCACAACGTCAAGCCCGGCGTCGGCGACGCTGGCCACATCGACTTTGACGCGGCGGCGTGCACGAGCGAGTCGCGGTGGTCGGCCGACAACTCGCCCTCCGCCGCCGAGAGCGTCGACGTCGAGTGGATCATCCGCTCGGCGGGGCGGCCGGGCGCGCCGCCGTGCCCCGCGCCGGCCTCGTCGGCTCAGTGCAGCCCCGCGTCGCCCTCCCCGCACCCTCCACCCGCCGCGCCGCCGCCTCCCGCTTCGCCATCGCCGCTGTCGACGGTGCCTTCGCCCCCGCTGCCGCCAGCGGCGCCGTCGCCCGCAGGATCGAGCGCGACGGCTGCCGAGCTCGTCCTGGGTGGCTACGTGGCCGGGTTGCTGACTGCGGCGCTGTTCTGGATGTGCGGCCGATGCGTGGTGCGCCGACGAGCGCAGCCGCAGCCCGTCTCCTCGCCGCGAGCCGTCGAGGTGGTCGCAGCCGCGTCGTCGACATCGACGAGCGTCCTGCCCCTGGGGTCGAGCATCCTGCCCCGGGGCGCCGAGAGGTCGGATGCCGTGCAGATGAGCGTGCAGATGAGCGACGGCGTGAGGAGACCGCAGCACGTGTAGAGGCGCGTGTTGCTTGTGAGTGTGGTGAGTTGACGACTCCAGCCGCGAAAGAAGACAAGGTTAGGATTCCGCCGCCTGTCGCGTTTGTCTTCTCGAGGCAGGATAGTTGAGCCGGGACCCCCCCCGGGTTGCCCCGGGACCCCGAACGTGCCGCCCGTCCCGGACTTTGAGGTGAGGGGCCTCGCCTCGTAAGCAGCGTTCGCGAGCGTCGCGGAGCCGGGCCGCGATGTTCGGCGCCCTCGGCTGGCTGCTCCCAGCCGCCACGGCGTATGACGGGTACGCGCTGAGCCTCGACTCGTACGCCGAGGTCGCTGGGTGCAAGACCACTCCGTTGGACCCGATGCACCCGCCGATCGCCCGGCTCGCTTCCGGCTTCACCTTGTCGATGTGGGCCAAGTGGAAGGAGACCAGCTCGAATGTGCTCGCGATCGACTCTGTTCTCTCCCACTCGGGTGATAACAACTTTTTCAATGGCTTCGGCAGTGCCGGCAACGGATTCCTTTTTAGTGCGTCTGCCGTTTACACCACGCCTCTCGGGCCCGAGGAGCTCGTGGAGTGGCACAACTACGCCGTGACATCTGATGGGGCCATGGTGCGCTTCTACATCGACGGAGTGCAGACACAGGCATTCAACAAGCCGTCCACAACAAGCCGTATGCTCACGTGGCTCCAGCATGAGCCGTACCTGCAAATCGGCAGCTGCCTGTGCTACCACTTCAGCGCCAACGCCGACCACGCCACCTGCTTCCCCTCTCGTTTTTCCCGCCTCGTAATGGACGACTGGGCGCTGTTCGCGGGCGTGCTCGCGCCCGAGGCCATTGCCGAGCGCTGGAACGCCTCGCTCACCGCGCGCGTCGCAGCGGGGCTCGAGCCGGTGCGTCGCCGCCCTCCAATCCTCACGCGTGCGCCCGCCCGCCCGCCCCTCGGCGCCGACGGCCGCCCCGCCCCTCGTGGGCCGTCGTGCACAGGACCTCGTGCTCTTCTACAACTTCAACCAGCCGCTCGTGTCGCCCGGCGAAGTCACCAACCTCGGCACCGCTGGCACAGACTACAACCTCGTCCTCGGATCCGTTGGCAACGGCCGTGGTGGTCGGCAAACAACGTTTGTGGGAGGCGGCGAGGTGGCAGGCGAGGGAGAGTTCGGCGCGCCTTCGTTTGTGGCGCGCGGCGCCATAGCAAACAAGGCGGCCGAGCCACAGACCGAGCCGCTTGTGCTCTACGCCGCCGCCGGCGCGACGATCGTGATCTCCGCAGACGGCGTGCCCGCGGTCAGCTACACCGCTCCCACGCCGTTTGCTTCCACGGTCGAGCTCACCGTGCCGACCGCCAACGGCGGCGAGGCGCCGGTGCACGTGGTGCCACTTGAGGCGCCTTTGCCGCTGCCAGACATCTGGACGCGTCAGTCCTCGATCGAGGACCGCCCACTCGCACTGCGGCTGCTCCCGGGCGGGCGGCACACCTGGGCGGGCGACACCCGTGCAGTCGTTACCAGGTTGCCGACCAGGGGTCGTCTCTTCGAGCTTGCGACCTGGGAGGACCGCTCGCTCGAGGTGCCGATCAACACGACGGGCCACGCGCTGGGGCCGCCTCACATCGTGCTGTTCGTGCCCGATCTGGACGCCGAGGGAACGCCGCTCGACACGTTCGAGTGCGCTGCCGTGCACGCGACGCCCGCAGCGCGCGCTCGCCAGCAGCCACGCAGGTCGTGCGCCGCTGAAGCCAGCGTTTCCTCGTTTTTGGCAGGTACGTGACGCGTGTCGAGGCGTCGCCTCCGATCGAGTCGGATCCAACGACTATCACCCTCGACTACTCCCCCGTGGACGATCGGCCGTCGGTGACGTCGCTGTCGGTGGCGACCGAGGAGGACGCGCAGCCAGACGGCTTCTCAATCGTGCTCAATCTGACCGATGCCGAGGCCGGGCAGGTGCTCGCGGGCTACATCACGCGCGCGCCAAGCAAGGGAGTGCTGTACGCGCTGGGGCCCGATGGGGAGCGGGTGCGCATCGACGGCAGCTTCAACTCGTTCGACGTGGGGACGCCGACGGTGCAGCAGTACGTCTCACGCGTGCGGGCGGTCTCGTCGTTCTGGGGCTCGCAGCCTCCCTACGCGGGCTACCACGCGCTCGGCATTCTTGGCGCGCCAGGTACCACCCCACCAAAGTTCGAACGCCATGCCTGGACCCGCAGCTTCGATGGGCCTTGGTCTGCCACTCACGCCCCCATGCCTGGACAGACTGCATGGAGGGCAACGTAATGGGCGAGTGTGTGCCTGACGCCGCGTGGGTAGGCGACTCATCGCTCTACCCAGACATCGGTGGCAAGGTGACCGTCAATGGTCACCTTGGCTACGTCCTGTCGCACGACGAGACGGCTGGCACTCTCGAGTTGAAAATGCATCAATACTATCGCGCGCCTCCTGCGCCTCCCATGCCGCCCTTACCGCCCTTCTCACCGCCTCTCGTGCCACCGCCCGCCGCACCGCCGCCCGCACCGCCACGCGCGCCGGCCCCCTTCACACCGCCGCCATCGTTGCCGTCGTTGCCGCCGCCGTCATCGCCGCCGATGTCTGCACCGCCATTGCCCCTCGCGCCGCCCGCATTGCCTGCGGTGAGCCGAGATGCCTGCTGCGCAGCTGGGTATTGCGATTCGGCCGATTGGCCCGCGCTACCTCCGTCGGTACCGCCCACGAGGCCCGTGCCTTCGGCACCGCCGCCAGCGACGCTCCCGCCGCCGGCACTGCCGCCGCCACCGCACCCACCAGCATCGCCTCCACCGCCGACGATGCCGCCCAGCTTGCCAGCCAATGACTACTGGAGACCGTGCTACATGGACCCGTTTGTCGAAGGCTCGTACCCAGATGCCTGCGTGCCGGGCTACACGCCAGCGTCGCTCACCGTGGCGCGCGCGGACATCGCGGGGCTAAACGCCGCGGTCTGGTGCCCAGCAAAACAGGGATACGTCGGCGACGAGGTCATGCGAAGCGGCGGGTACTTTGGGCCCGAGTACGCGAACACGCACAACCAGAAGGACACATACGAGAGCGGCGAGACGCCGAACCCATACACCGAATGGATCGAGGTGGCGATCGACGAGCCCGTCTACGTTTTCCGCATCGTCATCGGGATGCCGCGCGGCCCCGGCTGCATCGTCGCCATCCGCGTTCTGAATCCGGAGAGTGGGGAGTGGGTGCGGCTCTACGAGGGACCGCCGCTCCTCGACGTGTTTCGGGACAAGAAGGAGGCCAACGAGTACTGGCGGTGGGCGCCAAATGTGTGCCAGATCGACTTCAAGGCAGACACGCTGCGCATCGAGATGGACACCAGCAGCGAGACAGGGATCTACGATTGGAACTACGTCGATTATGTGGAGGTCTTCGGCTCGCGCGAGATCCAGCCGCACGTCCTCGGCGTCAACGGCCACATCGGTGACTCGTCCGACCGCGGGTTCAAAGTGCTCTACGTGGCCAACGAACACGCGAACGGCGAGGACTCCTTCGAGTACACCGGGAATGACTGCCTCGGCGACCTCTTCCGCGCGTCGGAGCCTGGCGTCGTGACTATCTCGATAGCCTCGCGCAACGACGCACCGGTGCAGCTGATGGGATCGGTCGATGTCGTTCGTGGCACAACGCTCACGCTCTACCTTGATGAGCTGGTGCAGGACGTCGAAACGCCAGTGTACGTTCACAACAACACGCACGGTGAGGCGGTTACGTTGCACGTTGCCATCACCGCGATGCCCAGCGGCGCGAGCGTGACCGATGGCGGTGTGCTGATCGACGGCGCTGCGGCTCTGCCACACAATGTCACGTCTACGTACCTCACGCTGCACTTCAGCGACGCCGCATGGCCGCTGCTGGAGGAGGTGCCCGATGAGATGCACGACATGGTTGTACAGACGCTCAAGACGGCAACGCTGCAATTCGAGGCAGTCGATGAATCTTCAGCGACGCTCCACGGATCGCTGCATCTCCGTGTTCTCGACCCGAAGCTGACGTGCTACCGTCCCAATGCGGTGGTCGAGTACGCCCAGACGGAGCCAACGTGCGTGGCGTGCGCGGTCGGCACGTTCGCCGTCGACTCGCTCTACTGCTCCACATGCGGCGACTACGCCACGACACGGCAGACTGGCGGTGCTTCCGCGTTAGACTGCGTCTGCCAGGAGGGCTACTACCGCACGGACGCGCTCACGCCCTCTACCTTTTGTGAGCCATGTCCACCTCTGGCGCTCTGCCCACTCGATACGACGGTCGCGACGCTGCAGCTGCGCCCAGGCGTTTGGCGCCCGTCCAACCGCACGAGCGAGCTACTGAAGTGCCACGGCCGGCCGGACGACTGCTCCTGCTTGGGTCAGAACTATGGCGCCGCGGCGTTGAACAACATCTCCGAGCCGTGGGGGCCCAATACCTACGGCAGCACATGCGCCACGGCATGGGACGAGCCCAGCTGCGCCGGCAAGGACCTTTCCGATCCGAGCAATGCATGGTGCCTGTCGAAGTGGTGCTATGTGACGGACAAGGAGTGCCCCGGGGCGCTCCCGACCGTCTTTCTCAACGAGTCAGCCTACGGAGGTATCCTGTACTACTCTTACGAGCAGTGCGGCTCGATTGACTTCTTTAAGAACAATGCATCGTCGCTCTTCGAGTCACCGTGCATTGGTGGCGTCGACGTCGGGAACAGCAGCGGCCTTGGCGACGGCTACGGCTACTGCAAGCCGGACCACTTCGGGCCACGCTGCGAGGCCTGCGTGACGGGCAGCTACTTTGACGCCGACGAGAACATGTGCACCGAGTGCCCGAAGCAAAGCGCCGTCGTCGGCTACGTGGTCGTCGGTCTGCTCGGAGCGACGGCGCTGCTGGCGCTTTTTGAGGCGCTTCTCTCTCGACCGCCGAAGCGGCTCGCCAACCTGAGCCGCGCGCTGAAGCGGATCGAGCACTCGTTGGGCGGCGCGCTGAGCTCTCTCGGCGGTGTCGCCAAGCTGAAGATCCTCGTGGGCTTCGTGCAGGTCTGGACGGTCATGCCGTCCTTGTACGAGGTGGAGATGCCCGACAAAATAAACGAATGGTTCTCCTCGTTCACGAAGATCTTCGCGCTCGACATTGACGACCTCTACCCCTCCGCCTGCTTCGGCTCGATGCAGAAAATGATCCTCGTCAACACAATCGCGCCGCTGCTCTTCGCCCTCATCATCCTGTTGGTCTCGCTGCTCTGGTCGGCGCTGCAACGCATGCCGACCTCAATGCGCGAGAGGTGCAACGGCCTCGTCGGCCGTGTCGCGCCCAGGAACGTGCGGCCGTCGCAGGACCTGGTGCCGTACGCCCTCTCGCTCGCGATACCTCCCGTGCTTCTTCTCATTTTCGTCGTCGCACCGTCGGTGTCGCGCTCACTCTTCCAGGTGTGGGCGTGTGAGCGCGTCCGCTTCGAGGATGGTACGAGCTCCGGGTACGGCGTAGACGTGTCGATGACGACGCCGGCCGTCTACCACTTCTACCTGAAGCGCGATATTGCGATGCGCTGCGACGGTTCGGAGTACAACACCGTCACCGCCACCGCCTTGGGGCTGCTGCTGATCTGGCCGTGCTCGGCGTTGCTGCTCTTCTCGGGGCTGCTGTTCGCGGCGCGCGACGCGATCGTGACTGGCAGGCCGTCGGAGCTCGCGCGGAACATCGGCGTGCTCCACCGCGAGTACCGGCCGAACGTCCACTGGTGGGAGGTGCTCGAGTTCGCGCGACGGCTGCTGCTCACCGGCGGGCTCATCGTGCTCGTGCCGCAGCGCAACGCGGCGCTCCGCCTCATCTTCGCCACCTTCGTCTCGCTCGCGTACCTGGCGCTGCAGCTGATTGTGCAGCCGTACAAGCGCGACCTCGACAACTCGCTCGGCGCCTTCGCCGCGCTCGCGCTGTGCGCCAGCTTCATCTCGGCCGTCTTTGTGCGCGTCGCCATCGAACTCGGCAGAGAGGCGTCGCTGCGCGTGCTTGGGCTCGAGAGCTCGTACTCGTTCGCCGTCCTAATGATCATCGTCATGTTGGCGCTGATGATTCTCACGATCGCCGCGCTGACGTGGCGCGCCATCTCGGTCGCGCGCGCCGCCGCGCATGCGCAGGCCGAGCTCGATGCGCTCAAGGCCGCGCGCGGCCGCATGAACAACCCGCCGACGTGCAAGTGGGAGACCTCGAAGGGCTTCTGCGCCTTCCTGTCGCACTACAAGGAAGAGGCGGGCAGTGACGCGCGTTACCTCTCCGACCTGATGACGCTCATGGCGCACTGCCCCGTCTTTCTTGACTCGGCCAACCTGTGCGACCTGCGGCTGCTCTACTCGGACGGCGTGCACAAGAGCGACACGATGGTCGTCCTCGCGACCTCTGAGTACGCCACGCCACGCGCCACACGCCACACCCACAGCCCTGCCCCCTGCACTACGCTTTGCATGCTGCCGTGGGTCCGCATGCGTTGCACGTGTCACCCTTGGCGCGGATCGCTCGCTCGGCAGTTACGTGACGCGGCCGTGGTGCATCCTCGAGCTTTGGGAGGCCCACCGCAAGCAGATCCCCGTGCTCGTGTTGCCGGTCGCGGGGCGCCGCTACGATCCCGCCGCCGCGCGCCGTTTCGTGCTTGCGCTCGAGGACTCGCTCGAGGAGCAGAACCCGGACGGGCTTGCGCTCATCCGCGACCATCTGCGCTCGCAGGGCGAGCACGACCTCGGCGTGCTCAAGGATGCGCTGCTCGAGGTGCGTGCATTACTTTGTTCCACACACGTGTAGAGCAGCCGAAGTGTGGCGCGTGTGTGATTCTCTCCTCCATCCGCCGCGTGGCAGGTGCTCAAGCTCAAAGATCTCGACGTAGACGCAATTGCCGCAAGCGGTTCCTCGCCGGGCCACAGAAACAGCGACTCTGAACCAGGGAGGCGCCGTCCCCTGACCAATGTCACAGCGGAGGCGGACGAGGAGCATGAGGAGCAGCTCGAGTGGTGCCCGTGGGGAACGGACCTTGAGATCCTGCGCACGTCGCAGGATCTGATCGACCGGCTGGGTCGGCTCACGGGGCGCACGCTCGTGTGGGCCGACCCCCTCCAAGAACACCACTCACGTACACGGGCACGCATACAGCGCATGAGCAGTGCCATGCACCACCACCACCTCAGACCTCACCATGGTCGGAAGCACATCACCCGGAAATCCCTGGTCAACGGCCGGAGAGCTGAGCACCCCTTGGAGCAAATCGTCGAGGACGCGGCCAGAGCGGCCTCCCATGCGACGGACGTGGCCCATCTTGCCGGCGTCCATGCGGCCGAAGCGGCGCAAGAGGCCGCGGGCCAGGCGGCCGAAGCCGTGCGACACGCAGCCGATGCCAGCCTCGAGGCGGTGCAAGATGCCTCGAGCCGTGTGGCCGAAGCATTGCACGAGGCCAGCAGCCAGGCTGCCGAAGTGGCGCGACATGTAACCGACGACGCTGCCGGCGCGGCGCAACTCACGGCGGAAGTGGCGGCGGAAGTGGCGGCGGAAGTGGCGCGAGGCAGTTGCACGTGGAGCCGCCGAAGCAGCTCGGTCAGGCGGGCGTGTCGGAACCTCGGGAAGTTCTCAACGCATTCCGCAAGGAGTACGGGTGGTATTGCCGGCGTCTCTCGCGGGTCCTCCTGGAGCCCGTGGACGTGTCAAAGCCCTGTGGGAGCCTCGCGCATTTCTCGCTGGTCTACTCGGGCATCGCTGGAGCAGACGCGGGCATCAATGCAGTACGTCGTCAACCTGTCGAATCTGTGGCAGCCGACCGCCAAGCCCACGGTCGAGGAGGGCATGGGATTGCTCGTCGTCTGCGACCGGCAGGGCGCCGCCGCCTGCAGTGCGGCGCGTCAGCTGCAGATGGCGCTGCAGACCTTCCTTGACCATGAGGGGTGGACCATCGTGATCAGTTCCGCGAGCGAGGACAACGTGCTGGCCGTACGCCACGATCTTGGCACCTCGAACACCACCACCGCACCGACCCTCCCTTCACCTGTGCGCCCTTCACTTGCGATGTCCATGTCCCTCGCACAGGAGCTGCAAGAGGCGCAGGCGGTCGTGCTTCTCCAAACGCCCGGCGTGCTCGAGCGCGCCTCACCGCTGTTCATCCTGTACGAGGCGATCACGCAGCGGCTGCCGGTGATCTGCTGCGCGCTGAAGGGCGCGCAGTACGACTTTGGGCACCAGAAGCTGCTGCTCGGCAGCCTCGCGCATAGCCTCTCGGGCGCGCACTTCCAGAGCCTCCGAAGGATGCTGCTCGAGCGCGACGTGACGCTGCCGCGGCTGCAGGGCGTGCTGCAGCGCACCATCCCGTCGATCATCTCGCTCTCGTACGACGTGCACGCGAGCGAGGCCAAGGGCAATGCCTTCATGGAGACGCTCGCTGAGCGGCTCAACCACGAGGTCGTCCAGCAGGGCCACCATGGCCTCGCCATGTGCCAGGGCCACATGCGCGAGGTGAAGCTGCTCAAACGCTCCATGAGCAGCTTCAATGCGGCGGTGAAGGACGGCGACCTTTCCCGGGAGCGCGCCGAGCAGCTCGCCAAGTCGTCCGTCGGCACGCGCATCCGGCATCGGACGAAGGGCATCGGCACCATCACGGAGAAGATGCTTGACGGCCGGGTGCGCATCGCCTTTGATGACGGCGGCGAGCACCGATACAAGAAGTCTTCGTTCCACAAGATCCGCGTGCTGGGCAAGCCAGCCGAGGTGAGCAAGTCGGTGTCGGCCAAGGTCCTCGGCTTCAGGCGCAGGGCGTCGATGCCGCCGCCGGGATCGCCAACGGCGGACGAACCCGACTTCTTGCGAGCGGAAAAGACTATGCTGGACCCGGCTGCGATCCGCAACAACCAGGCACAGGCTGCGATCCTCCGCCTCCAGGGCCAGGCGGCATTCCCTCGCGACGAGCAGCAGAGCCTAAAAGACAGTCTGGGCATCATGACCACCTCCGAGGCTGTCTGACGCGCCTCCAGCCCGGGCGAGGTGGGGGTGGTGGACCTGTCGCCTGTCGCGTCTTGCCCGCAGCACACAGCTCTACATACCGAGAATCAGAATGGTCTCATGACTCAGAACTCAGTCTTAGCGGGGTTTTTGTACGCAGTCTCGGAAGACGCGTGCGTTCTGTCATACTTAATTTCAGGTCCGCAGTCAATGGTACGCCCAGAGCTAGCGAGGAGTGTGGCAGGTATCAGTCCTGGAATAAAGCCTAAGCCTAAGCCTAAGCCCCATGGTCTATCTGTTGAGCTGTTTCGGAGGCTAAGGTTTTTATGTACAGGCACGCGCCGTCTTGGCCGCGCGTGCTCTCGCCTCCTAACTCACGCTCCTGGTTAGCGTTACTCGCAACTAACGCCCATGGTCGCCTCCGCGAGAAGGTCATGGCTACAGGTCCTGATTAAACTGCTACCGTACATACTCGCCTGGGCGGCTGCGGCCAGCCTCGACTTCGGTGTGCCGGCGTTCATCGCCTTGTGCATAGTGGCCATGTTCTCCGGGACCCGGGAGCGTTGGCAGTCGGAAAACAACCGCTCGGCGTACTCGGTCTTCAACGAGCGTGGTGAGCGGATAGCCGGCACGCTCACTGCAGACCAGATCGATGGCCAGCTTCGCAACGGTGGCCACGCAGCCCGGGACCAGGCCGATCAAGCCAGCATCGGCGGGCACTGGTGGGGAGGCGGCAAAAAGCTGGGTGCTTCCGACACGTCCACGGCAGCGGTGGCGGCGCCTGACGACCAGGAGGCGCGTCGACGACAGCGTGTAGCCGCGGCGGCCGCTGCCGATGCGCGCGCGCGGCAAGCTAGCACGTGACGTGTGCCGCGCCGTGGGCGTGTTTCTCGCGTGCGTCGTGACCATTCGGTTCACCATTGCTTCAAATGACGCCACCACCCGCTGTCTGTACTCTCTTCGTTCACACGTTTACAGCTGCGTCAACAGCATAGACGGCCTTCGCGTGCGGCCGTCGCCGTCCGCCACCTTGGCCTCGGTGGACGACCTGTCCGGCATCCGCGGCGATGAGACCAGCCCTCTGGCTCCTTCTGCACTCGCTGCCGGGCTCCCCGATCTTGCGCGGAAGCATGACAACCACCGAACAGCACAGAGAAAGGCTGTTAACAATTGCGGGTATTTGGGTTGTCGCATGCCGCATTTACACACGGCCAACGCTGCATACAAAACGTCGCATTCATAAACTCTCGCGATGATCTCGACGCTGACCAGCTCGGCCTTCCGCAGCGAGCTCCTCCGCTGGTCGTCGACGGAGCGTCTCTCGCTCCGGGAGCACCCGAGCGTGCGCGGCGCGGACGGCCGGCCGCTGCTGCTCGTCGGCCCGTCTGCGGACGCGCCGCCAAAGCTGGCGCTGCACGCCCTGGCCACGCCGTGCGCTGCGGAGGACGTGCTGCCTGCGGACGCGACGGCCGCACTCGCCTGCTCCTGGCAGGACGATGCTGACGGTGATGGAGCGGCACTGCCGCTCGTCCATCTGTGGGAGGACCAGTGGCGCTTCCAGCGCCCGATTGTGAGCTCGCGGCTGCTCGCGATGAACGGGCGCTCGCGCCGCATCTTCGCGCGCAAGACGAGCGTGCGGCGGATCGACGCGGCGACGCTCGAGCGCTTCCTGCGTGAGCACCATCTGTGGGGCCCGACGCAGGCGCGATTCCGCTACGGCCTCTTTGTCCAGGGCGGGGCCGACGACGACAACGACGACGACGGCGAGCAGCCGGTGGCCGTCGCGTCCTTCTCTCCGCGCCGGCACGTGATGCGCGGCGGCGAGCGGTACCGCTCGCACGAGCTGATCCGGTACTGCAGCCGGCGCGGCGTCTCGGTGGTCGGCGGCATCTCGAAGCTGCTCTCGGCCTTTGTGACGGAGATGACGCCCGACGACGTCGTGACGGTCGTCGACCGCGACTGGGGTGAGCCGAGACGAGCCGAGCAGCCGCCCTCGCCCTCGCCCTCGCCCACATCCCATCCCACCCCACCCCTCCTCGACCTGCAGAGCTCACAGATGCCGCCTCACCTGCTGCCACCGCGCCGCTCACGCGTGCGCGCGTCCCATGCGTGCTTGCATGACGACGACAGGCGCCGCGAGCGGCTGGGCGACGCTCGGCTTTGAGCCGGTGAGCCAGATGCCGCCCGCCACCTTCTTCGTCGGCCCCGACGGCGCGCGCTGCCACGCGATGGGCACCGGCCGCAACCCGCACCGCCGCCAGCTGCCGCCGGAGCTGCTCGACGCCTTCTTCGAGGAGCGGCAGCGGCAGCGGGAGAGCGTGGCCGCGGGGCCCGGCCACAGCCGCGGCCCCGGCACCGCCGAGGACCCGGAGGCGGAGGCGGCGCTCGCGGTATTCTTGCAGCGGCGCGGGTACTACGCCGTGAACGACGCGGGAGCGAAGCGGCTCGCGCTGCTGCTGAAGCGACCACCTGCGGCTGCCGACGGCGACGGCGACGGCGACGGCGACGGCGAAGGCGACGGCGAAGGCGACGCGGCGCCGCTCAGCGCCGCGGAGCTGTGGGCGCAGTCGAGCCCGAGGTACCCCGACGAGCTCTACCTGGGCGCGTTGCATCGCGAGAGCGCGTAGAGCCGCTCGGAGCGGCGTTGTGCCGTACTCCCTTTATCAAGCGGTCGTCATCTAATTTATCTTCGGCGCCGAAGTGCTTGAATGATCCTGGTGTATGAATGATGTATCCCCCACACGGCATGCGCAAGGGACCAAGGGGTCAAGGGCGCGATGTGCGCCTGGTCGTTCTCTACTACGCCGCGGCCGGCGCCGGCGCCGCACCGCCACCACCACCACCGTCACCACCGCCGCCACCCGCCTCGGCCGACGCGAGCGGATCGAGGCGCGGGCTGAGGCGCCGCGCCGACGCCGGCGCGCGCGGCGGCAGCCGCAGGCTGCGCACGCTGACGTCGCGCGACGGCGCCGCCGAGCCGCCGAGCCCGCCGCCGCCGAAGCCGCCGAGCCCAAAGTCGTCGCCGCCGCCTTCGGCGCCGCCGGGAAGCTCGCCGAGCACGAGGTTGGCGCTCGAGCCGAAGCCGCCCATCAGCTGCGCCTCCTTCTCGGCGAGCTTGAGCTTGAGCGCGGCGATCTCGCGCGCCGACCTCCGCGCCATCTCGGTCATCTCCTCCTCGACGGCCGCGGCGCGCCGCTCGCTCTTCTCGGCGCGCATCAGCAGCTTGACCTGCTCCTCCGTCACCGACGACGGCATGTCGCGGTGCTTGCCGAGCTCCTCCTGCGCCTGCGCCAGCTGCCCCTTGAGCGCGATGATCTCGGGCGCCTGCGCCTTGGCGAGCTTGGCGTCGCTCACGGCGCGCGCCATCAGCTGCTCGAGCCGGTCGATGATCTGCTCCTGCTGCTTGAGCGTCGCGCGGTACTTGCCGACCTTCCTCGCCTCGTCCTGCAGCCGCAGCATCTGCCCCGCCTGCTGCTTGTGCGCCTCCTTGAGCGTCGCGTACGCCGACTGCAGCTGCTCCTGCGTCGCGAGCGACGTCGCGTACTGCGAGTTGAGCGCCTGCAGCTGCTCGACGCGCCGCCGGTCCGACCGGTACGCCGCCGCGAGCATCCGGTGGCGGCGCTGCAGCTCGGGCAGGTCGATGTTCGCCACGTTGGCCGCGTCGCCCGCCAGCCGCTCCATCGCGCGCTCGCGCTCGGCGCTCGCCTGCCGCTGCGCCTGCAGCTCCTGCTCGAGGTGCCGGTTGAGCGCGCGCAGCTCCATGATCTCCTGGCCGCACCGCGTCACGGCGTTGGCGCGCTTGTCGACGTCGTCGAGCAGCCGGTCGATCAGCGCCTGCTTGTGCGCCAGCTCCACATCCGTCGACACCGCGTCGCTCCGGATCCCCGCCGCCTGCTGCCGCGTCTCGGCGGCAGGAGGCAGAATGCGCTGAGCGCCCGGCGCGGGCGAGAGCCGCAGCCGCACCTGCAGCGTGCCCGGGCTGGCGCCGCCGTCGGACGCCGCCAGCGGTAGCTCGCGCATCACCTCGCGATCCTCGCTCTGCTGCACCGCCAGCACCGCCTCCGCCAGCGGCACGAAGGCGCTGCCCACCACCCGCGGCGTCGCCTTCGGCGGCTGCTCGGCCTCCGCCGAGTTGTCCACCTCCGGCACGACGGCGCGCAGCAGCAGCTCGCCGCTGGGCGCGCCAGGATCGAGCGCCAGGCCGACCGGCAGCCGGAACTCGAACGACGACGACGTGAAGACGGGCCGGTCGCTCGCGGCCGAGATCTCCGTCCGCTCCACGGCCGGGTCGGTCACGCCAGGCAGCGTGGCCTGCAAGGTAACAAAGTAGCGCGCCGGCTCAGCGAACTGGCAGTCGACCAGCTCGACGTTGAGCAGCGTGTCGACGTCGAGGGCGGCCATGGCCCACGCTCAAGAATAGGAACGACTCGCTCAAGTCGTTGGAAGGAGGTCTTCTCCTTCTTGCTACGCGGCCGTGCGGTGATGTTCCTCCATGAAAAAATTCGCGGCAGACCGCG